>Ga0307416_100001845_pt1 | contig 11817 bp, 11 predicted proteins | sample DK1Cmetagenome_2_FD_203821 | JGI IMG/M metagenome (GOLD analysis project Ga0307416, IMG submission 203821) | Maize rhizosphere microbial communities from greenhouse at UC Davis, California, United States - DK15-C-3 | ecosystem: Host-associated > Plants > Roots > Rhizosphere > Soil | place...
TCGAGGCGCTCCGCTACGGGGCGCCACCGCACGGCGGAATCGCGTTCGGCCTCGACCGGATCGTCGCGCTGCTCGCCGGACGGGAGTCGATCCGCGACGTGATCGCGTTCCCCAAGACATCGACGGGCGCGGATCCGCTGACCGGGGCGCCCGCCCCGGTCGACGCGCGGCAGCTGCGCGAGCTCGGCCTGCGCCAGGACGCCTGAAAAACGCAACGGCGCCCGGCGCGCCTGCCATGGCAGACGCGCCGGGTTTCCGCGGAGGGCTCCCCCTACGCGAAATCCGGCCGGGGGTGGGCCTCGGCCGGCACGCGCTCAATGGAGCGACTCGTCAAAGGAGGCAGGGCCGGAAGCCCCAGGGCGCGTACCCGGTTGGCCTCCGCGAGGTCGCGGTCCTTTGCATCGTCGGAGCGACGCGCCGCCCAGAACGCGGCCAGAACTGCGATCAACGATGTGCTCCACAGGCCGGCGCCAAGCGCCACCCACAGAAGCGAATCCATACCCATGACTCCTCTTTGACTGCGGCCAGTATGCGGTCGGCCCAGTGGGTTGGGAACTGGATATCCGTCCAGAAACACGCGATCAAATCGCTTGCTAGCGTTGGTCGCGGCTCGAGTTTGTACGCCAGCCGGTTTATTCGTTGAGCCAACACGACTGGGACGGGAGTCTCACTCGGGTCGGGCCGTGGTCCGCCCCGGAGGACACCCACTTGCGAAAGCAGGTTCAACTCCCATCCGGCAGCGGCAAGCTGGGGCCCTTATCGTTCGGACGGTGGGACCGTTCGAGGATCACCTCACCTCTCCGCGCGGCCGCGGCCGGCTCGATGCGCCCGATGGAACCGGCGCCGCCGGCGGTGCGCCCTGCGGCGACCTCATCCGCATCGACCTCGAGGTGAAGGGTGGGGACATCGCGCGCGCAGCCTTTGACGCCGAAGGATGCGGAGCCGTCTCGGCAGCTGGGAGCGTGGTCGTCGAGCTCGTCGCCGGCCGGCCGTTCCTGGCCGCGGCGCGCGTCGGCGCGCACGAGATAGCCGCAGAGCTCGGTGGGCTCAGCCCGGGCAAGTTCCACGCCGCCACGCTCGCCGCGGACGCACTGCATCGCGCGCTCGGCGAGGCCAGCGCGGCGGTGGCCCATGCGCCGGCCAGCGGGCGCACGCTTGTGGCGATGAGCGGCGGAGTCGACAGCGCCGTCGCAGCCCACCTCGCCGCCGAGCGTGGCGACGAAGTCGTCGCCGTGACGCTCGAGCTGTGGGCCGACCCGTCGGTCGACACGACGCGCAGCTGCTGCTCGAGCCAGGCGGTCGCGACGGCCCGTTCGCTCGCGCACGGCATGGAGATCCCGCACGTCACGCTCGACCTGCGCGAGCCCTTCGGCGACCGAGTCGTTGCGGACTTCGTGTCCGAGCACCGCGCCGGGCGCACTCCGAACCCGTGCGTTCGCTGCAATGGGATGCTCCGCTTCGACGCGATGCTCGACCTCGCCGGCCGCCTCGGCGCCGCGCGGCTCGCGACCGGCCACTACGCGCGGATCACGCACGACAGCGACGGGCCCGTGCTCGCGCTGGCGCGCGACGGCGGTAAGGATCAGACGTACATGCTCGCGGCGCTCCCCGCCGACAGGCTCGACCGGGTCTGGTTCCCCCTCGGCGACCTGACCAAGCCCGAGGTGCGCGACATCGCGCGCGCTGCCGAGCTGCCGGTGGCCGAGAAGCCCGAGAGCCAGGACCTCTGTTTCCTCGCGGGGTCCGGCGGTCGGGAGGGGTTCATGCGCCGGCACGCGGCGGACCTGGTGGAAGCGGACCTCGGCGGCGACATCGTCGACCTGGATGGGCGCGTCCTCGGCGGGCACTCTGGGCAGCGCCATTTCACGATCGGGCAGCGGCGTGGGCTCGGCATTGCCGCGGCCGAGCCGCTCTACGTGGTCGACAAGGACATCCGTACGGGACGCGTCCGCGTGGGGCCAAAGGCGGCGCTGAGCACGGAGCGCGTGACCGTCCGGGCAGCGAATCTGCACCGACCCGCCGCCACCGTGGACCGCGTGAAGCTGCGCTATCGGTCGCGTCCGCTGGCGGGCTGCGTGGCCGAGCAGCTCGCTCCGGGACGTCACCCGCGGCTCACGCTTGAGCTCGACGAGCCTGCAGACGGCGTCGCTCCCGGTCAGACTGCGTGCCTAATGCACGGGGACCGAATCGTTGGATGGGGAGTAATCGGAGCCGACGGGACTGCGCGTGCAGCCTGAGGCGATCGAGCTCACCCTGCCTGCCGGCCGCGAGTGGCATGCCGTGGCGCGACTCGTCCTGGGCGGCGTCGCCGACCGGCTGAACCTCTCCTACGAGGACCTCGACGACCTGCAGCTCGCGGTCGAGCGGCTGCTCGTCGAGGCGGCATCGCAGGACACCGTCATGCTGCGCATCGACGTGATGGACCACGGCGTCCGGGTCGGCGTCGGCCCCCTGGCAGAGCGGACGATCGCCGACGCGCTTCAAGGACCGGACGCGGAGCCCGGGGAGCTCACGCTCCGGCGAATCCTCCAAACCGTCGTCGACTCGTTCGGTGTGGAAAACGCGGAGGGTGGCATCGTCGTGCGGCTGCAGAAGGCCGTGCGAGGACGCTGACCACTTGGAACGAGCGCGAGCCGACGTCGACCGCGACCTCCTGCGGCGCTACCACGAGCAGGGGGATGTCGGCGCTCGCGAGGAGCTCGTCCAGCGCCATTTGCCGCTCGTGCGCTCACTCGCACGCCGCTTCGCCGGTCGCGGCGAGTCGCTCGAGGACCTGGAACAGGTCGGCGCAATCGGCCTGATCAAGGCGATCGACCGGTTCGAGATGTCCCGTGAGGTTGCGCTCACGAGCTATGCGACGCCCAACGTCGTCGGCGAGATCAAGCGCCACTTCCGCGACCGCGGCTCTGCGATTCGAATTCCGCGGAACCTCAAGGAGCTGAGCGCGAAGCTCGGCAAGGCGATGGAGCGGCTGACGGCGCTCCAGGGCCGCTCGCCCACGATCGCGGAGCTCGCCACGGACCTGGATACGACGCCGGAGCAGGTGCTCGAGGCACTCGAAGCCGGCTCCGCCCGGTCCACCGTCTCGCTGTCCGGCGGGCCCGACGCGGACGACCTGGACCCGATGGAGGTCGTCGGCGAGGAGGACATGGGGTTCGAGCGCGCCGAGGACCGCGCGTCACTGGAACCCGCGATCGGCACGCTGCCGGAACGCGAGCGCGACATTCTGCGGATGCGCTTCGAGGACGGCATGACCCAGAGCCAGATCGCCGAGCGCGTCGGCGTCTCCCAAATGCACGTCTCGCGGCTGATCAGGAAGTCGATCGACCAGCTGCGCGACGAACTTTTGTAAAGGGGGTCAGACCCTCTTTAGAAATCTTCGGGAAGGATGGCGTCCGCAGCTAGTGCCGCGGCGAAGCGCGCGACCTCCCCGTCGATCAGCTCGCGCTGGATCTTCACGAGGTCGTCCCAGAGACGGTCATCCACCTCGTCGAGGTGCTCCTCGAAGTTGCGCAGTGCGGCGTGGGGGAAGACCCCCTCGTGCGCCCAGCCGCAGTTCGGGCAGGAGCGTGAGATCAGCCAGCGGTCGCCCCAGAGGGGCTCATAACCAGCCGGCTGGACCATGTCGCGGTCGCAATCGGGGCAGAGTTCCAGGCGGGTGGTCCAATGGCCTACTTCCGCGCCAGAGCCGTGAGGCGAGTCGAGCATGCCCACCTAACGCGCGAGAACGCCTGAACTGACGAAAGAAGGGGAATTAGTTCGAAAGGAATATGAGAGAGATACTGTTGGCGACGAACTCCACGCAATGGAGCCGGGGTTAGCGCTTGGGACTGTCCGAAGCCAGCGAGCGACCGGGTGCGGTAGGGGCCGCGGCGGATCTTGCCCAGATCGATCCCAGCGCGATCGCGGCGCGCACCCCGTGGCAGACGTTTTCGCGCCGGTTTCGGGAGGACCGGCTGGCGATGGCCTCGGTCGTCTTCGTCGCCATCCTGATCGTGGTGGCTGTCTTCGCTCCCGTCGTGGTGGACATCTTTGGCGCGCCGGACCCCGATTACCGCGATCAATCGGCGCTCGACCCCCTCTTCTCCACCGCCACGGGACCCTCGTCCGAGCACTACTTCGGCGTCGACAATCTCGGCCGCGATGTCTTCAGCCGCACGATCTACGGCGCCCGCGTATCGCTGATCGTTGCCTTCACGGCGACCGCGCTGGCCACGGTCGCGGGCGTAATCAGCGGGCTGATCGCCGGCTATTTCCGCGGCTGGATAGACACGCTCGTCTCTCGCTCGGTTGACGTGCTGTTGGCGATTCCGTATCTGATGTTGGCCATCGGGCTGGCCTCGGCGTGCACCTTCACCGTCGGTGACGGCGGTGGCGGCGGCTGCCTCGGTGGAGCGATCAAGCCCGGCCTCGGCGTGGTGATCTTCGTTATCTCGTTCACGAGCTGGACCTACATGGCGAGGATCATCCGCGGGCAGACCCTGTCGCTGCGCGAAAAGGAGTTCGTCGAATCCGCCCGCGCGGTTGGTGCGTCACACACGCGAATCATCTTCCAGGAGATCCTGCCGAACCTCACCGCCCCGATCATCGTCTACGCGTCGATCCTGATCCCTCAGGTGATCCTCTATGAGGCGGCGCTCTCGTTCCTCGGCGTCGGGGTCGTCGACCAGCCGAGTTGGGGGCAGATGATCGCCGACGCGACGAGCGACTTCAGCACCTACTGGTGGTACATGCTGTTCCCGGGCCTGGCGCTGCTGTTCACCGTGCTCGCCTTCAATCTCGTCGGCGATGCCATGCAGGACGCGCTCAACCCGCGCGCAAAGAAAGCCCGAATCTGAATGACTACGCAATGCACCCAACCGAAAGGACGTACACGATGCGACTGAAGTGGCTCAGGCTGGCGCTACCGCTGGCAGTCCTCCTCGCGCTGGTGTTCGCCTTCACGTCGTGCGGAGACGACGACGACGAAGGCGGGGGCGGAGGCGGAGGCGGCGCGAGCGGTTCCACCGGTATCCCTGAAGAGTTCGCCGCGCCAACCGCTGCACCGGACGACGCCCAAAAGGGGGGCAACCTCACGCTGATCAGCGAAGGCGACATTGACTACATCGACCCCGGGGCCGCCTACTACCAGGTCACTTACACGATCGACTTCGGCATATTCCGCCAGCTCGTCAGCTGGCCGCCGGACGCGACGGAGGACCCGGCGCCGGATCTCGCTGAGGATGACCCGGAGATCTCCGACGACAACAAGACGATCACCTTCCGGATCCAGGACGGGATCAGTTACAGCCCGCCGCTCGAGGATCGAGAGGTCACGACGGCGGACATCAAATACGCGATCGAGCGATCGCTGATGCCGGGCGTCGCAAACGGCTACACGACCACGTACATGAAGGACATCGTGGGCATGGACGAGGCGATCAAGGCCTCGGAGGAGAACAAGACCGTTGCGCCGGACATCAGCGGGATCGAGACGCCCGACGACAAGACGATCGTCTTCCATCTCGACAGAACCTCCGTGGAGGGAGTCCTCGGCGCGCTGTCACTTCCGGTGAGCTCACCGGTCCCTGAGGACTACGCGAAGGAGTTCGACGCCGAGTCGCCGTCGACGTACGGCGACCACGCCGTGTTCACCGGTCCTTACATGATCGAGAACGACGACAAGGGCAATCTGACCGGCTATTCGCCGGGCAAGGAGATCAAGATCGTCCGCAACCCGAGCTGGGACCCGGAGACGGATTTCCGTCCCGCGTACCTCGACTCGATCACGATGCAGCAGGGATTCTCCGACCCGACTTCGGCAGCGAAGAAGGTGCTGGAAGGAAGCGCGCAGGTCACGTTCGACTTCCCGCCCTCGCCGACTGTGATCCAGGAGGTTGCACAGGGCGGTAAGTACGACGCGAGCCAGATGTCGGTGACTCCGTCAGGCGGAAACCGGTACATCGCGCTCAATACCCAGGAGAAGCCGTTCGACGACATCAACATCCGCAAGGCGGTGATCGCGGGCTCAGACCGGACCGCACTGCGCAATACGCGTGGCGGCGAGCTGATCGGACCCGTGGCGAACCATTACATCCCGCCGCTGATCCCGGGCTTCGAGGAGGCCGGCGGACTCGAGGCGCCTGAGGGCCTCGACTATCTCGCGAACGAAGACGGCGACCCGGCGCTGGCGGCCGAGTACATGAAGAAGGCCGGGTTCGAGAGTGGTAAGTGCGAGGGCTCCGAGTGCCGCATCACGATGGTGGGGGACGACTCTCCGCCCGGACGTGACACGGCAACGGTGTTCAACGACCAGCTGGAGCAGCTTGGGTTCGACGTGCAATTCCAGCCGGTCGAGCACTCCCTCATGTACACGAAGTTCTGCTCGGTCCCGAGCAACCAGCCGGACGTCTGTCCGAACGTCGGCTTCATCAAGGACTGCAACGACCCGGAGTGTTTCTTCGACATTCCGTGGTACGGGCCGTCCATCAACCCGGACAACAACTCCAACTGGGGCCGCCTCGACGATCCTGAGGTCAACAAGGGGATCGAGGAAGCCCGGTTGATCACGGATCCGGACGAGCGGGCTCAGGCCTACGGCGACCTCGACAAGCTGGTCATGTCGAAGGCGGCGGTTCTCCCCTGGGTCTTCGACAACGACGTCGTGGTCAGGTCGCCGGACGTGGACCTCGTGATCAACCTGTTCAACGCCCTGGTTGACATCAGCTACACGTCGATTCGGCGCTAGAGGGGGTCGACCAAGGAAATGAGAGGGGCCTCGTCGCACGAAAGGCGGCGGGGCCCTTCTAGGTCGGTGACCAAACCGTGACCCGCTACATCGTCCGCAGAGTCCTCTGGGGCGCAGCGCTGCTGGTGATTGTCAGCGCCGTCGTCTTCGTCATCTTCTACCTGCTCCCGACGGCCGACCCGGCAAAGCTGCGCGTCGGGCGCAATCCCAACCCGGCGCTGATCGCGCAGATACGGGAGCAGCTCCACCTCAACGACCCCGTCTACGTCCAGTTCTGGGAGTACATGAAGGGGGTCTTTTTCCATTTCGACTTCGGCCAGAGCTACGTCTCGCAAGCGCCGGTCAGGGAGATCATCGTCGACCGGCTCCCCGCGACGGCGTTGCTCGTGTCGGGCGCCGTCGTGATCTGGCTCGCGATGGGCCTACCGGTCGGGATCGTGAGCGCGATCAAACGGCGCTCGCTGATGGACCGCACGATGATGGTCACCAGCCTCGCGCTGATCTCGGCGCCGGTGTTCTGGCTCGGCTTGGTGGCGCTCTACCTGTTTGCCGAGGACGTCGGCGTCATCCAGATCTTTCCCGGACAGGGGTCCTACATCGGCGCCGAGAGTTTCGCGGCCAAGTGCTGGTCGATGTTCTTGCCATGGGTCGTCCTGGCGGCGGCGACGGCCGCAATCTACGCCCGGTACATGCGCTCGAGCATGATCGAGACTATGGCCGAGGATTACATTCGGACCGCGCGCGCCAAGGGGTTGCGCGAACGCGACGTGGTGGTCAGGCACGGTGTGCGCAGCGCGATCACCCCGATCGTCACCCTGCTCGGCCTCGACATCGGGCTGCTTTTGGCCGGCAACGCGATCCTCACCGAGTCCGTCTTCAACATCCCGGGCATCGGGCACCAGATCGTGCTCTCCATTCGCCGCTCCGACCTGCCGATGATCCAGGGCATCGTCCTCTTCGGCGCGTTCTTCATCATCATCTTCAACCTGATCGTCGACATCATCTACGCGTACCTGGATCCGCGCGTCCGGTACCAATGAGCCTGCTCGAGATCCGCGACCTTCGGGTGCATTTCCGCACGGAAGGCGGTGTGTTGAAGGCTGTCGACGGGATCGACTTCGAGGTCGATAGCGGAGGGACGCTCGGCATCGTCGGCGAGTCGGGATGCGGTAAGTCGGTCGCCAACATGACGATCCTCGGGCTGACGCGGGCCCCGAACGTCAACATCTCCGGGCGGGTCCTGTTCGAGGGTCGCGACCTGCTGACGCTCAGGGACGAGGAGCTCCGCTCGGTGCGCGGCCGCGAGATCGCGATGATCTTCCAGGACCCGCTGACCTCGCTCCATCCCTTCTATCGAATCGGCAAGCAGATCACCGAGGCGATCACCACCCACCATGACGTGTCCAAGGAGGCGGCGAAGGACCGGGCCGCTGAGCTTCTCGCTCAGGTGGGAATCCCAGATCCGGCCGAGCGGCTGCGGGCCTACCCGCACGAGTTCTCCGGCGGGATGCGCCAGCGGGCAATGATCGCGATGGCCCTTGCCAACGACCCGAAGGTCCTGATCGCCGACGAGCCGACGACGGCGCTCGACGTCACGATCCAGGCGCAGATCCTCAAGCTGCTTCAGCGCCTCAGTCAAGAGCTCGGACTCGCGGTGATCATGATCACCCACGATCTCGGGGTGATCTCGGAGGTGGCCGACCGGGTGGATGTGATGTACGCGGGCCGGATCGTGGAGTCAGGAGACCTCGACCAGATCTTCTACGACCCCCAGCACCCGTACACGTGGGGTCTGATCGGCTCGATCGCGAGGCCGGACCGTGGGCGGGTGCACCGTCTCTCGCAAATTAACGGCCAGCCGCCCTCGTTGCTGGCTCCGCCGAAGGGTTGCCACTTCCGGCCACGCTGCCCGCACGAGTTCGAGAAATGCGCAGAGGACCCGCCGCTCGAGCCGCGCCTGCCGGGGCAGCCGGACCATTGCGATCGCTGTTGGCTCTCGCCGGATGAAAAGCGCGTGAAGCGCCAGGTGAGCGGCGATCGGATCGGACTGGAGGAGAAGGGGGCGATCGCGTAGTGCTTGGGGATCCCCTGCTCGACGTCGAACACGTCAAGCAATACTTCCCGGTCAAGCGCGGCATCGTCATCGATCGCACCGTCGGGTACGTGCACGCCGTCGACGACGTCACGCTCACGATGCCTGAGGGCGAGACGCTGGGGCTAGTCGGCGAGTCCGGATGCGGCAAGACGACGCTTGCGCGAACGATGCTGCGCCTGCTCGAACCGACCGACGGCACGATCAGATTTCGCGGCGACGACATCTCGCACACCAGCCAGCGTGCACTGCGTCCGCTCAAGCGCGAGATGCAGCTGGTCTTCCAGGACCCGTTCGCATCGCTCAATCCGCGCAAGCGCGTCGGCCAGATCCTCGCCGCTCCGCTGAAGCTGCACGGCCGCGACGGCGAGGTGAACGCGCGCGTGGATGAATTGCTCGACCGAGTCGGGCTTGCGCCGGAGCACGCCAACCGCTTTCCGCACGAGTTCTCGGGCGGGCAGCGCCAGCGCATCGGGATCGCACGCGCGCTCGCGCTCGAGCCGCGGCTGATCCTTCTCGACGAGCCCGTCTCGGCGCTCGACGTCTCGGTGCAGGCGCAGATCATCAACCTGCTCGACGACCTCCAAGACGACTTCGGGCTGACCTACCTGTTCGTTGCGCACGACCTGAGCGTCGTCCGGCACGTGTCGGACAAGATCGCCGTGATGTACCTGGGGAAGATTGTCGAGCTCGCGCCGGCGGAGGAGCTCTACAAGAAGCCGATCATGCCGTACACCGAGGCGCTGCTTGCGGCGATTCCGATCCCGGACCCGAAGCGCAACCGCGAGCGCGAGCGGATCGTGCTGGAGGGGGAGCCGCCGAATCCGATCGACCCGCCGTCCGGGTGCCGCTTCCATCCGCGGTGCCCGCACGCGACAGACATCTGCAAGCGCGTCGAGCCGCCGCTGACCGAATACGCGAACGGCCATCTCGCCGCCTGCCACCACCCGCAGAACGTGTCGGCGGACGAAATCTCCGCTGCCAAGAAGTCACCCGCGAGTCCGCTGAGCGCGGGCGACGAGCTCCCGCAGGCCTAAAAACTCGATTTGCAGCAGTTCTTGCCGTCTGGGCTACCGGCGTTATCCCGCCGGGCTGAAGGTTTTTGGAAGTTTTGTGGACGAATGTTCTAGAAGCAATCGCTTGCGCGCGCCGACTTTTGCCCAGAAGCTGTGCAAAGCAGCTCATTTCGTTGTTACGCGACGGAAGGAACCCTCCATGGTCTGGCGTCGCTAGACAGATGAGGTAGCTAGGGGGCCGCGCACGCGCGGCCCCCTAAGCCTCGCTCTAGCGACGCGGTGAGGGAAGCACGGAAGCAAGGGAAGGAACGGTGGGGCTCAGACCAATCAGAGACTTGTTGCGGTATGAGCCGCAATCGCGTGCGTTTTTCGCGGCGCATGCCCAGTCCTCGCTTGGAACCGGGGCCGGATACGTCGCCCTGCTCGTCCTCGCGTACGAGCGCCTCGAGTCGCCGTGGGCAATCAGCCTCGTGCTGCTCGCCGACTTCCTCCCCTCGATGTTCCTCGGGCCGCTCTTCGGTGCCGCGGCCGACCGCTGGTCCCGGCGCTGGTGCGCCGCGACCGGGGACATAGCCCGCGCGCTCGCCTTCGTCTCGCTCGCATTCTTCGATGGCTTCGCTGTGACCCTTGGACTCGCACTCCTGGCCGGCGTGGGTACGGGCCTGTTCCGTCCGGCCGTCATGGCGGGGTTGCCCCGACTCGTCTCGCCCGCCGGGCTACCGGCCGCTACGTCGCTCTACGGGGCGCTCGCGGACATCGGCTTCACAGTGGGCCCGGCTCTGGCGGGCCTGGGTCTCCTGCTAGCGAGTGCGGAGACCGTGATGCTCGTCAACGGCCTCAGCTTTGCCGTTTCGGCATTCGTCCTCACGCGGGTTCAGCTCGGCGGTGGAGAGCGCCGAGCGCAGTCGCGTTCGCTCATTCGCGAGGCGCGTAGCGGCGTGCGCGCGGTGGCGAAGATGCGGGCTCTGCGCGCCGTGATTGCCGGTTCGTCCGCCGTAGTCCTTTTCGCGGGGCTCTTCAACGTCGGCGAGCTCCTCCTCGCCAATAACGAGCTCGGAGCGGGCGACTCAGGATTCGCGCTGCTCGTCGCGCTCTTCGGCCTGGGCGTCCTCGTCGGGTCTCTTGCGGGCGCTGGCAGCTCGGAGCCGCATGTGCTGAAGCGCCGCTACCTCGTCGGACTCGGGGTCACCGGGGTGGGCTTCCTGGCCGCCGCGGTTTCGCCGGGGATCGGGCTCGCAGCGGTAGCGTTCGCGGTGGCGGGGCTCGGGAACGGGCTTGTGCTCGTCAACGAGCGTCTGCTCGTGCAGATCACGGTCGGTGATGAGCTTCTCGGGCGCGTCTTCGGCCTACGCGACACGCTGGATGCGTGGGCGTGGACGCTCGCGTTTGCATCAGCCGGGCTGCTGTTCGCAACGCTCGACACGCGCATCGTGCTGGGACTCGCGGGCGCTGGCGTCGCCGTTATAGCTGCCGGCTTGGCTGTGGTGCTCAGGAACGCGTGGACGGAGCCCACCCTCGAGACGAGCGAGCCGTTGCCACAGCTCGTCGATCCCCTCGAGCCCGCCGAGGAGCCGGTTCCCGCCGGCGTGCGTACCTAGCCCGCCGCGGCGGCGGGCTGCTCGCTCTTGACGGTCGGCGCGGCCTGGCGACGCGTCGCGAGCGTCGCTGCCGCAATGGCGTGCGAGGAGGCCACGCTCTCGATGAGTCGCGGGTAGCGCTCGTCGCTCAGCACGACGTGCTCGAGCGCCGCGGCCACAGTTGGATCGAACTGCGAGCCGGCGTTGTCGCGAATCTCGGCCAGGGCGTCCTCACGCCGCATCGCCTTGCGGTAGGGCCGGTCGGTCGTCATTGCGTTGTACGCGTCGCAGCAAAAGACGATGCGGGCCGCGAGCGGAATGTCCTGACCCCTCAGGCCGTCCGGATAGCCCCTGCCGTCCCAGCGCTCGTGGCACGAGCGGACGATCTTGCCGACTCGGCCCATC
>Ga0307416_100001847_pt1 | contig 11815 bp, 10 predicted proteins | sample DK1Cmetagenome_2_FD_203821 | JGI IMG/M metagenome (GOLD analysis project Ga0307416, IMG submission 203821) | Maize rhizosphere microbial communities from greenhouse at UC Davis, California, United States - DK15-C-3 | ecosystem: Host-associated > Plants > Roots > Rhizosphere > Soil | place...
GCACGAAGACGCGCGCCGCGCTTCGTCGCAGGCAAACGTCGGCGCAGCCGGTCCGTGTAACGTTACGAGCCTTTTTGTCCTTCCTCATCCGATGACCTTCGACGTCGAACGCGCGCGCTTCAACATGGTCGAGCAGCAGATCCGCACCTGGGAGGTGCTCGACCCGCAGGTGCTCGACCTGCTCTTCAGCGTCAAGCGCGAGGAGTTCGTGCCGGAAGCGCATCGCAGCCTCGCATTCGCGGACCTCGAGCTGCCGCTCGGCGACGGCCAGCTGATGTGGACGCCGAAGATGGAGGCGCGGGTGCTGCAGTCGCTCGCGATCAAGCCGGGCGAGAACGTGCTCGAGATCGGCACCGGAAGCGGCTATTTCACCGCGCTGCTCGCCGCGCGCGGCGCGAACGTCACCAGCGTCGAGATCGATGCGCGCCGTGCCGCGCTCGCGCGCGCGCGGCTCGCGCGTCACGGCTTCGCCCGCGTGCGGGTCGAAGAGGGCGACGGCTCGCGCGGCTTCGGGCGCGGCAGCTATCACGCGATCGTGCTCACCGGGTCGACGCCGGTGCTGTCGGAGGCGTTCGAGAAGCAGCTCGCGCCCGGCGGCCGCCTGTTCGCCGTCGTCGGCGAACCGCCGGTGATGAAGGCGCGCCTGCTGCGCTGGGACGCGCCCGGCGCGCCGACCAGCACCGATCTGTTCGAAACGGTCGTTCCGCCGCTGATCAACGCGCCCGTGCCGGCGCGCTTCACGTTTTGATCGCGCAGCTGTCGCCGCGCGAGCTCGTCGCCTGGCGAAGCGACGGCGGCCGCGCGCCGCCGGTCGTCGTCGACGTGCGCGAGCGATGGGAATTCGATTACTGCCGCATCGAGGACTCGACCTCCGTGCCGCTCGGCATGCTGCCGCAGGCGATCGACGAGTTGCCGCCGGACCGTGACATCGTGCTCGTCTGCCATCACGGCGTGCGCAGCCAGCACGCCGCGGAGTGGCTGCAGCGCGCCGGCTTCGACCGCGTTCACAACCTGCGTGGCGGCGTCGCCGCGTGGGCCGACGAAGTCGATCCCGCGATGCCGCGGTATTGACCGACGCGGCCTCTGCACGCATTTCCACGAACCGCCCACCCGCCCCGATCCGACGATGAAGCCCAGCCGCCTAGCCGTTGCCCTGTCGCTCGCCTTCGTCGTCGGCACCGCCGCCGGCGAGGACCTGGTGCAGATCTATCGCGAAGCGCAGCGGAACGACCCGACGCTCGCGGCCGCCCGCGCGAGCTGGCTCGCGACGCAGGAGCGCGTGCCCCAGGCGCGTGCCGGGCTGTTGCCCAACGTCGGCGCGACGGCAGCCGTCAACGCCAACGAGGGGCGCGCGACGCTGTACGGCGATCCGCGCATCGTCAACGACAACGTCTACGCGGCGTCCTCGCTGCAGATCTCGGCATCGCAGCCGCTGTTCCGGCCGCAGAACGTCGTCGCGCTGTCGCAGGCGCAGCGCCAGGTCGAGCAGGCCGACTACACGCTCGCTCAGCAGCAGCAGGACCTGATCCTGCGCGTGACGATCGCGTATTTCGACGTGCTGCTCGCCCAGGTCAACGTCGAGCTGGCGGAGGCGCAGAAGGCCGCCGTGTCGGAGCAGCTCGCGCAGGCCCGGCGAAACTTCGAGGTCGGCGTGGCGACGATCACCGACACCAACGAGGCCCAGGCGCGCTACGACGCGATCGTCGCGCAGGAGATCAACGCCCGCAACGACCTCGACAATCGTCGCACGGCGTTGCGCGCGATCATCGGCCGGATGCCGGGCGAGTTGAAGCGCGCGCGCCCGGGCTTCCAGACGACGCTGCCGGAGCCGAACGTGCTCGAGCACTGGCTCGATCGCGCGCTCACCGACAACCTCTCGGTGCGCATCTCCGGATACAACCTCGACGTCGCGACGCTCGAGATCGCGCGCGCCCGCGCCGCGCACCTGCCGACCGTCGACCTCGTCGCGAGCGCGGCGCACGCGCTCGGCAGCGGGTCGCTGTCCACGAATGCCAATTCGCAGAGCCGCTCCACGCTTCTCGGGCTGGCCGTCAGCGTGCCGATCTACCAGGGCGGGTTCGTCGATTCGCGCGTGCGCGAAGCCATCGCGCTGCAGGATACGGCGCGGCAGAACCTCGAAGGTGCCCGGCGATCGGCGGTTTCCAACGCGCAGAACGGCTTCACCGGCGTCAACAGCGCGGCCGCCTCGGTGACGGCGTTCGAGCAGGCGCTCCGGTCGGCGCAGACGGCGCTCGAATCGAACCGGCTCGGGCTCGAGGTCGGCGTGCGAACCAACCTCGACGTGCTGAACGTCACGCAGCAGCTGTTCCAGACGCAGCGCGACCTCGCGCAGTCGTACTTCAATTACCTGATCAGCCTGCTGAGGCTGAAGGCGGCGGTCGGTGCGCTGACCGAGCAGGACCTCGAGGACATCAACCGGCGGTTGCAGGGCTGATACGGACGCAAAAGACGTCCGCGGGGCCGAAGCGATCCGCGACGCCGCGTCGCGTCTTTTGCGTCCGGGCGGAATCAGGCGCGCGGCTTGGGGCGGCCCGACGCCGTGCGCGGGGCAACGGCACGAAACCACGAGCGTCGTGCGAGCGCTCAGTCTTCGGTGCGCGGCAGCGCAGCCATCCTCGGCGCGAGCCAGGCCCACAGCCGATCGGTTGCGCCGCGGTGCGCTTCGACGAACGCCAGCGCGGCGCGACGCATGCGGTCGCGCTCGACGTCGGCGTCGAGCAGTCGCGCGACCGTCGCCGTCAATTCGCGCGCGTCGGCGACGCGAAGCGCCGCGCCGGCCGCGATCGCGCGCTCGGTCACCTCGGCGAAGTTGAACGTGTGCGGACCGACGATCGCCGGCACGCCGAGCGAGATCGGCTCGATCAGGTTCTGTCCACCGAGGGGCAGCAGGCTGCCGCCGACGAAGGCGACGTCGCTCGCCGCGCAATAGGCGAGCATTTCCCCCATCGAGTCGCCCAGGACGACGCGGGTGTCCGGCGTCACCGCATCGTCGCTGGTGCGCCGCACGCACGCGACACCGCGAGCGCGAACGAGCGCCGCCACGTCGTCGAAGCGCTGCGGATGGCGGGGGACGAGCACCAGCAACGCATCGCGCAGCCGCGTCTCCTGCGCGAGCGCGTCGACGAGCAACGCTTCCTCGCCTTCGCGCGTCGACGCGGCCAGCCAGACGGCTCGGTTGCGTCCGAACCGCTCGCGCAGGCGCGCACCGAGCGCCCGCATCGCGTCGGGAACGTCGACGTCGAACTTGACGTTGCCGGTGACGTCGACGTCGTGTGCGCCGAGCGAGCGCAGTCGCTCGGCGTCCGCCTCGCTTTGCGCCGCGACGCCGCCGAGGGCCGCGAGCATCGGCCGCGTGATCGACGCGAAGCGCGCATAGCCACGGGCGGAGCGCTCGGACAGGCGGGCGTTCACGAGGAACACCGGAATCGCATGCGCGGCGGCGCGGCGCACGAGGTTCGGCCACAGCTCGGTCTCGATCAGGATGCCGGCGACCGGGCGGTAATGCGACAGGAAGCGCTCGACGGCGAACGGCAGGTCGTACGGCAGCCACGCCTGCACGACGCGCTCGCCGTAGAGCGCTGCGCCGGTCGCGCGCCCCGCCGCCGTCATGCAGGTGAGCACGATCGCGCGCCCGGGCCGCTCGCGAAGCAGCCGATCGACCAGCGGAGCGGCGGCACGCGTCTCGCCGACGGACACGGCGTGCACCCACACGACTTCGCTGGCCGGAGGCGGCGCACGGTAGCGCCCGAACCGTTCGCCGATGTGCGCGAGATAACCCGGCTCGCGCCGTCCGCGGTACCACAGCCGCAGCGGAATCAGCGGCAAGGCGATCCACCACAGCAGCGTATAGAGGGCGTGCGCCATCAGCAGCGCGGAGCGTGGCGCGACACCTCGCCGGCTGCGGCGAGCACTTCGTCGAGCGTGGGCGTGCGACCGTTGCCGCCGACGTCGCGCGCGTGGCGGCCCGCGATCGCCACGCCCGCACCGGTCGCGTCCGTTTCGGTGAAGATGGCGACGACGGGGGTTCGGAGCGCCGCCGCGAGATGCGTCAATCCCGTGTCGACGCCGACGACGAGCTCGGCCGCGGCGAGCAGCGAGGCGAGCGCGGTGAGCGATTGGCGATCGGGAACGATCGCGTGATCGATGCCCGTGACGATGCGCGCGCTTCGCTCGCGCTCCGCGGCGTTCCCCCAGGGTGCGATGCATGCGAGCCCGGATTGCGCGAACGTCGCGAGGAGCGACCGCCATCGGTCCTCCGGCCAGAGCTTGCCCGCTCGCGACGTGGCGTGCAGCGCGACGGCATAGGGCCGTCCCGGCGACGCGACGGGGTGCCCGGGTGGCGCGATCCGCCAGCGCGGCGGACCGTCGACCGCGTAGCCCAGCGCAGCGCCCGCGAGCTGCCGGCATCGCTGCGCGAAGTGGAGCGCCTTCGGCACGCGGTGGTGCACGTCGTCGAACAGCGAGGCGATCGGCTCGCGGATGCTGCGACCGTCGAAGCCGTGCCGCACGCCGCGCGCGGTGCGCGCGACGAGCGCGCCCTTGACCTGTTCCTGCAGGTCGAGGATCGCGTCGTAGCGCGTTTCGCGCAGCGCGGTCCTGAACGCGCGCATCTCGTGCCAGGTCGCTCGCGTGAACGGCGTACGCCGCCAGCGGCGCAACGCGACCGGCACGACGCGTCGAACGCCGCTCGACAGCGCCGGAAGTTCGGCGAACGCCTCCTCGGCCACCCAGTCGATCGTCGTGCCCGGCGCCGCTCGCATGACGTCGTCGACGAGGGCGAGGGCGTGGACGATGTCACCGAGCGAGCTCGGCCGCACGACGCACACCGCCGTCACGATGTCCCGGCGCGCGAAAGCACGTAGAATGCCCCGCGAACGACCCACGGGACGCGCGCGAGCGGACGCGCGGCAGTCCGGAGCATGGCAGAGCCGCTTCCTCTTTCGCTGGTGGTGATCACGCGCGACGCCGCGCACGACATCGCGGAGTGCATCGGTTCCGCGCCGTTCGCCGGCGACGTCGTCGTCGTCGATTCGGGCAGCCGCGATGATACCGTGGAACTCGCGCGACGCGCCGGCGCGCGCATCGCGACGCGCGCATTCGAAGGCTTCGGCGCGCAGAAGCGATTCGCCGTCGGCGAAGCGCGGCACGATTGGGTGCTGTGCCTCGACGCCGACGAGCGCGTCTCGCCCGCGCTCGCGGCTTCGATCGCGACGCTGTTCGCTTCCGGCGCGCCGGTCGCCGCCGCCTACGCCATCGCTCGGCGCAACCGCTTCCTCGGCCGCTGGCTCGCGCACGGCGAGGGGTACCCCGACTGGAACGTTCGCCTGTTCGACCGCCGGCGCGCGCGATGGAGCGACGACGTCGTCCACGAGCACGTCGTCGCCGACGGTCCGGTCGAGCGGCTCGCCGGCGACCTGATGCACGCGTCGGCCGAGTCGATCGAAGCCTACGTCGCGAAACAGAACCGCTACACGACGCTGCAGGCGCAGGCGATGCACGATCGCGGCGTGCGAAGCGGCTTCGGTCAGCTCGTGCTCTCGCCGCTCGCGCGCTTCGTCCGCTTCTACGTCCTCAAGGGCGGCTTCCTCGACGGCGCAGCCGGGTTCGCGCACATCGCTGTCGGCGCGTTCGCGAGCTTCCTCAAGCACGCGAAGCTTCGCGCGCTGGCCGTCGCCGACAGCGACGGCGCCGTGGCGGCGCGCCGGCCGACGGCACCGACGCTGAAGGGCCACGAATGACCGGATGGCCGGGACGGCGGGTCCTGGTGACCGGCGCTGCCGGATTCATCGGCATGCACGCGGCGCACGCGCTGCTTCGCGAGGGTGCGGAAGTCACCGGCGTCGACGACTTCGATCCGTACTACGACGTGGCGCTCAAGCGCGCGCGCCTCGCGACGCTCGGCGGTCGACCGCGGTTCCATTTCCAGGAAGTGGATCTCGCCGAACCGGATGCCGCCGCACGCCTGTTCGCCGACCGCTTCGACGCCGTCGTCCATCTCGCGGCGCAGCCGGGCGTGCGTTACTCGCTCACGCACCCCGAGGCCTATTACCGCAACAACATCGTTGCGTTCGGGCATGTCCTCGAGGGCTGCCGCAAGTCGAAGGTGGACCACCTCGTCTACGCGTCGTCGTCGTCGGTGTACGGAGCGAACCACGCGTTGCCCTTCTCCGAGGACCAGCCGGTCGACCATCCGGTGAGCCTCTACGCGGCGACGAAGAAGGCGAACGAGCTCGCCGCGCACGTCTACAGTCATTTGTACGGGCTGCCGACGACGGGGCTGCGCTTCTTCACCGTCTACGGGCCCTGGGGCCGGCCGGACATGGCGCCGATGCTCTTCACGCGCGCGATCCTCGCCGGCACGCCGATCAAGGTGTTCAACCACGGCGACATGCAGCGCGATTTCACCTACGTCGACGACATCGTCGAAGGCGTCGTGCGCGTGCTCGAGCGGCCGCCGCAGGGCGGCGGCGCGCCGCATGCGGTCTACAACATCGGCAATCACCAGTCGGTCGCGCTCACCGAGTTCATCGCGACGCTCGAGCGGCTGCTCGGGCGCGCCGCCGTCAAGGAATTCCTGCCGATGCAGCCGGGCGATGTGAAGGCGACCTACGCGTCGATCGATCGGTTGCGCGCCGCGACGGGATTCTCGCCGTCGACGCCGCTCGCCGCCGGCCTCGAGCGCTTCGTCGCCTGGTACCGCAACCACTACGGCGCCTGACCGGCGTCGCGGCCGGCTTCGCGACGGATGCTAGAATCCGCGGTCGCATCGGCGGCGCCTTCGCGCGCGACTCCATGATTCTCGTGACCGGCGGGGCCGGCTTCATCGGCGCCAACTTCGTGCTGGACTGGCTGGCGCTCGAGGGCGAGCCGGTCGTCAATGTCGACAAGCTGACGTACGCCGGGCACCTCGGCAACCTGGCGGCGGTGCGCGACGACGTCCGCCACGTGTTCGTCCGCGGCGACATCGGCGACACGGCGCTCGTGCAGCAGCTGCTCGCGACGCATCGTCCGCGCGCGATCGTGAACTTCGCCGCCGAATCGCACGTCGACCGCTCGATCCTCGGCCCGACCGCGTTCGTCGAGACCAACGTGGCGGCCACCTGTCGGCTGCTGGAAAGCGTGCGTGCGCACCTCGCCACGCTTCCCGACGACGAGCGTGCCGCTTTCCGCTTCCTGCACGTCTCGACCGACGAGGTGTACGGCTCGCTGCTGCCGGACGACGCGGCCTTCAGCGAAACCACCGCCTTCGCGCCGAACAGTCCGTACGCGGCGAGCAAGGCCGCATCCGACCATCTCGTGCGCGCCTGGCACCACACGTTCGGCATGCCGACGCTGACGACGAACTGCTCGAACAACTACGGCCCGCGCCAGTTCCCCGAAAAGCTGATCCCGCTGATGATCGTCAACGCGCTCGCCGGCAAGCCGCTGCCGGTGTACGGCGACGGCGGCAACGTGCGCGACTGGCTGTACGTCGGCGACCACTGTGCCGCGATCCGCGCGGTGCTCGCGCGCGGACGCCCGGGCGAGACGTACAACATCGGCGGCAACGCGGAGATGACGAACCTCGAGGTCGTCCGGACGCTGTGCGCCACCCTCGCGCAGCGCCGCCCGGGCCGCGACTACGCTTCGCTGGTCACGTTCGTGCGCGACCGGCCGGGGCACGACCGGCGCTACGCGATCGACGCGGCGAAGCTGCGTCGCGAGATCGGCTGGACGCCGTCCGAGACGTTCGCGAGCGGGCTCGCGAAGACCGTCGACTGGTATCTCGACAACGCAGCCTGGCTCGCCTCGGTCACGAGCGGCGACTACCAGCGCTGGGTCTCGCAGCAGTACGCCCCGACGCGCGAACCGGCGTGAGCGTCGTGCGCAAGGGCATCATCCTCGCCGGCGGCTCGGGTACGCGCCTCTATCCGGTGACGCAGGTCGTCAGCAAGCAACTGCTGCCGGTCTACGACAAGCCGATGATCTATTACCCGCTGTCGACGCTGATGCTCGCCGGCGTGCGCGACATCCTGCTGATCAGCACGCCGGAGGACACGCCGCGCTTCGCGCAGCTCCTTGGCGACGGCGGGCGCTGGGGCTTGAACCTCTCGTACGCGGTGCAGCCGGCGCCCGAAGGCCTGGCGCAGGCGTTCATCATCGGGCGGGAGTTCGTCGGGCGCGACGAGACGGTGCTCGTGCTCGGCGACAACATCTTCTACGGCCACGACCTGCATGTGCAGCTCGCGCGCGCCAACGCGAAGCCAGCGGGCGCCACGATCTTCGCCTACGCCGTCGCGGACCCGGAGCGCTACGGCGTCGCCGAGTTCGACGCACGCGGGCGCGTGATGAGCCTGGAAGAGAAACCCTCGCAGCCGAAGTCGCGCTATGCGGTGACGGGCCTCTATTTCTACGACAACCGCGTGCTCGAGGTCGCGCGCACGCTGCGCCCGTCGTCGCGCGGCGAGCTCGAGATCACCGACGTCAACAAGCGCTACCTCGAGTGGAACGAGCTCGACTGCGAGCTCATGGGCCGCGGCATGGCATGGCTCGACACCGGGACGCACGAGTCGCTGCTCGAGGCGTCGCAGTACATCGAGACGATCGAGCGGCGCCAGGGGCTGAAGATCGCCTGTCCCGAGGAGATCGCCTACCGCCTGGGCTGGATCGACGGCGCCGCGCTCGAGCGCCTCGGCACGGCGCTCGCGAAGAGCGGCTATGGCCAGTACCTGCTCGGGCTGCTCCGCGACCCCGTCATCGGCTAGCGCGCGCCCGCGTGAAGGTCACGGCTACCGCCCTTGCCGACGTGAAGCTCGTCGAGCCGCGCGTCTTCGGTGACGCGCGCGGCTTCTTCATGGAGAGCTGGAACGACCGCGCGCTCCGCGAGGCGGGCATCGACGCGACGTTCGTGCAGGACAACCATTCGCGCTCCGGCCAGCGCGTGCTGCGCGGGCTCCACTATCAGGTCCGGCATGCGCAGGGAAAGCTCGTGCGCGTCGTCGCGGGCGAGGTGTTCGATGTCGCCGTCGACATGCGCAGGAGCTCGCCGACATTCGGCCGCTGGGTCGGCGTGACGCTGTCCGAGCACGACAAGCGGATGCTGTGGGTGCCCGCCGGGTTCGCGCACGGCTTCCTCGTCCTCTCGCCGTCGGCCGACTTCCTCTACAAGACGACCGACTACTACCATCCCGAGCACGAGCGCACGCTGTTGTGGAACGATGCAGACGTCGGCATCGACTGGCCGCTGGACGGCGAGCCGCTGCTGGCCGCGAAGGACGCCGCCGGAAAGCGCCTGCGCGATGCGGAGGCCTATCCGTGACGGGCGCCGCCCGGCAGCGCGAACGGATCCTCCTGACCGGCGCGAACGGCCAGCTCGGCCACGAGCTCGCGCCAGTGCTGGCGGCGCTGGGGGATGTCGTCGCGACCGATCGGGCGTCGCTCGATCTCGGCGACGCGGATGCGATCGTCCGACGCATGCGCGACCTGCGTCCGACGCTCGTCGTGAACGCGGCCGCCTATACGGCGGTCGACCTCGCCGAAAAGGAACGCGATGCCGCGTTCGCCATCAACGCCCGCGCCCCGCAGCTGCTCGCCGAGGAGGCGAAGCGCTGCGGCGCGCTCCTCGTGCACTACTCGACCGATTATGTTTTCGACGGCACCGCGCGCACGCCGTATCGCGAGGAAGCGCCGACCGCACCGTTGTCCATCTACGGCGCGAGCAAGCTCGAAGGCGAGCGCGCGATCGCGGCGTCGGGCGCGAAGGCGCTCGTGTTCCGCACGAGCTGGGTGTACGGCCTGCGGGGGCGCAATTTCCTGCTCACGATCCGCCGGCTCGCCGCCGAACGAACCGAGCTGCGCGTCGTGGCGGATCAGACCGGCGTGCCGAACTGGTGCAGGACGCTCGCCGGCGCCACCGGCCGCGTCCTTGGACAGGGTCTCGTGGCTGCCGTCGAGCGGAGCGGCCTGTACCACCTGTCGTGCACCGGCGACACCACGTGGCACGGCTTTGCGCAGGCCATCGTCGGCGACGCGCCGCTGCCGCGCGTCGTCGCCATCGACACCAGCGACTATCCGACCCCCGCGCGACGCCCGGCGTACGGCGTGCTCGACACGGCACGCTTCGTGCACACGTTCGGCTTCGCGCTGCCTCACTGGCGGGACGCGTTCGACGAGTGCATGGCGAGCGCCGCCGATCCGGTGCGCGACGATGTCGGCTGAACCTTGCGTCCGCACGTTAATCGAACACCCGCGCGCCGGCAGGCTGCGTCGCGCCATGACACCGAGGGAGACCCGATGCGCACCGTCCGTCACGCGGCCATCGTCGCGATCGTCGCAGCATTCATCACGCCGCTCGCCGCGGCGGCCGACAGCGCAGTGTCGTCGAAAGGCGACGCCGCCCGTCGCGTAACGTCGGCGCCTCCTGCCCAGTACCGGCCCGTCGACGGCGCGCCGAAGGCGGCCGCCGCGCTCGTGGCGCCCGGCGCGACGCCGTATCGCATCGCGCTCACCGAGCCGACGCCCACCGAGCGCGCGCAGCTCAAGCAGAAGAACGGCGCCCGCAAGGTCGGTCGGGTGCCGCCCGGCAAGGCGGCGCCGCTCGCGATCGGCTTCCCGCGCGACATCCCGGCCGCCAGCCGCACGATCCCGCTCGGTGGTCTCGCCTGGCGCACGCTCGCCGACGGCAGCCGTGCGGCGCGGATCGAGATCCAGTCGCCGGGCGCGGCCGCCCTTCGTGTGTCGCTTTCGCTTCCGGCTTCGCATCCCGATCTGGCATTGCGCTTCGCCGGCAACGGACCGCAGGCGCAAGTGATGGGCGCGTACGCGGCCAATGCCGTCGCCGAGGCTGCGGCGCGCGATGGCTACTTCTGGACGCCGGTCCTCGAAGGCGACATCGCCACGATCGAGTTGCACGCGATGAACGGTGCGACGGTGGACGGGCTCGCGCTGCGGCTCGGGCCGGCGTCGCACCTGGTCGTCGCCGGAGCGGGGCTCGTCGACGCGAAGCGCGCCGCGGACATCGGCGATTCGGGCGCGTGCAACATCGACGTCGCCTGCGTCACGCCGCAGTCGCAGCCGCTGAACGACGCCGCCAACAGCGTCGGCAAGCTCGTGTTCAACGACCGCTTCGGATCGACGTACCTGTGCACCGGGACGATGCTGAACGACACCACGCGGACGTTCACGCCGTACCTGTTCTCGGCGAACCACTGCTTCGCCGACTCGTCCGACCCGCTGCAGAACGAAGCGGCGTTCCAGGCCTCGACGATCAACGTCTACTGGTTCTTCCGCGCGCAAAGCTGCGGCGATACCGCCGTCCCGCCCTACCAGTTGCAGACCGGCGGCGCGTTCCTGCTCGCGCGCAGCGACGACTACGACTGGGCGCTGCTGCGGCTCAACCGCGCACCGCCCGCCGGTGTCGTGTTCTCCGCGTGGCGCGCGGAGCCGTTGCCGCAGGGCGCGATCGCGACCGCGCTGCACCACCCGCAGGGCGACCTCGAGAAGTGGAGCCAGGGGACGACGCCCGGCTACCAGGTCTTCAGCGACGGCTCGAGCTTCATCAAGATGCAGTGGAGCCAGGGCACGACCGAACAGGGCTCGTCCGGATCGGGCCTGTTCACGTTCCTGCAGTCGGGCAACTTCTACGAGCTCCGCGGCGGCCTGTTCGGCGGCGAGGCGCTGTGCACGAACCGCGATGGCGTCGACTACTATTCGCGCCTCGACAACATGCTGCCGGTCGTACGCCAGTACCTGACGCCGGACGCTGCCAACACGAGCAACCAGGCGGTCGCCGTCGAGTTCTACAACCGGACGCTCG
>Ga0307416_100001853_pt1 | contig 11799 bp, 9 predicted proteins | sample DK1Cmetagenome_2_FD_203821 | JGI IMG/M metagenome (GOLD analysis project Ga0307416, IMG submission 203821) | Maize rhizosphere microbial communities from greenhouse at UC Davis, California, United States - DK15-C-3 | ecosystem: Host-associated > Plants > Roots > Rhizosphere > Soil | place: USA...
GCGCGACGGGCGCCGCCGTCGTCAACCTCGTGGACGACGTGCTCCTGTTCGCGCGCGCCGCGATCTCGAGCCCGCAGTACCCCGCCGTGCCGGCCGAAGTCGTCGCCGGCGTCGTCCTCGCCGACGCCTGCTCGTGGCGCGAGGTCGTCGTGCGCACCGTGGACGACACGCCGCCGCGGTCGCGCATCGTCGCCGACGTCGTGCACCGCGGCCTGCGGCGCGAGTTCGTCGGCTTCGTCCGCGCGCGCCACGCCGTGCTCGAGGCGGCGATCTACGCGACGCGCGTCCACCTCCTGCCCGCCGACTTCATCGCGAGCGAGCTGACGCGGCTCCAGGAGATCGTGAACAAGACCGCCGGGCCGCGCGAGCACGAGGCGATGGACCTGCTCACCGCGCACGTCCGCGCGCTGCTCGACGCGAAGGCGGCGCCGCCGGAAGGCGCGGGGTGACGGACGAGGGTCGCCGCGGCGGTGCCGAGGACGCGGTCTTCGTCGAGGCGCCGGCGCGCCTGCACTTCGGCGTGCTCGACCTCCGCGGCTCGCTCGGCCGCACCTTCGGCGGGATCGGCGCCGCGGCGCCGGCCCCGTCGCTGCTCCTCGCCGCCACGCGCGCGCCGTCGCTCGAGGTGCGCGGCGAGGACGCCGGCCGCGCCGAGGGGTTCGCGCGCCGCTTCCTCGACCACCACGGGCTCGCCGGCGGCGCGCGGATCGACGTGCGTCGATCGCTCCCCGCGCACTCGGGGCTCGGCTCGGGCACGCAGCTCGCGCTCGCCGTGGCGCGCGCCCTCGCCGAGCTGTACGCGCTGCCGACCGACGCGCCGGCGCTGGCCCGCGCCGTCGGCCGCGCGCGCCGCTCGGCGATCGGCACGTGGACGTTCCAGGTCGGCGGCTTCGTGCTCGAGGGCGGGCGCCGGCCCGGGCGCGACGCCTGCGGGCCGCTCCTCGCGCACCTTCCCTTCCCCGAGCGCTGGCGCTGCGTCGTCGCCGTCCCGCGCGGCGCGCCGGGGATCAGCGGCGAGGCCGAGGCGGCCGCGTTCGCGACGCTGCCGCCGCCGGCCGAGCGCGACGTCGAGCGCGTCGCGCACCTCGTGCTGATGGGACTCCTGCCGGCGCTCGCCGAGTCGGACCTCGCCGGGTTCGGCGCGGCGCTGAGCCAGGTGCAGGAGATCACCGGCCGCTGGTTCGCCCCCGTGCAGGGGGGTGCGTTCGCGCCGGGCGCGAGTGCCAGTCTCGTGGGCCGGCTCGCGGCGTGGGGCGCCACCGGCGTCGGGCAGAGCTCGTGGGGGCCCGCCGTCTACGGCATCGTGGACGGCGCCGACGCCGGCGCGGCGCTCGCCGCCCGCGCCCGCGCCGCGTTAGGCGGCGACGGGGCCGTGTACGAGGGCCCCTTCCCGAGCAGCGGCGCGCCGGTGTGGCGGGCGCCGCCCGGCGCGGGCCGCTACTAGCGGCTCCCCGCCGGCGTCGGCGCGTCGGCCCCCGCCGCCTGCCGCTCGGCGACCTTGACGATGCGCCGCGCGAGCGCGGTAGCGCCCTTCGGCACGAGGTCGTCGCGCACTCCCTTCAGCTCGAATTCGTCGTCCATCAGGATACGCCCCGTCGCGACGTCTATCAGCTGGCCGGAGAAGTACCAGATCAGGTTGCTCAACTTGCTGACCTTGGCCATCGCGACGTAGGTCGCGCCGGCCTGCGCGGCGACGGCGCGCGCGCAGGCGATGCTCGTGTTGCACGCGATGCCCGGCTGCTGCAGCGAGGCGGCGAGCGAGGCGACGCGCGCCGAGTCGGCGAGGTCGAGGGCCTTCGACTCGCGCAGGGCGTGCCAGATGCGGCCCGTGGAGACCGTCGCCATCGCCGAGTCGCCGGGCTCGATCGAGTTCGCGCGCGCGCCGTAGAAGGCGACGTCGAGCACGGCGACGCGCGGCTTCGCGGCGGCGGGGGGCGCCGTCGTCGGCCGGCGGTTGGCCACGGGGGCGGCGCCGCCGTCGACGATCGCGCGCTCGACGTTGCGGGCGCGGTCGAGGCCGCGAATACGGTCGCGCCCGACGACCGCCCGCATGACCGCGCCGGCGAGGTCGGCGTCGGTGACGTCGGCACCGGCGAGGTTCGCGCGGGTGAAGTTCACCTTGCGGAGGTCGGCGCCGCGGAGGTCGGCGCCGCGGAGGTCGGCGCCCTCGAGGTCGGTGCGCATCACCCCCATCGGCTGGTTCCCGGGGTCGGCGCCGAGCCGCGCGCGGGTCAGCGTCGCGCCGCGCAGCGAGGCGTCGCTCATCGCCGCGATGATCCGCGCGCCGGTGAGGTCGGCACTGTCGAGCACGGCACCGATGAGGATCGTCGCGTAGAGACTCGCGTCGCGGAGCGTCGCCCGCCGCAGGTCGGCGCCGCGCAGCACGGCGACGTCGAGCACCGCGCCGTCGAAGTTCGCCCCCGTGGCGACGACGTTGTCGAGCGACGTGCCGAACATCGCGGCGCGCGAGAGGTTCGTGCCGACGAGCCGGCTCGCGGTGAGGTCGGCGCGCCGGAAGTCCACCCCCGAAAGGTCGAGCCCCGAGAGGTCGGCCCGGGCGAGGCTGGCCCGTCGCGTCTCGCTGCCTGCAGCCAGCGTCGCCAGCACCTGGGCACGTGTCGGGCGCCCCGCGGGCGCGGCGATGGCGGCGGCCGTCGAGTCGGCCGCCGGTTGAGCGGCGACCGCGGGAGAAGGGCGAGTGGCGGGTACGACCGAGCCGCCGGCGGTCGCGCAGCCGGCGGCGGCGATGAGGAGCAGCGCCGCGATCGGGCGGGGCGACGTCGTCAGTCGGACTTCCCCTGCCGCGGGCGGCCGGCGGCCAGCGAGCCGTCGCTGCGCGCCCGGAGGTAGGCCCAGAGGTTCTCGATCTGGTCGTCGCGCAGAACCTCCTTCCACGCCGGCATCCCCTTGGCGAGCCGCCCCTCCTTCACCGTGGTGACGAAGACGTCGTGGTTCACCGACCCTTGCGGGCCGACCGAGTGGCGCAGGTTGGGCGCGAGGTCGGAGCCCATCGCGTCGGTGCCGTGGCAGCGGTAGCAGTAGACGTGGAACGTCTTCCACCCCTGGTAGGCGGCCGGCGAGGCGGTGAGGCGGTCGTCCTGCGCGCTCGCCGTCTGCGCGCCGCCGGTGGCGGGCGTCGCCGCCGGCTGGGTCGGCGCGGGCGTCGTCGTCGCGGTGGCGCGCGGCGGCGTCGAGTCGGCGGCCGGCCTCTCGACCGGCGTCGTCGCGGCGCCGGTCTTCGTCGTCGCGGTCGCGGCCGACTTGGTCGTCGTCGGAGCCGCCGTCTTGCGGACGACGGGGGGCGGGGTCACCGCGCCGGAGCGCGCCGTGTCGCGCGTCGCCGCTCCCTGGCGGGCGCCGACGCGCGTCGCCTCGTCGAGCCGCTTCGCCTCGCTCGGCGACGTCGTGGCGCGAGTCTCGACCTTCTCGGCACCGGTCGGGCTCACCGGGCTCGGCGTCGTGCTGTCGAGCGGGGCCGGCGCCGGCACGGCGGGCGCCTCGGCGGTCGCGGCGGCGCTCTCTCCGCCCGACGCCGCCGCGCTCTCGTCCTTGCCCTGCGCGCAGGCGAGGGCGGCGAGGGCGAGGAGCAGCGCGGCGGCGGCGCGCGCGGGCGTTCCGGCGTGGCCGCGCGCCGGCGCGGCAGGGCTGGCGTGGCTCGTCATCTGATGGCGCTCGTGGGAGGTCAAGTTCTGCTCTCGGCTGTGGGCTCTCGGCTCTCGGCTGGGGGCGCTTGGCCGAGAGCCGAGAGCCCACAGCCGAGAGCCGCTTCTAATGTTTTACCGTCGGGATCCCGTAGTCGGCGAGGATGCGCGCGATCTCCTCGCGACGGCGCACGAGGACGCTGTCTATCGCCGCGCGCAGCGTCTTGTCGGAGCGGCGGACGCCGATCGCGATGTCGTACGCAAAGGGGAAGCCGGTCGCGTTCGAGGCGTCCGAGTCGGGAAGCGCGACCAGCGTCAGCGGGACCGGGGAGCGCTTCGCGAAGTAGCCGGCGAGCGGCCCCCAGACGACGGCGACGTCGATGTCCTTCTTCTCGACCGCCTCGATGATGTCCTGCGGGTGGTGCTCGGAGCCCGGCCCGTAGAAGGTGGGGAACCCCACCGCCGTGATGCCGCGCGCGCCGAGGGCGTGCGCGGGCGGGGTGTTCGTGTAGTCGTAGCCAATCATGTTCACGCCGACCTTGAGCTTGCGCAGCGCCGGGTCGTCGAGCGAGGTGACGGCCGGCTTGCGGTCGGCGCGGCTGACGATGTAGTAGGTCGAGCGGTAGTACGGCTTCGTCGTCGCCACCGGGTCGAACCCCGTCGGCACGCCGACGAGGAAGTCGCACTCCCCCGCGCGCAGCGTGCTGCGCACGAAGCCGCGGCGGTGCGGCCACCAGAGGAAGTCCACGCTGTCGGCGAGGTCGCGGCCGACGAGGAGCGCGATCTTGTTCTCGAAGCCTTCCCGCTTGTTGTTGGAGAAGGGGAGGTTGTCGGGGTCGCCGCAGACGCGGAGGATCGGACGCGACGCCCGCCTCGCGCTCGCGTCGCCGCCACTGCCGCCGGCGGGCGCCGGCTGCTGCGCCGGCAACGGCACGACGAGCGCCGCGGCGAGTGCCGCGAGGGCGATTGTGGGGGTCAGGCGTCGAACGGATCGGCTCGGCATACGGCTCCGGGAGCGTCGGCGGGGGCGGGCGCTGCGGTGCGGCGAGCCGCCTCCCCGAACGGGTGTGTTGCAGAGAGCGTTCCGCCCTATCGCCACTGTCCCGGCGATAGGGCGGAACGTGGGCGCCGGGGCCAAAAGAGCAGCCCCGGCGCCTCGATTACGTGTTACGGCCGCGATCCGCTGCGGCCGGGCTCGCTAGCGGCCGCGATCAGCGGCCGGCCGTCGCGCGCGCGCCGTCCACCGCGAACACGGTGAGCACGCCGCCCTGGTTCGTGAACTGCGCCGCGTCGCCGAACGCGCCGAGCGCGCCGAGCCCCGCGGTCGGATCCTCGGCGCCGATGCCCGCCGCGACGCCGATCCCCGCCCAGCCGCCGATGCCCGAGAGCACGGCGACGTACTGACGGCCGTCCGGCCCGACGTACGACATCGGGTTGCCGATGATCCCCGACGGGGTCTTGAACTTCCAGAGCTCCTCGCCGGTCTTCGCGTCCACCGCCTTGAGCCACCCCTCCATCGTGCCGTAGAAGACGACGCCGCCCGCCGTGGCGAGCGCGCCGCCGTACGCCGCGAGCGGCTCCTTCTTCTCCCACACGACCTTGCCGGCCGCGGCGTCCCAGGCGATGAAGCGCCCGCGGTTGCCGCCGGGGCCCGGGAACATGCGCACGATCGCGCCGACGTACGGCTGGCCGGCGGCGTACTTCACTTCCACGCCCTCGTAGTCCATGCAGATGTTGTTCGCCGGGACGTAGAAGAGGTTCGTCTGCGGCGAGTAGGCGGCGGGCTGCTGATCCTTGAAGCCGATCGCCGCCGGGCAGATCCCCTCGGTGTTCCCCTTCGCCGACGTGCGCTTGCTCGCGTCCTCGACCGGGCGCCCGGTCTTGAGGTCGATCGACTTCGCCCAGTTCACCGGGCCGTAGGGGTTGGCGACGAGGACGCGCCCGTTGGTGCGGTCGAGCGTGTAGCCGAAGCCGTTGCGGTCGAAGTGGACGAGGGTCTTCATCATCCGGCCGCCGACGTTCTGGTCGACGAGGATGTTCTCGTTCACGCCGTCGTAGTCCCACGCGTCGTGCGGCGTCATCTGGTAGGCCCAGCGCGCCTCACCGGTCTGCGGGTTGCGGGCGAAGATCGTCATCGACCACTTGTTGTCGCCCGGGCGCTGGTCGGGGTTCCAGGCGCCGGGGTTCCCCGTGCTGTAGTAGAAGAGGTCCAGCTCGGGGTCGTAGGAGTACCACCCCCACGTCGTGCCGCCGCCGCGCGTCCACTCGTCGCCCTGCCAGGTCGAGACGCCGAGGTCCTTCCCCTGCGCGCTGGGGTAGGGGGACTTGAGCGTGCGCGCCGTGATCTTCACGTCGGCGTCGGGGCCCGTGCTGTAGGCCCGCCACAGCTCCTTGCCGTCGTTCGCGTTGTAGGCCGTCACGCGGCCGCGGACGCCGAACTCGCCGCCCGAGATGCCGGCGATGACGACGTCGCGGATCACGATCGGCGCGTTCGTCATCGTCTCGCCCTTCTTGTAGTCGGCGCTCTTGACCCGGAACACCTGCTTCCCGGTCTTCGCGTCGAGCGCGAGCAAGTCACCCGAGAGGAGCTCGATGTAGAGCTTCCCGCTCGGGTGATAGGCGAGTCCGCGGTTGACGACGTCGCAGCAGGCGATCGGGATGACGTCGGTCGGCTGCTCCGGCGTGAACGCCCAGATCTGCGGCGCCCCCTCCTTCGTGAGGTCCAGGGCGTAGACCTTGTTCGGGAAGGAGGTGTGGACGTACATCACGTTGTTGATGACGAGCGGATTCCCCTCGTGACCGCGCAGCGTGCCGGTGGACATCGTCCACGCGGGGTGGAGGTTCTTGACGTTGTCGCGCGTGATCTGGTTGAGCGGGCTGAAGCGCTGCAGGTCGTACGTGCGGCCCGTCATCACCCACTCGTTGTTGTTGCGCGTCATGGCGGTGAGGTCGCCGCCACCGCCGCCTGCCCGCGCGGGCGGCGTCTGCGCCAGGCCCGCGGACGGCGCGAGCACGTAGGCTCCGGTCACCACCGCGCCGAGCGCGAGGACGCGGGAAGAACGCCAGGTAAATCGCATGGTCATGATGTTGGTCCCCTGTTGCGACGAGAAAACGACGTCGTGCACGGATGCGAAAGTCTGCGACGGCTGGCTCGCCCGCGGCGGCACGGCGGGCGGGGCAGACTCTTCGGGAGGCCCTCGGCGCGCGGCGGCGCGCCGTACGACGAGGGTCGGGTCGCCACTCCCGCGGGAGGGCTACGCTCGTGGCCGGCCATGGCAGCGATCCTCACTCAAGGAAAGACACTGAGCTAGGGCGATCGTGCTTGGAGCGGCGCGCCTTGGAAACCCCGGTCTGCGCAGTCCCGCCGACACGCGGGCGGCGGGTAGCTCCGTCAGGTACGCCACCCGTGTGGGTGACGGCGAGCGGCACCGTCGCACTGGGCGCGGCACGCTCGGCATACCTGCGGTCTCGCTACGACTTCACTCCCAACTCGGCGCGGGGCACCGCACGACGTCGGCGGACATTCCGCGGCCGCACTGCGACTCCTCGACTCCCGAGCCGCCCCGACGAGTTCCGGGGCGCGCGTAGACGCTGCGGGCGCGTACGGGAGTTGTCAAGAATCGACTTCTCCCCCGGGCCCCGGGCGGCCACCCCGCCGGCGCGAACCGGTGCCACCGACGCCGACGCGTCTCGCCGACGCGACCGGGGCGTGGGGGCGGGGCGCTCCGCCTTTCGCGACGCTAATACGCGTGCGCGCCGAGTGCAACCGCGAGGCGAGCTCGCACTCCGCACGAAGGCGCGTTGCCGCGACGACGTTCCCGGCGTCGCGCCGCAGAGCTCGCCCGCTCAGCCGCCGACCTGCACGGCGGTGCCGCTCGCGCTCACCATCAGCATCCCGCCGCCCTGCCCCATCTGGATGTTCTCATAATCGAGGTCCACGCCGACGACCGCGTCGGCGCCGAGCTCGCGTGCCTGCTGCGACATCTCGTCGAGCGCGATCTGCTTCGCCTTGCGCAGCTCCTCCTCGTACGCCGCCGAGCGGCCGCCGACGATGTCGCGGATGCCGGCGAAGAAGTCGCGGAAGATGTTCGCGCCGAGGATCGCCTCCCCGCTGACCAGCCCGAGGTACTTGCGCACCGGGCGCCCCTCGAGGGTCGGTGTCGTGGTGATGAGCATTCGTCGTGTCGTGTGATCGTCTCGTGTGATGAAGCGACGGCGGCGCGCCGCCCCCCCGCGCCGCCCGCCGACGGAGTTACCCGCCCGCCGCGGGGTGCGCAAGGGCCGGCGCGCCCTTGAGCGCGCCGCGCGCCGCCGTCAACTTTGCCGCTCCCGTGCCGCCGCCCGCCCCTCACCGCCCCCACATGTCCCCCCTCCGACGCCGCCGCGCCGCGCCCGCCGCCGGGCTCTCCCTCCTCGCCGCGCTCGTGGCGGGCGTCGCCGCGGCGCCGATCGCGGTCCCGCCGCTCGCCGCGCAGGGACTCGCGCCGCCACGCGCCGACAGTGCGCTGCGCGACGACCGCGCCTTCTCGTTCTACGACCGAGGCCCCTACCGCGCCGCCGTGCCGCGCCCCGACTCGCTGCTCGGCTACGCGATCGGCGAGATGAACACGCAGTACGCCGCGCAGGAGCGCGTCCTGCTCACGATCGCCGACGCGGCCAAGGACCGCGTGCGCGTCGAGCCGCTGGGGACGACCTACGAGCGGCGCGCGATGCGGCTCTACGTCGTCTCGTCGCCCGAGAACATCGCCCGCCTCGACCAGATCCGGGCCGACCTCGACCGCCTCGCCGACCCGCGCGGCGCGAGCCAGGCCGAGCTCGACGCCGTCGCCGCGCGGACGCCGGTCGTCGTCTGGATCTCGGAGAGCGTGCACGGCAACGAGTCGCCCGGCTTCGAGAGCGGGATGCAGCTCCTCTACCAGCTGGCGGCGAGCGAGGAGCCGGCGACCGTCGCCGCGCTGCGCGACGCGATCGTCGTCCTCAACCCGAGCTCCAACCCGGACGGCCACGAGCGGTTCACCGTCTGGTACAACTCGATCAACGTCGCGAGCCCCGACAACGGCGCCTACGAGCACCGCGAGCCATGGTCCATCCAGGGGCGCTACAACCACTACCGGTTCGACATGAACCGCGACGTCATCGCGACGACGCAGCGCGAGGTGCAGGGGATCGTGCGCGGCATGCTGCGCTGGCACCCGATGGTCGCCGTGGACCAGCATGGGCAGACGACCAACTACTTCTTCCCTCCCGCCGCCGCGCCGGTCAACGAGAACCTCGGCCCGAACGCCGCGAAGTGGCTGGACGTCATCGGCCGCGGCAACGCCGCCGCCTTCGACCGCTACGGGTGGATGTACTACTCGCGCGACGTCTTCGACCTCTACTATCCCGGCTACTGGGACACCTGGCCGTCGCTCACCGGCGCGACCGGGATGACCTACGAGACGGACGGCGGCGGGTGGAAGGGGCTCCTCTGGCGGCGCGAGGACGGCTCCCTGCTCTCGTTCCGCGACGGGATCGCCAAGCACTTCGTCGCCGCGCTGGCGACGGTCGAGACGATCGCCGCCAACCGCGCGGCGCGCGTCCGAGACTACCTCCGCTTCCGCCAGGATGCCGTCGCCCTCGGCCGCAGCGAGCGGATGAAGCGCGTCGTCTTCCTGCCGGGCAGCGACCCCGGACGGGCCGCCGAGCTTGCCGCGGCCCTGCTCCGCGCCGGCGTCGAGGTCCGCCGCGCCTCGGCCGGCTTCTCCGCGGCGCGCGCCCACGCCTACGCCGACGACGCCGCCATGTCGAGCCGCCGCTTCGACGGCGGCGCCTACGTCGTGGACCTCGCCCAGCCGCAGGGACGCGTCGCCAAGGCGGTGCTCGAGCCGAGCCCGGCGCTCGACAGCGCGTTCGCGCGGCGGCAGCGCGAGAAGTTCCGGCGTAACCTGCAGCGCGGCAAGGATGCGCCGCGCGAGGAGTACGAGTTCTACGACGTCACCGCGTGGTCGCTCCCCGTCGCCTTCGGCGTCGAGGCGTACTGGACCGAGGACGCCCCACCCGTCGCCGGCGAGCTGCTCGCCCTGCCGGGCGAGGCCTGCACCGAGCGAAGCGATTGTGAGCCGCCGCTGCCGCAGGCGCAGCAGCAGCCGCGTCGCGTTGGCGGCGAGCTGCTGGCGGTGGACGTCGGCGGCGGGATCGTCGCCGGCCGCGGGGCGCGCAGCGCCTACCTGTTCACCGCCGAGCGCAACGGCGCGTCGCGGCTCGCCTACCAGCTCCTCGCCGCCGGCTACCGCGTCGCCGCCTCCACCCAGCCGCTCGACGCCGGCGGGCGGAGCTGGCCGCGCGGCACGTACATCGTGCGCGTTGCGCGCAACGACACGACGCTCGCCGCGCGGCTCGACCAGCTCGCCCGCGAGAGCGGCGTGGACGTCACGGGGGTCAACAGCGCGTTCACCGAGCGTGGGCAGTACGGCATCGGCTCCGAGTCCACCGTCGGCCTCGTCGCGCCGAGCGTCGCCGTCCTCTCCGACGAGGGGGTGAGTCAGACGTCGTACGGCGCGCTGTGGTGGAACTTCGAGCGCCGCTACGGCGTGACCTTCACGCCCGTCTCCTACGGCTACCTGACGGGGAGCGACCTCTCGAAGCTCAACGTCATCATCCTGCCGAGCGCCTCGCCCGGCGTCCTGTCGTCGCGCCTCGGCAAGGACGGCGCGGCGCGGCTGCGCGACTGGGTGCGCGGCGGCGGGACGCTGATCGCGATGGGCGGCGCCAGCGCCTGGGCGGCGCGCGAGGACGTCAACCTCACCTCGGCGCGCGCCGTGACGGACGACGGAGACGCCGCGCCGAGTGGCGGCGGTGCGAGCGGCAGCGGCGCGACGGCCGCCGACAGCGCGAAGCCGACGACGGGTGGCGCGCAGAGCGAGGGGGCGGCCAACCGGCAGCGCGAGCGCGTGCCCGACAAGGCCCAGGACCGCGCCCTCGAGCCGCTCGGCGGCATCGTCTCGCCGACCGCCTCGGGCGACGCGCCGCAACCCGTCCCCGGCGCCTTTTTCGACGTCACCCTCGACCGCACGCACTGGCTGACGCACGGCTTCGAGCAGCCGCGGCTGACGGTGCTGTTCGAGGGGAGCACGTTCCTGAAGCTGTCGCGCAACGGCTCGAACGTCGCGGTGTTCCCGTCCACCGGCCCACTCGTTCGTGCCGGCTTCACCTTCCCCGAGAACACCGAGCGCCTGCTGCGCGGCACGGCGCTGCTGGTCGAGGAGCCGGTGGGCGACGGCCACGTGATTCTGTTCGCCAACGAGCCGATGTTCCGCGGCTGGTGGCGGTCGTTGGATCGGCTGGTGCTGAACGGGATCGTGCTGGGGCCGGCGTTCTAGGCAAGCCCGGCCGCACGGGCGACCGACCGTGCTCGAGTCGCGCGTGCTAGGCCGCGTCGGAACGCAGCGTTCGCACTCCGCTCCGAGCGACAGCAGCTCGGATCAACTCACATGGGCCGAATGAGTTGCCGGCGGTTCTGGCGGGCGAGGGTCGGGGATGATAGGCTGCAGTCAGCGCAACGTTTTGGAATTAGGTTGTTCGGCCTAATAGGCGTTAGATGGCCACACACATTCTTCGAGTCTGAGGTCGGCCTCCACGCGCCAAGGTTGGGCCGCCGCCGGCGTGATGGCGCTCGCGGCCGCCGTCTTCGCGTACGGCTTCGTCGTGCTGCTGGCGCGCTACTGGGGCTTCTACCACCTCGACACCCCGGGCATGGGCGTCGGGCTGCTGTTCGGGGTGCTCCCGCTCAGCTTCCTCGTGGCGGTCGCCGCCGGCACCGCCGTGCGCCGCCGGCTCGCGCGCCGCGGCGCCCCGCTCGGGCGCGCCACCGCGGCCGGCGTGGCGGGGGCCGCGCTCGCCCTCGGCCTCCTCTTCGCGCTCGAGCTCTGGCACTCGCACGCTGCGCGATCTGGTGAGGGCGAGGGGGCCGGCGACCTCGCGCCGTTCTTCGCGTCGCTCGTCGGGCGCCGCTAGGCGGCCATCTAACGATGCGCTGCAGCTGACAAGGCGTGATGCATCAGGTTGAACGCCTGGCGAGTTCTGCTCCCACTACACACTTTCGTCACGCCCGTCGAGCCAGACCTTGCAGCTGAGCTGGGGCGTTAGGTAGCCACGATTTCCACGGTCCGCACCCGCGACG
>Ga0307416_100001854_pt1 | contig 11791 bp, 8 predicted proteins | sample DK1Cmetagenome_2_FD_203821 | JGI IMG/M metagenome (GOLD analysis project Ga0307416, IMG submission 203821) | Maize rhizosphere microbial communities from greenhouse at UC Davis, California, United States - DK15-C-3 | ecosystem: Host-associated > Plants > Roots > Rhizosphere > Soil | place: USA...
CGCGCCGTCCGCCGACGGCTGGACCTGACCCGGCCGGTCGAGCGCGAGGTGCTCGAGGCGTGCCTGCGGCTGGCGCAGCAGGCCCCCACCTCCAGCTTCGCGCAGAACTGGCACTTCGTGGTCGTCACCGACCCGGGCACCCGCGCGGCCCTCGGCGAGCTGTGGCGCAGCGTCGCCCACGCCTACCTGCAGCGCCGCGCCGCCGCGGCGGCCGCCGACCCGCGCATCGCGCGGATGGGCGAGAACGTCCGCCACCTGGCCGAGCACATCCACGAGGTCCCGGTGCACGTCGTCCCCTGCGTGGAGGGCAGGACCGACGGGAAGCCAGCGGCGGCGCAGGCCTCGCGCTGGGCGTCGATCGTCCCGGCGGCCTGGAGCTTCATGCTGGCCGCCCGCGCCCGCGGGCTCGGCACCGTCTGGACCACCTTCCACCTGCGCCACGAACGCGAAGCCGCCGAGCTGCTCGGCATCCCCTACGACCGGGTGATGCAGGCCGCGCTCATCCCGGTCGCCTACACCATCGGCACCGACTTCAAGCCCGGCCCCCGCCGCCCGCTCGACACCGTGGTCCACTGGGACCGCTGGGCCTGACGACCCACCGGAGGGCTGGTGGCCGACGAGCTGCGCACCCCGCTGCCCAACCACGACGAGCGCCACGCCGCCGGGCGGGCGCTGCGCAAGCGGACCCCGCGCGGCGCGCTCGGCCGCTGGCGGCCCCCGGCGGACCGGCCCGACCCGGTGGACGTCGTCGAGGAGGCCCACGCCGGCCGCCTGCAACGGCTGATCCCCCTGCGGGTCGCCCGCATGACCGCCTCGCCGTACGCGTTCCTGCGCGGCGCGGCCGCGCTGATGGCCGAGGACTTCGCCGGCCTGCCCCGCACCGGGGTCGAGCCGGTGATCTGCGGCGACGCCCACCTCGGCAACTTCGGCTTCTACGCCTCCCCCGAGCGCAACCTGGTGTTCGACCTCAACGACTTCGACGAGGCGCACCCGGGCCCCTGGGAGTGGGACCTGCGGCGGCTCACCACCAGCGTCTGGGTGGCCGGCCGGCAGAACGGCCTGGCGGAGGCCACCTGCGAGGACGCGGCGCTGTGGTGCGCGACCGCCTACCGGCGGCACCTCCGCGGGCTGGCCGGCGAGCAGCTGCTGGCCCGCTCCTTCGACCGGCTCGACATCGACCGGATGAAGGAGGAGCTGGCCGACTGGTCGCTGCGGGGCGAGATCGAGCGCGCCGCCAACCTCGCCAGGGGCCGGACCAGCGACCGGGCGCTCCCCAAGCTGACCCGCGAGCGCGACGGCACCCGCCACATCGTCGACCAGCCGCCCGTCGTCACCCACGTCTCCGAGGAGGAGACCGGCCGGCTGGTCGACGGCCTGGAGGCCTACCTCCGGACCCTGCCGCCCCACTGGCGCCGCCTGCTCGGCTACTACGTGGTGCTGGACGTGGCCCACAAGGTGGTCGGCGTCGGCAGCGTCGGCCTGCGCGCGTTCGTGGCGCTGCTGCAGGGCAACGGCCCCCACGACGTCGTCTTCCTCCAGCTCAAGCAGGCCGCCCGGTCGTGCGTGGCGCGCTTCGTGCACGGCGACACCGCCTTGCACGCCCACCAGGGCCAGCGGGTGGTGGAGTACCAGCAGACGCTGCAGACCGTCAGCGACCCGCTGCTCGGCTGGACCACGGTGGACGGCCGCGACTACTACGTGCGCCAGTTCCGCGACATGAAGGGCGCGGTCACCGTGGACGGCATGGACGGCTCGGCGCTGCTGGACTACGCCCGCATCTGCGGCACGCTGCTCGCCAAGGGCCACGCCCGCTCCACCGGCGCCACCGTGCTGTCCGGCTACCTCGGCAAGGGCGACGCCGCCGACCGGGCCTTCGCGCGCTTCGCCCGCGCCTACGCCGACCAGACCGAGGCCGACCACCAGGCGCTGCAGCGGGCCGTCAAGAGCGGACGGCTCCCCGCCGAGCACGGGGCGTAGCCGCGCGGCGGGGCGGCCCGGGGCGGGTCGCGGGACCCGACGTGGCGGGCGCCGGCGGTCGCGGCGCCCGCCGGAGGTCGGAGCGCAGCAGCCGCCGGTAGGCGTGGGGGTCGCAGCGGATGCTCTGCGGACGCTCGTCCGGGAAGCGCTGGCGGCTGCGACGCTCGCCCCGGTCGATGGCCCGCCACATCCCCTCCGGTGCCGGCAGCCGCAGGCGGCCGGTGAGCACCGCGGCGATCCACTCGGCCTGCGTCTCCACCACCGGCAGCAGCCCGCCGGGCGCGTCCACGAAGCCGGCGAACAGCAGCCCGCCGAGCCCCGGGGGGACGATCCGCCGGTACAGCGGCAGCTCACGGCCCCTCGGCGCCACCAGCAGCGGCGACAGGAACGGCAGGCTGATCCGGTAGCCGGTGGCGTAGACGATCCGGTCGACCGCCTCCTCGGTCCCGTCGGCGAAGCCCACCCGGTCGCCGGCGAGGCGCTCGACCGCGGGCTTGACGGTGACCTCGCCCCGGCGCACCGCCGGCAGCAGGTCGGTGGAGACGACCGGGATGCCCTCCAGCAGGCGGCGCGCCGGCAGCGGCCACCCCGCCGGCAGCGGCCCGAGCTCGCGCGCCACCCTGCGGCCGTAGAGGAGGTTCAGCAGCGGCCACGGCATCCGGTTGAGCGGCTCGACGTCGGCGGCGTCGTAGGGCCGCCGGCCGATCCAGCGCGGGACCAGGTGGGCGCCGGCCCGCATGGAGATGAAGGTGCGCGCCGCCACCCCCGCGACCTCCACGGCGATCTCGGCCGCCGACTGGCCGGCGCCGACCACCAGCACGCGGCGACCCGCGAACCCCTCGGGGGTCCGGTAGTCGTGGGAGTGGCTCACCTCACCGGCGAAGCCGTCCGGCTCCTCGGGAAGCCTCGGGCACCAGTCGTGGCCGGTCGCCACCACCACGGCCCGGAAGCGGCGCACCGAGCCGTCGTCGAGGGCGACGCGCCAGCTGCCGTCCAGGTCCGGCTCCAGCCGCTCCACGGTGACGCCGAAGCCGATCAGCTCCCGCAGCCCGAAGGCGTCCGCGTAGGCGTCCAGGTAGGCGGCCATGTCGCGGTGGCCGGGGAAGTCACCGTAGGAGCCGGGCATGGGGAAGCCCGGGTACTCCATGCGCTTGCGCGAGACGTTGGTGCGCAGCGAGGCGTACGCCGAGGAGCGCCCGTTGTCGTTCTGGTAGCGCCACAGTCCGCCGACGCCGGAGCCGCGCTCGAAGCAGCCCACCGCCACGCCGTGCCGGTGCAGGGCGCGCAGGACCGCCAGGCCCGAGGAGCCCGCTCCGATGACCGCGACCTCAGCCATCGGCCCGCAGCCCCGCCAAGACGACGTCGACCGCGTGCTCGGGGGTCGGGTCGGACGGCCGCAGCCGGCCGGTGAGCCGCCGCAGGAGGAACCCGCCGACCAGCAGGTCGATGGCGAGCTCCACGTCGGTGCCGACGGGCAGCTCCCCACGCGCGATGCCACGGTGGAGGGCGCGGGCCAGGGCGGCGCGGCGCGGTCCGATCACCCGCTCCCCGTAGAGGCGGCCCAGCCGCGAGCCCCTGGCGACCTCGGCCGCCATCCGGGGGAAGACGCCGCCGGTGGTGCTGGAGCCCATCAGCCCGTGCAGCTCGCGCGCGAGCTGCACGAGGTCCTCGCGCACCTCGCCGGTGTCGGTCGCCGGCGCCTCCGCCAGGACCCCGGCGATCGCGTCGATCACCAGGTCCTCCTTGGACGGCCAGTGGCGGTAGATGGTGGCCTTCCCGGCGCCGGCCCTGGCGGCCACCGCCTCGACGCCCATCCCCTCGAACCCCTCCTCGACGAACAGCGCCACCGCCGCGTCGAGGATGGCCGTATGGGCCTGGGCGCTGCGGGGCCGCCCCGGCCGCCGGGTGGGGCCACGGACCGTCATCGACGCCACCGCCCTCCATCGATACGGAACGGATCCGTATCGTTATGTGGGGAGCGTACCACGCGCAAGGCCGGCGTGGCTCCGGCCGGTCGGGCAGGCCTACTGTTTGGCGGCAGACGGCCCCGACCGACCGGAGGCGAGCGTTCGATGCTGCAGAGCCGTTCCCCCCAGCGACCCGACGACCTGCTGCTGGAGGTCGAGGCGACCGGCGCCGAGGGGGTCGCCGCGGCGGTCGCGACCGCCCGCGCCGCCGGACGCGACTGGGCGGCCGCGCCCGCGCTGGAGCGCTCATCGGTCCTCACCGCCGCCGCCGAGGCGCTGGCCGGGGCGGCCGGCGAGGTCACCGAGCTGATGGTCCGCGAGGTCGGCAAGCCGGTCTCCGAGGCGGCCGCCGAGACCGCCCGCGGCGTCGGCATCCTGCGCTACTACGCCCAGCAGACCCTCGACCCCGACGGCGAGACCTACCCCGGCCCCGGTCCGGCCGCCCTGCTGCTGAGCCGCCGCCGGCCGCGCGGGGTGGCCGGGCTGATCACCCCGTGGAACTTCCCGGTCGCCATCCCGCTGTGGAAGGCCGCGCCGGCGCTGGCCTACGGCAACGGCGTGGTGCTCAAGCCCGCCTCGGAGGCGACCGCGCTGGCGCTGCGGCTGGCCGAGGCGCTCTCCCCCGCCCTGCCCGAGGGACTGTTCCAGGTGGTCCCCGGCGGCGCCACGACCGGCACGGCCCTGATCGAGCACGCCGACTGCGTCTCCTTCACCGGCTCGGTCGAGGTCGGCCGCCAGGTGGTGATGGCGGCCACCGGCCGCGGCATCCCCTGCCAGGCGGAGATGGGCGGGCTGAACGCCTCGATCGTGCTGCCGGACGCCGACCCCGGGCGGGCGGCGGCCACCATCGCGGGCGCGGCCATGGGCTACGCCGGGCAGAAGTGCACCGCCACCAGCCGGGTCATCGTGGTCGGCGACCCGGCGCCGTTCACCGAGGCGCTGGTCGCCGCCGTCGAGGGCCTTCCGGTCGGCGACCCGGCCGAGCAGCGCACGGTGGTCGGGCCGGTCATCAACGAGCCCGCCAGGGCCGCGGTCCTGGAGGCGGCCGGGCAGGCCGCCGCGGCCGGCGGGCGCACGCTCACCGGCGGGCGGGCCGGCGACGGGGCCGGCTGGTTCGTCGCCCCCACCCTGGTCGACCGGCTGCCCCCCGACGCGCGCCTCGCGCAGGAGGAGGTCTTCGGCCCGATCGCCGTGGTGCTGCCGGCCGCCGACGAGGACGAGGCGGTCGCGGTCGCCAACGGGGTCCGCTACGGGCTGGTCGGCGCCGTGTTCACCAGGGACCTGGACCGCGCCCTGACGGTGGCCGCCCGCCTGGACACGGGCCTGATCCGCGTCAACGCCCCCACCTCGGGGGTGGACTACCTGGCGCCGTTCGGCGGCGAGAAGGACTCCAGCTTCGGCCCCCGCGAGCAGGGCAAGGCCGCCAGGGAGTTCTACACCTCGACGCGGACGATCACCGTGCTCCCCGAGGGGAGCTGAGCGTGGCGCTGTGGCGGGTGGAGCTGGACGGGGAGGTCCGCCTGGCCCGCGGGCCCGCCGACCGGCCACGCCCAGCGGAGCTGCTGGCCGGCGAGCCGGCGACCCTCGACGGGCTGCTGGGCGGCGGCCCGGGCGCGCTGGAGGAGCTGCTGGCCGGCCGGCACGCCGGGCCGCTGCCCGACCGGGCGCGGGTGCTGGCCCCGGTCGGCGGCCAGCCGGTGTGGGCGGCCGGGGTGACCTTCCTGCGCAGCCGCGACGCCCGCATCGAGGAGTCGCGCGGCCTCGACGCCTACGACAAGGTCTACCTCGCCGAACGGCCCGAGCTGTTCCTCAAGGCGCTGCCCGGCACCGTCAGGGGCCCTGGCGAGCCGATCGGGGTGCGGGCCGACTCCTCCTGGGACGTCCCGGAGCCCGAGCTGGCCGTGGTCTGCGACCGGCGCGGCGAGATCGTCGCCTACGCGATCGGCAACGACGTGTCCTCGCGCTCCATCGAGGGCGAGAACCCGCTGTACCTGCCCCAGGCCAAGGTGTACCTGGGCAGCTGCGCGCTGGGCCCCTGCCTGGTCCCGGCCGCCGAGGCGCCCGACCCGGCCGGCATGGAGATCAGCCTGACGATCGAGCGGGACGGCGCCGAGCTGTTCGCTGACCGCTGCTCGGTGGGCGACATGAAGCGGACGCTGCCGGAGCTGGTCGACTGGCTGTGGCGCGGCCAGGAGCTGCCGCTGGGGGCGGTGCTGCTCACCGGCACCGCGATCGTGCCGCCGCCCGAGCTGACCCTGCGGCCGGGCGACCAGGTGGCGATCGCCATCGCCGGCCTCGGCGAGCTGCGCAACCCGGTGGAGCTGGTCGACACCGCCCTCCGCCCCGCCCGCTGACCGGGCATTCCTCGCGCGACCGGCACTTGCGCAGGACCCGGGCGCGTCGTACAACGCCGCGGGAGGCTTCGTCGGCGTCCGTGGTCGGAGGTGGGACATGCGCGCTCGGTTGCGGCTGGTGGTGGCGGGACCGCTGGTCACGGCCCTGGTGGCGCTCGCCCTGGCGGCACCCCCGCCGGCGGCGGCGCAGGCCCAGGCCGCCTGCGCCGCGCCGGTCCCCAGCGACACCCAGCCCGGCTACGCCGTCGCCGACCCCTGGTGCGACTTCCCGGGCGGGGCGCCGTTCGCCCCCCTCACCGACGCCGCCGGCGCGCCGCTGTCCCAGGTCCACGCCGGCATCGACGACGGCGCCGCGTGGCGCATCGAGGTGCCCCACCGCTGGAACGGCGAGCTGGTGCTGCACGCCCACGGCTACCGCGGTGAGGGCACCACCGTCTGGGTCGACGACCCCGGCCTGCGGGCGCACTTCGTGCAGCGGGGCTTCGCGTGGGCCGCCTCCAGCTACCAGACCAACAGCTACGACGTCGCCCAGGGCGTGCGCGACACCCACGCGCTCACCGACCTGTTCCGCCGCGTCACCGACCGCCAGCCCGGCGAGACGCTCATCACCGGGCCGTCCATGGGCGGGCACGTCACCGCCGTGGCCGTCGAGCACTACCGCGGCACCTTCGCCGGCGCCATGCCGACGTGCGGCGTGCTCGGCGACACCGACCTGTTCGACTACTTCACCGACGCCAACGTCACCGCCGCGGCGCTGACCGGCACGCCGATCACCTTCCCGCTGCAGCCGCCCCCCGGCTACCCGCTGACCTACCAGCAGCAGGTCCTCGGCGAGCTGCCGCAGCTCGGCAGCGGCTTCACCGCCGGCACGCCGCCCACCTTCACCCCCCTCGGCCTGCGCTGGGGCGCCGCGGTCGAGCAGCGCAGCGGCGGCAGCCGCCCCGGCTTCGCCTCCGCGTTCGCGTTCTGGAACAGCTTCGGCTTCGCGCCGCTGACCGGCATCCCCTTCCTGTTCGGCCTCTACCCGGGGCTCACCGGCGGCACCGCCAACGTCGCCGCCGGCAACGTGGTCGACAACCGGCGCACCGTCTACCAGCTGGACGGCGACCCGCGCCTGTCACCCGAGGAGCGGCGCCTGAACGCCGAGGTGCTGCGGGTCGCCCCGACCGCGCACGCCACCCCCGACCTGTCGGGGATCCCGGCGGTGGCCGGGGACCCCCGCATCCCGGTGCTCTCGCTCCACGGCCTCGGGGACCTGTTCGTGCCGTTCTCGATGGAGCAGGCCTACGCCAGGCGGACCGCCCTCCACGGGCAGCGGTTGCTGTTCGTCTCCCGCGCCATCCGCGCCACCGGCCACTGCGACTTCACCCAGGCCGAGCTGGGGCGCGGCTTCGACGACCTGGTGACGTGGGTGCACACCGGCCGCCGGCCGGCCGGCGACCCCGTCCTCAGCCGGACCCTCGTGGCCAGACCGACGTTCGGCTGCCGCTTCACCGACGGCCAGCACCCCAACTTCAGTGCGCCCGCCTGCCCCTGAACGCAAGCGGCGCTGCATCGGCCCCTCCTGCCCCCTCGATGCAGCGCCGGGCGTGAGGCTAACGCGGCGGCTTGCAAGCAAGGAGCCATTCCTTAGCCTAGGACTACCAGTGCCAGCCTTCCGGCCTTCGTCGTAGGGAGCCGCGATGCCGACCAGCGAACAACACCAGGAGCTTGCCGCCTTCCTGCGCGCCCGGCGCCATGCGCTGCGGCCCATCGACATCGCCCTGTCCGCCGGGGCGAGGCGGCGCCGCACGCCGGGCCTGCGACGCGAGGAGGTCGCCGAGCTCGCCGGCATCGGGGTGAGCTGGTACACCCGGCTGGAGCAGGGCAAGGACGTGCGGCTGTCGCCGAGGGCGCTGCGGGGGGTGGCCGAGGCGCTGCGGCTCACCCCGGCGCAGCGCGAGTACGTCTTCGCCCTGGCCCGCGGCGAGGCGCTGGGCGTCGAGCCGGCGCCCACCACCACGGTGAGCCCCACCCTGCAGGACGTGCTGGACGCCCAGGGGCCCAACCCGGCCTACATCACCAACGGGCGCCTGGACCTGCTGGCGTGGAACCGGGCGGCGCTGGACGTCTTCGGCGCCTTCGGCCGCAGCTTCCCGGAGATCCCGCCGGAGGAGCGCAACATCGTCTGGCTGATCTTCACCGACGACTCCCGCCGGCTGCTGCTGGAGTGGGAGCGGCACGCGCAGCGGGTGCTGGCGCAGTTCCGCGACGCCTCGCGCTACTTCGTCGACGACCCCTGGTTCCCCGCGTTCGTGGACAGGCTCAGGCGGCGCAGCCGGGAGTTCGCCGCCTGGTGGTCCCAGCACGACGTCGGACGGGTCCAGGCCGCCGTCAAGGTCGTCGACCACCCGGCCGTCGGGCACATCGCCCTGAAGCAGACCGTCCTCCAGGTGGTCGACGACAGCGCCGCCCTCTACACGATCATCTACACGCCCGCCCCCGACACCGACGCCGCCGACAAGCTGGCCAAGCTGGCGGGCGCCTGACGCGCTCGGGCTCCGCTGCGGGAACGGCGGCTGGAACCCTGGACAGCTCGCAGTGGGCTGACTAGCCGCCGGCGGTGCTCTCCCGCACGACCAGGGAGAAGTCGGCCTGCAGCTGGCGCGGCGGCCGCTGGCCGCCGTCGCCGAGCCGCTCGTTGAGCAGCGACACGGCCAGGCTGGCGATCTGCTGCTTGTCGGGTCGGATCGTGGTGAGGGTGGGCGTGCTGAACCGCCCCTCCTCGATGTCGTCGAAGCCGACCACGGCGACGTCGCCGGGGACGCGCAGCCCGCGGGACAGGATCGCCCGCATGGCGCCGAACGCCATCAGGTCGTTGAAGCAGAACACCGCGTCCGGTGGCTCCGCCAGGTCCAGCAGCCGCGCCATCGCCTCGCCGCCGTCCTTCCGGTGGTAGGACGGCGCCGGCATGACCAGCCGCGGGTCCAGCGCCAGTCCGGCCTCGCGCAGCGCCAGGGCGAAGCCCTCCAGCCGCAACGCCGCGGTGCCCGGCCCGACGTCGCGCTGGTCGCCGATGGCGGCGATGCGGCGGCGGCCCAGCTCGGCGAGGTGGGCCGTGGCCGCCGCGGCCGCGGCCACGTTGTCGATCCCGACGTGGTCGGCCGGGCCCTCGTGGATGCGCTCGCCGAGCAGCACCAGCGGCGTGTCGTCGGTGCGGCGCCGCAGGTCCTCGCGCCCCAGGGCCAGGGGGCTGAGGATCAGCCCGTCGATCAGCTGGTCGCGGATGCCGGCGGTCACCAGCCGCTCGCGCTCGGTCAGCCCGTCGGTCTGGTCGATCAGCACCGTCCAGCCGTGGCCCTCGGCGGCCCTGATGACGCAGTCGGCCAGCTCCGCGAAGTAGGGGATGCCGAGCTCCGGCACGGCCAGGGCGATGATGCCCGAGCGGCCGGCGCGCAGGTGCCGGGCGGACAGGTTGGGCCGGTAGTTCAGCTCGTCGAGGGCGCGCTGGACGCGGCCGCGGGTCTCGTCGGTGATGTGCGCGTAGCCGTGGATGACGTTGGAGACGGTCTTGGGCGACACGCCCGCCAGGCGCGCCACGTCCTTCAGGCCCGCCCGTCCCCCCGGCCTCGACCCCACCGCGCGCCTCCAGCTGGTCGTCGCCCTCACCCGTCCGGCCAACCGGCAGGGTACAGCGGACCCGGGCCGCGCAACCCAGCCTCCGCCACCTTCTACAACGTTGTTTACAACGCTGAACACGGGGGAAGCCTGCCGGGCACGGTGACCCGGCAGGGAGGGGGGCCAGCCGGGCGGTGACCCGGCGCGAGGGGGTCGTGATGGTGGGACGGCGCGGCTTGGCCCCACAACTCGGCGTGCTGGCGGCGCTGGCGCTGCTCGGCGCCGTGGTGGCGACGCCGCCGGCCGCGGCGGCCGAGACCTACCGCAACCCGGTGTCGCGGACCTTCGCCGACACCTTCGCCGACCCCGCGGTGATCCACGCGGAGGACGGCTGGTGGTACGCCTACGGGACCACCGACCCGCTGCGGGAGGGCGAGCGCAGCCCGCACCCGATCCCCACGGCCCGCTCCCGCGACCTGGTCAGCTGGAGCTACGCCGGGGACGTGTTCGGCGCCGCCAACCGGCCGGCCTGGGCCGCCCCCGACGCCGCCTTCTGGGCGCCCGACATCCGCTTCCTGGACGGCCGCTACGTCCTGTACTACGTCGTCACCCAGACCACCGTCACGCCGGAGCAGGGCGACAACGCCATCGGCGTGGCGACGGCGCCGACCCCGACCGGTCCCTGGACCGACTCCGGCGGGCCGGTGGTCGGCCCCCGCCGCGGCAACAGCGGCAGCCCCGGCGACTTCAAGTGGACCTTCGACCCGGCCGAGTTCACCGACCGCGACGGCACCCGCTACCTCTACTACGGCTCCTACTACGGCGGCATCTTCGTCACCCGCCTGACCGCCGACGGGCTGCGGCCGGCCGGCGAGCCGACCATGGTGACCATCGACAACCGCTACGAGGGCGCCTACGTCGTGCGGCGCGGCCGCTGGTACTACCTGTTCGCCTCCGAGGCCAACTGCTGCGCCGGCCCCACCACCGGCTACAGCGTGTTCGCGGGCCGCTCGACCAGCCCGCTGGGCCCCTTCCGCGACCGCGACGGCATCTCGCTGCTGGACTCCAGGGTCGGGGGGACGCTGGTCATCTCCCCCAACGGCAACACCTGGGTCGGCACCGGGCACAACGCCGTCGCCACCGACCCGGCCGGTCAGGACTGGTTCGTCTACCACGCCATCGACCGCCGCGACCCCTACCTGGACGAGCCGTTCGGCATCAACCAGCGGCCGATGCTGCTGGACCGGCTGGACTGGATCGACGGCTGGCCGACGGTGCGGGCGGGCCGCTGGGCCTCGGAGGGCCCGCAGCGCGCCCCGGCGACCACGCCGGGCGGCGGCCACGGACAGCTCACCGAGGCGGCCCCGCCCCCGGACGTCGGCCGGCTGCTGCCGCGCTACAGCGACGAGTTCGACGACGGGGTCCTCGACCCCGCCTGGAGCTTCGCCGGCGAACCCTCGGGCGAGGAGACCGCCGGGGTCTACCGCTGGCCCACCCAGGCCGGCGACCTGGTCGGCCCCGGCGCCACCGCCTCGGCGCTGCTGCGCGAGCCCCCCGACGGGCCCTGGACGGTGCAGACCAAGGTCGCCATCGACCTCGGCACCGACGACGTCCGCAACTTCCAGCAGGCCGGGCTGGTCGTCCACGCGGACGACGACCTGTTCCTGCGCCTGTCGCACGTGGCCATCTGGAACACCCGCCAGACCGAGTTCGGCAAGGAGATGCCGTTCGCGGACGGGCTGTCGTGGGGCGGCATGGCCGTCGGCACCTCCGCGCCGGTGACCTGGCTGCGCGTCTCCCACCGCGTCGACCCGGCCAACGGGGAGCCCGAGTACCGGGCCGCCGCCAGCCGCGACGGCACCCACTGGACCTGGGGCGGGGTGTGGACCCTGCCGG
>Ga0307416_100001855_pt1 | contig 11779 bp, 11 predicted proteins | sample DK1Cmetagenome_2_FD_203821 | JGI IMG/M metagenome (GOLD analysis project Ga0307416, IMG submission 203821) | Maize rhizosphere microbial communities from greenhouse at UC Davis, California, United States - DK15-C-3 | ecosystem: Host-associated > Plants > Roots > Rhizosphere > Soil | place...
CCATCAAGCAGAAGACCGGCAAGGATGGGCTGTTCATCAACGCGGGTGGCTACTTCCTGCTGCCGTTCATCTACGGCGAAGGCGGCGACCTGGTCGACGCGTCGGCCAAGAAGATCGTCGTCAACTCCGAGCAGAACGTCACCGGCGTCTCCATCGCGCGCGATCTCGTCACCAGTGGCGCCGCCGTCAAGCCGCCGGCCAACGACTCGTACGGGACCATGATGACCCTGTTCAAGGAGCAGAAGGTCGCCATGATCATTAACGGCCCGTGGGAGGTCAACAACGTCCGGCAGGCCCCGACGTTCGGCGGCATCGAGAACCTCGGCATCGCCGCGGTTCCGGCCGGCAGCGCGAAGGCGGGCGCGCCGGTCGGCGGCCACAACTACGTGATCTGGTCGGGCATGCCGCAGAACAAGGTGGCCGCCGCGATCGCGTTCGTGAAGTTCATGAGCTCGGCCGAGTCGCAGGCGTTCCTGGCCGAGAAGCTGGGCCTGCTGCCCACACGCAAGTCGGCCTACGACCTGGCCGGCGTGAAGGACAACGCGATCGTGTCCGCGTTCAAGCCGGTCGTGGACGCCGCCGTGGCCCGGCCGTGGATCCCGGAGGGCGGCCAGTTCTTCGGCCCGCTCGACCAGATGGCCACCGAGGTGCTGGTCCAGAACAAGGACCCGAAGGCCTCCCTCGACCAGGTGGCGCAGAAGTACAAGACCGAGGTCGTACCCTCGTACGCCTCCTGATCCTCCGCCGGCCTGTCAGGAGGGGCACCCTCATTATCAGAAACAGTCTGTAGGGTGCCCCTCCTTACACACATGGAGCCTCGATGAGCATCGTGACGGCCGACCCGGCCCGGCCGGCCACCCCCTCGCGCCCGACCGGCCGGCCTGGCCGGATCCGGCTCACCTGGGACCGCCACTGGTACGCCTGGGCGATGGTGCTGCCGGTCGTGACCGTGCTCGCCGTCCTCATCTTCTATCCGCTGGCCCGCGGGATCTATCTGTCGTTCACCAACCTGACCGAGGCCAACCAGCAGGCGGAGATCTGCACGAGGTCCATCACCGGGCAGGAGGACTGCCAGCCCAATCCGAACAGCTGGCAGTTCGTGGGCCTGGACAATTACGCCAAGGTGCTCAGCGGTGAGGTGGGCGAATTCTGGCAGTGGCTCGGCATCACGCTGATCTGGACGGTGGCCTGCGTGGTGTTCCACTACCTGATCGGGCTCGGGCTGGCCGTGCTGCTCAACCGCCCGCTGCGCCTGCGTGGCGTCTACCGGGTGCTGCTGATCCTGCCGTGGGCGGTGCCGGCGTTCGTCAGCGCGTTCGCCTGGCGGTTCATGTTCAACGAGCGGTTCGGCCTGTTCAACTCGCTGCTGACGTCGGTCGGCCTGGATCCGGTGGCCTGGTTCGACAATGTGTGGACGTCGCTGCTGACCGCGGTCCTGACCAACATCTGGCTCGGCGTGCCGTTCATGATGATCACCCTCCTCGGCGGCATGCAGACCATCTCCGGCGAGCTGTACGAGGCGGCCACCATCGACGGCGCCACCGCCTGGCAGCGCTTCGTCCACGTGACGCTGCCGGGCCTAAGGTCGGTCAGCATGACGGTGATCCTGCTGGGCACGATCTGGACCTTCAACATGTTCCCGGTCATCTTCCTGGTGACCCAGGGGCAGCCGGCCGGGCAGACCGAGATCCTGGTGACCGGCGCCTACCGGGCGGCGTTCTCCGGCATCCGCAACTACTCGCTCGCGTCGACGTACGGGGTGCTGATCCTGTCGATCCTGTTGGTGTTCTCGATGCTGTACCGGCGGGCGCTGCGCCGACAGGGAGAGGTGTGGTGAGCCGATGACCGAGATGACGGCGCCGGCGCCGATCGTCACCGCGACCGGGGCCGGGGCCATGGCCCCCGTCGGGGGCGTCGCCACCCCGGCGCCCGCCGCGCGAGTGGGTGGCCGGCGGTCGGCCGGCGCCTCGGTGGCGCTGCATGCGACGCTGGTCCTGGCATCGCTGATCGCGCTGTTCCCGATCGTGTGGGTGGTGCTGTCGTCGTTCAAGCCCGGCGTCTGGGTACAGAGCAGTGAGCTGACCCTGATCAAGGAGCCGACGCTGGAGAACTACCGCTTCGTGCTGGCCGAGACCAACTTCCCGCGCTGGGTGGCGAACTCGGTCATCGTGGCCGCGTTCACCATGCTGGTGGGCGTGTTCATGTCGGCCACCACGGGGTACGCGTTGTCCCGGTTCAACTTCCCGGGCCGCCGCCAGCTGATGATGGTCTTCCTCATCACCCAGATGTTCCCGGTCGCCATCCTCATCGTGCCGATCTACACGATCATGGCCAGGCTCGGTCTGCTCAACACGTTGGCGGCGCTGGTGATCGCGTACCTCACGGTCGCCGTCCCGTTCTGCGCCTGGATGCTCAAGGGGTACTTCGACTCGATACCCATCTCCCTGGACGAGGCGGCCGGCATGGACGGCTGCGGACCGTTCGGCACCTTCTGGAGGGTGATCATGCCGCTGGCCCGCCCCGGCCTGGCCGTCACGGCGTTCTTCACGTTCCTGACCGCGTGGGGCGAGGTCGCCTACGCGTCGGCGTTCATCCAGACCGACAACCGCTTCACCCTGGCGTACGGCCTGCAGCAGTTCGTGCCGCAGTTCAATCCACAATGGGAGTACCTCACGGCGGCGGCCGTGCTGGTCACCCTGCCGGCCGGGGTGGTCTTCTTCTTCGCACAACGGCATCTGGTGTCCGGCCTGACCGCCGGTGGAACAAAGGGCTGAGACGGATGGGTTCCTGGTCGCGGGATGCCGTGATCTACGAGGTGTACGTGCGCAGCTTCGCCGACAGCGACGGCGATGGCGCCGGCGACCTGCTCGGTGTGACGGGTCGTCTGGACTACCTCGCCGAGCTGGGCATCGACGCCATCTGGCTGACGCCGTTCTACCGGTCGCCGATGGCCGACGGCGGATACGACGTGGCCGACTACCGGTCGGTGGACGCGCTCTTCGGGACGATGGACGACTTCGACAAGCTCCTCGTCGACGCCCACGCCCGCGGGCTGCGGGTCCTCATCGACCTGGTGCCCAACCATTGCTCGTCCGAGCATCCGTGGTTCCGGGCCGCGGTGGCCGCCGGCCCGGGCTCACCCGAGCGGGCGCGGTTCCACTTCCGACCGGGCCGGGGGGCCGCGGGCGAACTGCCGCCCAACGACTGGTTCTCCGTTTTCGGCGGTCCGGCGTGGACACGGCTGCCGGACGGCGACTGGTACCTGCACCTGTTCGCCCCGGAGCAGCCGGACCTCAACTGGGATCATCCCGAGGTGCGGAGCGAGTTCGCCGACGTGATCCGGTTCTGGCTGGACCGGGGCGTGGACGGGCTGCGCATCGACGTCGCCCACGGCATGGTCAAGGCGCCCGGCCTGCCCGACGCCGACTCCGTGGACGGCCCGACCGCATTCGGCGGGGCCGAGACCCCGTTCTTCGACCAGGACGGCGTGCACGACATCTTCCGGGACTGGCGGTCCATTCTGGACGCTTATGCGCCGGAGCGGATCGCGGTCGCCGAGGCGTGGGTGCCGACGCTGGAGCGGACCGCGCGCTACGTCCGCCCGGGCGAGCTGCACCAGGCGTTCAACTTCGACTTCCTGCGCACGCCGTGGTCCGGCCCGGCCTACCGGGGGGTCATCGACGAGTCGCTGCGGGCCATGGCCTCGGTGGGTGCCCCGACGACGTGGGTGATGTCCAACCACGACGTGATCCGGCACGCCTCGCGCCTGGCCGCCGGGGCCGGCGGGGAACCGGGTGGCATCGGCCTGCCCGACGGGGCGACGGTCCGGGGCGACCGCGCCGTCGGCCTGCGGCGGGCCCGCGCGGCCACGCTGCTCATGCTCGCCCTGCCCGGTTCGGCCTACCTGTACCAGGGCGAGGAGCTGGGCCTTCCCGAGGTGGTCGACCTGCCCGCCGAGGCCCGGCAGGACCCCATCTTCGAGCGGACCGGCGGCACCATGCTCGGCCGCGACGGCTGCCGGGTGCCGCTGCCGTGGTCGGGCGGCCATGCGCCGTACGGATTCGGGCCGGACGGGTCGACCCCGTGGCTGCCGCAGCCGGCCGAATGGGCCTCGCTGTCGGTCGAGGCGCAGGACGGCCGGCCGTCGTCGACGCTCTCGCTCTACCGGCAGGCCCTGCGGCTGCGCCGCGAACTCGACGCCCTGGGCGACGGTGAACTGCGGTGGCGCTCCGAGCCGGACTCCGAGGTGCTCGTCTTCGAGCGGCCCTCCTCGGGTCGGAGCGTGGTGTGCGCGCTCAACCTCGGCACCTCGCCGGTCACCATCGGCGGCGAGTTGCTGCTCGCCAGCGATCCCCTCACGGCCGACGGCCAGCTGCCACCCGACGGGGCCGCCTGGTGGAGTGCATAGACCCGTGTAAGGAGGGGCACCCTACAGTCAGTTTCTGATAAGTAGGGTGCCCCTGCTTACATCCGGGAGGGCTCATGGGTCAGCGGCCGGCGATGGAGGTCACGTCGATCACGATCGGCGCACCCAACCCGAGGGAGCTGGCGGCGTTCTACGCCCGGCTGCTCGAGTGGACCGTCACCGCCGACGATCCCCCGGAGCCCGGTAGGCCGGCCGAGGCGGGATGGGCCCAACTCAAGCCACCGGAGGGCCGGCCCGGCCCGACGTTGAACTTCGAGTACGAGGCGCGGTACACCCGACCGGTCTGGCCGAGCGAGCCCGGCCGGCAGCACATCACGCAGCACCTCGACATCCAGGTCCAGGACCTCGATGCCGCCGTCGCCTGGGCCGTCGAGGCGGGAGCGACGCCGGCCGAGTTCCAGCCGCAGGACGACGTCCGAGTCATGTTCGACCCCAGCGGGCAACCGTTCTGCCTCTACCTGTGACCGCCCAGGATCGCGGCGACTGCCGCGATCGGCAACGTGGGCGTCAGGGCAGGCGGGCGGCGACCGCGTCGGCGAACCAGGCCCACGCGGGCGTCACCGTGGCGATCGGCGGCCAGCCGTTGATGATCGCGAGGAGCTGCCAGTAGCGCTCGGCGCGCGGTTCGTACCCGATGCGCAGCGTCTCCAGCAGTTCGCCCCGGTAGGCCGCGTCGGGCGCGCGTCCGACCGACGCCGCCATCGCCGCCACGAGCGCGTCGTGGGTCGCGTCGGCCGAGGCGTCGGCCGGGTCGAGGCCCGCGGCGAGGGCGGCGCCGGCCTTCTCGGCGACCAGCGCCGCCGTACGCATCGAATCGGCGCCGGTCGGGGTGGCCGGTGCGACCGGAGGCGTGCCGCCGGTGGTACCGAAGCTGCGCCGGCCCATCGCGCGCAGCCGGTCGCGGAAGTCCTCGTCGCGGACCAGCTCGGCCAGCTCAAGCCAGGCGTCCAGCTGCTCGTCGCTCGGGTCGTCCGGCAGCTCCGGCATGGCCGCGCGCAGGCGGGCCTCGAAGTCCGGCGACACGCTTACACCGTCGAATATGGAGTCCAGGAACTCCGTGATGAGGCGCCGGCGTTCGTCCGCCGTCGCCTGGGCCAGTCGACTCACTTGCTCGATCCCTTCCGGTGTCATGGCTCGGCGGGCCAGCGCGCGCAGGGCGGCGTGCTGCACCCGGAGGAGGCGGATCTGCGCCCCGAGCGCGTCGGCGTGGGTGGCGATGACCCGCGCCAGGTCGGCCTCCCGGGCCAGCACCCGCCCGATGGTGGCCAGGTCCATGCCCAACTCGCGCAGCGTCCGGACCAGTCCCAGGCGGACCACCGCGCCACCGTCGTAGCGGCGGTACCCGGATGGCGTGCGCTCCGCCTCGGGCACCAGGCCGAGGTCGGAGTAGTACCGGACCGTCTTGACCGAGAGCCGGGTACGCCGCGCCAGCTCGCCGATGTGCATGCGCTCCATCGTGCAGTCTCCCGTTACTGGAGGCTCAAGCCGCTTTCCGAGGCTGCCACCAGAGCGTGACCACCTCGTCGGCCGACAGGTCGCGCGGCTCGGCCGGGTCCACGCCCATGTCCACCAGCGCCTCGGCCAGCTCGTCGCTGCGCTCGACCGGCAGGCAGAGCCGGCGGCGGGTGGTGGCCACGAGGTCGTCGAACGACGGGTACGGCGGTCGCGGTCCGCGCCGCCAGCGCTCCTGACGCGGGTCGAGGCCGGCCTCCCGGAGTACGGCGACGGCGTCGTCGGCGGTGGGGCCGGTCGGCCGGTCCAGGTCGTGCAGCCGCTTCCACAGTGGATTGAGCACTCGTACGGGATGGGCCGCGGTCAGCTCCACCACGACCCGGCGGCCGGCGTGGTCGGTCAGCGCCCGGGCGAAGGCATCCAGCGGCGCCACGTTGTAGAAGACGTGATGGCACACGACGACGTCCGCGACCGGCGTCTCGGCCGCCACGTCCGGCCAGCGCCCGACCACCGTGCTGACCGGAAGGCCCAGCGCGGCCGCCCGCTCCACCAGAGCGTCCAGGATGGACGGATCGGTGTCCACCGCGGTCAGGTGTTCCAGGTTGGCGGCGTGGGCCAGGCTGGCCGCGCCGGCACCGGCGCCGACGTCCATGATGGACCCCGACTCGCCCAGCGCCTCGGCCGCGCGGCGCCACGACGCTCCCTCGGGCGCGGCGATGGCCCGGTCCGCCCGCCGGGCGAAGACGTCCACCGGTGTGGCCCAGGGCGAGTCGGCCACCGCCGCCGTGATGCGCTCGGGCAACGCCCACGCGGCCAGATCCTCGGCCCACCGTCGCACCGCGTCACCCATGCCGCCCAGTCTGCCAACCGATGGGCACTACTGAGTCAACAAGGTGCGCAGGCCGGCCTTGAAGGTCTCCGGCTCCGGCTCGCCGGTCAGCATGCGCTGCAGGCCGTACCCGGGCATCATCGCGAACAGCACGCTGCCCACCGCCTCCGGATCGGCGTCGGGCGGCAGGTGGCCGTGCTCCTGGGCCCGCCGGGCGATCAGGACCACCTTCTCGCGCAGCCGCCGGTACGTCTTCGCGACGAACTCGGCGAGCATCGGGTCCCGCTGCGACTCGCTCCAGACCTGAAGCGCCAGCCGCAGCGGTCCGCCCGGCGCGCTCATCTCGGTCACCAGGTCGACCGCGCCGCCCAGCGCCTTCGCGGGCGGCGCCGGCGGATCCTCGGCCACCAGGCGGTCGAACATGTCGATCACGTCCTGGATGACCTGCTCGGCCAGCGCCGTGACCAGATGGCTCTTGCTGGGGAAGTACCGGTACACCGCGCCGACGGAGAGCCCGGCCTCGCGGATCACGTCCTGCATCGATGTGGCGTGGAAGCCGTTGTGCAGGAAGCAGACCCGGGCGGCGTCGAGGATCTGCTGCCGGCGGGCGGCCAGGTGGGCATCGGAGACGCGGGGCATGCCCCGAATTGTAAAACGAACGTTCGCTCTTGACAGTGGTCACCAGCGGCGCGACCATGGGCGTATAAGAGAATGAGTGTTCGTTTTAGGAGTCTCCGATGAGACGTACGGATAACGCCCTCCGGGCGATCATGATCGCATTCGCCGTCTCGGTCGTCCTCGGACTGCTGGTCAGCTGGTTCGCCTGGCCGGCCAAGGAGCTGGAGCCGCGCGGGCTGCCCGTGCTGGTCGCCGGCCCGGCTCCGGCGACGGCCCAACTGGTACAGCGGCTCGAGGCCGCCCGGCCCGGCGCGTTCGACGTCACCACGGTGCCCGACGCGGCGACCGCCGACGCCGCGCTGCGCGACCGCGAGGCGTACGCCGCCATCGTGCTCGGCCCGGACGGGGTCAGCCTGCACACCGCCTCGGCGGCCAGCCCCACGGTCGCCACCCTGCTGACGCAGGCCGTCGGGCAGCTCGCCCCGCCGGGCCAGACCGTCAGGGTGGTCGACGTGGTGCCCGGCGGCCCCGACGACGCGCGTGGCGCCGGCTTCGCCTCGGGCTTCCTGCCGCTCGTGCTGGCCGGCATGGTGGCCGGAATCCTGCTCGCCGTCCTGATCCGGTCGCGGGCCGCACGCCTGATCGGTCTGCTGGTGTTCGCGCCGGCCGCGGGCCTCGTGGGCGCCGGCGTCATGGCGGCCCTCGGCGTGACCGACGGCGCATACCTGGGTACGGCGGCCGCGGTCGCGCTTCTCGCCCTGGCCGTCGGTGGGACCGTCACCGGACTGGCATCGCTGCTGGGACCGGGCGGCATCGGGCTGGGCGTGCTGGTCGTGTTCCTCTTCGGCAACCCAATCGCGGGCGTGAACGCGGCTCCCGAGCTGCTGCCACAGCCGTGGGGCGCGGTCGGGCAGTTCCTGCCACCCGGAGCGGGGGTACGGCTGGTGCGGTCGGCGGCGTTCTTCGACTGGGCCGGCTCGGCCACCGCGCTGTGGACGCTGCTCGCGTGGGCGGTCGGCGGGCTGGTCCTGGTCTGGTTCGGCCGCGCCACGACCGTGGCCCACACCCCTACCGCGGTGCCGGCCGGACCCGACACGGCAGCCCGTGGTGCATCGATGGGGGTGTCCGCATAGCCGGATGGCATACTGCCCGACGGAGCGTGACGAGGGGAGCGGGTCATGGAGTGGTTGCGGCTGATCCTGCGGTACGCCCATCTGATCGGGTTCGCCCTGCTGCTCGGCGGCGCGATCGCGCAGTACCTCAGCGGCACGCTCCGCATCAACGCGCCGATGCTGTGGGGAGCCGGCGTACAGGTCGTCACCGGTCTGGCCCTCGCGGCCCCGCTGCGCGGTGGCGGTGATCTCGAGCCGGCGCCGGCCAAGCTGGCGGTCAAGGGCCTTGTCGCGATCATGATCTTCATCATGGTTTTCTTCTCACGAAAGCGCGAAACCGTCAATACCGGCCATTTCATGGCGATTGGCGGCCTAACACTAGCAAACGCCGCTGTAGCCGTCTTCTGGCGCTAACCCGACATATCAGGCGTATCCTGTCATCACTGTCGTCGTCCGTGCTCCGGACACGGAAGGGTCACGGCCGGATAACGCCGTGGCAGAGCCTCCGTGGCACGGGTCGGCCGGCCTGGCGGCCGGCGTACGCTCGCCGAATGTGGGATCACCGCAGGTGCTGCGGTGGAAGATGGGAAGGAGAACCTCTTGCGCCGAGCGCGTGGGATGAGGACTGTCGCTGTTGTGGCCGCCATCGGTCTGGCCGCCACGGCATGTGGCGAGGCTCCCAATACTGGACCAGGAAGCACCACGAGTGCCGCTCCGCCGTACAACGCCTGCATGGTGACGGACCAGGGCGGCCTGGACGACAAGTCGTTCAACGCGTCGGCGTGGAAGGGCATGCAGGCGGCCGAGGCCGACGCCGCCACCAACGTCAAGGCCAAGAACGTCGCCTCCCGCGCGGAGGCGGACTACGAGCCGAACCTGACGTCGTTCGTCAACCAGGACTGCGCGTTCGTCCTCGCCGTCGGCGGGCTCATGGGAGCGGCGACCGACAAGATCGCCAAGGCGAACCCGGACCAGCAGTTCGGCATCGTGGACTACAAGTCGGCCGAGACGAACGTGTACTCGATGCAGTTCGACACCGCGCAGGCCGCGTTCCTGGCCGGATACCTCGCCGCGGGCTACTCCAAGTCCGGCAAGGTGGCCACCTACGGCGGCATCAAGATCCCGCCGGTGACCATCTTCATGGACGGCTTCGCCGACGGTGTGGCCCACTACAACCAGGTCAAGGGCAAGAGCGTCCAGGTGCTCGGCTGGAACAAGGCCGCCCAGAACGGCAGCTTCGCCAACACGTTCATCTCCGCCGCCGAGGGCAAGAAGCTCAGCGACACCCTCAAGGCGCAGGGCGCTGACGTGATCATGCCGGTGGCCGGTGGCACGGGCCTCGGCACGATGGAGGACGCCGCCGCCGGCAAGTTCGCCGGCATCTGGGTCGACGTCGACGGCTGCCAGAGCACCCAGTACTGCGCGGGCATCCTCACCACCGTGGTGAAGAACATCCCGGACGCGGTGCGGGACGGTGTGCTCAAGGGCGCGAAGGGTGAGGCCCTGACCGGCCCCGGCTTCATCGGCACGCTGGCCAACAACGGCGTCTCCCTCGCGCCGTACAACCAGTTCGACAGCAAGGTCTCGCCCGAACTGAAGGCCGAGGTCGACAAGCTGAAGGCCGACATCATCGCCGGCACCGTCAAGGTCGAATCCCCGGCTCAACCGAAGTAGCGGATGACACGGAACCGGCCCCCATGGTGAGATCGTCGCCACGGGGGCCGGTTGCGTAACGCCCAGGCTGGGTCGGCGCGTCTGACGCCGCGCCGCGACCCAGCCCAGGCGCTGCCCCCACCGTTCTCGTAGCGGGAGGTTGCCCTGAGACTCGAACTCCGCGGCATCACGAAGCGCTTCGGCGACCTCGTCGCCAACGACCACATCGACCTGACCGTCGAGCCGGGTGAGATCCACGCGCTCCTCGGCGAGAACGGCGCCGGCAAGTCCACCCTCATGAACGTCCTGTACGGGATGCTGCAACCGGACGAGGGGGAGATCCTCGTCGGCGACACCCCGATCAAGATCAAGGGCCCGAGCGACGCCATCGCGGCCGGCATCGGCATGGTGCACCAGCACTTCATGCTCGTGCCGGTCTTCACCGTGGCCGAGAACATCATGCTCGGGGCCGAACGGGTCAAGGGAGGGTTCCTGGACCGGCGCGAGGCCCGGCGCGAGGTCATCGACGTGTCCCAGCGGTACGGCCTGTCGGTCGACCCGGACGCGATGGTCGAGGACCTGCCGGTCGGCATCCAGCAGCGGGTCGAGATCGTCAAGGCCCTCATTCGCGAGGTGGACCTGCTCATCCTGGACGAGCCGACGGCCGTGCTCACGCCGCAGGAGACCGAGGACCTGCTGCGCGTCATGCGGTCCCTCCGAGACTCGGGCAAGTCGCTGGTGTTCATCACGCACAAGCTCAAGGAGGTCAAGGCGATCGCCGACCGCATCACGGTCATCCGGCGCGGGCGCACGGTCGGCACCGCCTCCCCGGACACCAGCGAGGAGGAGCTGGCCGCCCTCATGGTGGGTCGCTCGGTGATCCTGGCCGTGGACAAGCAACCGAGGGAGCGCGGAGCGCCGGTGCTGGACGTCTCCGGCCTCGCCGTCGACGACGACCGCGGTCACCGGGTCGTGGACGGGGTCGACCTCACCGTGCACGGCGGCGAGGTGCTCGGCATCGCCGGCGTGCAGGGCAACGGCCAGACCGAGTTGGTCGAGGCCATCATGGGACTGCGGCCGACGCTGGCCGGCACCGTGACGCTGGACGGCCGGGATCTGCGTGGACGGTCCACAAAGGATATCCTGGCCACCGGCGTGGGCTACGTACCCGAGGACCGCAGCGCGGACGGCCTGGTCAAGGAGTTCACGATCGGCGAGAACCTGGTGCTGGACCTGTACGACCGGCCGCCGTTCGGGTCGCGGTGGGCGATGGACCTGGATGCGATCTCGAAGTCGGCCAAGGAGCGGATCGCCCAGTTCGACGTGCGTACCTCGTCGGAGCACGCGCCGTCCTCGTCCCTGTCCGGCGGCAACCAGCAGAAGGTCATCGTCGCCCGGGAAATGTCCCGCCCGCTCAAGCTCTTCGTGGCCTCGCAGCCGACGCGCGGCGTGGACGTCGGGTCGATCGAGTTCATCCACGGTCGGATCATGCACGAGCGCGACATCGGCACCGCCGTGCTGCTCGTGTCCAGTGAACTGGACGAGGTGATGGCGTTGGCCGACCGGATCGCCGTGATGTACCGAGGCCGGATCATCGCGGTCGTCCCGCCCGACACGCCCCGGGAGGACATCGGCCTTCTCATGGCCGGCGTGGTGGGCGCGGAGGGACGGCCATGAACGATTCCCCCC
>Ga0307416_100001856_pt1 | contig 11778 bp, 9 predicted proteins | sample DK1Cmetagenome_2_FD_203821 | JGI IMG/M metagenome (GOLD analysis project Ga0307416, IMG submission 203821) | Maize rhizosphere microbial communities from greenhouse at UC Davis, California, United States - DK15-C-3 | ecosystem: Host-associated > Plants > Roots > Rhizosphere > Soil | place: USA...
ATGCCGCTGCCGGACGTCGGCGTCAGCCCGGAAGTCGAGAAGGCGGTATTCGGACTGCCGGCCGGGAGTGTGAGCGAGCCGATTACCACCCGCGACGCGACCGTCATCGTGCGCGTCACGGACCGCGACGACGTGACACCCGAGGAGCTGCGTCTGGGCAAGGAAGCATTCCGCGAGCAGTTGCTGAACGAACGCCGGACCCGATTCTTCGCGGCGTATATGGCAAAGGCGAAGGAACGGATGGACATCGAGGTGAAGCAGGACGTGGTGACGCGGATGTTGGCCGCAACCGCCATCTGAATTGACGACGCTACGCATTGACGAATTGGCAAATCAACCTTCGTTGATCCGCAAATTCGTCAAGCCGTCAACTCACCGCAAAAATCCGTACGGCATCAGAGCCAGCGGCTCGCCGCGCCGGAAGAGTCTTACCGGTGCGGTGATCGTCGCCATCGCGCGGCCCTCGGCGGCGCCAAGCAATGCCCACAACTGGGTGCTCGGCGCCGAGCCGAGTTGATCGCTGATCGCTTCGAACAGCGTACGGCGGGGCGGAAACGTCACCAGCTGAACTTGCTCGTCGGCCGGAATTCCGGCTCGCTCCTTGGCGATGGCCACCGCGCGGTCCAGCCCGCCCAACTCGTCGACCAGTCCCTGCTCGCGCGCCTGCCGGCCGGTCCACACACGGCCCTGGGCCACGGCATGAATCTGTTCGGGTGTCCGGTGGCGGGACGCTGCGGCCTTCCGCACGAAGCCGTCGTAGAACGACTGCATGTAGGTCATCAGCTTTTCGCGCTGCTCGACCGTGAACGGTTCGAAGGGAGACCCCAGCGTCGCATTGCGCCCCGATTGCACCACTGCGGTCGTAATCCCGACTTTTTCGAGCGTGTCGCCAATCGCCACCTTCCCGCCAAAAATCCCGATCGACCCGGTCAGGGTGCCGGGCTGCGCGACGATCACCTGGGCGGGCATGGAGATGTAATAACCACCCGACGCCGCGAGGTCGGACATCGACGCAATCAGCGGTCGCGAAGGCTTCTGGTCGCGCGTAATCGAGAGCTCACGCCAGATCACATCGGAGGCCACCGACGATCCCCCGGGACTGTCGACGCGCAGCACGATCGCCTTAATCGAATCGTCGTCGCGAATGAGTTCGAGCTGCTCCACCATCGTGTCAGAGCCGACGACGGCGCCGTTGACGGTGTCCTGCGTGCTGCTACCGGAGGCGATCACGCCGGAGGCGTAGAGCACCGCAATCCGTGAAGAGCCTCCCACGCCGAGCGATCGCAGACTCACCCGTCGATAGTCCTCTTCTTCGATTCGTTCCCGCGATTGCTCATTCAGTTTCAACGCCGCGACGCGGTCGTCGAGTTGATCGAGGTAGGCAAGTTCGTCGACCAGCCCAGCCTGCCGTGCCGCCTCGGGCGTGAACGGACCTTCGTCGAGCAGCCGCCGCACTTCGTCAGGAGTCTTCTTCCTGGCTTCCGCAATACCGCGAACGAGTTGCTCGTACAGATCCCGGTTGAGCGACTCGGTCATTTCGCGGTGCTCGGGCGTGAAGCCCTTCTCCGTGAACTGATTCACCGCTGTCTTGTAGGCGCCGACGTGCACGAAATCCGGGTACGCCCCCAGCTTGTCGAGCGCGCCGCGCAGGAACACTTCGTAGGAGGCGATGCCGGTCAGGTCAAGCGGACTGGTCGGCAGGAGGAACACGCGATCCGCCGCGCTCCCGAGGTAGTACTCCCGATCGCCGCCGTACTCCAGGAAGGCGACCACGCTCTTCCCCGAACGACGGAAATCAACGATGGCATCGCGGAGCTCCTGCACCTTGCCCCAGAAAGGCAGGTCCAGCGTCGACGGGAGCAGCAGCACCGCGGTGATGCGCGGATCGCGCCTGGCCTTCTGCAGGCTTTCGATGAACCCCCGCACGGTGGCAGTTTCGCCGCCGAGCACCTGACCGACCACGTCATCAGGCACTACCTCGACCAGCTCGCCGCCGGGTCGCATCACCAGCACGGATTCCTCCGGCACCGACGGGCCCCGTCCGGACGCCAGATAGGCGGCAAAGGCCAGCACGATCGACAGGACGGTCGCCACGCCGACAAGCGTGAAGAAAACAGAGAAACCGCGGCGTAAGGTCACGATAGCCTCCTTGGAGATACAAGCCTACTGCGGATGCTGCAGCAGCGCGCGCGGCGCGCGGACACGTATAATTCCGCCATGCGCTTGTTTTGCACTCTTCTTTCGTTGATGCTCCTGGCAGCGTGCGGCGGCGAGGCGGAAAGGAACGACGTGACCGAACTCATCAAGCAGGACGCGCAGGTCGGCACCGGCGCCGAAGCCGTTGCCGGTCGTGACGTGACCGTGCACTACACCGGCTGGCTCTACGACCCGTCGCGCCCAGATCACAAGGGCACAAAATTCGACAGCTCGCGCGACCGCAACGAACCGTTCGGTTTCCGTCTCGGCGCCGGACAGGTGATACCCGGGTGGGATCAGGGCGTCGCCGGGATGAAAGTCGGTGGTCAGCGGACGCTGACGATCCCGTCCGATATGGGGTACGGCGCGCGCGGCGCGGGCGGGGTTATCCCGCCGGACGCGACGCTCCTGTTCGACGTCGAATTGCTCGACGTGAAATGAATCGATCGGTGGGCGGATCGATGAATGACGCGCCGCTTCCGTCGATTCGTCAATTCGTAGACTGGTCAATTTCTTAATAGAACCAGTCGACGATCACGTCTCGAATACCCCCTTGTACAGGGCGGACCTCGTGCAGGCGCCTGGCGTCGAACGCGACAAGCAGTCCCTGCCGAGGCGTGATGGCAATCGGGTCACATTGTTCCCCACGTCGAGCGCCGTTATAGATCACCAGCTCGCCGCCGATGAATCCCTCGTGGTTGAGGAAGACGACCACCGCGAGGCGGCGTCGTGCCGCGTCTGGCCACTGGCAGTCCTGCCCCTGATCGTGATGGGGACCATAGAAACCGCCGTGGGAGTACCGAATAAAGCCGGCGCCCTCGCGGCCGGTCAGCTGCGCCTCGGCTCGCGCCGATAACCAGGGTCTTGCGACGTCGAACCGCCGTTCGATGGCGGCCAGGGTCTCCGAGTCGACTTCGATACTGAGCGCCCGGCGCGCCTGTTCATCGAGCGCAATCCCATCCGCCAGGATTTCGGCCGGATCGATCGCGCCCCCATCCATAGCGCACCGCACCGCTCGGCAGGTCGCGGCATCCAGGAAATCCGGGATGAAGGTCGGATTCTGCCCGCTCACGCCGATACAGTATGGTGAACGGGGCGGCCCGATTACAGTTTTGAATTTTTTCGCCATATTGTCGTAACAAGTCCCGCGAACGACGTTTCTGACGAGATATGCAGTTGCCATCGCAACCCTACGACCAGTCCAATCAGCAGGCTGATTTCGGCGCGGCCGATTCGCTGCCGGACTCGTCGAATGGCGCCAGCTACGGCTATGGGGGATACGGCGCCGGCCTGTCCCGCGACCCGGATTTCAGCCTCATTCATTACCTGCAGATCCTCTATCGCCGTCGCTATATCGCGGGCACGGCTTTCATCGTCGTTTTGCTCGGCGCCACTCTCTACACCGTCACGGCGACGCGTATCTACGAGGCCAGCACCCGGCTGCTGATCGAGCGCGACACCCCAAACGTCGTCTCGTTTCAGGAAGTGCTCGACCAGAGTGCGCAGACGGACGATTACTATGAGACCCAGTACGCGATCCTGCGGGGGCGCGGGCTTGCGCGCCGTACCATCGACGCTCTGAAACTCTGGGACCACCCGCTTCTCAACGCCCAGCCGTCGTTTTCCATCAGCGGCCTCATCATGACGCCTTTCAATGCGATGACCCGCTGGTTCGAACCGGCGCGGCCACTCGAGGCGCCGGAAGCGGCGGAGACAGCGGCGCAATCCCGCGCCATCGATCGGTTTCTCTCGAACCTGAATGTCGAAGCCGTTCGATACAGCCGCCTCGTTGACGTGACGTATCGCTCGTCCGATCCGACGCTCGCCGCCAGGGTCGCGAATGCGCTTGGCGAAGCGTATATCCGCCAGAATGTCGAGTTCACATCGACGACGACCAAAGAGGCGTCCGATTTCCTGACGCAGCAGCTCGCGCAGCAGCGGCAGAAGCTCGAAGGCAGCGAGCAGGCACTGCAGACGTACCGCGAACGCACTGACTCCGTGTCACTCGAAGAACGGCAGAACGTTGTCGTCCAGCGGCTGGCGGACTTGAATGCCGCAGTCACACGCGCCAACACCGCGCGAATCCAGAAAGAGGCGGCATACAACCAGGTGAAGATTGCGCTGGAGAACCCGGCGGCGATCGACACGGTGCCGCTGATCCTTTCCAATCCGTTCGTGCAGCAGCAGAAGACGGAGCTGGCCACGCTCCAGCGGCAGCGCGCGCAGCTCTCCGAAAAGCTCGGGCCCAACCATCCAGACATGGTCAAGGTCGGCGTTGCAGTCCAGAATGCGCAGGCGAGGATCCAAGCGGAAGTCGCGCAGATCGTTCAGGCCATGCGCAATGATTATGAGGCGGCGCTCGCCGAGGAACGCTCCCTCAGCTCGACACTGAATCGGCAGAAGGGTGAAGCGCAAATCCTCAACCGGGCGGGGATCGAATACGGAGCGCTGCAGCGGGACGCGGAGGCGAACCGCCAGATGTTCGAGGCGCTGCTGAAGCGCACACAGGAAACTGGCATCTCCGAAGAGCTGAAGTCCGGCAACATCCGCGTCATCGATCAGGCCGAAACGCCCCGCACGCCGGTGTCGCCGAACACGTTGAACAGCCTGGCGATCGCGCTGCTCGGTGGGTTGACATTCGCCGTGGGCCTGGCGTTCGCGTTCGAGTACGGCGACGATCGGATCAAGAACCCGGACGAACTGAAAAAGAGCCTCGGCCTTCCCTTCCTCGGCATGGTTCCGGCGCTGTTCGACAAGGCGATCACGAATCCGCTGATCACGGGCGGCGCTCCCAATCTGTTTGGGGAGAGCTTCCGATCGATCCGCACCAACGTCCTGTTCTCGTCGGCAGGCGACGGGGCGCGAGTGGTGGTGATCACGAGCTCGGCGCCAGGCGAAGGCAAAACCGCCGTGTCGACGAACCTGTCGCTGGCTCTCGCGCAAGCCGGACATCGTGTGCTGCTGATCGACGCCGACATGCGAAAGCCGCGGGTGCACGAGGTCTTTGCGCTTTCTCTGGCACCTGGGCTGTCAAACCTCCTCGTCGGGGACAAGCAGGTGTCGGACGCGATTCAGGAATCCCCGCAGCAGGGCCTGTGGCTGATGCCGGCCGGCACTTTTCCGCCGAATCCCGCGGAGCTGCTGGGATCGAAAAAATTCAAAGACCTCGCGGTGTTCCTCCAGCAGTACTTCGACTGGGTGATCATCGACACTCCGCCGGTGATGGCGGTCACCGACGCATCGATCGTGGCGAATCTCGCGCACGGCGTCCTCTTCGTCGTCGGCGCGGAGATGACGAGCAAGCGGGTGGCCCAGCGCGCGGTCGAGCAGCTCGAGATGAGCCAGGCAAAGTTCCTGGGGGCGGTACTCAATCGCGTCGATCTCGAGCACAACGCGTACTACTACTCCCGTTACTATCGTCCCGAATACGGGGGCTACTACGGTTCCGGCGCCGGTAGTGAGAGCGCGGGCAGCGGAGGTGGCGGGGGATCGGTCTTGGCCGCGAGAGCGACCGCATCGATCGATGCAAACCCGCGCACGCAAAGGCACTTATGAGGCATTGGATTTCTTGACCGTCTTGGCACGGTCATTGTAGTCTGCGAGGCATCATGTCATTCACCGACAGCGCCAGAGAACTTCTGGACCGGACGGAGGCATCGCTCAATTCGCTGATTGCGGATGCACTCAAGGCGAAGGCGTATCGTGACGTCGCGGCGATCGCCGCGATCGCCGAGCAACTGTCTGTCATGTTACCGGCCCGCTCCGACCGGCGTCCCGCGCCGCCGGAAATCGCCGCCGCCGCCGCCGCACCGCCCGTCGAAGTCGGCAAGGGTGCCGAGCCATTCTGGATGCGGCCGAAGGCCTGAGACATCGCTCGATCAGTCGAACATCCTGCCGGGTCGTCGCTCCCGCGCGAATCACAGACCGAAGCTTCGTTGCATCTGAAAATCCTGCGGACCGCGGTCGGAATCCCGATGCTGATCGTCGGTTTGACGTCATCGGGCTGCGCCCCGCCTGGCGGCGACGACCGCATCCAACCCGAATACGACCCCACCACCGGGCGGCTCCACTTGCTGAAGTACGACGCGAACGCCGACGGCACCATCGACACGTGGAGCTACATGGACGGCGCTCGAGTCGTGCGCATCGAAGTCGACTCTGATCGGGACGCTGAGATCGATCGGTGGGAATACTACCGACCCGATCAAACGATAGAGAAGATCGGGATCTCGCGTGCGGGCGCCAACACGCCGGATTCGTGGGCGTTTTACGACGCGGCCGGCACCATGACTCGGTTGGAGCTCTCGATGCGACGAGATGGAAAGCCAGTCCGGGTCGAGCACTACCAGAACGGAGTGAGGGTGCGGGCGGAGGAAGACACGAACGGAGACGACCACGTGGACAAGTGGGAGGTCTACGAGGGGGCCCGCCTCGCGTCAGTCGCTCTCGACACTCAGCGGCGAGGCACACCCGATCGGCGAGTCATATATGCACAGGATGGCAGCGCCCGACTGGAACAATTGCCATAACCGAATCGCGGCCTTCCGTTTGCAGCACCCGGTCGGCTCCTCCGAGGCACTCGCGTAGCTTTTCGCTACAGGAACATCAGCTTCTGGCCGAAAGACAGATCAAGAAAACGATGCGTTACTTAGCTGGATTGTCAACGGTTTGCGCGCTGGCACTCGCGTCGGCGGCGCCCGTCACTGCCGGTCAGGTCGCGGTGACAGCCGGAGCGACAGCGCGTGCGCAGGCGGCCGGTGTCAGCGAGAGTCTCGCCGGCGAGCAGGCCCGCATAACCGGTCGAGTGACAAGCCGTGGCGGAACTCCAGTGGCGAACGCCACAGTACGGGCGCGGAGTCTCGTGACGGGACAGATCGCCGGGTCGTCCTCAACCGACAGTGCCGGGCAATTCGCAATCATCGTCCATTCGGGTAGTTACATCCTCGAAGTGGTCGACACGGCGGGTCAGATCATCGCGACCAGCCCGTTCATCGCGGCTGCCGCCGGCAATGTCGCGGCAACGACACTCACGGTGACAGCCGGCGCGCTGAGCTCGTTTCCCCCTGCCGCAGGCCTGGCTTCAACGCTGACGACGAGCATGGCGCGCAACGTGGCCTACGCCGCAGCCGCGGCGGGAGTCGCGGGCGTCGTCACCCCGGCCGAAGTGGTCACCGCCAGCCCGTCGCGATAACGCTGCGCTGGCCCGGTAGCGACATGATTCTCGCCATGCCCCGCCTGCGGCTGGCAATCGCGTTCGGCGCCGTCCTGTTCGCGGCGCCGGCGGTGGCCCAGACCACCCCTCCCGATCCGGATTCCGAGGCCAACGTCCGTTTTGGACCGCTGTCGCTGAAATCGCAGGTCGCGCTGACCAATCTCGGCATCGACACCAACGTGTTCAACCAGGCCGATGCGGACCAGCCGCAAAGTGATTTCACGCTGACCTTCTCGCCTTCCACCGACATGTGGTTGCGAATGGGACGTACGTGGCTCGTCGGTACGGCGCAGATCGATTGGGTCTATTACAACAAGCTCGCCTCGGAGCGTGCGGCGAACTCAGCACTTAAATTCGGCGTCGATCGAACCTTCAATCGGGTCGCGGTGAAGGCGAACGCGCGCCATCTCAATACCCGCGATCGCCCGGGCTACGAGATCGACCTGCGGTCGCGGCGGATCGAAACCCAGTACGACGGGGAGGGCACAGTACGCGTGAGGTCGACGACGAGCGTCGGAGCGACGGTGTTCCGCCGACGCCTGGACTTCGACGACGCCGCGCTGTTCCGCGGTGCAAGCCTCGCACGTGAACTCGACCGGACAACTTCAGGTGTTGGTTTCATCGTTCGGCACGAACGGACGCCGCTGACCAGCGTGGCACTTGACGTGACGCGCGAACGCGAGCGCTTCCTCACCTCGCGGTTCCGCGATTCGGACTCGATGAAGGTGCTGGGGAACGTAACCTTCCAGCCGCTGGCGCTGATCAGCGGTAGCGCATCGGTGGGGATGCGGCTGTTCGACCCGGTTCCCGCCGATGTGCCCGCCTACAACGGTGTCATCACCGCAGTGAACCTGTCGTACGCGGTGCTTGGGACGACCCGTGTCGGTGTGCAGGCCGCGCGCGATATTCAGTATTCGTTCGAGTTCAGTCAGCCGTACTATCTCGAGAGCGGGGCCACCGCCTCAGTGCAGCAGCAGGTGTTCGGACCGTTCGACGTGCTCGCCCGGATTGGCACCCGTAGCCTGGCGTACACCGATCGGATTGGCGTCGGGGTCGCTGTTTCGGATCGGACCGACCGCGTCAACAGTCTCGGTGTCGGCGCCGGTTACCGGCTCGGCACGGACAAGCGCTTCGGGTTCATGCTCGACCGGCAGCACCGCACGTCGACCGTCCCCGGGCGCAGTTACAGAGGCCTGAGATTCGGCCTGTCGCTGACCTACGAGACCTAGATTTCCGCTTCCTGAGACCATGAGCAACACCGCGTCGTCGTTCGGCGCAATCCGTCGCGACGAATCGTACGCCGCGGGTCCGGCCGCGCCGGCCGTGTCCGCGCCGGTCACGATCGCCGCTGGGGACACCGATCGGATTCCGAGAATCTTCCTCGGCGCCGCTGACGTGGGTATGCTGGTGTTCACTTTCCTCGCCGCCCATTCGCTTGCGCCGGCAATGCACCTGGCCCTGCTCCCGGGCGGACTGCTCTATCCCGTGCTGCCGGGTATTTTCCCCATCCCGAGCACGCCCACCCCGACTTCGGCGTTCCCGGCGCGGTCGGAGGTGATCTGGCTGCTGATCGCGGCGGCGCCCGCCACGCTGGTGGTCATGGAACTCGCCGGCGGATATGGTCGCCTGCTCGGTCAGTCGCCGTGGCGTCTCGCGGTGAACGCGATCCTCTCGCAGGTTGTCGCGATCAGTTTCGGTTCACTGATCGTCGTGGCCCTGAGGCTCTCGAGTGCCAGCCGCGTCGTCATCTTCACCTACGGTCTCGTGTCGGCGTTCGGGCTGATCGCGTATCGCGGCGCGCTCTGGACCTACCAGCGCCGGCGTCAGCACCGCGGGGTCTACGCCAAGAACGTGCTGCTCGTGGGACAGCCCCGCTCAGTCGAATGGATGGTGCGGCATTTCCGCCGCAACGTACAGGACACGGAATTCCGCCTTTCCGGGTGGCTCAGTGTTCACATCGAACACGTCTTTGCGCCTGAGCGCCGCAAAGCTGACGAGGACCGCGACATTCCACTGGAGCGCCTTGGAAGTGTTGAGGATCTCGGCGCGTTACTCGTGCATCACCCGGTGCACGAGATCATTGCGATCCAGTCGTCGGTCGACCGCGACTGGCTGCGTCGGGTGGTCGATCACTGCGATTATTTCCGGATCCGCCTGCGAATCGTGCCCGAAGCGCTGCTGGTCAGGCGCGTGGGGGACCTCCAGCTCGCATTCCGCGACGATCCGTTGCACCTGCCGGAAGTCGTGCTTTCGCCACGTTATCTCGACAGCGATATGCTGTTCGTCAAGCGGGTGCTCGACATTGTCCTCTCGGCGACGCTGCTCCTCTTGCTGGCGCCGCTGTTCCTCGTGATAGCGATCGCGATCAAGCTGACGACCCCGGGCCTGACGGTCTTCTATGCGTGGCGCGTCATCGGCCTCAATGGTCGACCTTTCACCGGGTACAAATTCACGACGATGGTCGCCGACGCCGACGAGCAGAAGGCCACCCTTCTCTCTCAGAATGAGATGCAGGGGCCGGTGTTCAAGATCAAGAGCGACCCTCGTGTCACGCCGCTCGGACAATTTCTACGCAAGTACAGCCTCAACGAGCTGCCGCAACTCTGGAGCGTGCTGAAGGGCGACATGAGCCTGGTCGGCCCGCGACCCGCCTTCCGCCACGAGCTCGAACGTTACGAGCTGTGGCACAAGCGAAAGCTCACGTTCAAGCCGGGCATCACGTGTCTGTGGCAGGTGAGCGGCCGCAATCGCATCAGCAATTTCGACGACTGGGTACGCCTGGACCTCGAGTACATCGATCGTTGGAGCCTGTCGCTCGATATGCGGATCCTCGGTCGAACCCTGTGGACCGTCGTCTCAGGATCCGGTTCATAACTCTCGTTCCTTCATGTGTGGCTTAGCCGGGTTCGCTGGCGCATTCGCGAAGGACGTGCTGATCCGGATGAGCGAGGTGCTCGTGCATCGCGGCCCCGACGCCGCTGGTGAGGCGATTTACAGCGGCTTCGGCACGACCGTCGGCCTGGCGAGCCGCCGCCTGGCGATTCAGGATTTGAGTCCCGCCGGCCAGCAGCCGATGACGCTGCAGTGTCCTCTCTGCGCTCCTGCGTCGGCCGGCCGCTGCCGCGACACCGGGTTGTGGCTCTCGTACAACGGCGAGATTTACAACGCCCCTGAGTTACGCCGTGAGCTCGAACAGGCTGGCCACCAGTTCTTCTCACGCTCCGATTCAGAAGTCATCCTTCATCTCTACGCCCAATACGGCATCAGTATGCTGCGGCGGCTCAACGGCATCTTCGCGCTCGCGATCTACGACGGCCGGTCGGGCGGGCAGCGCGACGGCGTGCAGCCCGGCGATGTACTCCTGGCGCGCGACGGCATAGGTGTCAAGCCGCTGTACTACAGCGAATCGGCGCGCGGTGTCCTGTTCGCCTCCGAAATGAAGGCGCTGCTGGCGTGCGGTCCTGATTACGTCGATCGGTCGATCGACTTCGCTGCGGTTCGTCAGTACCTGACCTACCAGTGGGTGCCAGCTCCGCGAACGGTCCTGCGATCGATTCAGAAGGTACTTCCCGGCGAGTATCTCCTCGTGAGAAGCGGACGCGTAGCGTTCCGCACGATCTTCTGCCCGTTGCCAGTCCCCGAGCCTCTGCACCTGCCGTTTGACGAACTGATCGCCCGATTCAGGCAGCAGCTGAACGAGGCCGTCAGCCGCCAGCTGCTGTCCGACGTGCCGATCGGCGCATTTCTCTCAGGCGGGCTCGATTCGAGCGCGGTAATCGCAATGGTGAGGCAGGCGCGGCCCGAGTTTCGGCTCCCCTGCTACACGATGGCGTTCGACGACGACTTCTCCTCTGAGGGCAGTCCATCAGACTTGCCGTTTGCACGGCGCGCGGCGCAGCACCTTGGTGTCGAGCTCATAGAGGTGCACGCAGGACCGCGCGTTGTCGATCGTCTCGACGAAGTGCTATTCGCACTCGACGAGCCGACCGGGGACCCCGCACCGATTAATGCGTACCTCATAGCCGAACGCGCCCACCATGACGGCCTGAAGGTGCTGCTGTCAGGTACCGGAGGCGACGACATCCTCGGCGGCTACCCGCGGCATCAGTGGCTGGGGCTCGAGCCGTTGTGGAGCGCGGTTCCGCACGGCGTGCGCGCTGCGGTAGCTGCCTGGGCAAGCGGTGCACTTGACGGCCGCCGGGGCGCACCCGACGACTTCGCGTCCAAACGCGTGCTCAAGATGCTGGCCCAGCTCGATCAGACACAGGAACGGCGACTTGCCGGGCGGCTGCAGACGACCCTGCCGGCGCTCCGTTCGCGGCTGCTTGGTCCTGCGCTTCACTCGTCACAGGTAGATGGCGACGAACTCG
>Ga0307416_100001857_pt1 | contig 11777 bp, 7 predicted proteins | sample DK1Cmetagenome_2_FD_203821 | JGI IMG/M metagenome (GOLD analysis project Ga0307416, IMG submission 203821) | Maize rhizosphere microbial communities from greenhouse at UC Davis, California, United States - DK15-C-3 | ecosystem: Host-associated > Plants > Roots > Rhizosphere > Soil | place: USA...
CCTTGGGCGCTGCGCATCACGACGCTCGGCCGCTTCGCGATCGAAGCCGACGGCGCGCCGCTGGTCTTCGCCGGCAAGGTGCCGCGCAAGCCGCTCGCCTTGCTGAAGGCGCTGATCGCCTTCGGCGGCAGTGAGGTCGCGCTGCCCCACCTGGTCGACGTGCTTTGGCCGGACGACGAGGCCGATGCCGCGGCGGACGCGTTCAACGTCGCGCTGCACCGCCTGCGCAAGCTGGTGCCGCGTGGCGCCGACGCGATCCAGCTGCACGACGGCCGGCTCGGCCTCAACACGGCGCTGTGCTGGACCGATGCCGCGGCGTTCGAGCACCTCGTCTCCACCGAGCGCCGGCCGCTCGCGGCGGACGGCGAGATCGATGCGCTGACCCGGGCGGTCGGCTGGTACCAGGGGCACTTCCTCGCCGAGGAAGCGGACCAGGCGTGGAGCCTGTCGACCCGCGAGCGCCTGCGCAGCAAGTTCAAGCAGGCCGTCGTCCGCGTCGGCCGGGCGCTGGTCCAGCAGGGGCGCCACGACGAGGCGCTGGCGATCTACCGGCACGGACTCGACGTCGACGACCTCGACGAGGACTTCTACCAGGGCGTGATGGCCTGCGCGCTCGCGTTGCAGCGTCCGGCGGAAGGGCTGGCGGCGTATCAGCGCCTGAAGCGGATGCTGTCGATCCTGATGGGCGCGGCACCGTCGTCGCGCAGCGAGGAACTGCACCGGCAGCTGCGCGCCTGAACGGCCGCCTGCCGGCGCGCGCGATTCTTTTTCGCGATCGGTTAGCGATCGGTAAGCGCGCCCTGCTTACGGTGACTGCATGTCGCCAGCCCCGCCCTCCGCGCTGCAGCCCGAGAGCTACGTGGTCCGCATCTACCGGCGCAAGCCGCGCGGACCGGGTCGTATCGCCGGCACCGTCGAGATCGTCGCGAGCGGCACGGAGCGCAGCTTCAGCAGCCTGCGTGAACTTCAGCAAATCCTCGGGGGATCGGCAGGGCCGGCATCCACACCGAAAAAGCCGAAAGAGGGAGGAATCACCGCATGACGCCCATGACTCCACATCCGATGGTGCCTCGCCAGCGCTCGCGTGCGACGGCGCTGCGGAGCGAGGACCGACTCGCCTTCATCTTCATCATCGAGGAATCGACATGAATCGCATCTTGTTCTATGCATCCCTGTCCCTGACCGTGACCCTGGCCGCCTGCGGCGGGGGCGGCGGCAGCACCGACTCTCCCACCGCCGAGGCGCTCGCCGCCAAGTCGGTGGTGCTCGTTTCGGCCGGGCCGAACCTGGTCTCGCGCTGGCACGAGGCCGCGACGACGACCCTCAACCTGCCGGCCAGCCCGACCGGCGCGACCCCCGAGGAGCGCGTCGGCGGCGGACCCGACATCGCGACCGTGCAGATCGCCGTCTACGACGCCGCCATGGCGATCGCCGGCACCCACCGGCCGTTCGCGACGACTCCGGTCGCGCCCGCGGCCGGCGCGTCGATCGAGGCCGCGATCAACGAGGCCGCCTATCGAGTGCTGCTCGGACTCTTCCCGAGCCGCAGCGCGACCTACCAGGCCCTGTACGACAGCGAGCTGGCGAAGATTCCCGGCGGCAGCGCGAAGGCACTCGGCATCGCGCTCGGCGCCGAGGTCGCCCGCGCGACGCTCGCGCTGCGCGCCAACGACGGCCGTTCGGTCGCGCTGGCGCCGTTCGTCGCCGGCACCCAGCCGGGTCAGTTCCAGCCGTCGAACCCGAACCTGGTCGGCCGGATCAACCCGTACATCCGTCCCTTCGCGCTGACCAGCGTCGACCAGTTCCGGCCCGACCCGCCGCCGGCGCTGACGAGCGAGCTGTACGCGACCGACCTGAACGAGGTGAAGGCGTACGGCGGCGCGGTCAGCACGCTGCGCACCGCCGAACAGCTCGAGATCGCGCGCTTCAACACCGAGTCGCCGGCGCTGCAGGCGCCGCGCAACCTGCGCCGGCTGGCGACCACGCAGGACAGCCTCGCCGACAACGCGCGGCTGCTCGCGATGCTGACCGTCGCCTACGCCGACGCCAGCCTGGCGTGCTTCGACGCCAAGTACACCTACCTGTTCTGGCGTCCGCGCACCGCGATCCCGCTCGCCGACCTCGACGGCAACCCGGCGACCACCGCCGACCCGGGCTGGCTGCCGGTCGTGCCGACGCCGAACCATCCGGAGTACCCGGCCGCGCACGCCTGCGCGCTCGGTTCGATCTCGGAGACGCTGCGTGGATTCTTCGGCACCAAGAAGGTCTCGTTCGATTGGGACAGCACGGTGACGGCGACGACGCGCCACTACGCGACGACCGACGACTTCATTCGCGAGGCGAAGGACGCGCGCGTCTGGGGCGGCATGCACTACCGCAATTCGACCGAGGTCGGCGCCCATGTCGGCCGCAAAGTCGCGCAGTGGATGATGCGCGACCATTTCGAGCCGACGTCGAAGTAGCGCGCATCGAGTCGATCATGCGCCGCGCCGCCGCGATTCCGGTCGCCATCGCGATCCTCGTCGCGCTGGCCGGCGCGGTGGTGCTGATGCTCGGCGCCGCGCCGGTCTAGCGTCCGGCCGTCGCGGCGACAGCCCGTCAGGCCTTCGGGTACTTCGCGTTCGCCTTCTTGACGAACTCGTTCGTGTAGACCGCCGCGAGGTCCATCTTCGCGGCGGCGATCTCCGGGTCGATGCTGGCGAGCGCGCGGCGCGCGGTCTCCGGCCCGGCCTCGGGAATCATGCCGTCGACCGACAGCGCGCCCTTCGCGGCCAGGAACGCATCGATGTAGACCGCGCGGTCGCCGAGCAGGTAGCTTTCCGGCACCGCCTTCACGATGTCGGAGGGCCCGGCGGCCTGGATCCACTTGTCGGCGCGCACCAGCGCATTGGTCAGCGCCTGGATCGTGTTCGGGTTGCGCTGGATCAGCGTGTCCGGCGCGTACAGGCAGCCGGCCGGCATCGGACCGCCGAACAGCTTGTCGGCGTCGGCGACGACGCGGGTGTCGGTGACGACCTTCAGGTCGCCCGAGCGCTGCAGCAGGGTGATCACCGGGTCGAGGTTGCTGATCGCGTCGATCTGCCCGGAGCGCATGGCCGCGACCGCGCCGCTGCCGGCGCCGACGCCGATGATCGAGACCTCGTTCGGCTTGACGCCGACCTTCGCGAGCACGAAGTTGGCGACGATGTTGGTGCTCGAGCCGGGCGCGGTGACGCCGATCTTCTTGCCCTTCAGGTCGGCCGGCGTCTTGTAGCTCGCCATCGTCTTCGGATTGATGCCGAGCACGATCTGCGGCGCCCGGCCCTGCAGCGCGAAGGCGCGCAGGCGCTGGCCCTTGACCTGCATGTTGAGCGTGTGCTCGAACGCACCCGAGACGACGTCGGCGCTGCCGCCGACCACCGCCTGCAGCGCGCGCGAGCCGCCGGCGAAGTCGGAGATCGTGACCTCCAGCCCTTCGGCCTTGAAGTAGCCGAGGCTCTCGGCGATCGACAGCGGCAGGTAGTACAGCAGGTTCTTGCCGCCGACCGCGATCGCGATCTTCGGCTTCTCGAGCGCTTGCGCGCGCAGCACGGCAGGCAGGCCGAGGGCGGCCGAGCCGGCGAGCGCGGCGCGGATCAGGGAACGGCGTTGCATCGACTTGTCTCCGGTGGAAAGCCGCGGCGGGCCCGCCGCGGCGGCGCTCACTGTATCAGCGCGGGCTCGCCGATGACCCCGTGCGGAGACCGTGCAAGGCGCGGGTACAAGGGGGTGAACCGTAGAATCTTCGCGATGAAGATCGTGCGTCGGTGTGCCGTGGCCGTCTGCGTGCTGGCCCTCGGCTGCACGGCAGTCGCGGCGCAAGCCGCAGGCCCGGCAAGCCCCGCACGACCGGCACCGGCCGAGCCGACGCGACCGGCCGCGGTCGATCCCGGCGCGACCGATGCGACCGCGGCGCCGATGTCGCTGTCGGCGCGCAAGGTCTACGAACAGGCGCGCAGCCAGCTGTTGCAGATCCGCACGGTGCTGAAGGGCCGCGGCAGCCAGACCTCGGTCGGCTCCGGCTTCTTCGTCTCCGGCGAAGGCCACATCGTCACGAACTTCCACGTCGTCAGCCAGGCCGCGCTGAAGCCGGATTACCACGACCTCGTCTACGTGACGGCCGACGGCCGCGAGGCGCCGCTGCAGATCCTGCAGCTCGACGTGCTGCACGACCTCGCGCTGCTGAAGGCGGCCGATGCGCCCGGCCACAGTTTCGATGCGCTGCCGTTCCGCGCCGAGACGCGGCCCCTGTCGCAAGGCGAGCGCATCTATTCGCTCGGCAACCCGCTCGACGTCGGCTTCGCGGTCGCCGAAGGCACCTACAACGGCGTCGTCCGGCGCGGCTTCTACCCGCAGATCTTCTTCGGCGGCGCGCTCAGCGCCGGCATGAGCGGCGGGCCGGCGCTCGACCAGGAAGGGCGTGTCGTCGGCATCAACGTCGCCCGCCGCGTCGACGGCGAGCAGGTCAGCTTCCTCGTGCCGGCGAGCTATGCGATCAAGCTGCTGGCGAGCGGCAAGGCGGCGACGCCGTTGAAGACCGCCGCCTACGACGTCGTGACGTCGCAGCTGATGGCGCACCAAGCCGCGCTCGCCGACCGCTTCATCGACCAGGGCTGGAAGAGCGCGACCCATCCGCGCTACCGCGTGCCGGTACCGCCCGACGTCTTCATGCGCTGCTGGGGCTCGAGCGAGCCGTCACGCACCGGCGGGCTCGACGTCGAGCGCTCCGACTGCGCGATGGACACCCGCATCTTCGCCGGCGACTTCTCGATCGGCACGATCGCGCTGCGCCACGAGAGCTACGACGGCTCGCGGCTCGGCCCGCTGCGCTTCGCGGCGCGCTATTCGCAGAGCTTCCGCAACGAGCGCTTCGTGCGGCTCGCCCCGGAGTACCAGACCAAGCCGCAGTGCCACGAGGACTTCGTCGACCGCGCCGGGCTGCCGCTGCGCGCGGTGATCTGCATGCGGGCCTACAAGAAGCTGCCGCAGCTGTACGACCTGACCGTGCTGGTCGCGACGCTCGACCAGTCGCAGGCCGGCGTGCAGGGGCGGCTCGACGCCGAAGGCTTCACGTTCGAGAACGCACAGCGCCTGAGCCGCCATTACATCGAGGCCTACGGATGGGCGAAGTAGGCACCCCGCGCCATCCGCCGGCCGGCGACGGCGACGTCCTCGCGGTCGCGCCGCTGCCGCTGCGGATCGACACCGAGCGTCACACCGAAGCGCACCACGAGCCGGCCGCGCCGGCCGCTTCCCGCCGGCGCGCGACGCGTGCGCTGCTCGAGGTGATCGACCGCGACGGCCACGTGCGCCAGGTCTGGACGGTGCAGGGCTGGCCGGCCCGGATCGGCCGCGCGCTCGACAACGACGTCGTGCTGACCGATCCGCACGTCGCGCCGCACCATTTCACGCTGACGCAGGACGAGCACGGCGAGCTCGCGCTCGAGGTCGGCGATACCGTCAACGGCGTCGCGATCGGCCCGCACCGGATCGGCACCGGCGCGCGCAGCCCGCTGCCGCGCGACGCCGCCTCGGTCGACCTCGTGGCCGGCCGCTCGCGCCTGCGGCTGCGCCTCGCCGAGGCTCCGGTCGCGGCCGAGGTGCCGCTCGCCGGCATCGCGGTCCACGACCTGCGCATCCTGCCGAGCCTCGGCATCGGGCTGGTGCTGCTCGCCGGCATCGCGTTCAGCAGCTACCTCGACAGCGACCCCGACACCTTCAGCCGGCTCGTCGGCCAGGCGCTGCTCGCCGCGCTGAGCGCGACCGCGGTGTGGTGCGGCGCCTGGGCGCTGCTGTCGAAGACGATCACGCGGCAGAGCCACTTCAGCTGGCACCTGCGCGTCTTCATGGTGGCCGGGCTGGTGCTGCTCGCGCTCAGCGCGATCCCCGGGCTGCTCGCGTTCTCGCTGTCGTGGCCGTGGCTGACCGACTTCAGCTTCATCGCGACCTACGCGGTCGGCGCGGCCGCGCTCTACTTCCACCTGCTCGCGGTCGAGCCGGCGCGCCCGCGCCTGCTGCGCTGGGTGGTCGCGACCGGCGCGGTGGTCGGCATCGCGCTGACCTCGTGGTTCAACGTGCAGCGCACCAGCCGGGTCGGCGAGGAGCTGTACATGAGCCACCTGTTCCCACCGAAGCTGCGCCTCGCGCGGCCGCTCGCGACCGATCGCTTCATCGCCGAGCTGGCGCCGCTGCGCGCCGTGCTCGACAAGAAGGCGAAGGAAGCGCCGAGCGCCGACGAGCTCGGCGGCCCGAGACCGGAAGACGATGACGAATGAATCGATGACACCGACGCGCACCGTGCTGGTGACCGGCGGCAGTCGCGGCATCGGCGCCGCGGCGGCGTGGAAGTGCGCCCAGCAGGGCTGGGCCGTCGCCGTCAACTACGCGCGCGACCGCGACGCCGCCGAGCGCATCGTCGACCGCATCCTCGCGACCGGCGGGCAGGCGCTCGCGCTGCAGGCCGACGTCGCCGACGAGGCGCAGGTCTTGAAGATGTACGCGGCGATCGACGCCGAGATGCCGCCGCTCGGCGCGCTGGTCAACAACGCCGGCGTGATCGACCTGCCGGGCCGGGTCGAGACGACGACGGTCGAGCGCCTCCAGCGGATGTTCGCGATCAACGTGATCGGCTCGTTCATCTGCGCGCGCGAAGCGGTGAAGCGGCTGTCGACCAAGCACGGCGGCCGCGGCGGCGCGATCGTCAACCTGTCGTCGGCCGCGGCGCGGATCGGCGCCCCGAACCAGTACGTCGACTACGCCGCCGCGAAGGGCGCGATCGACGTCTTCACGATGGGCCTCGCGAAGGAGGTCGCAACCGAAGGCATCCGAGTCAACGCGGTTCGGCCCGGCATCATCGAGACCGACATCCATGCGTCGGGCGGCCAGCCCGATCGCGCGCGCGAGATGGCGCCGCACGTGCCGATGCAGCGTGCCGGCAGCGCCGACGAGGTCGCCGAGGCGATCGTCTGGCTGCTCTCCGACGCGTCGAGCTACACGACGGGCGCGGTCATCGACGTCACCGGCGGGCGCTGACCGGCGCTGTCGGCGCGGCGCCGACCGGCAGCGCCACGCGCTGGGCGCGCGACCCGCAGCGTCACGCGCACCGCCCTGCCACGCGGCTTGTCTCTACAGCGCCGCCCGGATCACCTCGAGCGCCGCGCCCACCGCCTTCGGCCAGTCGCGCGTCAGCGCGAGCAGGAAGTCGAGGTGCTCCTGGATCGACGCGATCTCGCGCAGGCTGGCGCCACGCTCGAACGCGGCCCGGTACAGCTCGGCGGCGCGCTGCGCATGCACCTGGCAATGCTCGGCGTCGTCGGCGGCGAGCAGCAGCAGCACGATCTCGATGTCGGCCGGCCCGGTGCTGCGCCACAGGCTCGGGTCGTCCTCGCCGAGCGCCAGCGTGGTCTCGTTCTGGCGCTCGCACATCTCGATCAGGACCGGTCTCCAGTTGCCGCGTTCGTACGCCGGCTCCTCGTGCGCGAGCAGCAGGCAGCCGACCGCCCAGTTGTTGAATGCATAGCTGTCGATGCCGCCGCCCAGGTCGTACGCACTTCGGTAGTAGCCCGCCATCTTCAGCAGCGAGGCGATGCGTGCCGGGCGCTCGGTCTGCAGCCACGTCAGTCGCTTGCAGGCGCTGCCGAGCAGGCCGAGCCGGTCCGGCGTCGGCGCCCGCTGGTTGATCGATTCGAGCTCGCGCAGCGCGGCATCGATGCGCGCGGCGAGCTGACGCTGCTGCTCCTGCAGCGCCGCGCCCGAGGCGCGCCGTCCTCCGCGCGCCGGCGCGCGTTGCAGCGCGGCCCATTCCTGCGCCGCCAGGCGCACCTCGAAGTTCGCGCACTGCTCCGCGGTGCGGATCGGGCAATCGCCGACCGCCGCGCCGAGCGCCTTGTTCAGCCACACCACCGCGTCGGCGAACTGGCGGCCCTCGCCGTACGCGAACCCCAGCGCCGCGGCGACGTCGGCGCGCTCGAGCCAGCCGTCGCAACCGTCGGCGCGACGGTCGGCCGGGATGCGCTGCAGCAGCGTGTCGATCTGCGCGCGCAGCCGCTTGACGACGACCTGCTCGTCGCCGCGCTCGTTCGACGTCATCCGGGTCGACTCGGCGAGGTTGCGCAAATCGGTGACGAGCTCCCCGGGCGAGAAGTAGTCGGGCAGCTTGCTCGCGGTCTCGGGCGGCGCCTCGCGCTGCAGCCGATAGCCCGGATCGCCGTAGCACTGGTACGCGCCCCAGGTGTTCGCGCCCGGATGCGACGACCAGGCCGCTTCGCGCGCGATGTGGACCGCGTCGCCGAAGTTGTCGCCGGCGAGCAGGCGCCGGTAGAAGGTCTCGGCGAAGGTCAGCGCCGCGGCGTCGTCGACCGCCCAGCCGGCCGCGATCACCGCCTTCACGCCCATCCGGATGAACTGCACGCCTAGGTTGGCGGCGAGCGCGTTGTAGCGCGTCGCGTCGCGCGTCTGCGTCTTGCCGAGGTAGCAGCAGTTGATGAAGACGATCTCCGGCACGTAGCGCATCTGCTCGACGTCGCCCGGCGTCAGGAACGTGTTCCTGCCGATCACCATGCCGGACAGCGTGCGCGGTTGGGGTAGCGCGGCCGTGCCGTCGTGGCCGGCGGCAGCCGGCGCGAGCGGGTCGTCGGCGACCACGAACTCGTGCGCGCCGTGGCCGGCGAGGTGGAGCAGGCGCCAAGGCTTCGCGTGCAGGCCGCCGAGGATCGACTCGGCCTTCTCGTCGATCGAGCGCGCGGTCGACCAGCCCTTCTCGTCGAGCACGCCGCCGACCAGCTCGGCCTCGTGGCGCGCGCCGGGCAGGTCGGCGAAGGTCTCCCAGCCGTCGAGGTCCGGATTGCCGACGACGAACGCGGTGTTCTCGTAGGCATGCGCGGGCGGCACGCGGAACTCGGTCGTCTTGAGCTGGCGCAGCAGGCCGCCGGCGACCGCGGGCGGACGGCCGGTGTGGCTCCAGCGGTCCTCGAGCATCTCCCACGGGAAGCGCGCCGAATGCTCGTCGAGCAGCAGCACGAGGTCGCGCTGATCGGGCGAGCTCTCCTTCAGGCGGTTCGGCAGCAGCATCTCGAACAGCGTCTTCGCGACGTCGGCGTTGCTGACCGCGCTGCCGCAGGCCTGCGCGATGAACGATTCGGCCAGCCGCAGCTGGCCGGCGGCGAGCGACTCCTCGGCGCGCGCGCGGTCGGTGGTCGCGATGAAGCGCAGGCGGTCGCCGTGCGCATCGAGCACGACCTCGAGGCGCTGCCACCACGACACGTCGGTGCCGAAGCGACGCCGCCGGCGCCGGCCCTCGCCCTCCTCGATGCAGCGCCGACCCCAGTGCAGCGATGAGCCGAGCACCGCGCTGTCGAGCACCGCGGCGAGCTCGCGCGCGGCGCTCAGCGCAACGTCCTCGTAGACCTCGAGGATCTCGACCCGGTCGATCAGCACGTTCTGGTCGAGCTCGGTCGCTTCGAGCTTGCGGTTCGCGGCGAGCGCGCCGCGCAGCATCGCCTCGATCGAATCGCGGATCCGCATCGCGCCGGCACCGGTGCCGACGAGCAGGCAGCTGACGCGCGCGCGGCGCGGCCCGCCCATCGGCTGCGGGTTCTCGGGCGGCGGCAGGTCGGGCCGGTTCAGCACGCGCAGCGCGTAGTCGAGCAGCGCGTCGCGCACGCCGGTCTCGAGCTGCCCCGGCGACAGCGCGCCGACCTCGCCGAGGCCGACGACGAGCGCACCGACCGGCCTGCCGTTCGGCTCTTCGTTGAAGAACACCGCATAGCTGCCGCTCGCGCCGGGATAGAGGCCGAGATCGCGGCGCCGCGTCAGCGCGCCCTGCAGGCGCTGGTCGAGCGCGGCTTCGGCGCTGACGATGGTGTCGCCGAGGTAGTGGCCGACCATCACCGCATGGCGCGCATAGGCGAGGTCGCCGTGCCGCAGGCTGACCTCGATGACCGACGAGACCGGCGCGTCGACCGCGCGCGCCAGCGGCATGCCGCCGCCGAAGCTGAGCTGGCGCGTCGCCCGTTCGTCGGGGATGTCGTCGGTGACCGGCAGCGGCGGCATCGCGAAGCGCGCCGGCTCGCCGGCGACCGCGCGCGCCGTCTGCGGCGGCGTGCTCGACAGCTGGTCGGTCTTGCCGGTCGTCAGCAGCTCGACATAGCCGCGGAAGATGCGCCGGTCGGCCGCGTTGCTGCACAGCTCGTCGTGCGCGGTGTCCGGCGCATAGAACGTCGGCACGCCGGCGAGGTGCCCCGAAGCCCAGGTCACCGTGCCGTCGCCTTCCGGCGTCGCGATGAACTCGAGGATCTTGCGCGGACTGCGGTACTCGAACTCCTCGAGCGCGACGCGGTGGTCGACGACGGTCGCGCGCTGGCAGCCGGCGACGTAGACCATGTGCTGCGGATCGATCGCGGCGCTCTTCAGCAGCGACCAGGTCGCAGCGGCGGCGCGCAGGCTGCTTTCGTCGACCAGCGGCCAGCGCGCGCCGATCTCGTCGCGCAGCTGCTTCCACGGCGCGAGCCGCGCGAAGCGCGCCGGGTCGTCGAACGGCAGGAGCTCGACCATCCCGGGAAAGCGCCGGACGATGTCGATGATCGCGTCGACGTCGTGCGCGAAATCGAGCAGCGCGAGTTTTGCCTCGGTCGGATTCGCGCCGGTCAGCCAGCGCACCGCCTCGTGCGAGCCGCGGTTCGGCGTGCCGAGCATCAGGAGCCGGCTGCCCGGCAGCGCGGTGATGCGGCGCCAGACCTGCGCGCCGGCGCCGCCGTCGGCGATCATCGCGCGCGTGACCAGGCCGCCCATCGAATGGGCCACGATGTGGACCGGCTGCCCGGTCCGCTCGGCTTCCGGCAGCCACGCCTCGAGGCGCTCGGCGAAATGCTTCGCCGCATCGACGACCGAACGGCGCCAGTCGTACGCGAAGATTTCGACCCGGTGCGTGCGCGCCAGGTGCTCGAGCAGCGGGCCGTAGAAGTCGTCGAGGATCTCGCCGACCTCGATGTCGTCGGCGCCCCAGCCGATGTCGGCAAGGCCGCCGCGCAGCAGCGCGCCGTAGGCCAGCCAGACCGGCTTGCCGCGCACCGCGAGCGCGCTGCCCATCGTGCCCGGCACGACGACCGCGAGCGGGCGCGGCGTGCCGGCGGCCCGGCTCTGGCGGATGGCCGAACGCCAGCGCGGCTCTTCCTGCTTCGCCTCGACGAGCGGGTTGAAGCCGGCGCTCTGGCCGTCTTCGCGCAGCAGGCCGTTGACGAGCCAGCCGACCGACTTCGGCGTCGCGAAGTAGTTGAAGTGGGTGACCCGCTCGCCCTGGTCGCGCAGGAAGCGCGCGGCGCCGGTGGGCCGGCGGATGCCGCCGAACATCGAACCGGTGTTGACGACGAGGTCGTGGTCGCTGCCGTAGAACCAGTCGACCGCGAGCAGCTTCAGCTGCGCCCACGTGCCCTGGCCTTCGACATCGCCGGCGATCACGCTGAGGTCGGCGCTCGTCACCAGCGATGGATGCTGCAGCAGCCGCGTCAGCGCCGAGCCCGGCATCATCGCCTCGAGCCCCGGCAAGGTGCGGGGGTCGGTGCGCTCCTTGACGACCGCGAGCAGGAAGTCGGCCGCGTCGGCGACGAGGCCGTTGCCGGTCAGCAGGTTGATGACGCTGAGCCAGCGGTCGAGGCGCCCCGAGGTCAGCGTGGTGCCGCGCGCCGGACAGGCGACGCGGACGAAGCGGCGCACCTTGATGCGGCGCGCGTCGAGCGCCTCGACCAGCTTCGCGAGGCGCGCGC
>Ga0307416_100001861_pt1 | contig 11765 bp, 8 predicted proteins | sample DK1Cmetagenome_2_FD_203821 | JGI IMG/M metagenome (GOLD analysis project Ga0307416, IMG submission 203821) | Maize rhizosphere microbial communities from greenhouse at UC Davis, California, United States - DK15-C-3 | ecosystem: Host-associated > Plants > Roots > Rhizosphere > Soil | place: USA...
CGACGCCTTGGGCTGGGGGATGCCGAGGCTCTCGTGGATATCGCAGACGCACACCTCCCCCGCGAGCAGCAGCCCGACGATTCGGAGGCGGGTGCGGTCGGCGAGGGCCTTGAGCACGGTTTCCAGCGACAGCAGGTCTTTTTCAGGGGCCATTGCCGATCCATTATATTCGTCTTGACAGATATAATCCAGCAGGCTACGCTCACTATATTCGCAATAGCGAATATATATAAGGAGTCAGCCGTGAGTGAACAGGGTTTGAAGGAAACGATTCAACAGAAGTATGGGGAAGCTGCGCGCCGCGCCAGGTCGGGAGCGGACAAGGGCGGCTGTTGTGGTACGTCGTGCGGGTGCGCCGATCCGATCACGTCGGATCTGTATGGACGCGACGAGACCGATGCGTTGCCGAAGGAAGCGGTTGACGCCTCACTCGGCTGCGGGAATCCGACGGCGCTCATCGCGCTCGAGCCGGGGCAGACCGTGCTGGATCTCGGATGCGGCGGTGGCATCGACGTGTTCCTGTCGGCGCGTCGGGTCGGCCCGGAGGGAAAAGTCTACGGCCTCGACATGACCGACGAGATGCTGGCGCTTGCACGCGAGAATCAGCAGAAGGCGGGCGCCGCCAACGTCGAGTTTCTCAAAGGCGAGATCGAGAACATCCCCTTGCCCGACGCCTCGATCGACGTCGTCATCTCGAACTGCGTGATCAACCTGTCGGCGGACAAAGGGCAGGTCCTTCGCGAGGCGTTTCGCGTGCTGAAGCCGGGCGGCCGCTTCGCGGTGTCGGACGTCGTCGTGCGGGGCGAGGTGCCGGCGGAAGTCCGGCGCAACATCGAGCTGTGGGTCGGCTGCGTCGCCGGCGCGCTGCCCGAGGAGGAGTACCAGAGGCTGCTCGACGACGCCGGCTTCGAAGGCATCGAGGTCGAGCCCTGGCGGGTTTACAACGTCAACGACGCGCGGCAGTTCCTCGGCGACGCCGGCATCGACGTCGATGCGATCGGCGAGGCAGTCGAAGGCAAGTTCGCAAGCGCGTTCGTGCGTGCGCGAAAGCCGTTGCCGGCATAGGTCCGGAAGGGCATCATGCCCCGCCGCTGGACTTCGTGATCACGGTCTGCGATCAGGCGGCCGGCGAGACGTGCCCCCTTACTGGCCAGGGCCTGCGGCGGCGAATCGAGCTGTTCGCCAGTCTGCCACTGGACAGGCTGTCAGGCTTGCGTTGAAGAACCGGCTCGATGATATCGGGAAATCGTGAAACGCCGTTACGTCGTGCTGATTCAGAGCCGCCACTTCTGGAGTCGATCGCGAAGCGCGATCGCGGTCCCGTTCATGATCAGCAGAACTGCCAACAGGACGATGATACCGGCGGCGGCGTTTTCTGCAAATGCGGCCTGAGGTCGCGAGACCCAGTTGAACACTTGAATGGGCAGCACGGTAAATGGTGACCAGATGCTGTTGGGCGCGAACGGCACATAGGTGAGCGCTCCGATCGTGATCAAAGGCGCTGTTTCGCCGATCGCCCGCGACAGTGCGAGGATGAGGCCGGTGAGAATGCTCGGGAACGCAGCGGGGAGAACCTGATGCCAGGTCGTCTGCCATTTCGTCGCGCCGAGCGCGTATGAGCCCTCGCGTAGCGTTCCTGGCACCGCGCGGAGTGCTTCGCGCGTCGCCAGAATGACGACCGGCAGCACCAGCAGGGCCAGTGTCGAGGCTCCCGCCAGCACGCTCGGACCCATCCGCATCCAGCGAACGAACAAACCGAGTCCGAGCAGCCCGTAGATGATCGATGGAACACCGGCGAGGTTCGCGATGTTGATCTCGATCAACCGCGCCACGCGGCCGCGGCGGTTCGCGTACTCTTCGAGATACAGTGCCGCCGCGATCCCGACCGGGATGGCGATCACAGCGGTCAGCGCGATCACATACAGGCTGCCGATGAGCGCCGCGTAAATTCCCGCGTCGGAGGCTCGCCTCGACGGGAAACTCGTCAGGAACTGCCACGACAGCCGTCCGAACCCGTCGCGGAAGACGTCGAACAGCAGTGCCCCAAGTGTCACGAGTCCGAGCAGCGTCGCAAGGATGCCGAAGCCGGCGAGCAGCCGGTCGCCCAGATGCCTGACGATCTCCGTCCGGACCGGAGGGATCGCATCCACCCGTGACGTCATGCGTACTCTTCCCTGAAGCGCTCACGAAGCCAGTTCGAGATGAGATTCAGCGTGAACGTACTGATGAAGAGCATCATGCCGACCGCAAAGATCGTTCGGTATTCCAGGCTGCCTGCTGGTGTATCACCGAGTGCGACCTGCACGATGTACGCGGTCATCGCTTCGATGGGGACGCGCGGGTCGAGCGTCAGCCGGGGCTGTTGACCGGCTGCAATCGCCACAATCATCGTCTCGCCAATGGCGCGCGACACCGCGAGCACGGCAGCGGCCGATATTCCCGAGAGCGCAGCGGGCACCACGACCCGTAAGGCCGCCTGCATGCGTGTCGCGCCCAGCGCGTAGGCGCCTTCGCGAAGCCCGTTCGGCACGCTTCGGAGCGCGTCTTCGGACAGCGAGGAGACCAGCGGCAGAATCATGATGCCCATCACGATGCCCGGCGTGAGCGCGTTGAATCCGGACAAGCCCGGGAGGAACGACTGCAGGATCGGCGTCACGAACAGCAGCGCGAAGTAGCCATAGACAACCGTCGGCACCCCGGCGAGCACCTCCATGGTCGGCCGCACGATGCGGCGAATCCCTGGCGGCGCATATTCACTCAGGTATATCGCGGTCAGGAGCCCTGACGGGAGCGCCACGATCATCGCGATTGAGGCAATGAGCAGCGTTCCCGCGGCCAGCGGCAGAATGCCGAAGTGCTTGTCGGAAAAGAGAGGCGTCCAGACCGTGCCGAACAGGAATTCGGTGATCGGCACTTCGCGGAGAAACTCGAAGGTCTCGAACGCCAGCACCAGGATGATGCCGGCCGTCACCAGGATGGATCCGGCCGCGCAGACAAACAGCAGCCGTTCGATGACGAATTCAGTGAGCCGTCGCGCGCGTCCTCGCATCGAGCGTGACATCATCGCGTCAGCAACTGTTCGAGCGTCATCTGGCTGTGGGCTTCGCCAGAAAACATCGACCCGGTCTTCCTTTCCTTGAACCGCGCTCGCACGAGCTCGTACTCGCGATCGCTGAGCGGAATGTATCCCACCTCGCGAATCAACGGGGCGCCCTTCATGACATAGAACTCGACGAAGCTGTTGACTTCGGGGCGCTCCAGCGATTGGAGTTTCGGGTAGATGAAAATCGGCCTCGAGAGCGGCCGATACGTTCCGTCCTTGACCGTCTCCGGCGACGGAAGTATCGGTCCCTTGCCATTGGCATCGTCGCCGTCGTCGACCCCGACCAACTTCAGCTTGTCCTTGTTCTGCTCGTAGTACGCGAAGCCGAAATAGCCGAGCGCATTCTCGTCTCCGCTGACACCCTGCACGATGACGTTGTCGTCCTCGCTGGAAGTGTAATCGCCTCTGCTGGCATCCGTCTTCCCGTTGATCACTTCGGTGAAGTAGTCGAATGTCCCTGAATCGACACCTGCGCCGAAGAGATGAATCTCGCGGTCCGGCCAATCGGACCTGATCTGATTCCATCGCATGATTTTGCCCTGCGCGGCTGGCTCCCACATTTTCTTGAGCTCCGCCACGGTCATCGACGTCGCCCAGGTGTTCTTCGGGTTCACGACCACTGCCAGGCCGTCATAGGCGACCGGCAGCTCGATGTATTCGATGCCCGCCGCCTTGCACGCGTCGACTTCGCTGGATCTGATGGGCCGGGACGCGTCAGAGATGTCGATTTCGTTTCGGCAGAATTTTTGAAAACCCCCGCTCGTTCCCGACGAGCCGACGGTGACGCGTGTCCCGGGATTCGCCTTCTGAAACTCCTCGGCGATGGCCTCGGTTGCAGGAAACACGGTGCTGGAGCCGTCGGCGGTGATCACCCCCGAGCCCGCGCCAGTGGATGAACGGTTCGCGTCTCCGCCGCAGGCGCTCAGGCCCAGCGCGAGAATAACGATCATTCGAGATGTGGAATTCATGTCATTGACCGTACCTCCGGGCAATTTCTGCCGGATTTCATCCATGTAAACTTCGTGTAAACGCACGCTCTCTAGTCACACCTGCGACGTGGACGTAATGACGCCGTAACTTTTGGCCGACCGCGCCGCGTTAACACGCGTGTAACCCACCCGTCGCCTCCGGATCACACCCCGCCAATAGCCTTCACGGTTGTCATCACTAGCGCGCTCGAAATTCAACGGAGGGGAAGGAACTATGCGTGAAACCTTGCGAAAGTGGACCGTGGCTGCGGTGACGATCGCCCTTGCGGCATCCGCATCCGGCGCGGCTGCCCAGTCGGGCCCGACCGGGTCGCTGAGCGGCCGCGTCATCGATCAGAGCCAATCCGCCGTTCCGGGCGTCACGGTGACGGCCACCAACGTGGCCACCAACGATACTCGTGTGGACGTGACCGACGGCGAGGGAGTGTACCGGTTGGCCGCGCTGACCGTCGGCAGATATCAGCTGACCTTCCAGGTCAACGGATTCAAGACCCTGCAGCGAAGCGGCGTTCTCGTGGAAGCCGCGGTGCCGCGAACGATCGACGTTCAACTGGAACTTGGCGGTGTCACAGAGCAGGTGACGGTCAGCGTCGACCCTCCGGTGCTTCAGAACACGACGCCGACGGTGGCGCGCCGTCTCAGCAGCGAAGAGATCACGTCCGTTCCGTCGTCAACCCGCAGCTTCACGCATCTCCTGACGGCGACGGCGGGCGTCAGCGCCGACCTGCCGCCGGTGGGAAGCAACGATACCGGCGCCATTTCGCCTTCGGTCAACGGTACGAAGCAGACCAGCAACAGCGTCCTCTACAACGGCGTCGACATCACGAGCATGTTGTCCAATACCGGCACGCTCGATGAGGGCCTGTCGCCGGCTCCGGAGACGATCGAGGAAGTAAAGCTTCAGACGAGCCTGTATGACGCGTCGACCGGGCGCAGCGGCGGCGGCAACTTCCAGCTCGTCACGAAGAGCGGCGGCAACGGATTCAGCGGGTCGCTCTACATGTTCGGCCAGAACGATCGTTTCAGTTCGAACGATTTCTTCTTCGAAAAGAACGACATTTCGAAACCGAAGATGGAGCGGCTCGAGACCGGGTTCACCATCGGCGGGCCGATCCGTCGCGACCGCGCCTTTTTCTTCGGCAGCCTGCAGCATACCGATGCCGAAACAGGTTATGTCCCGACGGCATCGAGTCGCGCGGTGTTGCCGGCCGCGCTCGGCCTGATCTCCGGCCCGCGCACGGCCGAGAACATCGTTTCCGCCTTCCGCCAGTTGAATCCGAGTTTTGCGCTGCAGCCGGCAAACATTTCGCCGGTGGCGCTTCAGCTGCTCAATGCAAGAAATCCGCGGACCGGCGACTTTCTCATTCCCGCCCCGACCGGCGCCGTGATTGGCAAGGAGCCCGTCGTCGGCATCGGAGCCTTTGCGACCGCCGGCGGCGACCCCGTGGCGGAGCACCGGCAGGTGATTCCGGCCGAATTCCAGCAGTTGCAGGGGAGCGGGCGCGTCGATGCGAAGCTCACGAGCAACAATCGCCTGCACGTGTCCTATTTCGGTGCGGACTTTCCAAGTCTGGATCCATTTCCAGATCCGTCCACGCTCGCTTCACCCGTCCCGCTGCTGAAGAGCAACCGGGGCCAGGTCGCCTCGGTCTCCGATACGCACATCTTCGGCAGCGGCGTTCTGAACGAAGCGCGGGTGGGCTTCTTCACGCTACGCAATACCAGGCGGCTCGATGACGACATCGCAGCCGTGACCAGCGATCAATTCGGCATCGTCAATCCGGCGCTGCTGTTCGATGACTCGCCGGCGACACGCCGGCTTGGACACTTCGTCAATCGAGGGATCACGTGGTCGTTCGGGGGGCCCAATGACTCCTTCAACCGTCGGGAACAGCAGACCGTCCATTTCTCGGACGCGCTGAGCGCGATATTCGGACAGCACAATATCAGGGTGGGTGGCGACTTCAAGCTGCACAACGTGAAGACGAACCTGCCGGAAGAGCAGGGTACGGAGTTCGAGAAGATCGAGCACTTTCAGCAGTTCCTGCTCGGGTTCACCAGCGAGGCCGACACCCAGTTCGGCTTCACCGACAAGGAATTCCTGATGCATGATGCGTCGGCGTTCATCACCGACGATTGGCGAGTCGGCAACCGGCTCAGCGTTTCGCTCGGCGTGCGGTGGGATTGGTTCGGATGGCCGTATGAGAGAAACGGCTACTTCGGGAACTTCGATCCGGCGATGGTCACCGATTCGTCCAATCCGATCGACGCCATCATCGTGCCGTCGAACATCCAGAACACGCCATTTTCGGCGGTGAATGCCGGTATCGCGGCAGTGACGAAGGTCGACACCAAACACACGCTGAACGGTGAGGATCTGAACAACTTTGCGCCAAGGCTCGGTTTCGCCTACACCGTATCCGACAAGCACGTGGTTCGCGGAGGCTATGGACTGTTCTATGACAGGCCCTCCGCGGCCTTCATGAACACCGTGTTCAGTAATTACCCGATTCTTCGCGAGATCGAGATCACGGTGCCCAGCCGCCAGGTGCCGATTCAGAACGCGTTCTCGTCGAACGTGATCAACGGCCAGCCGACGCCGTTCGATGCCTTCTTCCCGTTTCGACTCGTCTACAGCGGAGGAGCGGCCGGCAACTACACCATTCGCGACGGCACGGGTCGCGTGGGCGTAAATGGCGGTCAGGGCAACATCGCCGAAACCCTCGAATTCCGCGCCATCGATCGGAATCTGAAGACCCCGTACTACCAGCAGTGGAACATGGGCTGGCAGTGGGAGCTCGCGCCAAGCATGGCACTGGAGGTTCGGTACAACGGGAGCCGTGGGCATGACCTGCTGCTGGCCACGGCCCTCAACGAGCCCTGGGACCTGAACGACCCGAACACTCCCCCTGAGATCCTTGCGCGCATCACGGCGGCCTATCGAGCCGGCGGCGGCACCGCCAACGCACAGGATCCGAACGCACTCGGGTACGGCTACAACGGAGACAACAATCGCGGGCCCGGCGGAGCCATCGCGACCGAAGTGCGAACGCTCTACTACGGGTTCAACGACGCAGAGGCGTTGTATCTGCAGTCGCGGGGCCGCTCCACGTATCATGCGCTGCAGACGAGCGTGACCAAGCGGTTCTCGCATGGCTACCAGTTCCACGCCGCGTACACGTACTCCATCGCCAAGGACCTGATGTCCGCGGATCCCGGCAGCACTGCGGGTGGCGGCCGGCCCGACACCCCCAACGCGGGTTTTTCGGTCGAGAACGACTCGCGCGACCTCGAGTCCAACTGGGCCCGCTCCGATTTCGATCGGCCGCACCGGTTCAGTCTCAGTGGTGTCTGGGCGCTGCCCCTCGGCGACAACGTGTTCCTGAGGGATTGGGAGATTGCGACGTTCATGCAGTTCCAGTCCGGGCGGCCGTTCAGCGTGTTCCGACCCGAGCAGGGCCTGTTGAGACTCGGTTTCCAGCGGCTGGACTTCGCGCCCGGTGCGACTGAAGACAGCGTGGGGCAGCAGGCGGCCAACCATGAGGAGGGCTGGTTCGACAAGACGCAGCTCCGGGCAGCCACGGCCGCGGGCAATACACCCAGGAACTTCCTGAGGGGACCGAGCCAGAAACGCATCGACCTGAGCATCGCCAAGCGAATTCCGCTCGGGAGCCGGGTTCGCGCGGAACTCCGGTGGGAGATCTTCAACCTCCTGAACACGACGAACTTTGGCATGCCTGAAAACAACTTCGACAGCGTCGACTTCGGCACGATCACGAATACCGTGGGCGGGCCGCGCGTCTCCCAATTCGGCTTCCGCGTGACCTTCTAGCGTTCGCGGCCACGTGTGCGCCGCAGGGACGCGCGGGCGAGTCTCCCCCGCGACACGTAACGACCGTGTAACCGCCGCGTTAAATCTGATTGAGATCTGCTAAGATTCTCCCCTTTGCGGGGAGGATGCCGTTTGGCTTTCAGACTGATACCGCGCGAGGAGAAATTCTTCGCCGACTTCGTTGCGCTGGCCGAACAGATCAACGTGGGGGCAGGGCTGCTAGAGCAGATGCTCGTGCCCGACAAGCCGATCTGGGACAAGGCCGATGAGATCAAGGAGGTCGAGCACAAGTGCGACTTCCTGACCCACGAGATCATCCAGCGGCTCCACCGGACGTTCGTCACCCCGCTCGATCGCGAAGACATTCACTCGCTGGCGCGTTCGCTCGACGACGTGATGGATGCGATCGATGCGTCGGCGGCAGTCGTGCGGCTGTACCAGATCGCGCACGTCCGCCCGGATGCGCGCGAGCTCGCGCGGCTGGTGAAGGTCTCGGCCGAGCAGGTCGTGATCGCGATGAAGGCGCTCGAGCGGAAGACCGGCATTTCCACGCCGGCCGTCGAGATCAATCGTCTGGAGAACGAGGCGGATCGGGCGCACCAGATTGCGCTGCGCCGGCTCTTCGAGGAGGAGCGCGATCCGATCACCATCATCAAGTGGAAGGAAGTCCTCGATTTTCTCGAAGCCGCCACCGACCGGTGTGAAGACGTCGCCAACGTCCTCGAGGGCGTTGTCGTGAAGCACGCCTGACACCGGGATGGATGCGAATTTCCTCGCTGTCGCCGCGCTGATTCTCGTCGCGCTGCTCTTCGACTACATCAACGGTTTCCACGACGCGGCCAACTCGATCGCGACCGTCGTCTCCACCCGCGTGTTGACGCCGGGGAAGGCCGTGATCTGGGCCGCCTTCTTCAATTTCGTTGCCGCGTTCACGTTCGGCACCGCGGTGGCGAAAACGGTCGGCTCCGGCCTCGTCGACATCAGCATCGTCACGTTCACGGTGATCTTCGCCGGCCTGGTCGGGGCGATCATCTGGGACCTCATCACCTGGTATTACGGGCTGCCGACCAGCTCGTCGCATGCGCTGATCGGCGGCTACGCCGGCGCGGCGATCACCAAAGCGGGGTGGGGCGCCATCCTGATCGCGGGCTGGACGAAGACGCTCATCTTCATCGTCCTCGCGCCGCTGATCGGGATGAGCCTCGGCTTCCTGCTGATGGTCGCCATCATGTGGACGTTCTCCCGCACGTCGCCCGGCCGCGTCGATCACTGGTTCAGGCGTCTGCAGCTCCTTTCCGCGGCGGCCTACAGCCTCGGCCACGGCGGCAATGACGCGCAGAAGACGATGGGGATCATCGCCGGCGCGCTGTTTGCCGGCGGCTATATCCCTGTGTTCAGGATCGACCTGTGGGTCGTGCTCGCGGCTCACGCCGCGATTGCGCTCGGCACGCTGTCGGGCGGCTGGCGCATCATTCACACGATGGGCTCGAAGATCACGAAGCTGCAGCCGGTCGGCGGATTCGCTGCCGAAACCGCCGGCGCGATCTCGCTGTTCACCGCGACCCATCTCGGCGTGCCGGTCAGCACCACGCACACCATCACCGGCGCGATCATCGGCGTCGGCTCGATCAGGCGACTGTCGGCGGTGAGGTGGGGCATCGCCGGCCGGATTGTGTGGGCGTGGATCCTGACCATCCCGGCGTCGGCGTTGATCGCCGCCTTGACCTACTGGATCACTGCCACGACGCTCGCTCCATAGCTAGGCTGCCGGCAGATCGACGGTGAAGACGGCGCCGCCGTGCGGGCGATTCGCCGCGCTGACGCGCCCGCCATGCAGCTCGATCAAGTGCTTGACGATCGACAGCCCCAGGCCGGTCCCGCCAGGATCGCGGCCGTCGCGCGAGCGCGCCTTGTCGACGCGATAGAAACGCTCGAAGATCCGCGGCAGATCGGCTTCGGGCACGCCAGGCCCTTCGTCGGAGACCGTCAGCAGGATCCGTCCGTTCCGGCGATCTGCCCCCATGACGATCCTCGCGCCTTCGGGCGAGTAGTTCGTCGCGTTCTCCAGCAGATTCCGCAGCGCGTCGTGCAGCTTCGCGGGGTCGCCGCTGACGGTTTGCGCATCCGGCGCGATGTGGCGCTCGACCGTCTGACGCCGCGCCTCGATCGCATCCTCCAGCTCCGTTTCGACGCCGGCAAACAGCGAGTCCACCGAGCACGGCAGGTGCTCGAGCGCTTCCTGTCCGGCGTCGAGCCGCGCCAGCCGCAGCAGATCGCGCACGAGCCGCTCCATGCGGAGCGTATGCCGCCCGATGATCTCCAGGAACCGCCGCGCATCGGCCTGATCGGCGCCGCCGTCGATCAAGGCTTCCACGTAGCCGCGGACGGCGGTCAGCGGCGTGCGCAGCTCGTGCGACACGTTGGCGACGAAGTCTCGCCGGATGCGGTCGGCCTTCCGCAGATCGGTGATGTCGTGCATCACGAGGACGGCGCCGCGGGCGCCCGGCGAGGCGACCGGCGCGCTGCGGGCGACGATTGTCAGATCCGGCGATTGCGGCAGCGTCAGCTCCAGGCCGTCGGTCCCGGTGCCGCGCAGCGCCGCCCCGAGCTGCGCCGCGATGTCCGGGTGACGGACGATCTCCAGGTAATGCCGTCCGTCGGTCGGATCCTGCACGCGCAGCATGCTCCGCGCCGCGCCGTTCACGAGCTGCACGCGGCCGTGCTCGTTGACGACGATGACGCCTTCGACCATGCCGCCGAGGATCGCCTGCATCCGCGCCTGGTCCGACGCGAGGTCGGCGGCGCGGCGGCCGATTTCACGGACCGATTCGTCCAGCATGCGGGCGACCGTCCCGATCTCGTCGTTGCCGTAGTCGCGCGCGGGGCGCGACAGGTCGCCGGCCGCATAACGCTCGGCCACGGCGGCAATCGCGCGCACGCGGCGGCTGAGCAGGACGGAAATGCCCCAGCCGAGAGCAAGCGCCGCGACGATGCCGACGCCGGACGCGACCAACGCGATCCGCCTGACCGCAGCCAGCTGATCGCGCACCTCCACGAGCGGCATGGCGAGCCGCACGTAGGCGAGCGCTTCCATTTCGGGGTTTCGCACAGGCACGGCGGCGTACAGCATGTCGGCCGACACCGTGGTGCTGTACCGCCTCGCGACGCCGATCCCCTGCTGCGCGGCCTGGAGGATCTCGGGGCGCTGCCCGTGATTCTCGACCGTGCGGAGCGCCTCGCCATCGAGGTCCGAATCGCCCACCACGGTTCCGTCGCGGGCGACGAAGGTCACGCGCGCCGAGACGAGCGGCGCCAGCGCGTCGGCTTCGTCGTCGAGCTCGCCCGCGGCCGCGGGCTTGCGGTGCGACAGCGTTTCGGCGGCGAGCCGCGCTTCGTTCACCAGCGATCGCTCGATCTGTTCGTCGAGCGTCCGGCGGATCGAGTACGACACCAGCGTCGTTGCCACCGCGAGCGTCACGGCCGCGGCGGCGGCAGAGGTGAGGAAGATGCGGGTGCGGAACGTCACGGCCGTTCGGCGAGCTTGTAGCCGAACTGTTTGATCGTTTCGATCGCGTCGGCGAGCACGGGCATTTTCTCGCGCAGCCGGCGGATGTGGACGTCAACCGTCCGCGTGCCGCCGGTGTACTGATATCCCCAGACGTCGGTGAGCAGCAGGTCGCGCGACAGGACGCGGCCCCGGTGCTGGATCAGATATTGAAGGAGCAGGAACTCTTTCGCCGTCAGCCGCACCTCCTCGCCGTTGACGGACACGTGGTGGCGGTCCGAGTCGATCACGATCGGTCCGTACTTGAGCACGTTCGGCGTCCGTGCCGGGCGGCCG
>Ga0307416_100001862_pt1 | contig 11764 bp, 10 predicted proteins | sample DK1Cmetagenome_2_FD_203821 | JGI IMG/M metagenome (GOLD analysis project Ga0307416, IMG submission 203821) | Maize rhizosphere microbial communities from greenhouse at UC Davis, California, United States - DK15-C-3 | ecosystem: Host-associated > Plants > Roots > Rhizosphere > Soil | place...
CTCGCCGTCGCCGGGTCGTGGCGCGGGCCCGGCGTGCTGCTCGTCGTCAGCCACGGCCAGAACATCGTCGCCCTCACCGGCCAGAGCCCGGCGCCGGCCGAGATCGTCGTCGTCGCGCCCGCGAACGACGGCACGCTGCACGCGATCGGATCGATCCCGCCGCGTTGACATTCGGTCGCGCTTGTGGCCCGCTTCGCTCGGGCATGGCGGAGGACAAGCGATGTCGACCTTCGTGGTGGTGCATGGCGCCTGGACCGGCGGCTGGGCGTGGAAGAAGATGCGGCCGCTGCTGCGGGGGCGCGGCCACGAGGTGTTCACGCCGACCCTGACCGGCCTCGGCGACCGCGCCCATCTGGCGCGACCCGAGATCGACCTCTCGGTCCACGTCGAGGACATCCTCGGCGTGCTCGCGATCGAAGACCTGCGCGACGTCATCCTGGTCGGCCACAGCTACGGCGGCATGGTCGCGACCGGCGTCGCCGACCGCGCCAGCGAGCGCATCGCCCGCCTCGTCTACCTCGACGCCTTCGTTCCGCGCGACAACCAGTCGCTCGCCGAGCTGGTCGGGCCGCAACGGCGCGCCGAGATGGTCGAGGCGCAGCGCACGCTCGGCGACGGCTGGCGCGTCCCGCCCAACCCGATGCCGCCCGACACCGGGCCCGAGGACCTCGCATGGGCGTTGCCGCGACGCGTGATGGAGCCCGGCGCGACGTTCCAGCAGGCGCTGCCGCTGACCGGCGCGGTCGACAAGCTGCCGCGCGCCTACATCTACTGCACGCGCTTCGCCCCCGGCGACGTCTTTCGCAAGTTCGCCGATCGCGCACGGGCCGAGAAGGGCTGGCGCTACGACGAGCTCGACGCCAGCCACAACCCGCACATCACGATGCCGGAGACGCTCGCCGCGCTGCTGCACGAGATCGCGCACGAGACCGAGCTCAGGCGGGCGCGCGAAGCCCTGAGCGCGCGACCGGCAGGCGGCGCCGCCGCCGCGCCCGTCAAGACTTGAGGTCGAACTCGACCTGGATGAAATCGCCGCGGTAGGTCACCTCGGCGAGATAGATCACGCGCCGCTTCGGGCCGGTGAAGACGCGCCGCACGTCGGCGACCGGCGCGTTGACCGGGATGCCGAGGTGGCGGGCGACCTCGAGGTCGGCGGTCGAGATCGTCAGGACCTGGCGCGCCGTCGCGATCTTCACCGACGGCATCGCCATCAGCAGCGGGATCACCGTCTCCTTGCGGAAGCGCGCCGGCCGGCGGGCGAAGATCTCGGCGTCGAGGTAGATGTCGATCACGCAATACGGGCGGCCCTGGCGGGAATGGACGCGCCGCATGTACGCGTACTGCGGCGCCGGGACGCCGTCGTCGTCGCCGAGGCGGGGGCTGCGCGACGACTCCTTTTCGTCGATGTTGAGGATCGTCGGCTGGGTGTCGCGGTAGACCTCGGCGAGGTTCTTCAGCGACGTCTCGACGCGCAGCCACCGGTCGTGCCGCGGCGCGCCGGTGACGAAGGTGCCGCGGCCGCGCTGCGGCGAGACCAGGCCGGCGCGCGTCAGCCGCTCGATCGCCTGGCGCACCGTGACGCGCGCCACCTCGAACTCGGCGACGAGCTGCTCGAGCGACGGCAGCTTCTCGCCTTCCTTCCAGACGCCCTTGACGATCCGCTGCCGGAACAGGTCGGCGAGCTGGACATAGAGCGGAACCGCGGCGTTGTCGAGGATCACGCCGCGGCCTTTTCGCCGGCGCGCGCCGCGCGCGCGCCGCTGCCGGCGTCGTCGAGGACGAGCGCCGCGCCTTTCTCGCCGATCATGATCGCCGCCGCGTTGGTGTTGGTCGAGACGATGCGCGGCATCACCGATGCGTCGATCACGCGCAGCCGCTCGACGCCGCGCACGCGCAGCCGCTCGTCGACGACCGAGCGCGGGTCGCCGCCCATGCGGCAGCTGCCGGCGGGATGGAACACCGTGCCGCCCTTGGCGCGCGCGAACGCCTCGAGCGCGGCGGTCGTCGTCACCTCGTTGCCCGGCAGGTATTCCTCGCCGGTGACGAGGCCGCGGAAGGCCGGCTGGGCGTAGATGTCGCGCAGCATCGCGAGCCCCGCGACCAGCACCTTCGCGTCGGCCGGATCGGTGAGATAGCCGGCGCGGATCCGCGGCGGCGCGAGCGGGTCGGCGCTCGCGATCTCGACCGTCCCGGTCGACTGCGGCCGGCACTGCGCTGCCGACGCCGAGAAGCCCGAGAAGCGGTGCAGCGGGTCGCCGGGCTTGTCGACCGAGAGCGGCATCACGTTGAGCAGCACGTCGGCACGGCCGCCGGTCGCGTGCTCGCTCGCGACCAGGCCGCCGACCTGGCCGGCGCCGACGGTCAGCGGGCCGCGCTGCGCGAACAGCCACTGGGCGCCCATCTGCGCCAGACGGACGGGACTGCGAACGTCGTCGTTGAGCGAGCGCTTCTCCTTCAGCTTGACGATCACGCGCGCCTGGTAGTGATCCTGGAGGTTCTTGCCGACGTCGGGCGCGTCGACGGCGACGGCGACGCCGTGGCGCTCGAGCAGCGTCGCCGGGCCGATGCCCGAGAGCTGCAGCAGCTGCGGCGACTGCAACGCGCCGGCGGCGAGGATCACTTCGCGATCGGCGCGCGCGCTTCGCGGCGCGCCGTCGACGATCCACTCGACCGCGGTCGCGCGGCCGCGCTCGACGACGACGCGCGCGACGTGGGCGCCGGTGACGATCGTCAGGTTCGGCCGGCGCAGCGCCGGCGCCAGGAACGCGGTCGCGGCGTCGCAGCGCCAGCGGCCGCGCAGCGTCAGCTGGTAGCGGCCGAGGCCGTCCGCGTGCGCGCCGTTGAAGTCGGAGGTCGCAGGATGTCCGGCCTCGACGCCGGCGGCGAGCCAGGCCTCGCAGTACGGATGGTCGTTGCGCAGGTCGGAGACGCCGAGCTCGCCGGCCGCGCCGTGGTACTCGCTCTCGCCGCCCTCGTAGGCCTCCGAGCGCTTGAAGACCGGCAGCACCTCGCGGTAGCTCCAGCCTCGCGCGCCGTGCACGTCTGCCCAGTCGTCGAAGTCGGCCGGCTGGCCGCGGATGTAGAGCAGTCCGTTGATGATGCTCGAGCCGCCGAGCGCCTTGCCGCGCGGCCACGCGATCGCTCGGTTGCCGGTGCTCGCCTCGGGCTCGAGCGGAAACTGCCAGGAGAAGCGCGGGTCGTAGATCGAGCGGAAATAGCCGACCGGCAGGCGCAGCCAGAAGTGACGCGCGTGCCGTCCTGCCTCGAGCAGCAGGACGCGGGACGCCGGGTCGGCGGAGAGCCGGTTCGCGAGCACGCAACCGGCCGAGCCACCGCCGACGATCACGTAGTCGAAGCCGGCGGCGAGCGCCATCGCTGTGCCTCGGTCGTCGCAGCAGGCGGCCGGCTCAAGCCTTGACCGTCTGCAGGTAGAGCTGCGGATCGAAGTACTTCGACGCCGGCACCGGGTTCGCGATGTTGCCGGCGACGGCGAAGAAGTCGGTCACCTGCTGCAGCCACTTCGTCGCCGTGCCGTCCTGGTAGAGCTTGCGCCACTCGGCCGACGTGTAGTACTTCGAGAACTTCATCGCGTCCTTGAAGTCGGCGAGCGGGACGTCCTTGTACTGCGTCTTCTGCAGCGTCTCGGCGGCGGCGTCGAAGGTGGCGAGCATCGCGTCGTTGGTCTCGACCCAGCCGGCGATCAGCGACGTCAGCGCCGCCTTGTTGGCGTCGTAGAAGTCATTGCGCGCGGCCCAGCCGCCCATGATCGCGGCCTCGGGAAAGAACGCCGACGCATCGACGACCTTGCGCGCGTTCGCCACCTTCTGCTTGACGGTCTGGTCGAACGGCACCCAGAGCGCCACCGCGGGAACGGCGCCGGAGACGAACGAGGTCACCGCCTCGGCCATCCGCTGGTTGACGATCTGGACGTCCTTGGTCGGGTCGAGCTTGGCCGAGCGCAGCGCGCGGTCGAGAAAGACGTGCGCCGTCGTTCCCGTCGTCGTCGAGATCTGCTTGCCCTTCAGGTCGGCGACCGACTTGACGGCGTCGTCGCGCACCCAGAGCTGCGCGGTCGCGTACTCGATGTTGTTGAGGAGAAAGACGCGGCCTTGGCCGCGCGCCGGGAAGTTGGAGACGACGGCGCCGGTCGAGAGCACGTCGAGGCTGCCGCCGATCATCGCCTGGAACAGCTCGAGGCCGGTCGTGAACTGGATCAGCTCGAGGTCGAGGCCTCGCTTGGTCCACGCGCCGGACTGCTGGCCGAGCCAGATCTGACCGTCGACCGCGGGCGTGTGCAGGTAGCCGACGCGCAGCTTGGTGCGCGCCTGGGCGAGGGCGCCTCGCGCGAAGCCGGCGATCGACGCGGCGGCGCCGGCCTGGAGGAGGGTTCTGCGGCGAAAGGTCATGGTCGTCTCCTGTGGAGCGGGCCTCAGGCCCGCGTGGTCGTGGTCATCCAACGGCGGCGCGCGGCGCGTACTGCCGCACCTGCGCCTCGTACTCTTCCATCACCAGCGTGCGGATCTCGGCGCGCAAGGCGGCGAAGCGATGGTCCTCGTGGACCGATTCGCTGCGCGGATACGCGAACGGCACGTCGATGATCGTGCGCACGTGCGCCGGCCGCGCGGTGACGACGACGATGCGCGACGACAGATAGATCGCCTCGTCGACCGAGTGGGTGACGAGCAGCACCGTCTTGCCCTCGGTGGCGAGCACCTGCAGCAGCAGGTCCTGCATGGCGGTGCGGGTCTGCGCGTCGAGGGCACCGAACGGCTCGTCCATCAGCAGGAACTCGGGCTGCACCGCGTAGGCGCGAGCGAGCGCGAGGCGCTGGCGCATGCCGCCCGAGAGATGCTTGGGATGGTGATCGGCGAAGTCGGCGAGCCCCATCAACGCGAGGTAGCGCTCGACGATCTCGGCGCGGCGCTCGGCGTGGCGCGCGTTGGCGCCGAGCTTCAGGCCGAACTCGATGTTGCCGCGCACCGTCAGCCAGGGAAAGACGCCGTACTCCTGGAAGATGACGCCGCGATCCGGCCCCGGGCCTTGGATCGGCGCGTCGTCGAGCAGGACGACGCCGCGGGTCGGCTTGACGAAGCCGCCGACCATGTTGAGCAGCGTCGTCTTGCCGCAGCCCGACGGGCCGATGATCGAGACGAACTCGCCCTGGCGGACGTCGAGGTTGACGCCCTCGACGACCCGCATCGCGCCGGCCGCGGTCGGGAAGTCGACGCCGACATCGTCGAAGCGCAGGCGCACCGCCGCGCTCATGGCGCTGATCATCGGCAAGGTGTCGGGCTGCATGGCGTGCCGCGGCGCTACCCGATCCGGTCCTGCCAGTCGACCAGCCGACGCGTCGCCGCCCGCAGCAGCAGGTCCATCGCCAGCGCGATCAGGCCGATGCAGATGATGCCGACGTAGACGATGTCGAGCTGGAAAAACGACGACGCGTTCTGGATCAGCGCGCCGAGGCCCTGCTGCGCGGCGATCAGCTCGGAGGCGACGAGCGTCGCCCAGGCGACGCCGAGCGCGACCCGGACCGCGGTCAGGATGTGCGGCACCGCGAGCGGGACGATCACCTTGGCGAAGATCTCGGCGTCGGTCGCGCCGAGCGTGCGCGCGACGCGGACGTAGATCGGGCTGATCTGGCCGATGCCCTCGACCATGACGATGACGCCGGCGAAGAACGACGCGTAGAACAGGATCACGACCTTGGCGGCCTCGCCGATGCCGAAATACACGATGACGAGCGGAATCAGCGCGATCGGGGGCAGCGCGCGGAAGAAGTTGACGAGCGGGTCGACGAAGCTGCGCACGCGCGGGTACCAGCCGATCGCGAAGCCGACCGGCACCGCGACCAGCACGCCGAGGAAGACGCCGAGGAAGACGCGCCGCGTCGACATCCAGACGTCGAGCGGCAGGCGGTCGCCGGCGAGCTCGACGAGCTTGGCGAGGACGGCGTGCGGCGCCGGCACGAGCGAGGGGTTGACGAGCCCGCTCGAGCGCACCGCGTACCAGAGCGCGACGATCGCGAGCCACGGCGCGGCGACGAGCGCGACACGGGTCGCCGGGTTGCGCGCTTGCGGCTTCAAAGGGTCAAACGTACGATCGACCATCCCTTTATAGCGCACCGCGATGAGCGACCACAACCGGGAAATTCCGGCGCCTGCCACGGCGCCCGCGATCGCGCGCGTCGAGGCGCACGTGCTGCGCTGGCCGGTGCGGGTGCCGGTGCGGACGTCGTTCGGCACGATGCACGACCGTCCCGCGGTGCTCGTCCGCGTCGAGGATGCCGACGGCGCGTTCGGTTGGGGCGAGGCGTGGTGCAACTTCCCGTCGTGCGGCGCCGAGCACCGCGCCCGCCTGGTCGAGACCGTGCTCGCGCCGCTCGTCGCCGGCCGTTCCTTCGCGTCGCCGGCAGCGGCGTTTCGCGAGCTGAGCGAGAAGACGGCCGTGCTCGCGATCCAGGCGGGCGAGCCCGGTCCGATCGCGCAGGCGATCGCCGGCGTCGACATCGCCCTGCACGACCTCGCCGCGCGGCGCGCCGGCCAACCGTTGTGGCGCCATCTCGCGCGGCGCGACGACGCCGCCGTCGCAAGCGCCGGGCGGCCGCTGACGGTGTACGCGAGCGGCATCAATCCCGACGATCCGGGCAGCGTCGTCGCGGCGCTGCGCCGGCAGGGACACACCGCGTTCAAGCTCAAGGTCGGCTTCGGCGCCGCACGCGACGTCGACAACCTCGCCGCGGTGCGCGCCGCCGCCGGCGCCGAGGCGTGCCTGATGGTCGACGCCAACCAGGCCTGGCCGTTCGCCGACGCGGTCGCGATGGCGCACCGGCTCGCCGCGTTCGCGCCGGCGTGGCTCGAGGAGCCGCTGCGCGCCGATCGCCCCTGGCCCGAGTGGCAGCGCCTCGCCGCGGCATCGCCGATTCCGCTCGCCGCGGGCGAGAACGCGATCGGCGACGATGCGTTCGACGCCCTCATCGCCTCGCGCGCCGTCGCCGTCGTCCAGCCCGACCTCGCCAAGTGGGGCGGCGTCTCCGGCATCCTCGAGCTCATCGACCGGATCGCCGCAGCGGGCCTGCGCTACTGCCCGCACTATCTCGGCGCCGGCATCGGCCTGCTCGCGTCGGCGCACGTCCTCGCCGCGCGCGGCGGCAGCGACGGCATGCTCGAGATCGATTCGAACGAGAACCCGCTGCGCAGCGACCTCTGCCCGCCGCTCGCGCAGCTCACGGCCGGCACGATCCGGCTCGGCGACGCGCCCGGTCTCGGCGTCGATCCCGATCTCGGCCGCTGGGCGGCGGAGCTCGCGCAACGCCGGGCGTGACCCGACTGCGGCGGCGGTTGCCGCACGGCGGCAGAATGGCCGTGCGCCCCGGACGCGACCGAGAGGAGAGATCGAATGAAGCGCCGCCTCATCCTGCAGACCGCGGCCGTGCTCGCGCTGCCGCGCACGGCGCGCGCGCAGGCGTTCCCGACGAAGCCGATCCGCTACATCGTCCCGGTCGCGCCGGGCGGCGGCAACGACATGATCGCCCGCGTCGTCACCGAGCGCTGGGGCAAGGCGATCGGCCAGACCTTCATCGTCGAGAACCAGGGCGGCGGCGGCGGCGTCATCGCGAGCGTTGCGACCGCGCGCGCGGCGCCCGACGGCTACACCCTGATGCAGGGCTACGTCGCGACGCACGGGACGACCCCCGCCACGCGGCGGATCCCGTACGACGCGATCAAGGACTTCACGCCGATCGGCATGATCGGCGGCACGCCGAACGTGCTCGTCGTCCACACCGCGCTGCCGGTGAAGACGCTCGCCGAGTTCGCGGAGCACGCCAAGAAGAACCCGGGCAAGCTCAGCTACGGATCGGCCGGGCAAGGCTCGCTCACGCATCTGACGATGGAGCTCTTCAAGCAGCAGATCGGCGCCTTCTTGCTGCACATCCCGTACCGCGGCATCGCGCCCGCGTTCACCGACCTGCTCGGCGGCCAGACGCAGGCGATGTTCCCGGGCCTCGCCGCGGCGTTGCCGCACCTGCGCTCGGGCCGCGTCCGCGCGCTCGCCGTCACCGGCAAGTCGCGAAGCCCGCAGCTGAAGGACGTGCCGACGCTCGAAGAGTCGGGCTACCCCGGGTTCGACGCGATGCAGTGGTACGGCTCGGTCGGACCGGCCGGACTCGCCGACGACGTCGTCAGGAGGCTCAATGAAACGCAGGTCGCGGTGCTGCGCGACCCCGAGCTGCGCGAGCGGCTCTCGGTCGAAGCCGTCGAGCCGATGCCGATGTCGCCCGAGCAGTTCGGCCAGTTCATCCGCGCCGACATCCAGCGCTGGACCGCGCTCGCCAAGGCGAAGAACATCCACCTGGACGAGTAATCCTTCGCGAGTCGGGCCGGAATCGACGACGAGCGGCAGACCCTACCCGCGTGCGGCCTGGCAGCCGGCGCGGAAAATCCGGGCCCAGGACCTTCGCAGCCCAGGTGACCGCACCCAGCACGGCGCTCGACGCCGACGCAGGCTTCACGCTCGATCCCGGCGTGCTCGCCCGGCGACGGGAAGTCAACGCGCGCCGACTCCACACCGGACAGATCCCGGCGGTGCGCGCCGCCGGCTTCGCGATCCTGTGCTTCATCGCCGTGCTGCAGGACGTCCGTGGCGGCGTCGCGCTGCTCCGCCCCGATCTCGCCCTCCTGCTCGGCCTCAACATCGGCTACGCGCTCCTGAGCTGGATCGCCCTGCGTGTCTGGTACGGCCGCACCGGCGCGTTCGACCTCGGCCTGCTGTTCCTCCATCTCGACATCCTCGTCTGGCTGCCCAACCTGCGCCATCTCGAGCACGTTCACCTGTTCTTCGGCTGCCTGCTGCTGGTGCGCGCCGCCGACCAGGTCGGCGACGGCTTCCGGCGCGCGCTCTACTTCAACCACGTCATCCTCGGCGCCTACCTCGCGTACTCGTGCTGGGTCTGGCGCTATCGGCCTGCGGAGGCGCTCTGGACCGACCGGCTGACGATCGCGGCGACGATGTACCTGCTCGGCACGTACCTCGCCTTCACCGGCCTCGTCGCCGAGCGCCTGCGCGTCCGCGTGCGCAAGGCGATGCAGACTGCGCGCGCGCTGGTCGCGAATCTCGAGCAGAAGACAGTCGCCCTCGAGACGCAGGCGCGCGAGCTCGAGGAGGCAAGCCGGCAGGCCGAGCAGGCCAACGTCGCCAAGGCCCAGTTCCTGGCGACGATCAGCCACGAGATCCGCACGCCCATGAACGGCGTCCTCGGCACGACCGAGCTGCTGCTCGACACACCGTTGATGCCGAGCCAGCGCCGTCTCGTCGAGACCGCGCACCTGTCGGCGACCGCTCTGCTGACGCTGATCGACGACGTCGTCGATCTCTCGCGCATCGAGGCCAGCAAGCTGACGCTGCATCCGACCAGCTTCGACCTGTGCGCCCTCGTCACCGAGGTCGTCGACCTGATGGCCGCGACGGCGCGCGACAAGCCGATCACCCTGAGCTGCACGATCTCGCCCGAGCTGCCCGGCCGGGTCGAGGGCGACCCCGTTCGCCTCCGCCAGGTGCTCGTCAACCTGCTCCACAACGCGGTCAAGTTCACCGAGCGCGGCCGCATCGCGCTCGACGTCGGCGTCCTCGACAGCGACGACGACGGCGTGCTGCTGCGCTTCGAGGTGCGCGACACGGGCATCGGCATCGCCGAGGACCAGTTCGACTCGGTGTTCGACGCCTTCACGCAGGTCGACGCGTCGAGCACGCGGCGCCATGGCGGCAGCGGCCTCGGCCTGGCGATCGTCAAGGAGCTCGCCGACCTGATGGGCGGCCGCGTCGGCGTCGACAGCCGCGTCGACGAAGGCTCGACGTTCTGGTTCGAGCTGCCGGTGAAGCGGGCGCCCGACGCGACGCCGGTGGCGCAGGCCGAGGGAGGCGTGGTGCCCCCGGCACGCGTCCTGCTCGCCGAGGACGATGCTGTGAACCGGCTCGTCGTCGCCGCGATGCTGAAGAAGATGGGCTGCTTCGTCGACGTCGTCGACGACGGCGAAGCGGCGCGCGTCGCCGCGGCGCGCATCCCTTACGACCTGATCTTCATGGACTGCCACATGCCCGTGATGGACGGCTTCGAGGCGACGCGGCGCATCCGCGAGGAGACGAATGGCCGCGGCGCGCGGACGCCGATCGTCGCGATCACCGCCGACGCGCTCGCCGGCGACCGCGAGCGCTGCCTCGACGCCGGCATGGACGACTACATGACCAAGCCCGTCAGCGCGGCGCAGCTCGCGGCCGCGGTGCAGCGCTGGACCGGCAGCGCGTCGGTGCACGGCTGAGCTGCGATTCGCCGTGTCGTCGCCAACCTCGTCGCACGGCTTCGGCGGCGCCGTCGCGGACGACGCGCCGGTGCCGTACCTGGAGCGCATCCGCGCGTACTACCAGGCGCTCGGCTACGGCGCGCCGTACGTGTGGGCGCACCATGCCGAGGTGCCGTTCCATCGCCTGGCGCGGCCGCTCGCCGAGTGCCGCGTCGCGCTCGTCACGACCGCCGCACCGTACCAGCCCGACAAGGGCGACCAGGGACCCGGCGCGCCTTACAACGCGCGCGCGAAGTTCTTCAGCGTCTACTCGGGCGAGACCTGCGTCGACCACGACGTCCGCATCGCCCACGTCGCGATCGATCGCCGGCACACGACCGCCGAGGATCCCGGCACCTGGTTTCCGCTGCCGGCGTTGCGGCGAGCGGCGGCGCGAGGCCGGATCGGCGCGCCGGCGGCGCGCTTCCACGGCGTGCCGACGAACCGCAGCCAGCGAACGACGGTCGAGATCGACGGGCCCGAGATCGTCGCCCGCTGCCGCGCCGACGGCGCCGACGCCGCGATCCTGGTCGCCAACTGCCCGGTCTGTCATCAGACCGTGAGCCTGGTCGCGCGCCTGCTCGAGGCGAGCGGCGTCGCGACCGTCGTCCTCGGCTGCGCCAAGGACATCGTCGAGCACGTCGGCGTGCCGCGCTTCGTCTTCTCCGACTTCCCGCTCGGCAACGCTGCCGGGCGACCGAACGATCCGGCGTCGCAGGACGCGACGCTCGAGCTCGCGCTCGCCTTGCTGGCGGCGGCAGCGGCGCCGCGGACGACGGTCCGCTCGCCGCTGCGCTGGAGCGACAACGCCGACTGGAAGCTCGACTACTGCAACATCGAACGCCTCGCGCCGGCGGAGATCGCACGCCGCCGCGCCGAGTTCGACGCCGGCAAGGCGCAGGCGAAGGCCGAGCGCGACGGCGGCTGAGCTGGCGCGGCCCGCACAGCTCCCCAAAGACGATGCCGCGCGCAGTCCTCGTCGTCGCGCTCACGCTTCTCGTCGGCGGCGCCGGCGCGAATGCCGGCGCCGCCGCCAGCGGCGACCCGCTGCAAGCTCCCGAGTGCCGGCAGGCGCTCGCGGAGCTGCAGGCGGAGGAAACCGCAGCGGCGTCGGCGCCGCCGGCGCGGAGCGAGCGCGCCGCGCGCGCGATCGCTCCGAGACTCGAGGCGTCGCGCCGCAGCGTCGCCCGCCTCTGCCTCGCGAGCCGTGCCGACCCGCCCGCGCCCGGCCGGCTTGCGCAGCCGCCGGTCGTCGTCGCGCCGGTCGACGGCGTTCGGCCGCCGCTGCCCGCCGCGTCTGCGAACGTCGCGATCCCGCCGCGCGCGCCGACCGCACCGCCGCTGCTGTCGATCACCTCGTGCGACGCCGCGGGTTGCTGGGCGAGCGACGGCTCGCGCCTGAACCGCGTCGGGCCGACGTTGTGGGG
>Ga0307416_100001863_pt1 | contig 11763 bp, 6 predicted proteins | sample DK1Cmetagenome_2_FD_203821 | JGI IMG/M metagenome (GOLD analysis project Ga0307416, IMG submission 203821) | Maize rhizosphere microbial communities from greenhouse at UC Davis, California, United States - DK15-C-3 | ecosystem: Host-associated > Plants > Roots > Rhizosphere > Soil | place: USA...
CTCCTCTCGCAGCTCCAAGTAGGTGTATCGGATACCCTGATGGCAGGAGACAAGCGCCTCCCGCTCACCGACGCGCCGCGTGGCCCGATCGAGGGATGCGCCGATCGTCTCGCCGAGCAAAGACGTCGTCGACGTGCCTTGTACGTAGGAGGGAATCATCGTGGCGACGCCCTCGGCGTAGAGGCGGGTCGCTGCCTGATTCGATAGAGCCTCGTGGCCGTCCGGATAAAGACGCTGTCGGCACCGATAGCCGGTGTCGCCAGGCTCATCTCGGCCAGTGGATTCTTCGCGAGCTCTTTGTATTCATCGCCAGCGGCGAGCACGAACGTGTCGCCGTCCTCACTGAGGAAGAAAACCTTCCCATCGTACGCCCATGGCGAGCTCGAGAACGTATTCCCACCGCCGCCGATGCGCGCCTTGTAGATCTCCTTGCCGCTGCTGGCGTCGAGCACCGTCAGGATGCCGTTGTCGTTCACGACGTACATGCGGCCGCGGTACACCAGGGGTGATGACGTATACGCCGATGCGCGCGGATGGAACCACACGACATATGCACTGCTTGCCTGGTCGGCTCGCAACGAGATGTCGCCGCTCGCACCAGGTCTCACGGCAAACATCGGTCGGTTCGTCTCGCCCTGCGAGCCGCTGCCCACGTAAAGCAGGCCCGAGTCCGACACTGGAGACGGCGTCGCCTGCGTGAATCCCGCGAGCCGCCAGAGCTCACGCCCCTCGAGGCTGTAGCTCACGACGTGGCGACGTCCGACCGTCACGATTTCCGTTCGTAAGTCATTCTCCCAGACGAACGGTGTCGCCCATCCTGACTTTCCGCCGTCCCCATGCGTCCGCTTGACCGTCCACGCTTCACGGCCGGTCTTCGCTTCGAATGCCGCCAGGAACGACGCACCTTCGTTATCGTGGAGGACGTAGACGCGGCCGCGATGGACGACCGGCGAGGACGCCGTGCCGAAGTCCTGGAACATCGGCTGGGGCGGCCACTGCTTCGACCAGAGGAGCTTTCCACTCTTCTCGTAGCAGAACAGACCGACATTCCCGCCAAACGAAGCGTAGATCCGTTCGCCATCGGTCACTGGGGTTTCCGACGCATACGTGTTCTTGCGATGGCGCCCGCGGAACGGCGGACCCTTGTGCGCTTCGCGTTCCCAGACCACGCGGCCGGTCGCGACGTCGAGCGCAAGCAGGAGGTAGCGGACACCTGCGGTTTCATTCGGCGGTTCGATGTCGCGCGCCAGCACCCTCTTGGTCGCCTGCTCGCGGGACAGACCCTCGCTCTTCATCAGCCTGTCCACTTCGTCGTTGCCGAAGATGCCTGTCTGCGGCGGTCTGAACGTACCGCCGCTCACCGCCGTCGTGACGTACAAGCGATCGTTCCAGATGATGGGCGACGACCACCCGCGGCCGGGAATCTCTTTCGCCCAGGCAATGTTGTCCCTGTCTGACCACTGGAGCGGCAGCCCGGATCGCTCGACCACTCCCGATCCTCCCGGTCCCCGGAACTGTGGCCAGTTGCCGCCGGGACTGCGCGCCTCGACGGTGATGAGCGCGCTCGCGACGATCAGCAGGATCGTGCAGCGCGTCGTTCTCGAGAGGTGATGAGCGTGCATTCCAAGCCGTCTTTCATATCCCTAACGGGCGGTCGTCGTGGGCGGGGTCGGAGCGGGGCGGCACGGCTGGAACTCCGTCGATCCGCACGGGGGTGGTGGCGCCTGCGCCTTGAGACCCGGAATGATCGGCAGCCTGAGCGTCGCCGCATGCTCGGCGGAATGATGCACGGTGTTGCGGCCCGGCAGGTCGACGGGCATGAGGCCCCAATCCGGCGTCGGGGTTGCGCCCGGTGACATGATGACCAGTTCGATCACATGACCGCGGCGGAACACGTGACCGAGCGGCGGCAGGCCAATCTTGATCTCGTAACGCTGGCCCGGCACGACCTGTTGAGGGTTCGTGAACGCGTAGAACAGACGATGCGGCGTTGACCGCGCCGCGTCGAGCGCACGCATGGACGCCCGGAGGAAACCGCGCTGCAGATACAGTGTGTCGCCGGCCGGTGAGATGTCGTGCATTGCCACCATGAAATCGGTGTCCTTCTGCTCGCTCGTGACTTGAAACGAGATCTGGGGCGCTCCGAGTAGTCCGAGGTCATCCTCCATTGGCAGGCTCCGGTACGTGAGCGCACCGGATGCGTCAGGCGCGTTGGCGAATTGCATGTTGTTGCCGACGAGCTCCGTTGCCGAGGGGAAGGTGTAAACGCGGTCCGCGGTGTCGTCCGGGGTCGACGGCTTCTGCGCGCTCAACTTGCCCGACGCGGTGAGATACAGTTCCTGCCACTGCGTTTCGGGGACCGGCCAATCAGAATAGTTCGCCACCCACCCGGCCTTGGGAGGACCAGGCGTGTCGCGGACCTCGAACCAGATCGTGACGGGAGGTTCCTTGTCGATGCCGTTCTGTTCGCCCTTGAGCCAGCGATCCAGCCATCTAATCGCCTCGGCTCGAATCGACGAGCGGCGATACACGCCATGTCCGCCGGTCTGCAGAATCATCTTCTTCGGGCCTTTGAGCTTCTCGAACAGCCCGGGCCCGCCGACCGCCGTCTGGTGATCCTGCCAGCCCTGCACGATCATCATCGGAACGTTGACGCGCTCCACGTGCGTGTCGAGCGAACGGACGTTCCAGAACTCGTCATGGAGCGGATGGTCGCGAGTGTCGTAGAACGTGCGGTTCGGCCGCTGCTTCGCACGAACCGCCTCGCACTCCCTGTCACCCATCCGGATTCTCGCGTCAGCGGCCTGACGCGAGCTCGCCGGCTGCAGGAGGAAGGACCACCGCGACGCGAAGCTGACGTTCATGATGCCGCCCGGACGAAAGGCTTCGCGATAGATGCTGGTCGTGAGGCCTCCCGCGGCCAGCGCCTTCAAATGTAGCGGACGCTGAGCCCCCGTGAGGATCTGCGTGTGACCGGGGTACGAGTTCCCGACCATGCCGACGGCCCCCGTGCTCCAGGGCTGCACGCCGAGGTACTCGATCACCTCGGCGCCGTCCACTCCCTCATGCGGGCCGAACAGGCTGAACTCACCGCCCGAGCATCCGGCACCGCGGACGTTGGCGCCGACGACCGCGTATCCGTGCTCCAGATAGTCCTGAATCGGTTCGCTCCAAGGTAGGCCGCCGCTCGCGTACGGGTCGTACTGAAGCAGGACAGGATACCGGCCTTCTTTCTTCGGGCGGTACACGGTGTAGCCGATTTTCACCCCGTCCTTCAGCGGAACGTAGCCAATCTCGCGATAGACCTCGGCTTCCGAGAGGCTTTGGGCGGAAATCGACTGGTCAGGCCGGAATACCACGCCCGCAGCCATGAGCGCACCCAGTGCGGCGACCGCCAGGCCCTTTCGGTTCAAGTCCATAGGTCCTCCTCAGACGAATCGGGACACCGAGCTCGACACTCAACGGTGAAGATTTGCGCTTACTACGTTTGAGATCGGCGAAGAAGGAGAAATATTCACGGTATATACGGTCCGTAGACCATAAAGTCAAGCTTTCGCCGCCAGAACCGACGGCTAACACGCATGTCTGAGAAAAAACTTGACAATTTGGATCTGAGAGGCTTGAATCTGCGAGTTTTTACGATTCGACCATCTCGCGATCAATCAATGATGCTGCCGGCACCCGGTCCTGAGGCCATTTCGGAAGCGAGGCTGATGTGAGGAGACGGGAGTTCGTGAGGACCGTGGGCTTCGGTGGCGCAATGGCGCGGCTAGGCGGGTCCACGGTGAACGCCGCCGTCGACCCGCAGTTGCTCGAGGTTCGGCCGGCGCCAATCGGCAAGGAATGGCCGCACTGGGCTGAAGGTCGCGCGCACCGCATGATTCTCGGCCGCAATGGCGTCGTCGCGGCCGCGGATCAACTCGCGTCGCTCGCGGGCGCGCGGATGCTCATGAAAGGCGGCAATGCGGTTGACGCAATCGTGGCTGCCGCCGCCGCGCTCAATGTCGTGGAGCCGATGATGTCGGGGATCGCCGGCTTCGGCGGTTTCATGATGATCCGCAAGGCCGACAACAACATTCTCGCACTCGACATGCAGGGCGTCAGTCCCGCCGCGTCGAGCCCGCGCACGATGACGGAGCTCGACTTCGACGAAGGATACAAAGCGCCCATCGTGCCGGGCACTTTGGCTGGCTGGGCCGAAGCGCTCGCGGCGCACGGCACGATGAGTCTTGGCGATGTATTCGAACCGGCCATCGAGCTCGCCGAGGGTGGGTATCCGATCACGGCGTTCGATGCCAATTCGATCGCGCGCAGCTTCGACAAGCTGGTGAAGTTTCCGACCACCGCGCGCATCTTCCTGCCGAACGGCAAGCCGCCGCAGGTCGGCTGGATCCTGAAACAGCCCGATCTGGCCCGCACGTTCCGGCGCATCGCGATGGACGGTCCCGACGCGCTCTACCGCGGATCGATCGGCGATGAGATTGTCGCCTTTCTTCAGAAGAACGGCGGCCACCTGACCAAGCAGGATCTTGCCGGGTTCAAGGTACGGTGGCGCACGCCGATCAGCACCACGTTCCAGGGCCACGAGCTGTACACCATGCCCCCGGGATCGTGCGGCATGACGATGCTGCAGGCGCTGAACATCATGGACGGCTTCGACTTGAGGGGGATGCAGCCGTACAGCGCGGAGTTCGTCCATCGGTGGCTGGAAGCGTACAAGCTCGCGTTCATCGATGACGACCGCTACAACACCGGTAAGGAAATGGAGATCCCGGTGAGCCGGTTGATCAGCAAGGCGTATGCGGATGAACAGCGCCGGAAGATCCGCCTGACGCAGGTATCGCGATTCCCCGGCGAGCCGCTGCTGACCATCGGAACGACCAGCCTCGCCGCAGCAGACCGGTGGGGAAATGCCGTCGCCTTCACGATGTCGCTCGTCAGCGGGTGGGGCAGCGGCGTTGTCGCCGGCGACACGGGACTGCTCCTGAACAACGGCCACCGGTTCGGGTTCGTGCTGGAGCCCGGTCATGTCAACGCCCTCGCGGGCGGCCAGCGCGCGAAGGGCGTGATGAGCCCCACGCTCGTGATGCGCGGCGACAAGCTGCTGATGGCGATCGGTGCGGCCGGTGGCTACACCATCCCACAGACGGTCGGCCAATCGATCACCCGCGTGCTGGCGTACGGCATGGACGTTCAGCAGGCGATTGCCTCTCCGCGGATGCTGTTGAACCGCACGGGCGGGCGCGTTCCGCTGGCTCCGAACGAAGGAATCACGTTCCTGGAGCCCGGCTTCCCGGAGAGTGTCCGTGCGCAGCTCCAGTCGCTCGGTCACAGACTGTCGTCGCCGTCAACGGGAGGCGTCGTCCAGGGTGTGTACATCGATCCCGAGAGCGGAGCGCTGGGCGGCGGATCCGACCCGCGCGCCGACGGACATCCCATCGTGTGGTAGCCGGCCGTCATGCGACACCGCATGTGACCGTTCGACGAACGCCAGCGTTGCCGTGAGGAGACCCCATGCGATCGAAGACCACCAAGACCCTGTGCCTCGGCGCCCTGTTGATGTCGATGGCCTGCCAGGCCACCGACAAAGAAGCGGTTTCCGGCAAGACTCGAGACGGCGATGGGCGACCCACCGCGGTGGTCACAACCGGCGTGGCCTTGCCCGTGGAGGTGTATCGGGACAAGTGGGGCATCTCGCACGTCTTTGCGCGGAGCAACGCCGATCTGTTCTTCGTGCAGGGCTACATGACGGCAAGCGATCGCCTGTTCAACATGGATTTCAATCGGCGCCAGGCGTCCGGCCGGCTGGCCGAGGTGTTTGGAAAGGCGCTCCTGCCGGAGGACCGCCTGATGCGGACGGTCGGACTGACTCGGATCGGCCAGGCCGGCCTTGATAGGGCGACGGCTGCGACACGCGAAGCCATCGACGCGTACACACGCGGCGTGAATGCCTACATCGAGCAGCACCGCGACAAACTTCCCGAGGAGTTCCGAGTCGCTGGCTATACCCCCGAGCCATGGACGCCGCTCGACAGCGTGATCTGCTGGAAGTGGTTCTCGTGGGCGCTCACCAGCGGGTGGCGGGCCGACGCCGCGCTCGCGCAGGTGATCGACAAGGTGGGCGAGAGCAAGGCGCGTGAGGTCTTCCCCTTCTATATAAAGGGCGCTCCGACCATCATCGGCAAAGGCGAGTTGAAGCTGCCCTCGACGCCGCCCGTGCCGACGCCGACAACGGCACGCCGACAGGAAGTCGAGGGCAAGTACGCGCTGAACCTCAACGTGGGAAGCAACGGCTGGGCGGTGAATGGGTCGAAGAGCGTGACGGGCAAGCCGTTGCTCGCGAGCAACTCACACCTGGTCATGACGGTACCATCGGGTTACTACGAAATTCAGTTGACCGGCGGCGACTACGACGTCACCGGTGTGAGCATTCCCGGTACGCCCGGGATCTTCCTTGGTCACAACCGAAGTATCGGCTGGGCGGTCACTCGCGACGCCATCGACGACGTGGACGTCTTCATCGAGAAGGTCGACCCGGCGAATCCGCTGAAATACGCGCACAAAGGCAAATGGCTGGACATGACCGCCACGACCGAGACGATCAGGGTCAAGGACGACCAGCCGAGCACACTCGAGATCCGGTCCACCATTCACGGGCCCGTGTTCTCCGAGTTCACCGGTGACACGGGTCGCGTGGTCACGCTCAAGTGGATCGGCCACGACATCGTCGCCAACGAAATCGAACCGCACCTTGGCATCAACCGCGCGTCGACCTTCGCGGCGTTCAGGGAATCGCTGCGGCATTACACAATCGGCGGGATCAATTATCACTACGCCGATACTTCCGGGAACATCGGGGTCGTTTCGGCGGGCGCCATCCCGATCCGGGCGAGCGGGGGAGGGAATTATTCCGTCCCCGGCTGGACGGGCGAATACGATTGGACATCTGTCGTGCCCTACGAGCACAACCCGTTCCTGTACAACCCGACGCGAGGCTATATCGACTCGGCCAACAACAAGATCATCGACGACGAGGAGTACCCCTACTACATCGGCAGCCGGTCCTCCCCGTACCGCGCAGAGTTGATCCGTGATCACATGAAGGGGAAGGAGAAGTTCTCCATCGACGACTTCAAGCGGATGCATTCCGACGTGCTGGCCGCCCCGCCGCGGCACCTGCTGCCCACGGCGGTGCCCGTCCTGCAGCGGATCTCGCTCTCGGATGGGGCGAGGCAGGCGCTGGCGACCGTGAAGGCGTGGGATCACCGGTTCGATGCCGAGAGCACTGGCGCGTCGATCTACGACCGCTTCGTGACGGTGCTGATCCGCAATACGTTCAAAGACGAAGTCGGCGACGAGCTGTTCCAGCGGTTCTTCACCGCGATCGGAATGGAGGAGATCGTCAAGACGCAGTCGGCGTGGTTCGACGACGTCACAACGCCGGCGAAGGAAACGCGCGACACGATTATCCGCAAGAGCTTCGAGGAGTCGGTCGCCGAACTCAAGGGACAGCTGGGCCCCGACCAGTCACAGTGGCAGTGGAAGAAGATCAACGTCGTGTGGATCAATCACCGCACGCCCCTGTCGAACGATCCGGTCCAGGGGAAACGGCTCAATCTCGGTCCCTTCCCGCAGGACGGCAAGCGCGGCTGGACCATCAACCCGGTGAACGCCGACATCTACGAGCAGATCGTCGATCTGTCGAACATCGACAACTCGATTGCGATGATGCCGCCGGGCAACAGCGAGCGCGTCGACAGCCCCAACTACCGCGACCAGGTGGACCTGTGGATCCGAGGCGACTACCACCCTTCGTTTCTGTCCAGAACTCTAGTGGAAGCGGCGGCGATCGAACACACCGTGTTTCAGGCGAAGTAGCGCCGACTCCCGGGCGGTTCGCGTCCGTGGAGCAGGAGGAATCATGAAAATTAGTTTCCGCGTGAAGCCAAAGATCGCGGCGGTGTTCGTCATCGCGGCAGCGGTGTTACCGGCGCCAGCCTCGGGCCAGGAGTGGATGGCGCAACTGTCCAAGCCGATCCACGGCGTCAAGCAGGACGTGGACGTGCAAGTGGCGATGCGCGACGGCGTCAAGCTTTCGACCGACCTGTACATGCCGTCGGGTCCGGACATGGGCACGACCAAGTTCCCGACGATTCTGATGCGAACGCCCTACGACAACAACGCCGTGGGAAACGTGAAGGACGCCTTCTACTACGCGATGCGCGGATATGTGGTGGCGGTGCAGGACACTCGAGGGCGTTACGACTCCGAAGGCGTGTTCGTGCCTGCCCGGTCGGACGCGAAGGACGGATACGACACGATCGAATGGATCGCCAAGCAGCCGTGGTCGGATGGAAAGGTGGGCATGCTCGGGAGCTCGTACCTCGGCATCGTGCAGCTGCTCGCTGCCACGCAGACGCCGCCCCACCTCACGGCGATTTTTCCTCGAGTCGCCTATTCGGATCAGTACAAGCAGTGGACGTATACGGGCGGCGCGTTCGCGCTGGGGCTGAACCAGTGGTGGATGGGCGTGTTGATGAGCACGAGGACCGCGCAGAACCAGTACTCGGATCTGTTCACGCCCGGGACGCCGACCGTCGCGATTGGCACTTCGAAGGAGGACTACTGGACTCTGCCGATTATGAACAGCGGCGACGACATGGGTCGTCACACGGAGAACTGGAAGGAATGGCTGCGGCATCCTGCTTACGACGACTGGTGGCGGGAAGTCAGCATCGAAGATAAGTACGATCGGATCGCGGTTCCCGCGTATCTCGCCGACGCCTGGTTCGACCTGTACAACCAGGGCGCGCCCGTCAACTTCAACGGCATCCGCACGAAGGGGAAGACCGAAGCGGCGCGGAAGGGAACACGGCTGCTGATGGGACCGTGGACGCACAACCTCGGAGCGCTCGGCACCGCGACCAAGGTGGGCGACATCGACTTCGGACCTTCGAGCCTGTTTCCGCTCACGGAAACACAGTTGCGCTGGTTCGACTTCTGGTTGAAAGGTATCCAGAACGGCATGGACCGCGAAGCCCCGGTCAAGATCTACGTCATGGGGGCCAATGTTTGGCGCGACGAGCAGGAGTGGCCGCTCGCGCGAACGGAATACACGAAGTACTACCTGGGCAGCGGAGGCAAGGCGAACAGCGTCACCGGCGACGGCGTGCTCGGCACGACGGCTCCGACCAACCAACCGTCCGACACCTTCACGTACGATCCCCGGTATCCGGTGCCGACGCTCGGCGGTCACACGTGCTGCAGCGAGCCGACCGTTCCGATTCCAATGGGCCCGCGCGACAATCGCACGACCGAGATCCGGCCGGACGTGCTGGTCTACACGACGCCAGTGCTCACGCAAGACGTCGAGGTGACCGGTCCTGTCGTGGCGAAGCTCTTTGCGTCGACGTCGGGGAAGGACACCGACTTCACCGTCAAGCTGACCGATGTGTTCCCGGGCCCCGAGAGCAGAGCCATCAACGTTGCCGATGGGATCCTGCGCGCCCGCTATCGGAACGGACCCGACAAGCCCGAATTGCTGGAGCCCGGCAAGGTATACGACTTCACCGTGGACCTGCTGAACACGAGCAACGTGTTCAAGAAGGGCCACCGGATCCGTATCGAAGTCTCGAGCAGCAACTTCCCCCAGTACGATCGAAACCACAACACCGGGACGCCGCTGTTTACCGACACCGAGATGGTCGCAGCCAGGCAGACCATCTACCACGATCCGGAACGGGCGTCCTATATCCTCCTTCCAATCGTCCCGCGCCGCACGACGTCCACGCAGCCCTAGCCGCGTAGGCGCTTCGTGATGGGGAGAGCCATGTTGAAGATCAGAGCAGCCGCCGCGCTCACGATCGCTATTGTTCTTGCGGCCGGCGCCGGCGTCGCCGTTGCCCAGGAGTGGAAGAGTCAGCTGTCGAAGCCGACCTTTGCCGTCCATCAGGACGTCGACGTGAAGGTCGGCATGCGCGACGGCGTGACGCTGTCCGCGGATCTGTACCTGCCTGTCGGCGGCGAAGGCGCCCGCTACTCCACGGTGCTGCTGCGTACGCCGTACGACAACAACGCGGAGAGCAACGTCTACGACGGGTTGTATTTCGCGATGCGCGGATACGCAGTCGTCGTTCAGGACACGCGCGGCCGCTACGACTCCGGAGGGGACTGGTTCCCTGCCCGCAATGAGGCGAAGGACGGCTACGACACGATCGAGTGGATAGCGAAGCAGCCGTGGTCCGACGGCAAGGTCGGGATGGTCGGCAGCTCATACCTGGGCATCGTGCAGCTCCTGGCCGCGACGGAGACGCCGCCGCACCTCGTGTGCGTGTTCCCGCGGGTCGCGTACTCGGATCAGTACAAGCAGTGGACCTACACCGGAGGAGCATTCGCGCTCGGACTCAACCAGCTCTGGGGAGGCCTCGCGCACAGCACGCGCACGCGGCAGGTGCAATACGTGAACATGTTCACGCCTGGGTTCACCGCGAGCCAGACTGGCATGCTGAGAGAACAGTACTGGCACCTGCCGGTCATCGAAGGCGCGAACACGATGGGATGGGACCCGGTGCATTACCGCGAATGGCTGAAGCATCCCGCCTACGACGACTGGTGGAGGGAAGTCAGTATCGAAGACAAGTACGATCGGATCGCTGTCCCCGCGTATCTCGTGGACGCCTGGTTCGATTTGTACAACCAGGGTGCGCCGGTCAATTTCAATGGCATCCGGACAAAGGGAAAGACCGAGGCGGCGCGAAACGGCACGAAGCTCCTGATGGGGCCGTGGATTCACAGCCTCGGCAATCTCGGCACGGAGACGAAGGTCGGCGACGTCGACTTCGGGCCCAACAGCCTGTTCCCCATTCAGGAGACCGAGCTCCGCTGGTTCGACTATTGGCTGAAAAGCATTCAGAACGGCATCGATCGCGAGCCGCCCGTGCGGATCTTCGTGATGGGCGAGAACGCATGGCGCGACGAGCAGGAGTGGCCACTCGCACGGACACAGTACACGAAGTATTACCTCCATAGCGCCGGCAAGGCGAACAGCCTGTTCGGCGATGGCACGCTCACGACGGAGGCGCCCGGTAGCGAACCGCCTGATACCTACACCTACGATCCGCGCTACCCGGTGCCGACGCTGGGCGGCCATACGTGCTGCAGCGAAGCCACGGTCCCGATGGGGATGGGCCCGCGCGACAACAAGGCCGCGGAAGTTCGGGCGGACGTGCTGGTCTACACTACGCCGGTGCTCGCCGAGGACGTCGAAGTGACAGGACCTGTCAGGGCGAAACTGTTCGCTTCGTCATCGGCGCGCGACACGGATTGGACCGTGAAGCTGGTGGACGTGTATCCCGGCCCCGACGCGAAAGCGATCAACGTCGCCGACGGGATCCTGCGCGCTCGTTACCGAGAAGGACTGGACAGGCCAAAGCTGATGGAGCCGGGAACGGTGTATGAGTTCGAAGTCGACCTGCTGAACACGAGCAATGTGTTCAAGAAAGGCCATCGCATTCGCGTCGAGATCGCGAGCAGCAACTTCCCGCAGTACGACCGCAACCAGAATACCGGGAATGACCTCTTCACCGACACGGAGCTGAAGTCGGCCGATCAGACGATTCACCACGCCGCGCCGCGCCCGTCGCATATCGTGCTGCCGATCATCGCGCGTCCCCGCGTCACCAGCGAGCAGTGACCCTGAGGGTCCTCTCTCCGGGTTCAGCGCCGGCGCCGAGCCGATAGCGGCTCGGGCTGCTTGTCGGAATC
>Ga0307416_100001866_pt1 | contig 11747 bp, 10 predicted proteins | sample DK1Cmetagenome_2_FD_203821 | JGI IMG/M metagenome (GOLD analysis project Ga0307416, IMG submission 203821) | Maize rhizosphere microbial communities from greenhouse at UC Davis, California, United States - DK15-C-3 | ecosystem: Host-associated > Plants > Roots > Rhizosphere > Soil | place...
CGTGACCGGCGCCTTGTCGAGCAGGATCTGCGTGCCCTGGAAGTAGTCGAACGGCGTCAGCCAGCGGAGCGGCTCGAATCGCTTCGAGAACTCGACGAGCACCTCGAGGAGAAACAGCGCGATGACGGCGATTGTGAGCACGCCGAGCACGCCGCTTCGCCGCTCCAGTCGGGCGGCGACTGCGAGCGTCACACCACCGAAGCACCAGGTGAGCGCGAACAGGTGCGCCGCCAGGTTGAGCACCGTCTTTCCCGATGGACCCGGCACGCCATCGGGGGCCATCAGCGCCACGCTCGCCATGTTGGCCGCGGCAAGCATGAGGACCAGCGTCAGTGCTGTTACGGTCATGACGAGCAGCGAGCGTGTGACGATCCAATGACGTGGCAACGGGCGCGCGAGCAGGAGATCGATCAGTCCGTCCTCGACATCCGATGCCGGCTCGCTGGCGATGTAGACCGCGAACAGCACCAGCAGCAGGATAACGAGCGGCTCGAAGAAGACGAGTGCCGTCATGCCGGCAAACGACGAGAGGGACGGCCCGAGCCAGTTGCGCACGAATGCCGGAACGGCATCGAACAGCCGGCCGTAATCGCCCGATTCCTGCAGCGAGAGTGCCGCGCTCGTCAGCGCGACCTGGAAACCGACGAGCAGCAGGGCGCTGGCCGCCCACATCCGTGATACCCGGCCGAACGACCGCGCCAGCAGAGTCAGCACGGCTGCCCTTCCGCGAACAGCCTGAGGACGATGTCTTCGAGCGTCGGCGTCGAGTACCGGATGTCATCCACGGGAAGGCCCGCGAGTGCGGTGATCAGCGGCCCCAGTGGTCCCAGAGCGTCGAGCACCCATTCGCGGTCGCGACGCGACACGATCGTCACTCCAGGCAGGACGGGGATCGCGGCGGTGATGGGCCGCGAGAAGAGAATCGTCACGCGTCGCGGTTGTGTGCCTCGCAGGTCGTCCAGCGTGCGCACCGTGACCAGTGAGCCGCGGCGAATCAACGCGATGCGGCTACAGATCCGCTCGACCTCCGACAGCACATGCGACGACAGAAACACCGTCGCCCGGCCGGCGGCGGACAGCTCGGCGATCTCTTCGGCGAACGCATCGATCATTAGCGGATCGAGTCCGGACGTCGGCTCATCCAGGATCAGCACCGGCGGCTCGGACATCAGCGCCTGGATGATGCCCAGCTTGCGCTTCATACCATGCGAGTAGTCGCGCATGCGGCGACCGAGGTCGAGCCGGCTCATTTCAAACCGTCGGAGCAACGCGTTGAGGCGAGCTGGAGCGGGAGGCCTCGGCCCGATCGAGCCGAGGAACCTGAGATAGGCCGCACCGGTGAGCTCCGGATACAGTGGCGTCTCGCCGGGGAGGTATCCGATCCGGCGGCGCGCCTCCAGCGCCTGGCGGTGGCAGTCGAACCCGAGGACAGCGGCGCGCCCGGCCGTGGGTCTCAGTAGATCCATCATCAGCCGGATGGCCGTGGTTTTTCCGGCGCCGTTCGCTCCGAGAAATCCGAAGACCTCGCCGGGCTCCACCGTTAACGACAGCCGTTCGAGCCCGACCACGCGCCCGTAGTACTTCGTCAGCCCGTCGAGCGCGATTGCGGGAACATGCATCTGGTGGCCTGTATCAGAGCGTCTTACCTAGAACGACCGACTCTGACAGCCGTCGACGACGACCGAGGTACCGCTGATCCAGCTCGCCTTCGGTGATGCCAGGAACGCCACGACGTTCGCAACTTCGTCCGGATGGCCAAAGCGGCCGAACGGCAGTTCCCGTTTGACGAAGTCGGCGATGCCATCCGGATCCTGCTGCTGCCGTTTCCACCACGATCCGCCTTCGAACAGGATCGAGCCCGGCGATACCGTGTTGACCCGGATGTTCGACGCCGCGAGCTGCTGGGCGAGCGACTTGCCCAGGCTGATCTGCGCAGCCTTCACGGCGTTGTAGCTCATACGGCCGCCGGCTTCGCGGCCGTAGATCGAGGCGATGATGATGACGGAGCCGCCTCCACTGCGCTGCATGTGGGGCACCGCGAGACGGGTGACGCGGATCGTGGTCCCGAGCGCCTGATCGATGGCTTCCTGCCACTCCGCATCCGATGTATCGAGGATGCCCCGCCCTCCAGCCATTGATACGTTGTTGACGACGACGTCGACGCCGCCAAACGTCTCCACCGTGCGGGTCACCACCTGGACAGCACCAGCTTCGGTGCTGACATCCGCGCTGACAGCAAGTACTCGTCCGGCGCGGCCGGCGGTCTGCTCAACCTCCGACGCCGCCTGCCGCAGCCGCGCTTCGGTCCGCGCGCATAATGTGAGGCGGCAGCCCTCGGCGGCCAGCGCGTGGGCGATAGCCAATCCAATCCCGCGGCTCGACCCGGTGACGATCGCCACCCTATCGTTGAGTTGCAAATCCATCGCATCCGCATCATAACTGAGCCATTTGACTCGGCATTCGGGGTGCATAGTGTCCACGTGCAGGCGGACAGTATGATCCGTCACGCTTCGTTCTGACTTCGGCCTTGGACCTTCGGCCTAAGGCCTTGGAGATCGCGATGAGATGGCAGGGGCGTGCAGGTAGTGGAAACGTCGAGGATCGACGCGGGATGGGAATGGCGCTTCCCGTTGGCGGTGGCATTGGCGGACTCGTCCTGGTCCTGCTGATCTCCGCGCTGACCGGAACCAACCCTATCGACATCATCAATTCGGCTCCGCCGTCGTCGGATTCCGTCGGAACAGTTGGCAGCGAGAGCCTCGAGAACGACCCGCAGGCGCAGTTCGTCTCCGTGGTCCTCAAGAGCACCGAAGAGGTATGGGGCGAGGTGTTCCGCGAAAAGGGCGCCGGCTATCAGGACCCGACGCTGGTGCTGTTCACCGACGCGACGCAGTCGGCGTGCGGCGTGGGCCAGTCGGCCATGGGGCCCTTCTACTGCCCCGTCGACCAGAAGGTGTATCTGGATCTGTCGTTCTTCCGGGATCTCGACTCGCGGTTCGGCGCGCCCGGCGACTTCGCGCAGGCCTACGTGGTCGCCCATGAAGTCGGCCATCACGTGCAGACGCTGACCGGCGTGTCCGAGCGCGTTCACGCGATGCGGCAGCGCAGCGGCGAGCGCGCCGCCAACCAGCTGTCCGTCCAGCAGGAGTTGCAGGCCGACTGCTACGCCGGCGTCTGGGGTCACTACGCCGGTCGCCAGGGCCTGCTCGATCCCGGAGACGCCGAAGAAGGTCTCCGCGCCGCCGCGGCGATCGGCGACGACCGCCTGCAGAAACAGTCGCAGGGCCGCGTCGTGCCGGAGTCGTTCACGCACGGATCCTCGGCGCAGCGCGTATCGTGGCTCCGCCGGGGCATGGAAAACGGACGGATGGAGGCGTGCGATACGTTCAATGCGGGCACGTTTTGAATAGAATAAGTGCCTGAAGCCGGGCCAACTGGTTGAATCCGGCGCGATAAGGGGTTCAACTCGATGCGCATCGGCATTCCTGCCGAGATTTATCCGGGCGAGACGCGTGTGGCCGCCACGCCCGAAACGGTGAAGAAAATGAGCGCCGGCGGCCGTCATTCCGTGATGGTCGAAACCGGTGCCGGCGTCCAGGCCAGCATTCCCGACACCGAATTCGTCACCGCCGGCGCCACGCTCGGGTGCGCCGCCGACATCTACACCCAGTCCGAGATCATCCTCAAGGTGCGGCGTCCGGAGGACTCCGAGCTGCCGTCGCTGCGGCGCGGGACGATCCTGGTCGGGCTTCTGAGTCCGCATCTTGGCGTCGAACCACTGGCCCAGGCCGGCGTGACGGCGTTCGCCATGGAGCTGCTGCCCCGCATCTCGCGGGCGCAGGCCATGGACGTGCTCTCGTCCCAGGGCAATATCGCCGGATACAAGGCAGTGATCCTCGCCGCCAACGAGTATGGCCGCTTCATGCCGATGCTGATGACCGCTGCGGGTACCGTCAAAGCCGCCCGGGTGCTCATCCTCGGCGCCGGCGTGGCCGGCCTTCAGGCCATTGCCACCGCGAAGCGGCTGGGTGCGGTCATCGAGGCGTTCGACGTCCGGCCGGCCGTCAAGGAACAGGTGGAATCGCTCGGCGCCAAGTTCGTCGAAGTCGAGCTGTCCGAGGAAGAAAAGCGATCCGCCGAGACGTCCGGTGGATATGCCCGCGAGATGAGCGACGACTACAAGCAGCGACAGGCCGCGCTGATCGCCGAACGGGCCAAAGCCGCCGATATCGTCATCACCACTGCCCTCATTCCCGGCCGCCCCGCTCCGCTGCTGGTCACCGACGACACGCTCAAGGGCATGAAGCCCGGCTCGGTCGTTGTCGACCTTGCCGTCCGGCAGGGCGGCAACTGCGCCGGCAGCGAAGCCGACGTCCTGACGATTCGCCACGGCGTGAGAATTCTGGCGCCGTCCAGCCTCCCGTCGACGGTGGCTGCCGATGCGAGCGCGCTCTACGCGCGGAACCTGCTGAACTTCATCAACCTGCTCACCGATCCGAAAACGGGCGAACTGAAACTGGATCGGTCCGACGAAATCATTGCCGGCACGCTGGTCTGTATCGACGGCGCCGCCGTACGGAGTTGACCTGGTAATGCAAAATTCAAAATTCGAAATGCAAACCCGGACGTGTCGCGGTCATCTCAGTCGTTTTTGCATTTTGCATTTTGCATTTTGCATTACGCCTTCCGGCGTCAGTTGAGGCGCCCATGCACGGTGTCGCAGTAGATCCCATCGTTACCAACCTGACCGTTTTCGTGCTGGCCGTGTTCGTCGGCTATCACGTCGTCTGGAACGTCACTCCGGCACTGCACACGCCGCTGATGAGCGTCACCAACGCCATCAGCTCGGTGATCATCGTCGGCGCAATCCTCGCCGCCGGGTCGACGACGGCCGGCCTCGGCTCGGCGCTCGGCGCGGTGGCCGTGGCGCTGGCGGCGATCAACACCTTCGGCGGGTTCCTCGTCACCGAGCGGATGCTCGAGATGTTCAAGAAGAAAGAGCCGAAGGAGAAGCGGACGGAGAAAGCGGCGTGAGCGCAGCCAACGCCGCCGCCCTTCTCTCCCTCGTCGCCAGCGTTTTTTTCATCCTCGCGCTCAAAGGACTGTCTCACCCGCTCACTGCCCGCCGCGGCAACCGCTTCGGCATCGTCGGCATGTCGATGGCCGTCGTCATGACGCTGGCGCTTGCCGGCCAATGGCAATGGGTGCTGGTGGCGCTCGCGGTCGGCGGCGTGCTGGGATGGTATGTCGCCAAACGGGTCGAGATGACGCAGATGCCGGAACTGGTCGCGGCGATGCATTCGCTCGTCGGCCTCGCCGCGGTGCTCATCGCCTTCGCCGTCGTCAGCAACCCGCTCGCCTTCAGCATTCCCTTCCCGATCCCGCGCGGCAATCGCGTCGAGCTGTTCATCGGAACCTTCGTCGGCGCGATGACCTTCTCCGGCTCAGTCATCGCGTTTGGCAAGCTGGCGAACCTGGGGAAGAAGTTTCGCCTCTTCTCCAGCTCGCCGATCGTCTTCACGGGCCAGCACATGGTGAATCTCCTGCTGGCAGTCGCCATGGCGGGCCTTGGCATGGCGTTCGTCCTTGCCGACGTCGACGCGCACTGGCCGCCGTTCATCGCGATGACCGCGGTGGCATTCATTCTCGGCGTGCTGATCATCATTCCGATCGGCGGCGCCGACATGCCGGTCGTCATTTCGATGCTGAACAGCTACTCGGGCTGGGCGGCGTCCGGGATCGGCTTTTCGCTCAATAACCCTCTGCTCATCGTCGCCGGCGCGCTGGTCGGTTCATCCGGCGCGATCCTGTCGTACATCATGTGCAAGGCGATGAACCGCTCGTTCTTCAGCGTGATCCTCGGTGGGTTCGGCGCGGCTGAGGGCGCGACTGCCGCGTCCACCGAGCAGCGCAGCGTCAAGTCCGGTTCGCCGGACGACGTGGCGTTCCTGCTCGGCAACGCGGAAAGCGTGATCATCATCCCGGGCTACGGACTGGCGGTGGCGCGAGCGCAGCACGCGGTGAAGGAAATGGCGCAGAAGCTGATTGCCAAGGGCGTCAACGTCCGCTACGCGATCCATCCGGTCGCGGGCCGAATGCCCGGCCACATGAACGTCCTGCTTGCCGAAGCCGAGGTGCCGTACGATCAGGTGCTGGAGATGGAGGACATCAACAGCGATTTCGGCACCAGCGACATCGCCTTCGTCCTCGGCGCCAACGACGTCGTCAACCCGCTGGCCGAGACACCCGGCAGCCCGATCTACGGGATGCCGATCCTCGAGGCGCACAAGGCGAGAACCGTCGTCGTCAACAAGCGGTCGATGGCGTCCGGCTACGCCGGCATCGACAACCCGCTCTTCTACCTGGACAAGACCATGATGGTCTTTGGCGACGCCAAGAAAGTCGTCGAGGACATCGTCAAGGCTATCGAGTAGCCCGCAGACGAACGTCGCTGCGATCGCCATCGACGGACAGCCGCGGGCCGCCGCCATTGATCGAACCTTCGATCCGGTCGTTGACACTGCGCCTGGGGAGCGGGAACTCGGAGTTGAACGTGTTGCGGCGGCCCGTGCGCGCGCTTACCGACAGCCGCTGGGTGCCGGGCACGCTCATGTCGACTCGGCCGCGGCTGATGTCCAGCTGTGAATCGCCTTCGATGGCAAACGCGGAAATGCGGCTGTTGGTCCGATCGGTGTTCAGCATGAGGCTGCCGCGCACTGCGTCCAGCTGCATCTCGCCGCGATCCATTCTGATCTGCACGTCACCAGAGAGATCGCGGGCTTCGAGCGGCGAGCGGTCGGTGTGAAGGTGAAAACGGCCGGTGAAGCCGTGCAGGTTGACGCGCGAACGATCGGCGGTCAGGCGCAGAACCAACGAGCGCGGCGCCTGGATTTGATAATGAATGTGTGGCAGCTGGCGATAATTCCAGCGGCCGCCTTTCTCGGGCACGTTGTCGAAGTTCGAACGAATCGACAGGCGCTGCGCGCCGCCCGTAATCTCGATACGCGCGGCGTCGACCACCCGCCGGGCATAATCGGCGTCTTCTCTCTCATCCGGCTCGATCCGCGCGTAGACGGCGACTTCGGAGCGATCCCACGCCGTCAGCGCGACGCTGCCTTTGTCCGTGTCGAAGACCAGCTCCCCACCCGGCTGAAACGGAACCGACTGGCGAAACTCTCTGGTTTGTCCAGCGGCGGGAAACGCCAGCGCCAGCAGCACACCGACGGTCAAGGCGATCATTCTCTGCATATCCGTAGAAGCCTCAGCTCAAATACGGTTCGCGGAGGCCGCAAGGTGCACGGCGTCGCCATACACATCGATGCTAGGATCGCCGCGGGAGGTTCGTGATGGCGCGCGCGCGTGTCTATTTGTGTGTAGGAACTCTTGCGGCGCTCGGCGTCGCGGTTGTCGCCGGCCAGACTCAGCCACAGACTCCCAGCCGCGAGGATTTCCTCAAACGCTCGCGCGAGTTCAGCGCCGGCATGGAGAAGAAGGGGCTGGCCGACCCCTTCAAAGGCGTCACGTCGAACGGCACCGTCGTCCCTGGCCTCTTTTCAATCCGATCGACCGGCGTCTCTACCGAGCCTGTCCGCAACGCCGCCGCCGCGTTCCTGAAGTCGCTCGACGGAGCGCAGCGGCAGAAAACGCTGTTCAAGGAAGACGATGTGGAGTGGCGGAAGTGGGCCAATCAGCACGTCTACTACCGCGACGGCGTCTCGTTCGAAGAAATGAGTCCGGCGCAGCGCGAGGCGGCAGTCCGGATGATCGAGGCGTCGCTGAGCGCCAAAGGGCTCAAGCTGACGCGCGACATCATGCGGCTGAACGAGACCCTTGGTGAATTGAACGGCAACAACTTCGTCGAGTATGGCGAATTCAAGTACTGGGTCACCATCATGGGCGAGCCGTCCGCCCGCGAGCCGTGGGGCTGGCAGCTCGACGGCCACCACCTCAATCTCAACTACTTCGTGCTCGGCGATCAGGTGGTGATGACGCCCGCCTTCTGGGGATCGGAGCCGACCGTCGCGAAGACGGGGAAGTACGCGGGTACGTCGATCCTCGCCGACGAGCAGGGGCGGGGTCTGCAGATGATTCGTGCACTCACACCGGATCAGCGGAAGCAGGCCATCGTCCAGGTCGCGAAGACCGGCAACAACATCATGACGCAGGCGTTCAGCGACAACGTGGTGCTGGACTACGCGGGAGTGCGCGTCTCGACGTTCTCACCGGCCCAGAAGAAGCAGCTGCTCGATCTCGTCGGTCTGTACGTCGGCAACCTGCGCGAGGGCCACGCCCGCGTGCAGATGTCGGAGGTCGAGCGGCACCTCGACTCGACGTATTTCGCCTGGGTCGGCGGTACGGACGACACGGCCGTTTACTACTACCGTGTGCACAGTCCTGTCATCCTGGTCGAGTTCGACCATCAGACGCCGGTGAACCTGCGGCATCTGTATCCCGGCGGGCAGCCGTATCGCGAGCACGTCCACTCAGTGGTGCGAACGCCGAACGGCAACGACTACGGGAAGGATCTACTGAGGCAGCACTACCAGCAGCATCCGCACTGACGTGAGGCCTACGGGCGAAGGCCAAAGGCCTAAGCAGCGCGTTCTGCGAGCCTGGCCACAACGCCACGGAAGGCGGGCTGTGTTCTGAGATCAGCCAGCAGCGGTTCAATCGGAATCGTCCAGCCGGCAAATCCGGGCGGCGCATCGGCCAACAGCCTGGTCAGTGCGGCAACTGCGTCGTGTGCACGCCCGGCAACCGCGTGCGCGAATGCGGTGGCCATCCCCGCTTCCGCGGTTCGTCCGGTCTCGCGCAATTCGGCGAGCGCCCGCCAGGCGCGGTCGAGCGACGCTCGCGCCGCGTCGTGCCGCGCAAGCCCCGCCTGCGCTTTCGACAAGCCGACGAGCGATCGCGCGTGTTCCGGATATTGCTCCAACGCCTTGTCGAACATCGCGGCGGCACCAGCGAAATCTCCCGCGGCGAGACAGACGAACCCGTGGCCGTCGTACGCGTCCATCGCATACTCGGGCGCGTACATCCGGCTCCCGGGATCCTTCAGCTCGCGATCGAACTCGGCCCGCGCGCTCGACGCGTCTCCTTCGGCCAGACGGATCAGCCCGAGCAGCCAATGCAGCCCGTTCGCGGGAAAGCGATCGGCGGTGGTCGCTGCACGCTGCCGCACCGCCAGCCCCTGCCTGAGGATCTCCTCGGCAACCGCCAGCTCGCGCCGCGCCACGCGCACCATCGCCGACCCGAAATAGGCGTATCCGAATTCCGGAAACAGCCTCACGACGTCGTCGAAGCATGACAGGCGTTCGCTTCCCCAGGCGGCAACACCGAGGCGAAAACGATGACGCCAGTCGTTCGGTTCGAGCGCCACGGCCGCGCGCCCGGCCTCGAGCGCTTCGGCGGTCCGGCCCGCACTGGCGAGGAGAAACGCGAGCGCGGCATGCGCCTCGGGCAGCTCGGGATCGAGCTCGATTGCACGGCGGCCGTAGGCAATGGCAGCCCGGAGCGCCGCGCTGTCCTGCCGGTTGCGCGCCCGCGACGCCTCGAACCGCCACAGATGCGCCTGGGCCAGGCCGACGTAGGCATGGGCGTAGCGCGGATCGAGCACGATCGCGCGCTCGAAATCGCGGACCGCGCCGGGAACCTGCGCCGGATCGAGCGTCTCGAGCTTCAGCTTTCCTTCCGTCAGAGCGCGGTACGCGTCAAGGCTGGACGTTTCGCGCACGCCGCTCCGCCGCGTCACCGCTGCGGCGATCGTTGCCGGCACGCTGCGGAGGAGATGCCGAACGATCGCATCCTGCAGCTGAAACACGTCCGCGACCGGGCCGTCCGCCTTCGCATGCGCGACGGCTTCGCCCGTGGCGACGTCGATGACACGTGCGGTGATCCGCAGGCGCTCGCCGCATCGCTGGTAGCTGCCGGCGACCAGCAGGTCGAGCTTCGCCGCCCGGGCGCCCTCGATGGAACCCGAGCGCGCGTTGTCCGGGAGGCCGCGGCGGTCCATCACGCGGACATCCCAGGACGTTCGGAGATCGTTGGCGACGGTCTCGGCGATTCCAGCGACCATCCACGCGTCGGCTGCAGCACCGGTGACGTTCTCGAAGTCGGCAACGGCGATTGTGCGTTTCGGCGCTTGCCGCACCGGGGCCGTCGCAATCGCGTGCGCGATCGACGGCGCGGCTGTCTCGACGGCTGCGATGAAACGGTACCCTCGCCGCGGCACTGTCTGCACGAATCGCGGCGCTGTGGCGTCGTCGCCGAGGGCCTGCCGCAGTTCGGATACCGCCTGGGTGATCGCGTTGTCGGTGACGGCGACGTCCGGCCAGAGCTCGCGCAGGATGTCTTCCTTCGTCACCAGCTGCGACGGCCGCGACGCCAGCAATCGCAACAGGTCGAGGATTTTCGGTGACAGCTGCAGCGGGCGATCACCGGCAAAGAGCCGGTACGCGGAAGCGTCGAAGCGGAACGAGCCGAAGCTGTAGGCGATGGGCGCGCCCATGCGTGAAGCTGCCCAGTCTACGGTACGCCGACACGATTTTTCAGATCGATTCAGGGTTTCATCAGGACTCGCAGGGCAGGCGGCCGCTATGGTGGTCCAACGCTGATGCCCGCCCTCTCACCTCCCCGGCCGGCCGCGCTTCGGCATCTGCACGCCACCGACGCTGCCGGCGCGCGTTTCATCGCCGTCAACGGTGTGGTGACGGTCGCCGGCATCTCTCTGTCGGTGAATGGCTCGCTGGCAATATGGGCGATTGGCCAAATCCTTCTCGGTCTCGCGATGGTCGAGTGGTTCGTCCTGCTCCATGAGTGTGGCCACCACACCCTGTTCCGCAGGCGCGCTTGGAACACCGCCGCCGGCCATGTAGCCGGCTTCTTCGCGTTGATTCCATTCGCCGTGTGGACCCACGTCCACCGCCTGCACCACAAATGGACCGGCTGGCAGGACCTCGATCCGACGACCGCCACGCTGGCACCGCGCGAGCGCGGACGATTTCAGCGCGGTGTGGTGCGCTTCTGCTGGAAGTACTGGGTCCCGATGTTCGCGACGGTCTACCGCGCCGGGACGTTCTGGAACCCCGCGCGCATCGTCCGCTACGCCGCCGAGTCCGGCCGCGCGCGACAGCTGATCTGCGGTGTCGTGGCGGTCCTCGCGGTGTATGGCGCGCTCGCTGCCTGGCTCGGTCCCGTCATGCTGTTGCGATCCGTCGGGCTGGCCATCGTCATCGCTTTCGCCGTCGAAGACGTGTTGATCCTCAGCCAGCACACGCACGTCCCGATGGAGGTCAGCGGCGGCGGACGCGTGGCGCCGCACGCGGCAATGGAACAGGAACGGTTCACGCGCTCGCTGCGACTGCCGCGCATCATCTCGCGGGCGGTGCTCCACTTCGACGCGCACGAGCTCCATCACATGTATCCGTTCGTGCCCGGCTACCGGCTTCGCGATATCGCCTACGAGCCGCAGAACGAAATCGGGTGGCGCCAGTGGGTCGTCGCCGCGCGTCGCATTCCCGGCGACGTGCTGCTCTTTCAAAACCGGCGGGAGACGGGGTTCGATCTGTGAGCACCTACAGCCTCGACCCGCTCGCGTGTGGCGTCTTCCTGATCGCGGCGTTCGTAATCGCCGGAAGCGCGCAGGCGCTGTGGCTGGCCAGCGACGCGTCGCGCCGATGGTCATGGCCGCTCGACGGAGGCCGCACGTTTCGCGGCCACAGGCTCCTCGGCGACAACAAGACCGCTCG
>Ga0307416_100001867_pt1 | contig 11744 bp, 10 predicted proteins | sample DK1Cmetagenome_2_FD_203821 | JGI IMG/M metagenome (GOLD analysis project Ga0307416, IMG submission 203821) | Maize rhizosphere microbial communities from greenhouse at UC Davis, California, United States - DK15-C-3 | ecosystem: Host-associated > Plants > Roots > Rhizosphere > Soil | place...
GGCCTGGTCCGCGCGCAGCAGCTCGGCGCGCGCCGCGGCGTCCTCGTCGCGCGCCGCCTTCGCCGTGGCGCGCGCCGCGTCGAGCGCGCGCTGCGTCGCGGCGACGTCGGCGCGGGCGAGCGCGATGGTCTCTTCGGCCGCCGAGCACTCGCGGCGCACCGCGTCGAGCCGGTCGGCGAGCTGTGCGCGCTCTTCGTCGAGCGCCGCCGCACGCTGCGCGACGTCTTGGAGCTCGCGCCCCGCGGCGTCGCGGTCGAGCTCAGCGCGGCGGAGCTGATCGCGCAGCTCGCGCACGCCTCGCTCGGCCTGCTCCACCGCGGCGCGGGCAGCCGCCACGGCGCCGCGCGCCTCCTCTTCGAAGCCGACCCGTTCCTGCAGGGCGTCGGCGGCGGCCCGGAGCGCCCGCTCCAACTCGGCGCGCTCGTCGGCCGCCCGCGCGCGGTCCTCGCTCACCCGAACGCCGGCCGCCTCACCCTCGCGGCGCTCGGCGTCCGCCCGTTGGCGCCGCGCCACCGCATTGCGCTGGCGCTCCTCGGCGACCTTGATCTCCCCCTCGAGCTGCAGCGCGGCCTGTCGCTGCGCTGCAACCATGCGGGCGAGCTCGGCGCGCCGGGCTTCGGCGGCGGCGCGCCCGTTCTGCGCCTCCTCGCGCGCCTGCTCGGCCGTCTGCACCGCGGCCAGGGCCGCCGGCGCCTGCTCGCGCAGTGACACCAGGCGGCCGTCCAGCTCGGCGAGCTCGCCGGCCCACGCCGCCATCTCGCGCGAGGCCAACGTCAGCTCCACCCCGAAGCGGCGGGCGGTCAGCTCGGCGTGACGCTCGGCGCGCTTGCGTTGGCGCGCGAGCGACCGCACCTGGCTCGTGACCTCGTTGATCAGGTCGTCCAGGCGCGACAGGTCGACGGTGGTCTCCTCGAGCCGGCGCTCCGTGCTGCGCCGCCGGTCGCGGTAGAGTCCGACTCCCGCGGCCTCCTCGAAGAGCTCGCGCCGGTCGTCCGGCCGGTCGGAGAGCAGGGCGTCGATCATCTTGCTCTCGATGACCACGCCCGACTCCGCCCCGAGCCCGGTGCCGCGCACCAAGTCCTGGATGTCGCGCAGCCGGCACGGGGCGCGATTGAGGAAGTAGTCGCTCTCCCCGGAGCGTGAGAGCCGGCGCGTGATCACGACCTCGCGGAACGCGAGCGGGAGGGTGCTGTCGGAGTTGTCGAAGTGCAGTGAGACCTCCGCGACGTTCACGGCCCGCCGCGCCGAGGAGCCTTGGAAGATCACCTCTTCCATCTTGGCACCGCGCAGTGCGCGGGCGCGCTGCTCGCCCAGCACCCAGCGAACCGCGTCCGACACGTTCGACTTTCCGCAGCCGTTCGGGCCGACGATCATCGTCGCCCCGGGCTCGAAGGCGAGCTGCGTGTGGTCCGCGAATGACTTGAACCCGTGCAGCTCCAGCTTGGTCAACCGCAATTAGAACACTCTCCCGGTACGGTACACGAGGGTCGGCGAGATCCCCGCGGCGCGCAGGGTGCCCGCGAGGAGCGCCGCGCGCTCGGGTCGCTCGAACGCCCCGGCGTAGAGCTGCGCGCTTCCGTCGGGCTGAAGCAGCGCGTAGACGGGGATTCCGCGGCCGGCGTAGCCGCTTGCCAGTGCCTTGGCCGCGTCGCGCGACACGCTCCGCTCCACGAGTAAGGCGTACGGGGCACGGACCACGCCGCCGGCGCCGGGTGCGACCAAGCGCTGGCTGCGCAGGGCCGCCAGGAGCGAGTCCGCCTGCCGGCTCGTCGCATATGCGCCGGCGAACACGCGGTACCAGCGTGTGCTGTCGCTGCCGAGCAGCACGGGGGCGACGGTCGCCGCGGGGAACCGGGCGCCCCCCTGCGCCACCTTGGAATTCGCACTGGTGACCGAGTTCGCGGTGAGGACCAGCACGGCGTAGGCGGCGGCCGCCGCCGAGTCGCCCGGGTTGGCCGGGGTAATAGCCGCACGTGGGTCGCCCGCTGCCGCGGCGGCCCCGGCCGCCGCGGCCGCGCCGGCCGCCGGTGCGCTGCCCGGCGCCGCGATCGCGCCGGTGGTAGGAGTGGGTGCCACGGCCGCGGTGTCGGCCGCGGCGGCGGCGGTATCGCGCGAGGACCGGCCCTCGCGCAGCTCGCGAGTCGCCGCCCGGGTCAGCCAGAAGCCGAGGAGGGCGAGGATGATGGCGGCGAGGATCGTCGGCAGGATCCAGCCGCGGCCCTCGCTCTCCTCCGCCGCGGCCGCGGGGGCAGTCGCTCCGTCAGCGTCGTCGGGGCGGATGATCCGCTCGCGCGACGGAACGAGATCGAGCGCTCTGGGCGGGGTGGCTGCCCGGGCGAGGCGCCGGGGCGTGGGAACCGTCGCGAGCACGCGATCCGCCGGCAGGACCACAGTGCCCGCGTCGCCGACGACGATCACGCCGTCGACTGCCGCCGCGAGATCCTCGACGCCGGTAGCGGAGGCCGGCGCCACGAGGAGGAGGAGCGCGCCCGCCTCACGGAAGCCGATCGCCAATCGGCGCCACCGATCGTTGCGGAAGACGTCTTCGGTCAGCACGGGCTCGGTGCCGCTCGGCAACACGAACAGGTTGCCTCCGTCGCCCACGGGCCGCGCGATCCGGTTCAACGAGATCCCGTAGAGGAAGCTGTCGACAATCCCGTGCGGGTCGTCGCCGGTCACGAGGCTTTGAAGCGGCGGCACCTCGCCGACCAGGTCGCCGACGGCGACCCGCCGCGTCTCCGCCTGGGACCGCGCAATCCCGATCGCCGCGTGGGCAGCTGCGACGGAATCGCTGCCGATCACGAGGACGGCGTGCGCGCCAGCCACGGCGGGCGAGGCGTGGCGGCCGGCAGCTTCCCAGGCCGCGCCGGTGTGGGTGAAAGTCGAGTTCAGGGGATTCCCTCGTAGACCCAGAAGTCGCGCCCGGAGCTCCGCCCGACGCGCTCGGCCTCCTGCCGCGACGGATACGGACCGAGAACGACGCGGTAGATCATCAGCCCTTCAGTCTCTGAGGTGATGACGCGCGCCGACTGACCGCCGACCTGGATGGGCGCGGCGGCAGCGCGCGCTGCCTCCTCCGTGCGTACGGCGGCAAACTGCACGGTGAAGCCGGCTGCCGTTGCCCGCGGTGGCGGCGGGCCGTTCTCGCCGCCGCGTCGCGTGCTGTCGACCGGCGGCGGCGTCGTCGCGGCGACGGCGGTGGTGTCGCGGGCGGCGAGTGCAGAGTCCACCGGGTCGGTCGCGGAGTCACTCCCGCCGGTGCCGAACGTCACCGGCTCGTCGATGCCGGCCGCGCGCGGGCGGAAGCCACTCCAGAAGATCAGATGCCAAAAGTCTTTCGCACCGCCCTTCACGGTGCGTCGCGGCCGGAGCGTCTCGCCGTCCACCAGGGTCACGTCGTCGCCGGTGACGAGCGCGACGAGGCCGTCGGGGGTGACGAGGGGGAGGTCGGACCGCCAGGCCGTGGGCACGCTCCCGATCACGCGGCCGGTGCCGACGGCGACGACCCACGCGGAGTCGCCGCGTGCCGCGCGGGCGAGCACGTAGCGGCCGAGGGGATCCATCCGGAGGTCGGTCACGCCGCCGCCGAGCGCGATCGTCGACCCGACGGCGTCGGTGTAGCGGTCGATGACGCTGATCCCGCGCCCCGAGTCGGTCGTCACGTAAACTCGGTCACCACTGGGGGTCGGCGCGACGGCGCGAACCGGCGAGTCGAAGTTGATGGGCGGGGTGGGGGCGAAGTCGCGGCTCCGAAGCCCGATCAGCCCTCCCTCCGCCGTAAAGTAGACTCGATCCCCGACGGCGGTGCGCACCCCGTGCTCGGTTGGGGGCAGCATCACAGTGTCGACGAGCGTCGTGTCCGGCGGCCGCAGCCGCCACACGACGGTTCCGTTGGGCCGGGCCGCGGCGACGAGGACCGAGCCGTCGGGCTCCGGGAAGACTTCGCGCGCGCCGGCGGGTGGGGTGAAGCGCCAAGGGCGGGCATCGGTCGGCGTCAGCCGGGTGACGGTCCCGTTGGCGACGCCGAAGATGCCCGACCCGTCGGCCGAGGCGAGCGAGGCGAAGCGGGTCTTGGAGGCGCCCACGACACCCCCCAGGCGCAGGTCGAGCCGGCCGGGCAGCCCCTTCTCGTCCACGAAGGCGACGAGGCCGAGGTCCTGGTCGAAGGCGAGCACGCGCGCGAGTGCCGGGAGGCGCCCCATGGAGCGCCAGACGACGGAATCCAGATCGGGATAGACGTATGCGCGCGCGACCCCGCCGCCACGTGGGACGCGGAGTACGACCGGATCGGGACCCTTAGAGGTGGCCGCTGACGGGGCCGCTGAAGAGGCGTCGTGGACCGCGGCATCGTCGCGCCGGTCGGCGGAGTTACAAGCGGCGAGCACGAGCGCCAACGCGAGAGGCGTGCGCACGCGGGAAAGCTACAGGGGGCGGAGGCGAGCGTCTAGCGGCGGGGACGAGCCGAACGGCGCCGCGTTCCTGCGCTCGCCGCCTCTCGACGCGCGACGCCCGACGCTTCTCAGACGTACAGAAGCGTCGGGCGTCGCGTGTCGGGCGTGCGGTCAGCGAGGAGCGCGGAGGGGCTCGGCAGCCTTAGAAGCTCGGTCCCAAGGACCAGGTCCAGAAGCCCTTCCGCACCGGCCGGTCGAGCGGGATCGCATAGTCCCAGCGGACGAGCGCGAAGCCGAACAGGTTGAGTCGGAGGCCGGCCCCGTAGCTGCGCAGTACGTAGCGCGACTTCATCTGGTCGTAGCCCTCGGGCGGCCGGCGGAAGTTGAACGACTGTCCCCCACTCCACGCCGCGCCCGCCTCGGCGAACACCAGCCCGTCGAGCGGCGGGAGTGAAATCGGCAGCAGCCCGAGGTCGAAGCGCCGTACCAGAGGGAAGCGGAGCTCGGTGCTCGCCACGAACGCGCGGCTGCCGACCAACTCGGTCGCCGTGCAGCCGAAACCCGCCGCGTACGGGTTGCAGGCGCTCGAGAACGCGTTGGAGCGGTCGTACCCGCGCAGCCAGAGCAGGCTGTTCGCGTTCCCGATGTACTGCGGCAGGCGCATCTCGTCCCGCCCGACGCGCACGAGCGACGTGGCCCGCGTGGCGACCGTCAGGAAGTTGAACAGGATCGGGTCGTACCGGCGGTAATCGGCCAGGTACTCGATCCACCGGAACGAGCCGATCGTCGGCTCCACCTGGAAGCGGAAGCGCCGGCCCATGATCGGGCCCGTGTAGCCGAAGAGCGTGTTGTCGGAGACGTACGCGGCGAACGGCGCGAAGTAGTTGAAGCTCGGCAGGTTCTCCGGGTCGGAGACTCGGTACGGCTCCGCGCACGCCCCGCCGCACCCGATCCTGCGGGTGAAGGTCAACGTCGCCAGGTCGATGTTGTTGAACTGCGCGCCGAGCTCGTACCGGGTGAAGCGGTTGCGCGGCCGGAGGCCCACGAAGTACACCTGCCGCATGATGTACCGCGTGATGTCGGTCTGCTCTTCGCTGTTGACTTGATCCCAGCGCTGGTCGGACAGGATGTAGAACGGCACCTGCGAGATCGCCGTGCTGTACTGGAAGCGACCGCCCAGGTTCGTGTAGCCGGCGAAGAGCTGCGCCTCGCTGACGCGCCCGTTCACCTGGCCCGCGAAGGCGAGCCGATTGTTGCCGAGCAGGTCGCTCAGGACGATGGTGGTCCCGCCGAAGACGCCGCGGCCGAAGTTGTCCTGCGCGTAGCCCACGCTCGGCCGCGCGACGTACTCGGGCTGGAAGCGGACCTTGTAATTGGTGTTCTTGAAGCGGGTCGTGTCCGGCAGCGCGAGCTGGGCGTTCTCGAGCAGCGCGGCGACGCTGATCACGGAGGTGTCGTTCTGCGGCGTCGCGGGGAGCTCGTGCGAGACGCGAAGCCCGTCGGGCGCCCGATAGAACGACCGCTGCTGCGCGGCCGCACTATCGGAGGCGGGGAAGAGCGGCGCCTTGCCCGGCGGTGCGCTGTCGGCCGGAATCGAATCCGTGCCGCGAACGACGAAGGTCGAGCCCGCGCCCCCACCCGGGGGCGGGAGCAGTGCGCTGTCAGGCGACGCCCCGGGGCCCGCTGGGCGCGGGGCCGTACCGCCCGCGCCTGCTGCCCGCGGCGCGGGCACGCCGCTCCCCGCCGCGGCGAGGCTTGGCGTGGGCGCGCTGGTGACGGGCCGGGCGGTCGCAGCCTGGGGCGCGGCCGCGGCGCCGCTCGTGCTGGCGACGACCGACGGCTGCGGTGTCTTCTCGGGCGCCCGGTACGGCGTCTTCTTGAGGAGTCTCGGGTTGTCCACGGACCAGACGGTGTAGTCGCCGTTCTCGTAGTACGAGAACGCCAGCCGATCCGCCTGGTGCGCCCAACTGATGACCGGGCTGTACTCCGTGGCGGCGAGCACGCCGCCGATCACGTTCGTGAGCTGGTAGTGGTCGCGCGCCGCCAGGTCGTACAGGAAGGCGTTCTGAATGCCCGTCCGGTCCGACACGTACGCGATCGATCGGCTGTCGGGCGACCACTGCGGGTTGAGGTTCAGGCCGTCCTGGTCGGGAAGGACCGTGATGCGGCCGCTCTGGAGGTCCATGAGACAGATGCGCCACTTGCTGAAGCGCAGCACGTCGAAGTCGGTCGTCTCACCGCGGTCGCTCGCCCAGGCGATCGTCTTCCCGTCGGGCGACCACGAGGGCTGCATGTCGCCGTGGCGGTCCTTCGTGAGATGGCGGAAATTCTTCCCGTTGGCGTCGACCATGTACAGGTCGGTGATCCCGCCGACGTTGCCGCTGAACACGATGCGCTGGCCGTCTGGCGACCAGGTGGGGCTCAGCACCGACTCCAGAGGCAGGTCGAAGCGTCGGACCGTCTTGCGCCGCTTCACGTCGAGCAGGTACAGCACGTCCTTCCCTTGCCGCTGCCCGGTGAAGGCGAGATAGCGGCCGTCGGGGGAGAAGCTGCTCTGCGAGTACAGGAAGCGAAGCTCCTCGAAGTCCGCGTTCGTCGTGCTCTTGACGAGGCGCTTGATGCGCTTGCCGGTGCGGGCGTCGCCGAGCCAGAGGTCGATGAACACCTCGCCGCGGAGGAAGCTGCCGTTCGAGAGGAACGCGATGTGATTGCCGTCGTTCGACAGCGCCGGCGCGAGGAAGATCTGCCCCCCGGAGCGCCGCTCGGACAGCAGCGGCTGCGCGAACTTCCGGGCGCGCTCGAGTTGGGCCACCTGGGGCAGGTGCTCCGTCTGCATCGTCTCGCGCCACTCGTCGCTCAGCTCCTCGAGCGAGAGGCCGAGCTCGCGCTTGAAGGCGCGCTCCACGCCGATGTTCGGCACGGCGTTCATGATCTCGCCGATGATCTCGTCGCCCCACCGGTGCCCCACGTATTCCCAGAGCGCCTCGCCGTAGCGGTACGGGAAGTACTTATCCGGGCGGAGGGTCATCTGCTCGATGGACGGCAAGTTGCCGTTGATCGCCGCGTCGCGCACCCAGGTGTCGGTCAGCCGGTGGTCGGGCCCGAGCGACAGGTACTCGGCCATGCCCTCGGCGAACCAGAGTGGCGGCGTGTTCTGGGCGAGGTTCTGCAGCCCGTTCCCGGCCTTCCCGCGCGCGAAGATGTCGTACTGGAACTGGTGCACCATCTCGTGCGCCAGCACGTGCTCGAAGCTGCCGTAGTCCCCGGTGAGGGGGAGGATGTTGCGCTGCCGGAGCGCGTCGGTGACGCCTCCCGTGCCCTCGCCGAGGTCGCCGGTGATGTTGTTCTGGCCGAAGTCGGTGCGCGAGGCAAAAAGCACGATCGGCTTCTTCTCACGGAACACGTGCCCGAGCACGCGCGACAGCCGCGCGTACGCCCGCTCGGCCATCCGCGCCGCGTCCATCGCCGCCACCCGCTCCTCGGGGTAGTAGTGGACGAGGAAGTGTTCCGTCTCGATGACCTTCCAGCGGAACCGGTCGTACTGGACCTGATTCTGGCCGAAGTAGCCCTGCGCCTGGAGCGGCGTCGCGCCGCCAACGAGTGCGACCAGGGCGGCACCCGCCACCCACGCCCCCGCGTGTCTCATTTGAGTGCCCCCTGCCGATCTACGGCAATGACTTCGGCGTCGCTCCACAGGCGCTCCAATTGGTAGAACTGGCGCAGCGTCGGGTGGAACAGGTGAACGACAAAATCGACGTAATCCAACAACACCCACCGCCCCTGCGCGAGCCCCTCGACGTGCTGCACCCGTGTCCCCTCGCGCCGCATCTCCTCGACCACGTGCTCGGCCATGCTCCGCACGTGCGTGTCGGAGGTCCCGCTGGCGATGAGGAAGTAATCGGTCATATCGGAGACCGTCTTGAGATCCAGCAGCGTCACATCCTGGGCTTTGAACTCGACGCAGAGCTGGGCGGCGCGTTGGGCTTGAACGAGGGCGTCGGACGACTGCGAGGTGGGCGATTCGGGCATTCGGTCGGGCAGGGCTGGTGTGACAGCGTGTAACGCCGCGCGCGCCAGAATGTTCCGCGCTCCCGGACAGGGTCGCCAGGAGAACGGTTTTGGCCGGCGTAGGGCTCCCGCTAGCATAATGCATCTCGCCGGAACTGCATAAGGGGGGTCGCAAAGCCGGGGCCAGGGTGGCCTCGGGCGGCGCGCCGCGAGCGCCGAGGGACGGGCGCAACGAACATGTGGTGGCGACACACCGAAAAGACAACCGCCCCGCGGCCAATCGTCGACCCGGGGCGGTGAGCGACCGCGAGGGCCGAGTGGGGAGGGACGAGGGACGAGTGTCCGCAGCACTCGTCCCTCGTCCCTCGCCCCTCGTCACTGCTTGATCACCCAGACCTTGATCTCGGGCTTGACGTCGGCGTGGAGTCGGACCGGCACCCGGTAGACCCCGAGGGTGCGGATCGGCTCCTGGAGGTCGATCTGCCGCTTCTCGACCTTGAAGCCCTGCGCCTCGAGCTGCTCGGCGATGTCGGCGGCCGTGACCGAGCCGAACAGCTTGTTCTCCTCGCCGACCCGCGCGGAGAAGGTGAGGGAGACCTCCTCGAGCCTCGTCGCGAGCTCCTGGGCGCCACTGCGCCGGTTGGCCTCGGCGGCCTCCAGTCGCTGCTTCTCCTGCGCGATGCGCTTCCGGTTGCCCGGCGTGGCTTCGAACGCGAACCCGCGCGGCAGGAGGTAGTTCCGGGCGTATCCCGGCGACACCTTCACGATGTCGCCCGGGTGTCCCAAGTTCTCGACCGCCTGGCGAAGAATGACTTCCATGTGTACGGCTCCGTGAATGAAAGACTAGGGAGTAGGGAGTAGGGAGTAGGTCTACTCCCTACTCCCTACTCCCTGTAGTTCCTGTAGTTCACGTCGACGTCGATCGCGGCCGGCTGCGCCAGTCGAGCCAGGTGTCGCCAACGCCGACGAGGCCGAGGGCGAACGCGCCCCGTTCCCCGAGGAGAAGAAAGAGCGCCACCCCCACCAGGAGCCCGGCCACCGGCCGGGTCGGGTTGAGGAACCACGCGAGCACGCCGAGTCCGCGCAACGCGTAGAGGGCGCCGAAGAAGACGAGAAGGTTGAGCCCCAGCGCGTGTATTCCGCGGAGGCTCGGTAGCACGAGCACGGTAATGCCGACGATCAGCCCCCAAACCAACTGATCGCTGAAGCGAAAGTCGCGCAGGGGGGCGAGCGGAGGTCCGATGCGGGCGCGGCTGACGCGGTGGTAGAGCGACCAGGCGAGGGCGAGCGCTGCGAGCGACTCGAGGGCGAGGAGCGCCGGGTAAACCACCGCGACGCTCGCCGTGGCGGCGGCTATCCGTTCCTCGCCCTGCTCCAACGTGGCCTTGAGGCTCGGGTACCGGCGAAGCACCCCGGTCTGTTCCAGTTCGGCGCGGCTCGCGCGCTGACTTTCGACCTCGGCGGCCACCCGCCGCTCGACCTCGGTGCGGACGATCCGACGAACGCGCCCCGGCCCGGATGGAGACGCGAGCACCAGCGCGCCCGCCAGCGCGCCGGCGAGCGCGACCGCCGCCAGCGCCCGCCCGAAGAATGGGCGCGCGCCCGCGACGAGCGAGACGACGCCAAATGCGCCGGCGGCGAGGAGCGCCCAGCCACGCGCCATCCAATCGTGCGGACTGTGACTCAGGCCCGGTTGCACGACGACCCAGCCCGCCAGCGCACACCACACGAGCGCGAGCGACGCCCGGCCGCCGCTCCACCAGCCGAGCAACGTGCAGGCGGCGAGCGCCGTCACCAGCAGCGGCAACGACTCGGGGATCGGCACCGCCGTCGAGACGAGCGGCAGTGCCGGCAGGAGAAGGAACGCCGCGAGGGCGGGAAGCAGACGCCGCCACCCCCGCTCGCGCGGTGCCGGCGTGGCGGCGTCGCTCATGGTTACGCGACGTGTCCCTTGATGTAGGGGATCAGGGCGAGGAAGCGGGCCCGCTTGACGGCGGTCGAGAGCTGGCGCTGGTGCCGCGCGCAGACGCCGCTCAGTCGGCTCGGCAGGATCTTCCCGTGGTCGGTAATGAAGCGGCCGAGCGTGCGGTCATCCTTGTAATCGATGAACCGGACGCGGCTCTCGCAGAATGGGCAGGTCTTGGTTGGACGGCGCATGGTTACTCCTCGTCCTCGTCGTCTTCGTCGCGGCGCCGCGCGGCGGCGAGCTCCTCTTCCGTCATCGGCGGCGCCCCGACCTCGTGCTCGAACAGCGTCAGGAGGTAGCGCAGCACGCCGTCGTCGAGCCGGAGGGCGCGCTCGTACTCGGAGAGGCCCGCGGTCTCGGCGTCGAAGCGGGCGATGACGTAGTAGCCGTTCTCGCGCCGGGCGATGGGATAGGCGAGCTGGCGCCGACCCCAGTGGTCGACCTTCGCCTGATCCTGGCCGAGGCCGAGCAGGCCGTGAAAGCGCGTGAGGCGGTCGTTGATGGCGGTGTCTTCGAGCGTCGAGTCGAAGATGTACACCGCCTCGTAATGGCGAGACACGAGTCGGCAAGCCTCCCTATGGTCGTGAGATCCGCCCCCCGCTGGTTGCCGGAGCGGGAGGAGGGGATAAAGGCCGCCGGCGAGCTGTCGCCGGGCGGCCGTTGTGAGGAACTACGAATATTAAGCGCGCGTTGCAGCAGGGACAACCGGCCCCGGTCGTCAGCGTGGCGCGGGGGATGCGCCGCCCAACTCGTACTTCATCACCCAGGGGGCTGTATGGCGGAGCGTGACAGCAACGATCGGCAAGGCGACTCTGAGGCGGACCTCGAGCGCGCTTTGGACCGCGGGCCGCGCCCGGACCTGCTCGGCGACATCGAGGAGAACCGGAACCTGAGCGGCTCGACGACCTACGAGACACTCCCGGAGTTCAACGACGAGGCGTCAGGCGCCGAGGGCGGCGCGCGGCCGGACCAGGCGTAGCGCCTGTAGAGACGGCGGTTGCGGTTCCGCCGCCAGGACGAGAGAGCGGGCACACCCAGGTCGGCGTGTGCCCGCTCTCTCGTCCCGGCGGCCGGTGGCGGTCAGCGGATGTTGGGCACGGTGTTCTTGATCGTGTCGTCTCCGTCCTGCGGCTTCTTGGTGCCGCCGCGGGTCTGCGGGTCGGACGCGGCGGTCGACTGCTGCCCGCCGGCCGCCGGCTCGCTCGCCGGTTGGCCGGCAACGACGTTCTGACGAGCGGGCTCGGAGGGCTCCCCACTGGCGAGGTTCTCCGGATTGGCGTCACGTGGATCGGACATCGGGTCGCTCCGAGGCTGGGATGCCAAAAGCTACCGAGCGTCGTGAGCACCGGCGAGTGCGGGCCTCACAGCCGGTACCTCCA
>Ga0307416_100001869_pt1 | contig 11740 bp, 15 predicted proteins | sample DK1Cmetagenome_2_FD_203821 | JGI IMG/M metagenome (GOLD analysis project Ga0307416, IMG submission 203821) | Maize rhizosphere microbial communities from greenhouse at UC Davis, California, United States - DK15-C-3 | ecosystem: Host-associated > Plants > Roots > Rhizosphere > Soil | place...
CAGCAAGCGGTGCGAGCCATCAAGGACAACGTTCCCGACCTATTAGTCGTTACCGACGTTTGCCTCTGTGAATACACCGATCACGGCCACTGCGGCTTAATCAAAAACGGCACTGTAGAAAATGACAGCACCCTGGAACTGCTTGCCCAAGAAGCGCTTTCTCATGCCCAGTCCGGCGCTGACATGGTTGCGCCGTCGGATATGATGGACGGAAGGGTGGGCGCAATCCGTGAGCTTTTGGATAGCAAAGGCTTCGATCAAGTTGCCATAATCGCTTACGCCGCCAAGTATGCTTCAGGCTTTTACGGTCCGTTTCGCGAAGCGGCGGAATCGACGCCGCAGTTTGGCGATCGCCGCTCCTACCAAATGGATCCTGCCAATACCGATGAAGCGCTGCGGGAAGTCGAACTCGACATTCAGGAGGGCGCTGACATTGTCATGGTCAAGCCAGCGCTGGCGTACCTTGATGTCATTTACCGCGTAAAACAGCAGTTTGGTTATCCGGTTGCTGCGTACAATGTCAGTGGGGAATACTCAATGATCAAAGCGGCGGGTATCAATGGTTGGATCGATGAAGAAAGAATTATGTTGGAAGTTCTTTTATCGATCAGACGCGCGGGTGCAGATATGATCTTGACCTATTTCGCTAAGCAGTTAGCGCGCGCCTTGGCTTAGATACTTTGCGAAACAGTCGTTCGCGAGTGTCAATACGAAAGCCACCCATTTCTGTGTGACCTCCAGGCCGTCGTCTCTAAATCAGATTCCACAGATCCTTAATCTTTCGCTGCAGTGTGCGCTCGCACTCGGCTTCCCTTCCCGAAACGTGAACCTGAGATTCCGAAAGTCGGAATAAGAGCACCCGCGAGCCTTTTGCCAGCCGTAAGAGAAACGTATTGGAATCGCCGTCGTAATCGACGTCCACGGTCACTTGTTGATCTATTTGACGGGCAACACGGTTGGCCCAAGCCGCAACCTCGGGAGCCGCCGCGTCGCCTTTATTTTCAGCTAACATCAACGGCCAGGTTGACGCCTATTTCTTCTTGTAGAGCCCGTCGATAAAGCCGCTCTGCTCGAGTTCACGGATGAAAGTAAAGTCCACGAACTGTTCCGGCTTAGCTGTCTTTGCGCGGGGATCGCGTTCACCGATATCTTCCATGACCGTTTTTAATCCCTCGAGACTCGGAATCTGTTTTTTCGGGAGCAACGCTTCAGTCAGAATATTCTCCCGGCTCTTCTCTAGGATCTCACGGTCGACATTGCTTCCCATGTACTTGCCCAGGGTCTTTACGGTGGCCTCTTTATCGGTCCAAATTCTGTGTACGGCCTCTACGTGCGATTTGACATATCTGCGGACTATGTCGGGATTCTCACGAATAAATCTGCGCGTCGTTGCGGCGCCGGTATGTTGAAATACCAAACCCATTTGCGCCACGTCCGCTACCACCGCCAGCCCCTTTTTCTCGGCGATGAAGTTAGAAGGAGGATTGATGACGGCGGCAGTGACTCGCCCGGTCAGCACCGCGCCTAGCCGGTCTGGGCCACTACCGACCTGTACTAGAGTGACGTCCTTGCCCGGAATGAGGCCGATCTTTCTCAGTGCGAACCGGGCAATCGAATCCGTTGCTGAGCCGAAGCGACTGATTGCTACGGTTCCGCCTTTAAGTTGCTCGCCGCTTTTGACTCCCGCCTTGCCCATTAAAACATAATTTAGCGATGTCATCCCCGCAGCGATGAATACGGCATCTGAACCAGCAAGAGCGCTATTGATCAGGCCTGGCCCGGACACCTGCGTGATCGGGACGTCGTTAGAAACCAGGGCAAGGATAGCTGTTGTGCCGCCAGTGAAGAAAATCAATTGAGCATCTAGCCCATTTTGAGCGAAGATTCCTGTTTCCTTGGCAACCCATGCCGGGAGTTGATCGGCGCTGATCGCGCTATAGCCCACGTTGATTCGGGCCAGTTGTGCGCTCGCCAAAGAGGAAATAGATAAAAACCATCCTGCCGACAAAATTGCAGCGTACGCTCTGAAAACTCTCATTGGTCCTCCAGAAGAATCTAAGTAAACAGTACTAGACCACGGATTTTCAAGCAAGCAAGCCCTGCCGACGCAGACGTTCGCTTCTTTCGGGTGGATAACCCAAGGGTTTAACGCATACTATCTTGGGAGATGAGTTGTGGGCGATTTTAACTGCCTTTGTTGACCTTTTTGACTTCAGCGAGTAACTCCTCGGTGGAGAGAAGATCCTTCGGGCCATTGCTTGGACGGACATTAACGTAACGTACCACGCCTTCCTTGTCGATAAGAACGTATGAACGCTTAGCTTGACGTCTTTCTTGGTCGAAAACGCCAAACATTGTCATGGTTTTTCCGCTTGCATCGCTGATCAGCGGGTAATTGATCTTGGCAAAATCGGCAAAGGCCTTCTGTGAGAAGGCGGTATTAACACTCATTCCCAAGACTTCGGTATTTTCTGCTTGGAACTGCTGGTAGTTGTCCGAACCGGACGCTTGCAGATCGTTGATTCAGGTAGGATTAAAATCCAGGACGTAAAAGTTGATAAGAACATTCTTGCCCCTAAGACTGCTCAACTTTAGCTTGCCGCCTTTGCTACTCTCAAGCTCAAAGTCCGGCGCCTTGTCGCCGACCTCGAGCGCCCGCGCTACAGAACTCGCGCCAACCACAACAGCTATGGCAAAGGCCAGGCTAAAAATAAGTTTTGCGGTTGAGTTCATTGCTTCCTCCTTCTGACAAAGCTCGGGTTAGTATTCCGAAATTATCGGTTTATGTCTCAGTTGATCGGTGCTGTCAACCGCAAGACGAGATGAATGTGGTTGGTTATATGGCACTCTTGGCGGCCGAAAACCAGAACACTCAGAGCCTTGCCACCCTAGCTTGATGAAGCTCGCGAACTGCTCCCGCACTCCTGTATCCGGAATTACCAGCGCAAAGGCAAGAGGCCGTTCAAAAGGGCCGCCCCAAATTAAAGAATCGCCTCGATCGCGGATCGTTGTTTCATTCGCTCGACGTAGCTTGCCAGCCGCGGCAGCGACTTATCCGGCAGCACGCCGAAACCTTCGAGCCGGATAAAGCGCGGAATCAGGGCTGCATCCGCAAGTGAAAAATCTCCTACCAAGTAAGGTTGATCGCCGATCTCAGTTTCTAGCCGTTGCAGCATTCTTCTAAGCTCGGTCTGCGCCCCCGCGATCACATCCTTATTTTGTTGCTTCTCATCTTTTATCATTTCCATCCGCAATTTCTGATATTGGCCCTCCAGATGGGTTAATCCGTAATCGGTCAAGATGCGAGCCTTGGCTTTTTTTGCTGGATCCTGCGGCATAAGCGGCGGTGTTGGATATTTTTCGTCAAGATATTCGTTGATGATACAGGATTCATACAGCACCGTGTCGCCGTCGGTGATGACTGGAACTTTCCCGTTTGGATTGAGCTTGAGGAACTCGGGCGTTTTTTGCGCATGCGCTCTCAGGTCAACGGGAATTGTCTCATAAGGCAGATTTTTTTCCACCAGAACAACCCGCACCCGTTGGCAATTAGGCGACGACTTGAAATCATACAGCTTGATCATTGTCTGTCCTTTCTAGATCAGGATTGATACCGCACTTATACTGAGATTCCGTTTAAACGCAAAGCGAAGCTGAAAACTCCCTTGATATGGCTAGTCTTTGATGTTAAGCGAATAGCGATTGGCGGAGTTATTCCGATGAGCGCGGAACAAGCAGCTGCTACAAAGATTGTTACCGGGATAAAGCAAGCCGGTATCAATCTGATCGCCACTTTGCCTGACGTCAACCTTGCGCAGCTGCTGCATGCTGTCGATGAAGATCCCGAACTTTTACATGTGCCACTGTGTCGCGAGGAGGAAGGAATCGGTATCTGCGCAGGCGCCTATCTTGTCGGAAAGAAGTGTGCCGCGCTAATGCAGAACGGGGGCTTCTTCAACAGTAACAACGCCATCATCAGCACGCTCTTGCAGTATCAGATCCCGCTGCTGCTGATGATCTACTATGCCGGGGATGTTGGTGATCGGACCTTCAGCACTTCGGGTAGTATGACGGAGCCGGTGCTCCAGGCACTCGGGATCCGCTATTACATCATGCGCGATACCGCCGACGCGCCGGAGCTGATCAAGCGTGCGCAGATACTGGCTGAGGACTCGAAAAAGCCGGTCGCGCTGCTCCTCACCAAGGAAGTGTTAGGCCGTCGCGCCGTGCTTAGATCGCTCTAGCCCGGTTCTTACATCAAGCAAAGCTGAACGCTGTATGAAAAGATTTGATTGCTTGAAACTCGTTGCTGCGGAGGCGAAGGATGCTCTGGTAGTCAGTTCTGCTGGAGCGATGACTCTGGAGTGGAGTGTCCTGCGTCCGGGAGACGGCAATTTTCGGGTTCGCACCCTAGGTCTATGTTCGTCCATCGCGCTTGGTATGGCCCTGGGCTTGCCCAAGCGCAAGATCATAGCTTTGGATGGAGACGGGTCTTTGTTGATGAATCTGTGTTCATTGCCGACGATCGCTTGCATGCACCCGAACAACTTAATCCATATTGTGTTTGACAATGAAGTTTATGAGGCCTCCGGCAGCAAGAAAACGGCGACTGCTTGCGGGACTGACTTAGTCGGAGTGGCGCGTGCGGCAGGAATAAAAAATTCCTGCTGGGCAAATAACCTCAGTGACTTCCGTCAAGCGATTTCGGCGGGCATGGCCATCAACGAGTTGAGCTTTATTGGCGCCAAGGTCACGACCGAGCGAACTGAGGTCGCGCCGTATCCGATGGACGAAGTGGAAAACAAATATCGCTTCATTCGTTATGTTGAGAAGACCGAGCAACTCGAGATTCTAAAAACGAATCTGCCAGCCAGTTATGTCTAGTCTAAGCCCAAGACGATCTTTGCAGGACTATGAAGATCGATATTGAGTTTAACTCCGGCGCTCAGCTACCGATGGATGCAATCCCGGAACTGGCGCGGCTCGCAGAGGCAAATGGGTTTGATTGTGCCTGGGGTGGTGAGGCTAATAACAAGGATCCCACGGTGATGTTGTCAGCGATTGCCGCGGTAACCACCCGGTTAAAAATAGGTTCGGCGATTTATCACATCCTCGGCCGCACGCCGGCGACTTTAGCCTTGCAAGCAGCGGGTCTCGACGAGTTATCGGGTGGAAGATTTCTCTTGGGAATCGGGTCATCCAATCCGACGATTGCGAGGTGGCATGGGCAAGTCTTAGATCGACCGCTCGGCCGGGTTCGCGAGTACATCGATATTGTCCGGGCCGCTATACGTGGGGAGAAGCTCGACTTCGATGGCAACTTTTTCACCGCCCACAATTTTAAAATCGCGTTTAAACCCTCAGGCCGCGCTATACCGATCTATGTCGCCGCCTTCGGACCCAAGATGACACGCCTGGCGGGCAGGATTGCCGATGGGGTTGTAATCAATATGGCCAATCCCGCTGAAATTCGCCGGATCTCCGATGAGGTCCGGAAAGGCGCTGAAGAGGCTGGAAAAGATCCACGCGATATGCAGATTATCTGTAAAATTCGCTGCTCCATCGGAGGGAGTTCCGCCGCGGCGCGAGATGCTTTAAGCCATGCTCTAACCTATTATGCGCTGGCGGATTATTATCGCGACCTCCTCGGGCGCATGGGATTCGCAGCCGAAGTTGAGGCGATGCGCAGCGCGTGGAAAACCGGAGGTTTTCATTCCGCCCGTAAGTTGGTGAGTGACCGAATGTTCACGGATTTGCCGCTGGTCGCCGCCACGTCTGTGCACGAAATTCTCGAGCAGATCCGGCCCTATGCAGCCGCCGGCGCCACCAGGATTATTCTACCGTATGTTGCGGCGAGTGATGATGTTGTAGGAGAGATGCAGGGTTTCATCCAGAAGTGGAGTTCGGTTACGCCTCCGGCTGATTGAGGAGAGAAGCTAGATGCCGTTTGAATTGCTGAACCCGGCCGGTTTAGAGTCGCCAGTCGGCTACGCTCATATTGCCAAAATTACCAGCGGCACAATTCTCCACATAGCCGGACAGGCGCCGTTCGACTGCCAGGGTCAGGTCGTCGGCAAGGGCGATTTCGTCGCGCAGTTCGCTCAAGTCGTCCGGAATCTAAAAACCGCAGTTACAGCAGCCGGCGGAGAGCCGCGGGATTACGCCGCCCTCACCATCTATATCACGGACTTACAAGCCTATCTAAAAAACAAAAAGCCGCTTGGGTCAGTTTACCAGGAAATATTTGGTCGACACTTCCCTGCAATAACACTGGTGGAAGTGAAAAGCCTCTATAATCCCGATTGTATGGTCGAAATCTCAGGAGTAGCCGTTATCAATTGAAGCCAGAAGGTCTTTTCCTACAGTTCTTGTCTTAAAATTGCGCAATTGTGACAACTTTGCACTCTCCGCTTACCCTTGCCAGCTGTTCTAGAGAGGGAAGTCCTGGTATTTTTAACCTGTATCTGACTGGCACCTAGTTTGCTTAAGCTTGCTGCCGAAGGCAATAGGAAGGGTCAAAACAATGAGTTATCGGCTAACTAGATACAATCCCAAACCTAGCATTGAGCAAGAACGGGAACAGGATCTTCTAGAAAGCGTCACCGAAGAAGAGGTGATCATCCTGTGGCGTTCAATAAAGCAAAAGGGCTTGTCGGAAGATGAGGCCTGGCATGCGATCGTTACCGGGCTTGCTCTGGATGCGGCCTTTTCGAACAATCGGCGAACGATCCAATATGAACAGTAGGTGAGAGTTATCCTTCCTGAGATCTTTCTGTGATGCTTACGTTTGAGTTGCTTGCGGATCTGCGATCGCGATTAGATCAGACAGAATGCGGCGATGTGATTTCTGGGTGCTCCTAAGCTCTTCTATCACTTTCGCGACGTCTGGTGTTTCTCCTGCCCTTAGTTCGAGCGTGAACAGTAAATCATCCACGGCAATCTGATCCTGCAAGTCGAGATTTAAGCGCTCCCAGTGGTTTATTCCGGTTTTCGACTCCCCCGTCGCTAGTCGCGGCCGTTCTCCAAGTTTCTCAATCAGGGTTCTTAGCTTTCTAGCACCCTCATATTTTTGGCTCGCAATTGTCTGTAGTATTCGTCTCATATGCGGATAAGGCGCGCCAGCAGCATGGGCCTCGATTTGAGTGGCTAGCTGTAAAATGAGCTCATGGGCGAGGACTAGACCTTCCACCGCTGTTTCATAGCGAAGATGGTTTAACTTGCTCGGTCCCGGAAACAAAAAATTCTTCACAAATTGTGCAATTGCGCTCCGCATTGAAGATCGTCGCCTCCGACGATAAGTTTAACCTGGTTTTATGTCAAGCAGTTGGTCTTAGAACTCGTTGACTGACGGCGAAAAACCTGATTGAATCTCGACAGAAATCAGGGAATCCTATCCCAGATCAGCGCTTGAATATGACCGTGGATCTGACTGCCAGCCAGCTTGGCGCTTTTTAGATTGAAACGAGCTAAGAGCGCTGGGCCACTTATCGGTTGTAGAATGGCAGGATCGTGGTCTCTGCATGAGCTTGCCGCTCAGGTCGAAACTCCGGAAGGTCATTAGGAATAACAGTTCGGTTTCAGCCAAACTGTTGATCTCGCCTCAGCATAGCTCATTGAGTCTTTGATGCCGCAAATGACCGTTGACGATAAAACACTGCCCATCGATTTACCATTTCTCAATACCGATTTCTCAAAGCAAGAGGATTTGGAAAACGCTGATTCGAAAGAAAAAGCGTTGGTTCCCTTCGATCCGTTGCAACGATATCTTGCCGAGATTCGCCGTTTCCCGCTACTTTCACGCGAGGAAGAACATAAGCTGGCGGTCGAATTCAAGGAATTTGGCAATATCGAAGCCGCCTATAAGCTTGTCACGGGAAATCTGCGATTGGTGGTAATGATCGCACGAGAATATCAAAAGGCATTGAAAAGCCTGCTCGACCTGATTCAAGAAGGCAACATGGGCTTGATGGAAGCCGTGAAAAACTTCGACCCCTACCGCGGCGTGCGATTCCCATCGTACGCGGTGTGGTGGATTCGTGCCTACATCATACGCTACATTATGAACGACTGGCGTATGGTCAAAATCGGAACGACTCAGGCTCAACGAAAATTGTTTTTTAACTTACAGAAAGAGAAGGAGCGAATTGAGGCCGAAGGTCTCACGCCTGGCCCTAAACTGCTGGCGCAGCGACTTAATGTTAAAGAAGATGAAGTTGTGGAGATGGAGCAACGGCTAGCGAATCGCGATCTTTCGGTGGATATGCCGATTGGTGAAGACGAAGAGGCTACCATGCTCAATTTCCTGCCTGATCAGAAGCAGAATCCGGAAGAGCATTTCGCCGAAAGTCAGTACCGAGAAATGTTACAACAAAAGATGGAACAGTTTGCGCGTACCTTAAAAGATAAAGAGCTTGTCATTTTTCGGGAGCGGTTGCTTAATGAAGACCCGATTACACTCCGCGAGATCGGCGAAAAGTATAGTATTAGCCGAGAACGCGTCCGGCAGATCGAGGAGCGACTTAAAAAGAAGCTTAAGACATACTTGAGCAAAGAATTGGATGATGTTAACGGTGCCAAACCCGGCAAAACTGCCGATTAGCAGGCTTCGACGGGAGCAGATCACCTGTCGGAAAGGCCCTAGTCGGCATCTTGTCTGTTCAGCTGAGTTTTGGTACGAGAATTAGATTAATTTCGGGAGGAATCATTGCAGTTCGAAAAACAGGTTGAGATTCAGGCGCCCAGAGAAAAGGTTTGGAATTTCATCTGGGATGTTGATCAGTTTATAGCTTGCGTTCCAGGTTGTAAGGAAGCCAAGACGATAGAAGAAGGGAAGCGTTATTCCGCAACTATGGTCGAGAAAGTTGGACCGTTCAAGGTTGAGTTCCCGACGACCATAGAAGTTCTCGAACGGGACGAGTTGTCGCGAATCAAGGCTCAGGCTTCTGGCGCTGATAATAAAATCGGCAGCCGCATGAAATTGGATCTGGAAGTGAAGCTTCGTGAAGAAGACAACAAGACCATCCTGCAATTTGTTGCCGGAGTCGATATCTTGGGTAAACTGGCCGCCTTGGGACACGGTATTATCAAACGCAAGGCCGATCAGGTTCTGGACGAGTTCGCCCAGGCAGTGAAGAAGCGTTTGGAAGGAGATTCGTGAGATGCTGCGACGATTCCGTCTAGAAGAGCCGACGAGCGTAGCTGAGGTATCGGAACTACTGGGGAGATTCGGTGATTCGGCCAAAATCTATGCGGGAGGAACGGAGCTTCTGCTCGCCATGAAAGAGGGCCTCGTTCAATATGAGCGACTTGTCAATATCAAAGGGGTCACCTACTTAAATGAAGTTAAACAAAATAATGGCGAGGTTCATATCGGTGCTCTCTGCACGCATCGCGAACTTGAAAATTCGCCGCTCGTGAAGGAGAAGCTGCCTGCTCTGGCGAAGCTCGAAGAAAATGTTGCGAACGTCCGAGTGCGTCAAGTAGGCACTCTTGGTGGCAATCTTTGCTTTGCCGAACCTCATGCCGATCCCGGGACTTTATTGATCGCTTTGGGAGCGCATCTCGTTGCCGAGAAAGGAGACGGGAAGCGCGAGGTACCGGCGGAATCTTTCTTTGTCGATGCTTACGAAACTGCGCTCGAACCGGACGAGGTGTTAACGCGAATTATCGTCCCGGTACCGGCGCAACCCTCGGGGATTTGTTATATGAAATTTGGCTACCTCGAAAGGCCCAGCGTCGGACTGGCGGTCGCAGTAAAGCTCAATAGCGGCAAGACTGCGATTGACGATATCAAAATTGCGGTTGGCTGTGCCGGACCGGCGCCCAAGCGAGTTGCGGAAGCCGAAGCGTTCTTAAAAGGCAAAAGCGTCGATGAGGCAACGCGAACCATTCCGGAGGCGGGGGAGACGGCTGGCCGGGCTTCCCAGGCAATCAGCGATTTACATGGCGCGCAGGATTACAAGGAGCACATTGTCCAAGTACTTTTGAAGCGCTCATTTCAGAATGCCCTTAGCCAGTGCACTTGAATTCAGGAGAGTTTTAGATGGCAATGACAACGTTACGACATTCCGATTTACAGACGCTACCCATTTCGTTTACCCTCAACGGTAAATTGCAGGAACTGGATGTCGAGCCTCATGAACTGCTGTTGGACGTTATACGGGATCGCCTGGGGCTCACCGGAGCCAAACGGTCGTGCGACGTGCAAGTTTGCGGTGCTTGCACCTTATTGGTCGACGGGAGACCGGTTAGCGCTTGTACAACTTTAGCCTTTGAGGTCAGGGGCCGAAGTGTGATGACCATCGAAGGTTTGGCGGAAAATGGCAAATTACATCCGCTCCAGCAAGCCTTTATTGAACATGGCGGATTTCAATGCGGCTTTTGTACGCCGGGAATGATTCTCGCCGCCAAGGCATTATTAGATCAGAATCCTCATCCCACCGAAGAAGAACTAAAGCATTTCATGCACGGCAACATTTGTCGTTGTACCGGGTATAAAAAGATCATCGAATCAATCATGGCGGCCGCCAAAAATATCTCTGAGGCGACACACTAGGATCTTGTTTTCAGATGCCCTTTTTGACCAGATCACCCGGCAGACTTTCCGTTGCCGGCTAGTTTGTTCAAGCATGATCTCGAGCAGGAAAGTATAGAAGTATAAAGTATTGGATCGCTTAACGAGTTCTTAGTTATCACTCGCGCGATCGACTTGATTGGTTTCCAAGACATAGCCTAGGTTAAGCACATATCTCCAGTCACGATTCCCTTGTCATAATCCGCTTGAGTTTTTGCCAGCGAGCCGAAACAGATCGAAGATCCGGCTGTGGCATGAAACTGCCCTGAGTCGCCGGCAGTATATTGATTTTGCGGCGAGTCTTCTCGGATGGACTACTGATAGTCGAGTCCACGAGCACATCGAAGTTAATGCTATTTCTTAAGGAATTGAGAACCTATTGAGTTCCCTAGGCATCTAGACCTATGCCAGGGTAATGACCGACCTAGGCACGAATTTCAGCGCGCATGAAGAAGATGTAAGAGATTCCGAAGCAGACCGCCACCAAGCCGAAAAGAGTCGTGACGTGGGGCCAAATAAGATTCAAACTCTGCCCCAGCGCAAGTGGCGTGGGTAAAATACCTTCCGCCTGGCTTTGTAAGGCTAACCCGAAAACACGGGCAGCTGGATTTAGCAAGATGTGCACGGTTTCCGAAAATAGAGTGCTGGGCGAGATACGACCGATGAGGTTCTCGATGTCGGCTCGACGAGCGACCGATTCAGGAGTGGAAGTATCGGGAACAACAATACTCGCTATGCCTTGACTGACGATCACTACGAACAGCGTCATAAAGAGCCACACAGCAATTGAGCCCAAAGCAGCAGTTACCGTCTTCTGGAAGAGCAATGAAAAGAGCATGGCTAGCGCCAGCCAAAACCCGATATAGAAGATGCCCACTACGGCAAAGATCAGCATCCGCCACACCTCCTCAGCATTGGGCGGAAAGCCAAGCAAAGTAATACCCAAACCGATTACTAACAAGAGAATCGATGCCCACAAAACAGCAATTGTCGTCAGACCGGCAAAAAACTTGCCGTTGATAAAACTGTCGCGGTAGATCGGTTGCGAGAGAACTCGGCTCAATGTGCCGCGGGCGTACTCACCGCTAATGGAGTCGAATCCCAAGGTAATGCCGACCAATGGGCCGAAAAACCCGAGAAATGTCGCCAGCGAAAATAGCGTTTCGC
>Ga0307416_100001870_pt1 | contig 11737 bp, 10 predicted proteins | sample DK1Cmetagenome_2_FD_203821 | JGI IMG/M metagenome (GOLD analysis project Ga0307416, IMG submission 203821) | Maize rhizosphere microbial communities from greenhouse at UC Davis, California, United States - DK15-C-3 | ecosystem: Host-associated > Plants > Roots > Rhizosphere > Soil | place...
GACCAGATCGCCGTTTCCTCGGAAGGCAACCCATCCGGCTATTGCCGCCGTTTCGGCCGTCACTCTGGCTAGCCGCGGACGAAGGCTCGGCGGCGCACTGGCACCCGCAAGATCAATCAGGTCTTGAAGGTGCTCCCGGATCGGCCCGAGGATCACTTGCGGACGGGCATGGTGCTGACGACGCGCAAAGTGAGCAGTCAACGCTTCATGATCGTCAAGAAGCGCAGCATCGACCGCTTCCGCGCCCACGCGCCGCTCCGGGTCCAAGAGCAGTGCGGCAGCGAGAGTCAGCACGGCTTTGTTGAACTCTGCGCGCCGCATCTCCTCACCTCTCATCGCGACCTGTGCAGGATCCACCACGCCGGCACTCACCGGAAGAAGTGCGAGCAACGCTCCCTCGGAGCCGAGACCGGCGTCGATCCTTGCTGCGCAGTCGCGTGAGATGCCAGTTGCCTTGCCTAGCTCGATGAGGTTGAGATGCGACCTGGACACCCCGGCCGCCGCACTCGCCTCCTCAAGCGTTAACTCCAGCTCCTGGCGCCGGCTGCGTACAGCCTGCCCAAAGATCGTCTGCCAACCGCCCAGGGACGTCATCCTGTTGGGCTCCGCAACATCTGTTGCTACCTCGACAACATTCTGCCGTAAAGCGTAAATCGTCCCCACGACGCAGGCCAGACGTTCGAGGAGTTGCCAGGAATGCAGCCGACGGACCGGGAAACGGCTCCCATGGCGGATTTCCACGCCTCCTCGTCGAGCCCGCCAATGACGACGAAGGACAACCAGCGACGCCTGGGACACACAACCGGCAAGGCGCCAACACTGCATCGCCTCCCTGGGGATGCTGACACAGCAGGACCGGTCGACCTGGCAGCCCTCGCCAAGGAGCTGGCCGTCCAGTCCCGGCGGGAGCAAGGCCTTCCTGACCAGATCACCGACGTGGCGGCTCTGGCCCAAGGAGCCCAACTCGTGCTCGCCCTTCAGCAGCGCACCACTGGACCCCGTGCTCGCCTGCCTCCGTAGGTAGGAGAGCAGCCGGCCGTCGGTGGAGACGGCCCGGGGCGAGCCACCGCCCCGGGCCTGCATCCGAGCAGAGAACCCCTCGTGAAAGGAACCCGTCAGATGCGGGACCAGCCTAACCCTGCGCCGCCTGCGCAGGCACGGACCCACAAGCGGTGTCCTGCCTGCGGTGTCAGGAAGCCCCTGTCCGACTTCTACATGACCCCGAGCGGCGCACCGTCCGGCTACTGCAAGAGCTGCCAGCGGGCGATCTCGCGTCGCTCGCGTCGGCGGCGCAACGCCGCGCTGCGCGCGTTGATCGCGCTGCACCCGGAGGAGTGGCGCGCCGCTCTCCAGCGCGACCACGGCGAGCCGACGGTGGGGGGTGGGTCGGATGTGGCATGACCCCTGGCCATCCCTGCCGCCCGGTGGGCATCGTCCGCCGGACGCGCCACCGTTCACCAGCCCCGGCGACCAGCTCCTGGCCGTCGGCCTCGGTGCCGCCGCTGGCGCTGGGGCGCTGGCGTGGGCCAGCGGCCAGCTCGCAGGGCTGGTCTTCGGCCAGACCTGGCTGGAGCTCTCCCCGGCCGATGTCGCCCACGTCCTATGGCAGCTGCCCCAGCACTGGAGCGACCCCGCCCTGGCCTGGCCGGCCGAGGTGCGCGGCCCGTTGCCCGGTCCGGTGGGCATGTACGCTACCTTCGCCGGCCTGGTCGGCGGCCTGGCAGGGGGGACGGCCGCCGCGCTGCGGCACCTGCCCGACCGGGCGGCCGGTCACCGGCCTACGGGCGCAAGGCCGGCGAAGCATGCCGGTGCCCTCTGGGCCAGCGGTCGGGAGCTGCGGTTGCTCACCGTCCACGAGCCGGAGGCGGGCCGGGTGATCCTGGGCCGCACTCCCGGCGCCTTCGGCCGGTTGTTAGCGGCCGAGGACTGCCACTCGGTGCTGGTGTTCGGCCCCACCGGCAGCTACAAGACCTCGGCTCTGGTCATCCCCGGCGTCCTCGAATGGTCCGGCCCCCTGGTGGCGACCTCCGTGAAGCCGGACCTGCTGCGGGCCACCCTGGCCCACAGGGCCCGCCTCGGCCAGGTCCTGGTCATCGACCCCCTGGGCGCCTCCGGCGTCCAGGCCGCCAAATGGTCGCCCCTGGCGTCGTGTTCGACGTGGGCGGGTGCCCAGCAGATGGCGGTGATGTTGGCCAACGCCATCGAGCAGACCCCCACCGAGGAGCAACGCCCCGAGCATCGGTTCTGGAAGACCATGGGCACCAAGTTCCTCGCCCCCATGCTCTTCGCCGCCGCCACCAAGGGCCTGGGCATGAGCGAGGTCCTCCACTGGCTCGACAGCCGCGAGGACCAGCAGGTCAAGGACATCCTGGCGGCCGCCGGGGTGCCGGCCGCGACCGATGCCTGGGAATCGTCGCAGTACCGCACCGACCGGGCCGTGGACTCGCTGTATGCGACGGCCGAGGAGGTCCTGCATGTCTACGGCAACCAGCTCGTCGCCGCCTCCACCGACGGCCACGACCTGGACCTGGACTCGTTCCTGTCCGGGAACAACACGATCTACCTGTATGCCCCGGCTCACCAGCAGCGGCTGCTGCGGCCGTTGTTTGAGACGATCACCCAGCAGGTGGTGGCCGCCGCCCAGGAGCGGGCCGCCCGCTCGCCCGACGGGATGCTGTTGCCGCGGCTGGGGCTGTTCCTGGATGAGGCGGGCAACTGCGCCGCCCTGTCCGACCTGGACGTGCTGGCCACCACCGCCAGAGGCCAGGGCATCCAGCTGGTCACGGTCTGGCATGACAAGAGCCAGCTCGAAGCCAGATACGGGACCAAGGCCTCGACCATCCTGAACAACCACCGGGCCAAGCTCTTCCTCAGTGGTCTGGCGGATCTCTCCGCCTTGGAGTTGGGGGCGCGGCTGATCGGCGACCAGGCCCTCACGGAGCGGAACCGGTCGATGGGCTCCGACGGCCGCCACTCGCTGAACGAGTCCACCTCGTATCGGCCGTTGCTGCCGGTGGAGGACCTGCGCCGGCTGCGACCAGGGGAAGGCGTCCTGCTCTATGGGCATCTGCGGCCTGTCCCGATCCGGCTGCGGCCGTTCTACCAGCCGTGCGAGCAGCACCGACGGGACCGGGCCGAAGAGCGCGCGGCCCGCCGGGTGGCGCGGGCCGAGCGGCGCCTTGGCCGCAAGACCGAACGGGCCTTCAAGCGCCTCCAGCGCCGCCAGGACCGCGAGCAGAGCCAGCGGGCGGCAGCTCGCGTGGTGTGGCCCGAGCGGGAAGGAGGCCGGCGATGACCCCCGACTTGCCTGCCGCCGGCATCCCCATCGACCAGCCCGAGCAGGAGGGGCCGGCTGATCCGCGGCCAGCGTGGGAGCGGATCGCCTACACCTGGCTGGACCGTGAGGTCGACGCCGGCCAACCCGTCGACCCGGCCACCCTGGCCCGCGAGGTCAGCGTAGCCCCAGGGCTGGTCCGTGACCTGGTGCGGGTCCTGCGCGCCCAGCGCCAGCGCGACCCAGCCCTTGAAGAGCTGCGGGGCCGGCTGGTCCGCGACCGGATCGCCGATGCCTACCTGCGGCGGGAGCTGGCAGTTGGTGGCCGGCTCGACCCCACCGAGCTAGCGGCTGAGGTCGGCACCTCCCCGGGGGTGGCACGCCAGTCGCTGGCCGGGCTGCGCGCCCAGCACGAAAGCCCTCAGGGCCTGGAGGTTCTGGTCGAGCCAGTCAGCCACGGCCATCCGTCCCCCGAGCAGCTCGCCGGGTTGCAGGCGCACTTCGCCGCAGGTGGCCACCAGCACGCCGCTGTCACCGGCCGGCCGGCCGACTCCGAGCAGATGGCGACCGAGATCGAACGCCACTACTGGACCCGCGAGGTCCGCAGCGGCCAGCGGCTCCGTCCCAGCCAGCTCGCCCGGGAGCTTGGCGGCGACCAGCGCAGCATCGGCCAGCAGCTCGCGCAGCTGCGCGCCGGCCCGGCGACCGCCGCCGAGCGGATCGCCCAGCTCTGGCACGCCAACCAGCAGGACCAGGGCGGGCGGCCGCTGCGCTCCAGCCAACTCGCCTGGCGCCTCGGCGTCTCCGACAGCTACGTACGCCATGTCACCTGGCAGCTCCGCCGCCAAGCCGGCCAGCCGCCACTGGCCGAGCGGCTGGCCGCCGCCCGCCAGCAGCTGGCCAGCCCGCCGCCACCGGTCCCTCCTGGCGGTGAGGAGCGGGACTGGCGGCTGGAGGCCGCCTGCCGCGAGGTCGACCCGGAGCTGTTCTTTCCCGACCCCGGCCAGGCCCCTCAGGCCGCCCAGGCGAAGGCCGTCTGCGCCGGCTGTGGGGTCCGGGGGTCGTGCCTGGAGACGGTCCTGCACGGCCCCCAAGCCCGCGACGACCACACCGGGATCTTCGCCGGCACCACCGCCAGCGACCGGGTCCGCCTGCGCGGCCGGGTCTCGATGGCCCAGGGGACCCGGTTCCTGCAGGACCGGGCGGCCGCCGAGCAGGCGCTCCAGCTTGCCAACCAGCAGAGCATCGACCGGGCCGCCCGCCAACTGGGCGTGTCCAAGCAGGCGCTGCGGCGCGCCTTCGACCACCACGGCCTGCCCCAACCCCAGGGGTTCCAGGGCGGCCCGCCACGCACCCGCTTCTACCAGGACCGCGACGCCGCCGAGCAGGCCTGGCAGCGCGCCACCCAGGTCGGCATCAACCAGACCCGCAAGGAACTCGGCGTCTCGGACCGGGCCCTGCGCACCGCCTGGCAGCGCCACGGCCTCGGCCTGCCCCCACGCTCAACCACCACCCCGACGACGCCTGTGCTGGATCCGGCGTTTGTGGCCCTCAACCGCGGCCTGCTCCCGGCCCGGGAACGCTCCAGCGGGGAGCTGGCCGCCTGGGTGCGCCGGGAGGAGGAGTACGCCACCTTGGGCGCCAGCGTGGTGGTCGAGCTCAACAGCGAGAGCCGCACCCGCCGGCCGACCACCCGTGCCTGGGCGATCATCCGCCGCGCCCACCGCGCCCATCAGCGCGCCAGCGACCGCCAGCAGCGCGGCGAGCGCCGCCATGCCGACCGGGCCAGCCGCACCGACCGGACCGGCCAGTCACCCGCCCACGTCCAGGAACGGGAGGTGGTGGGCGGCGCCCGCTGATCGGCTGGAGCTGCCCGGCGATCCTCCGTCATTGCCTACGCGCACAGGGTGGGGTGGTGGACGGTTCCGCTGCCGGCTGTCCAGCAGGGCCGCTGCCGCAGTGTCCGCATGACCCTGCCGCTGTTGCGGGGTGTCCACATCACCGGGCGGTCCGGACGATCGGTGTCCGCAAAGCCCCGTCACCTGTCCAGCTGTCTGGACGCTCGGTGTCCGCCGGCCTGTTCTAGTTGATCAGCTCAGAGCAGGCGCGGAGCGCGGCGGCCGCCCACTCTGCTGGGACGGCGACGGCGGAGGGGCCCCCGCAGTTTTTAGGGCGGTCGGCCTCTGTCCACCGCGGGACCCCGCGGCGCGGGTGGTGTCCGGGTGGCTGGGGAAGCGGACACCGCCGCAGCGTCCGCTGTCTGCTGCTGCTTCCGGAACCGCGGCCGGGTGTCCGGACGGTGTTGTCCACCGCGGACACTACGGCCAGAGCTACCGGAAGTGGTTGTCCGGTCGGTGTCCGCTGGTTGGGCGCTGCTACGGCCGGTCAGCCTGGCTGAGCTGAGGGGCGAGCCGGTCCCGGAGCCATGCCCGCGCCAAGGTCATGGCCGGTCGTTCCAGTGCTCGGGCCTCCTCGGCGGTCAGCCCGCCGAGCTGCAGGCCAAGCAGATCGCCGCGCTGCCACCCGGCCACCACCGCGCGGGCGGCCGCCTGGGGGTCGATCCCGACCTTGTTCCAGGTGTCGGCGGGCCAGGCTCGCAGCTCCAGGGTGAGGTCGGGTAGGAACACCAGCTCGTGGGCTGCCCGGTCGGGGTGGCCGGTCACCAGCTCATACAGGACCGTGCCGTCCGGCTGGGGGACATGGGGGTGCACCAGCGCAGCTGGGGCGACCACCAGCACGCAGGCGGCCTCGGTGTCGTGGTCGGTTGGGTCGAGCAGCAGGCCGAGGTAGCAGTCCGGCACCCGGCCCGGTTCTAGGGCCTCGCCATGCGCGTTGCGGCCGAGCTGCGCCACGAGACCCCGCTCCTCCTGGTGGATGGACGGAGCACCAGGCTACCCGGCACGACGAGGATGTTGACCTTAAGCAGCCTGTTGCAGAAACAGTCGGGCACCCACCGGTGACCCGCGATGCTGCACCCTCCATCCATCACAGCATGCGCACCAACGGTGAGCCGAAGCACCTGCACCCGTTACCCCTCAAGGCCGCCACCCTTCCGCGGACGGGCGCACAACCAGTACCCATCAGGGCGACGTTTCCCCGGGCGTCGGCTTGGGACGGCCGACCAGGTAGGGCAGGCTCCGAGGATCGATCCCGGGCGGCCACAGGTCCTTGCTGAGCGCCTGCTCGGTTGGCTGCGACGGTAGAGCTCTAGGAGGCTGTCCTGCTGGAGCCGCTGGCGCAGCGTCGCCGACGACGTGACTGGCGGGCCGGTGGAGGTATACCCGGCCGCCTTGCCACTCGACCGGTGGAGGGCGATGGCCCTCGCAGGCTTCGATTCGGTAGCGGCGGCCGCTCTGGCGCCCACCACGACCCGGCCGGGCTATGGGCTCGATTTCCGGGTTGTGCGAAGATTGTTAACTTAGCTGGACGTAACCGAAGAGTCGTGTAGGAAGGACCGCATTGGGACGCGATGACGCCGATCCCTCGAAATGGGACTGCCCTCCCCACACCAAGGCGAAGCTTGACCTGCTCGGCCGCTATCTGGATGGATGGTTCCCCATCCTGGCCAGCTGGAACGGCCGTGTGCTCTTCCTTGACGGTTTCGCCGGGAGAGGCCGCTACAACGATGGCTCCGAGGGCTCTCCACTGATCGCGCTGCGTCATCTGTTGGACCACCGGTCCTTCCCGCAGATGCGTCATCGCGAGTTCATCTTCTTTTTCGTAGAGGCGAACAGGGACAATGCCGCCTCATTGCAGAAGGAAGTGGACGCTTTCAGGGCGGCTCGGACGCCATGGCCGAGCACTGTGAAGTACCAGGTCATTAACACCAAGTTTGACGTGACCGCCAGTGCGCTCCTTGAGCACCTCCGAGAGCAAAGGCGGCAGCTAGCCCCTTCGTTCATTTTCGTGGACCCGTTCGGCTACAGTGGCCTGCCGCTGGACCTGTTGGCAGAGTTGCTCGCGTATCCGCATACGGAGCTCTTCGTCAACTTCATGGTGGGGTATGTTCAGCGCTTCATCACCCGGGGCGGGCAAGAGAACGCAGTGCGCGATCTGTTTGGAATCGACGTTCGTGACGTGCTTGAAGGCCACAGAGACCCCGCAGACCGCGTCGAACACCTACGCCAGGTCTACATACGGCAGCTGCATGAGCGGGTCGGCTTCAAGTACGTGCAGTCCTTCGCCATGGTCAACCGCACCGGCAATGTCGGTTACTACCTGTTTCATGGGACCCGGCACGAGAAGGGCCTTGAGCTCATGAAGCACGCCATGTGGAAGGTCGATCCAGGGGGCGAGTACACCTTCTCCGACCGCCTCGCTGGAGAGAACGTGCTGTTCACCTTGGAGCCGAACCTGCGGCCGCTTCGTGACGACCTACTGCGCCACTACGCAGGTCGGCACAATGTGACCGTTGCCGAGATCGAACGGCATGTCTTGCTTGATACTCCCTATCTGAATACCCACGTACGTAGCGTGCTGAGGCCACTCGAGCGTGACCAGCGAATCCGCGTCAATCGACCTCCGGGGAAGCGGCAGTTCGCAGTCGGCGTGACGATTGACTTCCCGTAGTTAGCCGGCAGCCACGGTGGCTGGCATGTCGTCCCACGTTCTCCCATCGAGGTGTCGGCCACCGGCCTTGGGCGTGCGACCACCCCACTGCTTGAAGAAGAACCGCACGCGGGCAGCGGCGCAGCGGTCGCGGATTTCGGTTGCCCACTCCTCTCGCATCGGACGGGCATCCGGTCCGCTTTCACCCCCCACGATGACCCAATCGATGCCGGTCAGGTCCAGAGATGGTAGCGGCCCAAGGAGTGGTTCACACGAGAGAAACCGGACCGCAGCAGGGATCTCGCGAAGGACCTGAATACGCTCAGTGTACTGATCCTCTTCGACGGAAACGCCAATCCAGATGTTGGGCGCTATCAGACGGTCACGGAGCAATGTCCGAGCACGCTTAGGCCGCTTGGTGAGCACCTGATAAGTGTGCCGTGGCGTACTGGCCATGACGTTGAAGACCGACGCGATGAATTCGGAGGGCACCTTCGGGTGGAACAGATCGCTCATGGAGTTGACGAACACCAGACGAGAGCGACGCCAGCGTTGAGGCGCAGCCAACTCGTCGTAATGAATGGTGACACCGAATCCCGGCCCACTGGTACGAGGATCGCCATCGTTCTGATACTTCGGCGAGCCCATCGCCTTTAGCCTCGCGGCGAGCGTTAGGGCATAGCAGTGGTCGCATCCCGCCGATACCTGGTCACATCCGGTCACCGGATTCCATGTGGTTTGTGTCCACTCGATGGCGCTCCGGTCAGCCACTGCCGTTCATCCTCGGTGCTCCTCTCAGCCATGAGGCCCTGGGTAATCGAACATATGTTCCACAGTACGGCTGTCCTCCGACACTCGGCCGTCGTCAGACTCCCGTTCGTCGGTTGCGCAGCCCCGAGCTGGAGGCCCTTGAGGTGGCCGCCCCGCCAGGCGGCGATGATCGCCCCGGGCGGCTGCTTGGGGGTCGAAGCCGAGCCTGGCCCAGGTGCCGGAGGGCCAGGCGCGCAGCTCGACCGCCAGGTCGGGAAGGAACACCAGCTCGTGGGCTGCCCGGTCGGGGTGGCCGGTCACCAGCTCATACAGGACCGTGCCGTCCAGTTGGGGGACATGCGGGTGCAGCAACGCGGCGGGGGCGACCACCAGCAAGCCGGCAGCCTGGGTGTCGTGGTCGGTTGGGTCGAGCAGCAGGCCGAGGTAGCAGTCCGGCACCCGGCCGGGCTCCAGGACCTCGCCGAGGGCATTGGCGCCAAGCTGCGACATCAGCGTCCCCAGGTCGATGGGCCGGTCGCCTCAGGGTACGCACCAGACGGCGCTGCTGGGAGGGTGCGCAAGGCGTGCAGGACAGCGTCGGCCATCGCCAGCGGGTTGCATGCCTGGGGTCTAGCTTGATGTTCCTTGCTTATCCCCAGGCCCCCGCTGGGTTATGAGTCATTTGAGCACCGTTCCGCTGCGTGCTCATCTGTCCGAGAATCAGCCCATCTACCGGGCCCTTGGCTGCTTGCCCATAGGCAGCCGTCCCACCCTGTTCTTAGCGGTGTTGGCTAGTCTCGTGAGCAAATCGTGAGCATCCAGGCTTCCAGCCTGAGGAGATGGACGCAGCGGCGTGCGGCTAGCGGAGTCCGAGTCGGCATCTAGCGTCGCGTGAAGGGGATTCACTGGTTTGTGAGAGGACCGATGTGGGCGAGATAAGCGTGGCCGATCGGCTCGCGCCAGGTGTGCGGGGTGGTGGCCAGGCGGTGCGCGGCAGGTTCAGTGGTACCGCTGGCGGTGGTACGCGGTGGCATTATTTTGTGCATCCCGGAACCAATTCCTAAAGGTCTCTTCATTAGGCTTGATTGGTTTGGTAAGCGGGATGGTACCTAATTCGTCAGACCCGACCTTGAGGAGATTATCTGAGTCCACCGTGAGCAGTCTACCGGCAATCGAGTATGGATAGCCCAACTTGATTTCAGTGATGATCTGGTCGGAAGTCTCAATGAAGTAGGACATGTAGGCCGGAGTCATCGTGGTTACACCGGCATAGACAATAGTCCCGTCGATCGAAAGACGGTGGCAGATTTCGCGACCAGTACCAGCGGGCGGTTGCTGCATCATCGCCGCACGGGCCTGTTGCTGGTGCTCAAGCCGCGTTGGCCAGTCAGGGTGGCGGCGCTCGTAGTCGTGTTGTACAAACTCAGGCAAAGGGAAGTACTCGAGTTCTCCGGTGTGGTCGCGACGTGCGAGCTTCAGGTCACAAGCCAGGAAAAACTTCAACGCATCGAGAAGAGTCTCGATGACCAGCTCGCCCCCGACCACCTCTCGATAGGCTCTCTTCGCGGTTGGAGCGGTTCCGGGCGCGTTAGTGACTCCGTTCGGTAGATCCGCGTACTGCTTCCAGGCAGGGAAGACTCGCCACCTAGTGTCCACATTGATCATCCGAATAACGTCCACGTCGATCACATCTCTAACGTGGGCTTCGGCGTTACGGATTAGGGTAAATCCGCGCACGATGCGACCTTCGCGGCAACCATTGTGGTGCTCTTCATACGGACCGGGAATGCCCCTACGTGGGCCGGGAAACTCGCCGCTAAAGACCTCCAAGTCGAGGGTGCGGATCGTGACCAGCGCTGAAGCGAGGTCTATCGACACGGTCTCTGCGTCCACGCTGTGCAGGCTCGTCTCGGTCTGCGTAGTCGCCATCCAAACGCGGTGGATTTGCCGCTGAAGTGCGTGCATCTTGCGACGACCAGCCCTGAGGCGATCGGGATCGATGATCGGGAAGAGCCCGGGCTGCTGCGTCACGGAAGCCACTCCAAGGAGATCAACCATCGGTGCAACTCGCTTCATCCACTCGTACAGTAGCGTGACGCCTGCCTGGACGCCGAGAGGAACGGGCTGGCGGTCGCACGTGTACTTCCGGCAGGCTGGTGACACGGCCGACGAGAACGACGATGGCTAGCACCTGGCGGTGACGGCTCTCCGTTCACCCAGAGGGGTGAGACCCGTCCTCGGTGACCCACTCCTCGCGGACAGAGCCCGGAGTGCTCGCGGCAGCCGGGTCGGGAGACTCGAACTCCGGCCCGCCTTCTGAGGCACGACCAGGTCGTGGCTGTGTTGGCGGCTTGACCTGCGGCTCATCGCTACCGCTCATTGGTGGACCCTTCCCTCAGATCCCACAGGTTGAGGAGAGGGCGGATGAGACTCCCTGTTGAACCACCGGTGCATGTTGGGAGACCGCCAATACCGCTCGTCTCTTGAGGACCAGCACGAGATCTGCGGCTCCCGACGGGCCGGGGCGCAGCGACCGGCACTAGGGATACGCAGCCTTGAGCGCCACGCAATAAGCAACCGGCCCAGCGCCCCGACACCGGCGGTGCCCGATCCTGGCAGGAGGAGCAGCCAAGTGAAGCAGCTTCCCAAGCTGCACTACGCCGGTATCGACTGGGCGACCAAGACCCATGCGGTCTGCGTGGTCGACCAGGCCGGCCAGCTCCGTGCCCGCTTCCAGGTCCCCCAACACCGGCAAGGGCTTTACCGGGCTCAGCAAGCGTCTGGGCTCCCTCGGGGTGGCCGGCGTGGCGATCGAACGCTCCGACGGTCCACTGGTGGAAGCCATGCTGGAGGCCGACCTGCGCGTGGTGATGGTCACCCCGCGGCAGGTCAAGAGCTTGCGCAGCCGGTATCGGGCCAGCGGGGCCAAGTCCGATCCCGCCGACGCCTACCTGCTGGCTGATGTGCTGCGCACCGACGGCCACCGCCTGGCCGCGCTCACCCCAGACAGCGAGCCGACCAAGATCCTGCGGGCGCTGTCGCGCACCCGCAAAGACCTGGTCGAGGCCAGGGTCGCGCTGGTCAACCAGCTCACCAGCCAGCTGGAAGGCTGCTTTCCCGGCGCCATCGGGCTGTTCCACGAGCTGCACTCGCCAACCGCTGTCG
>Ga0307416_100001871_pt1 | contig 11734 bp, 6 predicted proteins | sample DK1Cmetagenome_2_FD_203821 | JGI IMG/M metagenome (GOLD analysis project Ga0307416, IMG submission 203821) | Maize rhizosphere microbial communities from greenhouse at UC Davis, California, United States - DK15-C-3 | ecosystem: Host-associated > Plants > Roots > Rhizosphere > Soil | place: USA...
GGGCTGCGGACTCTCTCCACTCCCCACTTCTCACTCGCCACTCGTCCGTTCCTGGCATACTGTCTGCTCCTTCACCCTCCTACGTCGCGCCCGGCGGCGTCGTTCTCTCCTTCCGCGAGTGGTAGTGGCGACTTCTGCGGACAGCGCCGAGAGGCCACCGGACCTGGGCAGCCTCGAGGCCGATTACGAGATCCTGCGCGCGCTCGGCCGCGGCGGCATGGCCGTGGTGTACCTCGCTCGCCACCGCGAAAGCTCGCGCCTGGTCGCCATCAAGACCATTCGCCGCCAATACGTCGAGGACCGCGAAGCCATCACCCGCTTCGCGCGAGAGGCGCGCACCGTCGCCCGACTCGACCACCCGAACATCGTCCGCACCCACGCCGTCGAGCTACTCGCCGAGCGGGCCCTCGCCATCGTCATGGAGTACGTGCCCGGTGGCACGCTGCGCGACGAGATGCGCCGCGGCGCGCCCTTCACCTACGAGCGGGCCACGCAAGTGCTGCGCGACGTGGCCGCGGCGCTCGGCTACGCCCACAGCCAGGGGATCGTGCACCGCGACGTGAAGCCGGAGAACATCTTCCTCGACGACCTCGCGGGGCGGGCGCTGCTCTCCGACTTCGGCATCGCGCGCTCGATCGGAAGTGAGACGCTGCTCACCATGGCCGGCGTCACGCTCGGCACGCCGGCGTACATGTCGCCCGAGCAGATCGAGGCGATCCCGGTGGACGGGCGCAGCGACATTTACAGCCTCGGCCTCGTCGGGTGGGAGATGCTGGCCGGCAAGCGGCCCTGGGAAGGGGACAGCCTCTACAGTGTCATCTACAAGCAGAAGCACGAGGAGCTGCCTCGGCTCACCGAACTGCGCCCCGACATCCCCGCCCCGCTGCTCTTCGCGATCGAAGGAGCGATGCACAAGCACCGCGACGAGCGGTGGGCGAACACGGACGAGTTCCTGGCGCAGTTCTCCGACGAGACCCCGGCGACGCGGGGTGTCGGTCCGGTGGCGGTGATCCGTGATGAGGGATCGACGCCCGAGCTCGACCGTGGCGGTAGCGGGCGCGACCGTGCCGTGGAACAGGGCGCCCAGGACTCGCTGTCGGGTCAGCTCGCCCGCCCGCCCATCGAGGCCCGCGAGATTCTGCCCGCGCCGGAAGTGGACACCCCGACCATCCGGTTGAGCCGGGCGTCGGAGGCACAGGCCGCGCAGCATGTTGCGCAGGCTCCCGCACGGCCCGCCGCTACTACGCCGGAGGCAGACGAGCCACTCAGCCGAGTGGCCGCCCGCGAGGCTGCGCTCGACGAACCGGATCTCGATGCGGCCGCGCTCCAAGGCGTGGCGGCCGGGACGGCTCCGCGCCCCTCGCCCGCGCCACCCTCACCGACTGCTGCGCCGCCGACGAGAGCGCCCACGGCGGTCCTGCCGATCGTGGTGCGCAGGCCGCGGCGCTTCCGACCGATCGGCCTCTTGATTCCGCTCGCCTTGGCCGCGGTGCTCGCCCTCTTCGTCGCGCAACGTGAGCGCTCGGCGGAGCGGCGTGAGGGCGCGGTGGCGGCGCTCGATACGCTCTCGACCACGACGAGCAGCGGTACCGTCGTTCCGCGAGACAGCGCGCGCGCGCAGCCAGCCGGCCCGCGAGTGGGCGCCGGCGCATCCGCCCGCAACCGGAACACCCCGGCCCGGGGGTCCGCGCCACCGGCGACGCCGGCGACCCCGGCGGCGCCTCGTGACACCGCCGCGGCTGACAGTACGCGGCAAAGGCAGCCGGCAGCCGCCGCGAAGGCGGATACCGCGAAGGCGGCGGATACCGTGACCGCGGGCACCGTGGCCGCGCGGCGGATTCCACGGTCGCGTGCCGACAGCGTGGCAGCGTGCGACTCGCCCACGCTGGCCGATCAGCGCGCGTGCCTGTACGTCCACATCGCAGCCAACGACGGCGAGCTGAACCGCGTGTACGGCGAGCTCATCGCTGCGCTCCGCGCGCGGGCCGGCAGCCGCAGCCAGGACGGCGACCCACCGGCCGTGCGGCAGCTCCGCGCTGAACAGCGGGCGTGGCTCGTGGAGCGGGACGCCGAGTGCCGACGGCGCTCGCGAGCCGAGGAAGGAGCGCTCTGGGCGCGGGTGCGCGCGCGCTGCCTCGGTGAGATGTCCGACGACCGCGCCCAGAACCTGGCGGCGGAGCTCGATCGGGTGCGCGGCTGAGGACGGCAGCGATCAGCGATCAGCGATACAGCAGGAGTGGCTGCCGATGAACGCGGATGCACGCGCATGCACGCGGATCCCTCCCTCGCATGAGTAAAGCCCCGCTTCTGGACTCGAAAATAGGAGCGTTGGCCCGCGCCGGGAGCGATCCGCGGCCGCCGTTGCACTTCTGATCGCTGGTCGCTGATCGCTGATCGCCAGTTTCGTCGCTAACTTTGCGGGGCCCGCCGCACCCACGGCACCCACCGCGCTGCCCCTCTCCGGGAGATCTCATCGTGGCCGATTCCGCCACCGCCGCGTCGTCAGCGTCGTCACCGTCGACCAGCGGTACGTCGCTCGACGAGCTGTGCATCAACACCGTTCGCACCCTGTCCATGGACGCGGTGCAGAAGGCCGACTCCGGCCACCCGGGCACGCCGATGGCGCTCGCGCCGCTCGCCTACGTGCTCTGGACGCGTCACCTCCGCTACAACCCCGCCGACCCGGGGTGGCCGGACCGTGACCGCTTCGTCCTCTCGGCCGGCCACGCATCGATGCTCCTCTACAGCGTGCTCTACCTCACCGGCTACGACCTCACGCTCGAGGACCTGAAGCAGTTCCGGCAGTGGGAGAGCAAGACGCCGGGCCACCCGGAGTACGGCTACGCGCCGGGCGTGGAGACGACGACCGGCCCGCTCGGCCAAGGGTTCGGCAACGCCGTGGGAATGGCGGTGGCCGAGGCGCACCTCGCGGCGGTGTTCAACAAGGAAGGGCACGGCATCGTCGACCACCACACGTACTTCATCTGCAGCGACGGCGACCTGATGGAGGGCGTCTCGCACGAGGCCGCGTCGTTCGCGGGTCACTTCAAGCTCGGCAAGCTGATCGGCTTCTACGACGACAATAAGATCACGATCGACGGTTCGACGGACCTCACGTACACCGACGACGCGGCCATGCGCTTCGAGGCGTACGGCTGGCACGTGCAGCACGTGGCCGACGTCAACGACCTCGACGCGCTCGACGAGGCGATCGACGTCGCCAAGCGGGTGACCGACCGGCCGTCGCTCATCGTCTGCCGCACGCACATCGGCTTCGGCAGCCCGAACAAGCAGGACACCGCGAAGGCGCACGGCGAGCCGCTCGGCGTGGACGAAATCAAGCTCACGAAGCAGGCGTACGGCTGGCCGAGCCTCGAGCCGTTCCACGTACCCGACGAGGCGCTCGCCGCCTGGCGCGGAGCCGGAGCGCGCGGGGCGGGGCGGCAGGACGAGTGGCGGCGTCGCTTCGAGGCATACCGGGCCGCGTTCCCGAAGGAGGCCGGCGAGCTCGAGCGGCGGCAGCGCGGCGAGCTGCCCGCCGGCTGGGAGTCGGCGATCCCGTCGTTCACGGCGGAGAACGGCAACGTGGCGAGCCGCGCCGCGAGCGGGCAGGTGCTCAACGCGATCGCCGCCAAAGTGCCCGAGCTGATCGGCGGCTCGGCCGACCTCGCGCCGTCGAACAACACGCTGCTCAAGCAGGCCGACACGTTCTCGCCGACTAACCACGCGGGGCGGAACTTCCACTTCGGCATCCGCGAGCACGGGATGGGCTCGATCATGAACGGGATGGCGCTCCACGGCGGCATCATCCCGTACGGCGGCACCTTCCTGATCTTCTCCGACTACATGCGCCCGCCGATCCGCCTGGCGGCGTTCATGGAGCGGCAGGTCATCTACGTCTACACGCACGACTCCGTCGGCCTCGGCGAGGACGGGCCGACCCACCAGCCGATCGAGCAGCTCACGGCACTGCGCGCGATCCCGCGCATGACGGTGATCCGCCCCGCCGACGCGTCGGAGACGGCCGAGGCGTGGCGCGCGGCGCTCACGCACCGCGACGGTCCGGTGGCGCTCGTGCTCACGCGGCAGAAGCTCGGCTTCGTGGACCGCACGAAGTACGCGCCGGCGGGCGGGCTCGCGCGCGGCGCCTACGTCCTCGCCGACGCGCCGGGCGGGGCGCCGCAGGTCGTGCTGCTCTCGAGCGGGAGCGAGGTGGCGCTCGTCCTCGCGGCGCAGGACCGCCTGGCGGGCGAGGGCATCCGCGCTCGCGCGGTGAGCATGCCGAGCCACGAGCTCTTCGCCCGACAGCCCGCGGAGTACCAGCGCGAGGTGCTGCCGGCCGGCGTGCCGCGCGTCGCGATCGAGGCTGCGCACCCGATGTCGTGGTACCGCTGGGTGGGCACCGAGGGCGTGGTGCTCGGCATCGAGCGGTTCGGGGCGTCGGCGCCGTACGCCCGGATCTACCAAGAGCTCGGGCTCACCGTCGACAAGCTCGTGGAAGCGGCGCGGCGGGTGGCGCGGCGGTGAGCTGAAGTGCCGCCGCGCGCGGTGGGGATCCAGGCGCTCGCCGTGCTGCTGTCGTGCTACGCGATGGGCGGGTTCGCCCTGGCACTGCGGATGGTGGGCGATCGGGACCCTCGGCTCCGGTGGCAGCTCGTCGGCGCGGCGAGCGCGGCGTTCGCCGTGAGCGCCGGCGTCGCCGCCCTCTCGGTGTGGCGCCTCGAGCGGCGGTCCCCGTCGGCGCTCGTCGTCTGCGGCGTGCTCGGCGCGGCGCTCTGCCTTGCCATCCCCGCGGCCGCGCCGCCCTCGGTCGTGACGCGCGAGACGTGGTGGGCCGCCGCCGGCGGGGCCGCCCTCTTCGTCGGCTTCCTGCTGCTGGCCGCGTGGTACGTCCGGCGGGAGCTGCGCGCGAGAACCTAACGACACAGGGCGGGGGCCGCCGGCGGGCCGGCGCGATGCGGGGGCGCGCCGGCTGCCCCGCCGACCTCGCGCGCTCGACCGCACTCGAGGAACCGATCATGACGACTCCAGCCACCACCGTCCGCCAGTACGAGGTCCGCGCGGCCTCGGCGCCGACGTTCGGGCGCGTGCTCTGCAACGCCCGCCATCACCACTTCGTCGTCGACGGGCCCGTCCAGAACGGCTGCCCCGGCGAGGCCCTCACGCCGCCGGAGCTGTTCCTGTCCGCCGTCGCGGCCTGCGGCGTCGAGCTCCTCCACGTGATCGCCCGCGACGAGGGCGTCCCGATCGAGCGTGTCGCCGTGGACGTGACGGGCACCGTCGACCGAAGCCGGCAGCCGCGCGCGGGCGTGACACTGTTCACCGCCGTCCGGCTCCGCTTCGCCATCAGCGGCGCCGACGGCGCCCAGGCGGCCGCGCTCGTGGAGGGCTTCAAGCGCCGGTGACCCCTCTACGGCACGGTCGCAGTTGCGACCGCCGACACGACGGTGGAGTACCAGGTCGAGCCGTCACCGCCCGACCGCGCGCCGTAGGGAGCTTCGTTTGGAGGCCGACGCCACGAGTCCCGCGTACGACGCATTCCGGAGCACGCTCCTCGGTCCGCGCGACGTGTGGGCGCTCCGCGACGGGCCCCCGCTGGAGCTCCTCACGTTCACGCTCGACGGGCGCGTGAGCGAGTATCGCCTCGTCCGCGACTGAGCCGCGCGGCCACACGAGCCGTTAGGCGCGCGGCCGGCACGAGCCCGACACCATGTCAGGATTCTGTACGGACGCGTAAGGCGGCATTGCGACCGCTCCGGCGGAGACGCTTCATGCGGCACCTCTCTCCGGAGACACTCGTGCCCCGCTTCCCCCGCCGCCGATCCGCCCAGCGCCACGCCGCGGCCGTCGGCGCTGCCGTCCTGAGCGCCGTCGCTGCCCTCCCCGTCCCAGCCCACCGGCTCGAAGCGCAAGCGACCGCTGGCACCGCACCCACCCCGGTGCTGCCCGTTCAGGACGCGTACCCGCACATCTCGCGCGAGGGCCTCGTCGTGTTCCAGTCCAACCGGGTGGGCGGCTCGAAGCTGTTCGTCGCCCGGCTCGACGGCGGCGGCTTACGCCAGTTGACGAGTGGCTCGGGCGACGACGTCACGCCGGTGTGGTCGCCCGACGGCACGCACGTCGTGTTCGCGTCCGATCGGGACGGCGACGAGGAAGTGTGGATCGTGCGGGCCGACGGGACGGGGCTGCGCAGCCTCACCGACCATCCGGCGAGCGACAGCCATCCGAGCTGGTCGCCCGACGGCCGTCAGATCGTCTTCTGCTCGACCCGCGGGGACGGCGAGAACGACGACATCTACGTCGTGAACGTGGACGGCTCCGGCCTTCGCCGGCTCACGGACAACGGGCTCGATTGGGACACGTTCCCGTCGTTCTCGCGCGACGGGCGCAAGATCCTCTTCCGCCGGTTGCTCCGCGCGCGGACGGCCGCCGGAACGTTGGCGAACTCGGAGGTCATGGTGATGAACAGCGACGGCACGGGCGCCGTCAACCTGTCGCAGCACGTCTGGTTCGACGGGTGGCCGAGCTGGTCGCCCGACGGGCGCCGGATCGCGTTCAGCTCGAACCGCTCCGACGCGTACCAGATCTACGTCATGAACGCCGACGGCTCGGGGATCGCGCGGGTGGTGGACAGTCCGTACACCGACGTCCGCCCGCAGTGGCTGCCGGACGGGCGGGGGCTCGTCTTCAACCGCGAGCACGACGGCCGCATCGAGATCCTGCAGGCAAGGCTCCCGTAAGAGGCGAGCAGAACGGCGGCGCTCGGCCCTCGGCGGTGGCGCGCAGGAGGCGTCCCTGTCATCCCGCAGGCCGACGCTCCCACGCACCACCACCCTTCCTGCGGCGCCGAGAGCCGAGAGCCGAGAGCCGCCGTTATTCAGTTTGCCCCGCGGCCTTCCCGGCGGGGCTCCTCCCAATTGTAGAGGGCCGCGTACACGTCGCGCGAAGTGAGGACGTTGCACACGTAGCCCCGCGTCTCGGCGAAGCGGATGCGCTCCACGAACAGCTCGGGGTCCTTGCCGCCCCGGCGGGCCGACCAGCGCGCCACGCGGCTCGGGCCGGCGTTGTACGCGGCGAGCGCCAAGGCCGGATGTGCGTAGTGTCCGGTGAAGGAGCGGAGGTGCAGCACCCCGAGCCGCACGTTGACGTCGGGCTCGTAGAGCAGCTCCGGGTCCCACGGCGCGATCCGCTCGGCGCGCGCCAGCGCCGCCCCGACGCTCGGCATCACCTGCATCAACCCGCGCGCACCCACGGACGACGTCGCCCGCGAGTCGAAGCTCGACTCCTGCCGCATCACGGCCGCCACGAGCGCGGGGTCCACGCCACGCCGGCGGGCCTCGGCGACGAGATCGGGCTCGCCGATCGGATAGACGAGTCGCCACGCGCGCGCGTCGGTCGCCCCGAGCGCCATCGCGCGGCGGCCGAGCTCCATCGCGCGCCGCATGCGCCCGCGCGCGCGGAACGCGTCGGCGACGGCGAGCATCCGCTCGGCCGACGAGTCGGCGCTCGCCACGAGCGCTTCCATCTCGAGCCGTGCCTCGTGGGCCATACCGAGCCGCTGGAGCAGGTCGGCACGCGCCAGTGCCTCCTCCGCGCCCGCGACCGTCGCGAACGTGTCGGGGGAGGCCGCGGGGGCCCACCGCGGCCCGCCAAGTCGCCGCGCCGCGCGCACGGCGTAGTACGACGTCGGACCGCCGGCGAGGAGCGGCTGCCAGCGCGCGCGCGCTCCGGCGCTGTCGCCGAGCGCGGCACGGGCCCGCCCGCTCCAGTAGCTCGCGGCCGGCACCTCCGCACTCGCCGGGTAGCGCGCGACCACGGAGTCGAGCTCCGCGGCGGCGGTCGTGTACTTCCCGTCCGCGAACGCGAGGATCGCGGCCTGGTAGCTGGCGCGGGCGGCGTACTCGCTCGTGGGGTACGTGCGCCCGAGCGCCAGGTAGGCGTCGCGCGCGGCGGCGTCGCGACGCTCGTCCGTCGCCATCTCGGCGAGCACGAGGAGCGCGCCGGCGGCGGCAGCCGTGTCGTTCCTGTACAGCCGCGCGACGCCGCGCAGGGCGGCGCGCGCGGCCCGGCTCCGGCCGCGGCGGCGGATCAGCTTCGCGCGCTCGAGCGCGGCCGTGCCCGCGTATGGGGACGGCTTCCGGATCCGCGCGAGCAGCCGCTCCGCCTGGCGCTGCCCCGCCGGCCCCGACTCGGCGAGCACCGACGCCAGGAGCAACCGCTCGTCCCAGGTCGGAGCGCGCATCGCGAACGCCCGGGCGAGGCCGGCGCGCGCCCGCGAGAGCGGCCCGTGCTCCGCCGCGCTGCGCGCGACCGCGACCTCCTCATTCGCCGTGAGCCTGTAGCGCCCCGCGTCGAGCATCTCGATCGCGAGGCGGGCGGTCTCGGTCCCGCTGTTCGCCCGGACGATGGCCATCAACTCGCGCCGCACGCGCTCGCGCTCCGCGAACCCGCGCGCCGTCGCCGCGCGGAGGCGCAGCGCCTGGACCGGCGCTCTCGCCTGCTCGTAGAGCACGATGGCGGCCCTCGCGCGCCCGGTGCGCTCGAGGACCTGCGCTTCCGCGTACGCGGCGTACGCGCGAGCGGCGGTCGTCCGCAGGCGGTCGTACAATTCCGCGCGCGCGCCCGCGTCGCGCTCGAGCGCGGCCGCGCGCAGCATCAGCCAGTCACTGATGGGCGCGAGCACCGAGGCCGCCTCGACGTAGGCGGCGCGCGCGCTGTCCCGCGCGCCCAGCCGCTCGTGCGCGCGCGCGAGGAAGACGAGCGCCTGAGCGCGCGTGCGGGCCCCGCCGGCGAGCGCGCGCGCCGCGCCCGCGTGGGCCAGCGCCGCCCTGGCGTTGCCGCGCTCCAGTGCGCCTCGCGCCAGGAGGAGCCGCGCCGACACGCCCGCGGGCGAGCCGGCCACCGTGCCGGCGAGCGGCGCGCCATCGCCGAGCAGCGAGTCGACGCGCGCCCACCGACCGTTCGCGCCCGCGGCCTCGGCGGCGAGGAGCACCGTCCACGCGGTCCGTCGGGCGGAGTCGGCGAGCGCCGGCGCGAGCAGCGCTTCGGCGTCCCGCGGCCTGCGCTCCGCCAACGCCGCGGCGGCCGCACGATACGCGGGGTCCGCCATCGCCTCCATCGCCTCGGGGCGCGAATCCAGCTCGTCACTCTCGAGAGAGCGATCGGCCGGAACCACGCACCCGATGGCGAACAGTACGAGCGGGGCTGGAAGCCAGCGCGCGCCGCGGAGAACGTACTGGCGGCGCGCATGGCGGATTGGCGAGCTCATGTATTGAAAGACTTTGAAGCTCGCCGGGCGGTCACGGTTCTGTGAGTTATAGGGCCCGAGAGAGGGTCAACGCGGGCCGGCCAGAATGGCGGCCGGCCCGCACCGGAAGAGGCAGAACGATCGCCGCGTGGCGCTACTGGCGCTACTCGTAGCGTAGGGCCTGCATCGGCTCCACTCGGGCCGCGCGCGCGGCCGGAATATAGCCGGCCCCGAACGCCACGAGCGCGAGCACCACCGCCGCGGTCGCGACCACCAGCGGGTCGTGCCCCTCGAGCCCGAACAGCAGCGACTGCGCGGCCCGCCCGAGCCCGAGCGCCGCCGCGACGCCGATCGCCCCGCCGACGAGCGTCATGCGCCCCACCTGGCGGAGCACCATGCCGCGGACGCGTCGCCCGTCGGCGCCGAGCGCCATGCGCACGCCGATCTCGCGCGTGCGCTGTGCCACCGTGTACGCGAGTACGCCGTAGAGGCCGACGGCAGCCAGCATCGTCGCCAGCGCCGCGAACGCCGCCGACAAGGTGCTGATCATCCGGTCGAGGAACACGTTCTCCCGGACCTGCTGCGGCATGGTCTTCAGGTTCTCGACCGGGAGGTTGGGATCGAGCCTGGCGATGACGGCGGGCAGCGTGCGCAGCAGCTGCTGCGGCTCGAGCGACGTCCGCACGTAGAAGTTGATCGATCCCACGGTGCTGTCCTGGCGGTACGGCGTGAAGAACAGGGGCGGCATTTCCTGCTTCACCTCGCTGTACTTGGCGTTCTGGACGAGCCCGACGATCTGGATGTCCATCTTGTCCTGATCCTCGCCCGTCCCGATGCGCTTGCCGACCGCCTCGCGTCCGAGATTGAACTTCTTCGCGAACGCCTCGTTGACGACCGCGACCTTCGGCGTCCCGAGCGCGTCGATTGCGTTGAATTCGCGGCCGGCCAGGAGCGGGACGCCCAGCGTGCGGAAGTAGTCGGGCCCGATCTCGTTGAACCGCGCGTTGGCGTCGGTGTCCGGGTCCCGCTTGAACCCCTCGACCGCCACGTCGGTCCCCCAGTTGCTCCCGGAGAGGATCGGCACGAGCGAGGCGGAGACGCCGGTCACGCCCGGAATCGCCGCGATCTCTTCTTCCACGCGCTGGAACAGCGCCCGGGCGCGGGTGGGGGTGTAGCCGTTGAGCTCCGGCGAGATGCCGAAGGTGACGACGTCGTCGACCTTCAGACCGAGGTCGACGCGGCTGACGTTCACCAGGCTCTTGATGAAGAGCCCCGCCGAGATGAGCAGCGCCATCGAGAGCGCGATCTGCACCGTTACGAGCGAGGTCCGGAAGCGCGCCGCGGCGCGGGCGCCGGAGGGCTGGCCGGCGTTGGCGCGGAGCGTCGTCACGAGGTCGGGGCGCGTGCTGTGGAGCGCGGGGAACATCCCGAAGAGCAGCCCGGTGCCGATCGACAGCGCCGCCGCGAACACGACCACGGCCGGCCGAAGCTCGAGCTGCAGCGTGGTGGCGGCTTCCGGCGGGAGCATCGCCGCGATCCCGGTCAGCGTCCACCGGGCGACGAGCAGGCTCGCCGCCCCGCCCAGCACGGCGAGCAGCACCGACTCGGTGAGGAGCTGCGCGAGGAGCTGCGGCCGGCTGGCGCCGAGCGACAGGCGCACGGCCATCTCCATGGAGCGCTGGGCGGCGCGCGCCAGCAGCAGGTTGGCGATGTTGGCGCAGGCGATGAGCAGCACGATCCCGGTGATCGAAAAGAGCAGGATCAGGGGCGTGCGGGCCTCGCCGTGCACCGAGCTCTGTCCGCGCCGCCCCTCCTCGACCACGATCTCCTTCGTCTTGAAGCGCGCCATCGTCTGGTCGCTCATCCGCTCCTGGAGCGGGGCCTCGACGTCGTTGATGATGGGGCGGTAGACGGCGTTGATGGCCGTGCGGGCCCGCTCGATCGACACGCCGGGCTTGAGGCGCGCGAAGAGGTACGCCCAGTAGCTGCGCCGGTTCTCGAAGCCGTCGAAGCCGGGCGACATGAGCCCGCGCATCGTGATCGGCACGAACACCTGCGGTCGCGAGCCGAGCGTGGTGCCCTCGAAGCCGCGTGGCGCCACGCCCACGATCGTCATCGTCTGCCCGTTGACGACGATCGGCTCGTTCAGCACGGCGGGGTTGGCGCCGAGTCGCGTCTGCCAGTAGCTGTGGCTCAGCACCGCCACGAAGTGCCCCCCGACCACCTGGTCGTCGGCCGGGGTGAGCAGGCGCCCGAGCGCCGGCCGGAGGCCGAGCACGGGGAAGTAGGAGCCCGAGACGAGCACCCCCTCCCCGTTCATCGTCTGCTTGTTGAAGGCCAGGTTAGCGCCGAAGATCCGGTGCGCCGCGATGCCGGTGAACACGGTCTGGGCGCGCTCCAGGTCCCGGAACATCGGGTAGCTGAAGACGAGGTCGCAGTCGCCGGCCTGGTTGCACGACTGCGAGCCGGGCTTCGGCTCCGGCGCGG
>Ga0307416_100001872_pt1 | contig 11733 bp, 7 predicted proteins | sample DK1Cmetagenome_2_FD_203821 | JGI IMG/M metagenome (GOLD analysis project Ga0307416, IMG submission 203821) | Maize rhizosphere microbial communities from greenhouse at UC Davis, California, United States - DK15-C-3 | ecosystem: Host-associated > Plants > Roots > Rhizosphere > Soil | place: USA...
GGAAGACCTATCCCTCTACGAGCTGCACGTCCGCGATTTTTCCATCACCGACGACTCCGTCCCCGCCGCGCACCGCGGCACCTACAAGGCGTTCACGGACACCGGCAGCAACGGCATGAAGCGCATGCAGGAACTGGTGGACGCCGGGATGAACGCAGTCCACCTGCTGCCCGTCAACGACATCGGCACCATTGAAGAGCGCCGAAGCGAGCAACGCGAACCGCTCTGTGACCTCGCCGCGCTGCCCGCCGACTCCGAGGAGCAGCAGGCCTGTGTGGCCGAGACTGCAGCCAGGGACGGCTTCAACTGGGGCTACGATCCCCTGCACTACACAACGCCTGAAGGCTCCTACTCCACCAACCCGGACGGACCCGCCAGGATCACGGAATTCCGTGGAATGGTGGCTGCACTGAACACCACCGGCGCGCGGGTGATCCAGGACGTCGTCTACAACCACACGTCCAGTGCCGGCCAGTCCGGGAGCAACAACCTGGACCGGATCGTGCCGGGCTACTACCACCGCCTGAATGCCGCGACCGGATCCCTGGAGACGTCCACGTGCTGTGCAAACACGGCCACGGAGAACGCCATGATGGGCAAGCTCATGGTCGATTCCCTGGTGACGCTGGCCAAGACCTACAAGCTGGACGGCTTCCGCTTTGACCTTATGGGCCACCACTCCAGGCAGAACATGCTGGATGTCAGGGCGGCCCTCGACGAACTGACCCTGCCCCGGGACGGAGTGGACGGCAAGAACATCACCCTGTACGGCGAGGGCTGGAACTTCGGCGAGGTGGCCAACAACGCCAGGTTCGTCCAGGCCACCCAGGCCAACATGGCCGGGACCGGCATCGGCACGTTCAACGACCGCCTGCGCGACGCCGTCCGCGGCGGAGGACCCTTTGACCCGGATCCACGGGTCCAGGGTTTCGCTTCCGGCCTGTTCACGGACCCCAATGATTCCCCTGCCAACGGCACCCCGGACCAGCAAAAAGCCGCCCTTCTCCTCGCCCAGGACCTGGTGAAGGTGGGCCTGACCGGCAACCTGAAGGACTACTCCTTCGTTGACCGCACCGGCGCCACCGTCAAGGGCTCGGACGTGCCCTACAACGGCGCCCCGGCCGGGTACACGAGCGATCCGCAGGAGGCCATCACCTACGTGGAGGCCCATGACAACGAGACGCTGTTCGACGCCCTGGCCCTGAAGCTCCCGATGGACACGCCCATGGCCGACCGGACACGGATGCAGACCCTCGCGCTCAGCACCACCGCCTTCGGGCAGGGCATCTCCTTCTGGCACGCCGGCGGAGAGTCGCTGCGCAGCAAGTCCCTGGACCGCAACAGCTACGACTCCGGCGACTGGTTCAACGTCCTGGACCACACGGATGCCACCAACGGCTTCGGCCGCGGACTGCCGCCCAAGGCTGACAATGAGGACAAGTACGGCTACATGCGCCCGCTGCTCGCGGATCCCGCGCAGAAACCGGCTTCCGCGGAGATCGCAGCCGCCCGCGGACGGGCTGCTGAACTGCTGCAGATCCGCAAGAGCACCCCGCTGTTCCACCTGGGCGAGGCAGCCCTGGTGCAGCAGAAGGTGTCCTTCCCGGCCGGCGGTCCGGAACAGACCCCGGGCGTGGTGGTGATGCGCATTGACGACTCCGTCGGACCGGATGTGGACCGGAACCTGCGCGGACTCGTGGTGGTGTTCAACGCCTCGGACGAGGCCACCAGCCAGACCGTAGCCGGCACCGCGGGCTCCGCCTATGCCTTGCACCCGGTGCAGGCCGGGGGCACTGACTCTGTGGTCAAGACGGCCTCCCATGACGCTGCATCCGGGACCTTCACCGTCCCGGCCCGCACGGTGGCGGTGTTCCAGGCCGGGTAGCGGCGGATTAGGCTGGTGGCCATGGCATCTTCCCCGCCGGACGCGCTCCGGCTTCCCGACGCGCTACGGCATCCCGACGTGACGGCGGCCGTGGCGGGCCTGCGTGCCCGCCTCGCGTCCGGGAACCGGATCTTGCTCGGCATTACGGGTTCGCCGGGGTCGGGCAAGTCGACCCTTGCTGCCGGCCTGCACGCGGTTTTCGGCGCCGGCGCGGCCGTGGTGGTGCCAATGGACGGATTCCACCTGGGCAACGCGATCATCGACGGCACACCGCTGCGGCAGCGAAAGGGGGCAATCGACACGTTCGACGTCGGCGGCTACCTCTCGCTGTTGCAGCGGCTGGCGCGGCGGGATGAGCCTGTGGTCTATGCGCCGGACTTCCGCCGCGAGATTGACGAGCCGGTGGCTGCTTCCATTGCCGTTCCGGCGTCGGTGCCGCTGGTGATCACCGAAGGCAACTACCTGCTGGCCGACCGCCCGGTGTGGAGGCAGGTCCGGGCGCAACTGGATGAGGTCTGGTTCATGGACACTCCCCCGGACCTTCGCCTCGCCCGGCTGGTGAACCGGCATGTGGAGTTCGGCATGGACCGGCCCGCCGCGGAGGACTGGGCCGCCGGCTCTGACGAGGCCAACGCGCGGCTGATCGAATCCACCCGTCCTGCCGCGGACCGGGTCATCCCCTGGTGCTAGATTTCCCGCAACAGGCAAAGCAGCGAAATGGAGACTCATATGGCACCCGTATCCGCACCATCGGTTCACCTCGGCGACGGATTGAACGTCAGTCCCCTGGGCTTCGGCGGAATGGCCCTCACACCGGTCTATGGGGAGGTTGACCCCCAGGAGGCCCTGCGCACCCTCCACCATGCCGTTGATGCGGGCGTCAGCTTCATTGACACCGCTGATATCTACGGTGGCGGCAGCAACGAGGAGCTCATTGCCCAGCTGCTGAAGGAACGCCGGGATGACGTGCAGCTGGCCACGAAGTTCGGCCTGGTGGGCACGCCCAGCAGCGGCTACACCGACATCCGCGGCGACCGCGCGTACATCCAGCAGGCGGTGGAAGCCAGCCTCCGCCGCCTGGGCACCGACACCATCGACCTTTACTACATGCACCGCCGCGACCTCCGCGTTCCGATTGTGGAAACCGTGGAGGCCATGGCGGTGCTGGTGCAGCAAGGCAAGGTGCGGCACCTCGGCCTGTCGGAAGTGACCGCCGAGGAGCTGCGGGAGGCCAGCAGCGTCCACCCGATCGCCGCCGTCCAGAGTGAATGGTCCATCTGGAGCCGCGATGTGGAACGCAACGTTGTTCCCGCGGCAGCCGCGCTTGGGGTGGGGTTTGTGCCCTATTCGCCGCTGGGCCGGGGATTCCTCACCGGCACAGTGGACGCTTCAAAACTCGGGAGCGGCGACTTCCGCCGCAACATCCCCCGGTTCGCCGCGGACGCGGCGGACGCCAACCAGGGAGTGGTGGCCGCGGTGCAGTCCGTCGCCGGCGAGCTCACCGTCTCCGGCAAGCCGGCGACGCCGGCCCAGGTGGCTCTCGCCTGGCTGTTTGCCCAGGGCAAAAAGCTCGGCCTGCCCGTGGTTCCCATCCCGGGCACACGCAAGGCGGATCGGATCGACGAGAACCTGGGTGCGCTGGCGCTAAACTTCACCACTGCGCAACTGGAGATGCTCGACGCCGCTGCGGACGCCGTCGTCGGCTCCCGCTCTGCGGACCCCAACTGGGTGTCCCAGGGCCGTGAGTAAGGCGTCCGTAGACTGAAGCGCATGGATTCCCTCATTCACAACCTGCGTGACATCACCATCCGCCGGATTTCGGTCAGCGAGATGGACAACAACGTGTATTTGCTCACCGCCAAGGCCTCCGGGGCGCAGCTCCTGATCGATGCGGCCGATGATCTGGCCGCCATCCAGGGGCTGTTCGCCGATGCTGCCGCGGACACGTCCGCGACGCCAAAGCTGGCCCTGATTGCCACCACCCACCAGCACTGGGACCATGTCCGTGCGCTGCCGGGCCTGGTGGAGGCAACCGGAGCGAAGACGGCGGCCGGGACGGATGACGCCCCGGTACTGCCGGTGCCGGTGGATGTGCTGCTGGACCACGGGGACGTGGGCAACTTTGACGGTTTCGACGTGACGGCAGTGCACCTGCGCGGCCACACACCGGGCTCGGTGGCGCTGGTGTACCAGGACCCTGAAGGACCTGCGCACATCTTCTCCGGCGATTCACTGTTCCCGGGAGGCGTGGGCAACACCCAGAAGGATCCGGAACGCTTCAACCAGCTCATCACCGACGTCAGCGAACGGCTGTTCGACGCCTACCCCGACGACACCGTGGTGCATCCCGGCCATGGAAAGCCCACCACGCTCGGCGCGGAGCGTCCGCACCTTGAGGAGTGGCGCGCCCGCGGCTGGTGATACAGGGTTAATCACTCATCGAGTGCTCCGCAACTGCCGTTATGAACCTTCTAAACGGCGGTTGGGGAGCACTCGATGGTAGTTAAGGGACCTTAGCGGCTGCGGCGTTCGTTCGACGCCGGAGCTGACGCGCGGCGGGGGCCGCCGCTGCGTGCCGGACGGCCTTCGCCGGACCGGCCGTTGCCCCCGCCGGAGTAGGATCCGCCCGAGGTGCCGCCGGTGTTGGAGGACCAGACTGCCGCGTTGCCGCCCGCCGAGCCGGACTTGGCACCGGCAGCTGCGCGCTGGCCCGTTGCCGGACGTCCGCTGCGCTGGCCGCCCGTTGCGCCGCCGGTGCGGGGTGCGCCGCCACGGCCTGACGCGCTGCGGGGTGCACTGGTGCGGGTAGCAGCGCCGCGGGCATCGCCACGGCCGTCGGTTGCCCGTGCGTCAGACCCGCGGCCGGCCGATGCACGGCCGCCTGCTGCGGGAACGTCGTTGTGGTGCGAGTAAGCAGTGGCACGGCCGCGGCCGCGGGCATTGCGGCGCTCTGCGCGCTCGGCGTCGGCGCGGTCCTGGTTCTTTTCCACCACGCGCTCGGCAGCGTTGCGGGCAGCGGCCTGGCCTTCATAGGCCACGGCACGGCGCTCGGCGCGGGGAAGGTCCGTGCGGGGAGCCTCGGCCGCAACCCGTCCGCGTCCGCCACGTCCGCCGCGGCCACCCGCGGTGGGTGCAGCCTGGCGGCGGGCGCGCTTGCGCTCGGCGTTGGCACCGGTGGAGGTGCCGCCGCCGAGCTGTGCCGCCTTGGCGGCGAGCAGAGCGGCGCGGGTGCGCGGATCGATCTTGTCGGCCATTTCGCCCACCAGTTCGGCAACCAGCGGTGAGTTGGCAGTGACGCGCTCGAAGTTAACCTCGACGCCGGCAGCCTTCATGAGCTTCTTGACGTCGGACTGCTGCTCCGGAAGGGTCAGCGTGACCACGGTGCCGTCCGAACCTGCACGGGCCGTACGGCCCGAGCGGTGCAGGTACGCCTTGTGCTCCGTGGGCGGGTCGACGTGGATCACCAGTTCGACGTCGTCCACGTGGACGCCGCGGGCGGCGACGTCGGTGGCCACCAGGACGCGGACGTCGCCGGAGGAGAACTCGGCGAGGTTGCGGTCACGGGCGTTCTGCGAAAGGTTGCCGTGCAGGTCGACGGCGGGGATGCCGGCGTCGGTCAGGGTCTTGGCAAGCTTGCGAGCGTGGTGCTTGGTGCGCATGAAGAGCACGCGGCGGCCGGAACCCGAAGCGAGTTCGACGATCAGCTGCTTCTTGACGGTCTGGTCGTTGACGACGAGCACGTGGTGTTCCATGGTGGTCACCGCGGCCTGCGGATCATCCACGGAGTGGGTCAGCGGGTTGGACAGGTAGCGCTGGACGATCTTGTCCACGCCGTTGTCCAGGGTGGCGGAGAACAGCAGCCGCTGCCCCTGGCTCGGGGTCATGTCCATGAGCTTCTTGACCACCGGCAGGAAGCCGAGGTCGGCCATGTGGTCGGCCTCGTCCAGCACGGTGACCTCAACAGCCTCGAGGGTCAGGATGCGCTGACGGATCAGGTCCTCCAGGCGGCCCGGGCAGGCGATAACAATGTCGACGCCGGCGCGCAGCGCCTTCTCCTGGCGGGCCTGGGAGATGCCGCCGTAGATGACGGTGGTGTTCAGGCCCATGGCCTTGGCCATCGGCTCGATGGTGGCGTTGATCTGGGTGGCCAGCTCGCGGGTCGGCGCAAGGACCAGGCCCATCGGGCGGCCGGGCTTGCGGAAGTGCTTGGCTTCCCGCTCAGCGAGTCGTGCTACAAGCGGGATGGCGAAAGCGATGGTCTTGCCGGAGCCGGTGCGGCCGCGGCCCAGGACGTCGCGTCCGGCCAGGGTGTCCGGGAGGGTCTTGACCTGGATGGGGAAGGGTTCGGTGATTCCCTGGGCGGTCAGCGTGTCGGCGAGTGCCTTGGGCGTGCCGAGGGCAGCAAAAGTAGTCATGTGTTTCAAGGTCTTTCAGGCGGTATCCATGCGGATATCGGCCCCCGGTGCCGGTTGGCCCAAGGGTTCGCCGAAGAAAAGTCAGGTGATCAACCGGGCTGCTGCCAACCTTGCGGTGGCGGCGGCCGGGACCAAATAGAACGCGTTCATCGACGCAGGATGTGCCTCTCACATGAAAAAAACCCACTCCCTGCGGATAAATCCTTCGGGGACCCGGTCAACGAGCCGAAGCTGTTCAACCGAGTACTAAGCGGGCATCACTGCACATCAAGTTCCACCAGTCTAGCATCCGCGGGCTCCGCCCCCGTTTCGGGGTTACCGCGCTGTCCCTCCGGCCGTCACTTCAGCTAGCGCCAACATGGCGGACCCATCCGGTTCGGGCTCGGGTCCGAATCCCCTCGGGAGGATCTACCCGAAAGGACATCCCATGGGACTCGAAGACAAGGGACGCAACGTCGTTATCCATCACCTTGGGAGCGCCAGCGAGCAACCCGGCCGGCTCACCGGCAACGGGGACCCCAGGCGGGAGGGCCAGGCGGACCAGGCCGGGGTGAGGCCCGTGGAAGCCGCCGAACCTGCTCCAACAACAGACTACGATTGATGCTTTGAGTCTCGACATTTGTCGAAGGGTAGTGACACGGACGGCGGCTGATTCGCCCGTCCGTGAGACGAAGACAGGGAGGCGCCCCCATCACGTCAGGGCCCGGCACTACGCCGAGGCACGCCCTTTCCCGCCCCGGGTCCGCTGGAAGCCCGAGGCTGTCCGCCGTCGAAACGCGGGCCCGCCGCTTGGTGCGAGCAGCTGCTGGCCTGCGGAGGAGGGCCTCCACCCGGCCCATAGTCTTAATCCACCCCCCAACTGTTACCTCCGTCACATTTGTGGCGGCTCCGTGCGGACGGCGGCGCGGCACCATGCCTGCAGAGGCAGGCCGCCCGCCCGGTCTGCCTGAGATAAGGAAAGAAGCACTGATGTCTGAACGCACCACTACGGCTGCCAGGAACACTGCAACGGAATCCGCCAGCAGCCACAGCCAGGAACCGCACCTTGCCCGGGCACTGGGCAACCGCCACATCCAGCTGCTGGCCATCGGCGGTGCCATCGGCACCGGCCTGTTCATGGGCTCCGGCAAGACCATCTCCCTCGCCGGCCCGTCCGTCATCTTCGTCTACATGATCATCGGCTCCATGCTCTTCTTCGTGATGCGGGCCATGGGCGAGCTCCTGCTCTCCAACCTGAACTACAAGTCCTTCAGCGACTTCGCCGGAGACCTCCTGGGTCCGTGGGCAGGATTCTTCACGGGCTGGTCCTACTGGTTCTTCTGGGTTGTCACCGGCGTGGCAGACATCGTTGCGATTGCCGGCTACGTGGACAAGCTGGCTCCCGGCACCCCGCTGTGGATCCCCGCGCTCATCACCCCGGTAGTGCTGATCCTGCTGAACCTTCCCACGGTCAAGGCCTTCGGCGAAGCCGAGTTCTGGTTCGCGATCATCAAAGTGGTGGCCATCCTTGCGCTGATCGGCACCGGCGTCGTGATGATCGCTACGAACTTCACCTCCCCCAACGGCGCGGTGGCCAGCCTGGCCAACATCTGGAACGACGGCGGCATGTTCCCGCACGGCATGTTCGGCTTTATCCTCGGCTTCCAGATCGCCATCTTCGCCTTCGCCGGCATCGAACTGGTGGGTACGGCAGCAGCTGAAACCAAGGACCCGGAAAAGAACCTCCCGCGGGCCATCAACTCGATCCCCATCCGGGTGCTGCTCTTCTACGTTGGGGCCCTGGTGGTCATCATGGCGGTCAACCCGTGGCGGAGCATTGACGGCGCCAGCAGCCCGTTCATCGGCATGTTCACCCTGGCAGGGCTGGGCATCGCGGCAGTGGTCATCAACCTGGTGGTCCTCACCTCCGCGGCTTCCAGCGCCAACTCCGGCATCTACTCCACCTCGCGCATGGTCTACGGCCTGGCCCAGGACGGCAACGCCCCGAAGGCCTTCGGCAAGCTGAGCATTCGCAAGGTTCCGCAGAACGCCCTGCTGTTCTCCTGCATCTTCCTGCTCGCCGGCCTGGTGCTGCTCTACTCGGGCGACTCCGTCATCGGTGCGTTCACGGTGGTCACCTCGGTTGCCTCCGTGCTGACCATGTTCGTCTGGTCCATGATCCTGGTCAGCTACATCGTGTTCCGCCGCCGCCGGCCGCAGCTGCATGCAGCGTCCGCCTTCAAGATGCCCGGCGGCCTGTTCATGCCCTACGTGGTGCTGGCATTCTTCGTGTTCATGCTGGTGGCGCTTGCCCAGGCCGAGGACACGCGCCTCGCCCTGGTGGTGGCTCCCCTCTGGTTCCTGATCCTTGGCGCTGCCTGGCACTTCAACCGCAAGACGCCGCTCCAGCAGGCGCGGATCGAGGAATGGAAGGCTGAGTCTGCTTCGGACAAGGCCGCCGAGAAGGCGGCCGCAGGCCAGACGGAAGCCAATGCCCTGAGCTAGGGCGTTCGACGCGACGCGACCCGCGGCGCAACAACCACAGCGACGACGGCGATGGCGGCCGTGAGGGCGAAGACTCCTGCGAAGGAGGCGCCCGACACCCCGCCCGCCGTCGTCGTTGCCGTTAATGCGGTAAAGACAATCCCGGTGGCGGCCAGGGCCAAAGCTCCGCCCAGGGAATCCGCAATGGACATGGCCGAGCTGTTGAACCCCTCAGTTGCCGGCGTGGACATGGCCAGCGTCATCACGCTCAGGCGCGGATACATCAGGCCCATCCCGCCGCCGGCGGAAATCCAGCCGGCAATCGCGACGGCGGCCGGCCAGTCCAGGACGGTGGTCACCAGGGCAAGGACGACGGCGCCAAGCACCATCACCGATCCGATCACCATGGCGCGGAGGTTGCTGAGCTTCCCGCCCATCCGCCCTTGAACGGCCGATGCGCCGGCCCAGGCGAGGGCGCCGCCGGTGAGGGTGAGGCCCGCGAACGTGGGCGAAAAGGAGTAGCGCTCCACCAGCAGGTACGGAAGATAAACCTCCGCGCCGAAGAACGCCGCCGAGACCAGCCCGCGCGCAAGGATGACGCTCGGAAGCCCGCGCCGGGCCAGCAGGGTGCCGCGCGGCACCAAGGGCCGCACCGCCACCAGGGCAATCACGACGGCGGCCGCCGCCAGGAAGCCGCCGGCCACCGGAACCTGCGCCGACAGGTTCAGCGCCAGGACGGCCAGCGCCGCGAGGGTGGCCCAGGCGAGCCGTCCGTAGGACCACCGCTGGGCGCCTGTGGTTCCTTCCGGCGTGCCGGCTTTTGCGGGGGTATGGTGCAGTCCCCGCAGCGCGGGCACGATCATCAGGAGCGCCGGCACCACCAGCCCCACCACGCCCAGGAACACCCAGTGCCAGCTGGCCGCCTGCGCTACGATTCCTGCTGCGAACGGGCCCACCAGGGACGGGATGACCCACGCTGCGGAAAACGCGGCGAAAATCTTCGGATGCAGCACGGGCGGATAAACGCGCGCCACCACAACGTACAGCGCCACGGTCATGGCGCCGCCGCCCAGGCCCTGCACCAGCCGCCCCGCCACCAGGGAAGCCATGCTGCCCGCCGTCCCCGCGATCAGAAGACCGAGCACGAACAGGGCCACGGAAGCGTACAGGGGTCCCACGGGTCCGCGGCGGTCGGACCAGTTGCCGGCCGCCACCATGCCGATCACACCGGTGGCGAGGGGCCCGGCGAAGGCCAGCGCGTACAGGTCCGCACCGTCCAGTTCGCGGCTGACCAGCGGCATGATGGTGGTCACGGCGAGGGATTCGAACGCCGCCAGGAACACCAGGGCGCACGCCCCGGACGTCACCAGCAGGTAGTGGCGGTGGAGGATGCCGGCCGTCTCGGGGGCGGCAGCAGGGGCGCTTCGTTGCACGGCGGTGGCCTGATCGGTAGTGGTGGCTGGTGCCTGCCATTAAACACCTCAGGCCGTGTTGTTCAGCGTCATCCTGAACAACACGGCCCGAGGTGCGTGCGGGCAATCCGGCCCGACGATCTTGTGCGCTGCTTTTGTCGCGACTTCCCTAGGGGGCTGCCGCCACAGTGTCCCCGGCGACGGGTTCCACGTTGCTTTCGTCCTGATCCTTGTGCCCTGCCGGCCGGCCACTCGACTTTACGGCTAGTGGAACGAACAGGAAGGCCAGGGCGGCGATGAGCCCCGGGATCGCGAAGAACAGGAAGTTCATCTCAACCGGAAGTTTGAGGGTCAGGAGAATGCCTCCAAACGTCGGCCCGACGATGGCCCCCATCCGGCCGACGCCAGATGCCAGTCCGATCGCCGTCGAGCGCATGAACGACGGGTAGTACTGGGACACGAAGGAGTAGGAGATATTCTGTGCTCCCATCGTGCAAGCGCCGGTGAGGGCCACGAGCAGCAGCAGGACCACCATGTTGTCGGCGAACCCCAGGAGGGTCAGCGAGACGGCGGAGATCACGAACATGGGGACGAGCACCCGCTTCACACCCCAGGTGTCCGAGAGCTTTCCGAGCACCAGGGTGCCGACGATGGCCCCCACGTTCAGGACGATCATGAACGTCAGGCTGGAACCCAGGGCATACCCTGCCTCGACCATCAGCTTGGGGAGCCAGATGGTCAAGCCGTTGACCATGAGCAGGCACATGAAGAAGGCAACCCAGATCATGAGCGTCCCGAGTGCGCGGCGATTCTTGAACAGCGCACCCACCGGGCTGCCTGGTTCCTTCTCCTGGACTCCGGTGAACTCCACCGACGGTCCCGGCGCCGCCCCGGGGTTGACCTTGGACAGGGCGGAGCACAGCGCCTCGAACTGCTTCTTTTCCAACAGGACCGCGGGGGAATCAAGGAAATACTTCATCATGAACGGCAGGAAGAGCAGGGGAAGCACGGCAACCCAGTAGACGCTCTGCCAGCCGAACGCCGGTAGCAGGAGCATCGCGACGAAGGCTGCCAGGATGCCGCCGACCGAGAAGAAGCACATCACGATCGCCACCAGGGTGTTGGCGCGGTTCTTCGGCGCGTAGTCGGTCAGCATGGCGATGACACTGGGCAGGATGCCGCCAATTCCGAGGCCGCCCAGGATGCGCAGGACCGAGAACTCGACGGGTCCCGGGGCGAATCCGCTCAGCGCGGTTGCGGAGCTGAAGAGAACGATGCTGGCCGTGAGGACCGTCTTCCGGCCGAACCGGTCCGCCAGGATCCCGAACAGGATGGCGCCGACCATCATGCCGACGGGGCCGTAGCTGCCAATGGCTCCCGCCTCGACGGGCCCCAGGGACCACTGCTTCATCAGGACGGGCAGCACCGATCCGTAGACCACCAGGTCGTACATGTCGAAGGTGATGATGAAGCAGGCCCAGAACAACATTCCGGCGTGGAAGCGGTTGAACCGCGCCCCGCCGATGAATTCCCTGACATTGACCGTTGTCATGGCAAC
>Ga0307416_100001874_pt1 | contig 11725 bp, 7 predicted proteins | sample DK1Cmetagenome_2_FD_203821 | JGI IMG/M metagenome (GOLD analysis project Ga0307416, IMG submission 203821) | Maize rhizosphere microbial communities from greenhouse at UC Davis, California, United States - DK15-C-3 | ecosystem: Host-associated > Plants > Roots > Rhizosphere > Soil | place: USA...
ACAATACCGATGGCACCATAACCAAATACATGGTGACCAATGCTCCTGTCGCCAACAGGCATACCACAACAACCACTGAGAAATTTTATGGAATGGCAAGCAATGGTGGTGCAGCATATCGCGGAACGATCTTCAGGGTTGATCCTGATGGAACATCTTCTCTTTCGTTAATGTACAATTTTCGAAATAATGACGGGCGTCATCCTTTGGGCCAGTTGATCGAAGCAAAAGACGGGCTATTATATGGGATGAATAGTGGGGGCATCCTTAATTTGACAAATGATCCAGTCGATTCACGCCATGGTACAATTTTCAGGATCAGTCCTGACGGCACTCGCTATACAATCCTTCGGCGTTTAACTATTCCTGATGGCTCAACCCCACGCGGGTCACTGATACAGGCTTCGAATGGTGTTTTATATGGAATGGCGCAACGCGGAGGAACGGCGGGATACGGAACAATTTTTAGAATTAAGTCCGATGGTAGCAATTTCAGAGTCCTGCATAACTTCACCGGAGAGGACGGAAAGGGTCCTGTGAGTTCATTGTTTCAGGCTTCCAATGGCCTACTGTACGGAATGATCCCAGAAGGAGGCTCACGGGATATGGGTGTAATTTTTAAGATCAAAATGGATGGCGGAGGATTTCAAGTGCTTCGCCATTTCACAGCACCACATGAGCAGCAGAGCTATGGCTCGCTGATGCAGGGACCAGATGGATTTCTTTATGGGACTACAAGGGGCGGCAGCTCGACCTCGCCTGGGTCTGTTTTCAAAATAAAAATGGACGGTACTTCTTATACCACCTTGCACAAATTTCCAACATACACGGACGGATCACCAGAAGGGTCGCTCACCCCGGGTCCTGACGGCGCGCTTTACGGAACCGCTGTGGGTGATAATTCAAATACCGATCCGGGCGGGTTCGGAAATATCTTTAAGATCAATCCAGACGGAAGTGGTTATCAGATCGTGCATCGTTTCAACGGATTAAATGGTTCTCTTCCAAAAGGGAATCTGACGTTGCATGCAAACAAGTTGTTTGGTTTCACATCAAAGGGAGGCATCAATGATGAAGGTGTTATCTTCAGTTACGATCTGACGACAGCTACATATAAAAAACTCCACGACTTGAACGGTAGATCAACGGGAACCAATCCTGTATCCGGAAATCTAGTCGCGGTGCATGCTCCCGAGCCTGAAGTGAACTTCGTGGTGATTCCTGCTAACAATACATTGCACACGGCTCTCACCAGAAATGTAACAGCCAACCTGGTCGCGGGCGCTGCAACCTATACTATCGAACTAAATACCGATCCTGCATTTGGTGCGGCCACAGCAATGCAAAGCACAGGCGCAAGAAGCCAAACTTTCAGCAACCTGGAGCCGGGAACTATTTATTACAACAGGGTAAAGACAAATGTGACGCCCCACTGGGGCCCTACACGTCAGTTTAGCACAGGGGATGCGCTTACTCTGGCGTTTATTATTTCCCCGGCAAACAATGCAACAAACGTGTCAATGTCACCTGTAGTAGAAGCTAACACTGTCCCGGGAGCCACCACGTATACAATCCAGCTTTCGTCTGATCCTAACTTTGGCTCGGTGATCGAGAGAAGCGGAATTTCGACAAAGCTCAATTTCAGTGACCTTCAGTCGGATACGAAATATTACGCACGTGTGAGAACGGATCTTGTCCCGGATAGCTGGGGCCCTGTCCGTGCATTTACGACAGGCAATGCACTAAGTCTGTCTTATGTTGTCACTCCACGGAATAACGCTTCAGGTGTATCCACGATTGTCACTGTTACGTCGAACACGGTTCCTGATGCAAGCAGTTACACAATCCAGCTCAGTGAGCAGGAAACTTTCTCTTCGATAGCATTTCAGTCGACCGGATCTTCCACGACCACTAGCTTTAGCGGATTAAAGTATAACACGAAATACTATAACCGTGTCCGTACAAATTTGACCGCAAGCTTCGGACAGGTGCGCAGTTTTACAACGCGCACAGCCGAGTCGATGGCGTATGTTACGTCTCCAGCCAATGAAGCAAACAATGTGAAGACCACATCGATTAATATTGTTTCGAATGAGGTATCCGGAGCCACCAGTTACACTATTCAACTGAGTGAAACCAGTAACTTCAGCACCATATCATTCGAGCGCACCGGTAGTACCCGGTCGCTGCTCTTTACAGGCTTAAAATACAACACCAGGTATTATAACAGGGTATTGACAAATCTCACGAGTGTGTATGGAGCTGTGCGTAGTTTCACAACCATGGGCAGCACTGCCTCAGCGAGGCTCGCTATTGCTGACACCGATTCGGGAGCTGAGTTTTCGGACATGAAGATTAGTGTTTATCCGAATCCTTTTCACGAAAAACTGGTCTTCTATATTAAAAGCTCATCTGGGGAGGCAAATGTTATGTTGATGGATATAAACGGACAATCGCTTCACGAATCGTTGGAGAAAACGAACACCGTCATTGAACTTTCAAATGTTTTTCCCGTTGGCGTTTATTTCCTGAAAATCAACGTTGGTCGGGCGAGAAAGATGGTGAAGGTGGTTAAAGTGCAATAGCCGTAACGTGTCTTGTAACAGGTTCTAATCCGATAGTAACACTTACCGGGATTGGAGCCGGTTGCAAATAGACTCCGCTGTCATGCTAAGTTTGAAGTAAGTTGAAAGATCCAGCAAGCCATTATCCTCACGGGACTTTGGCCTTGTAGTCCGTATCATGCCAGGCGATAGGTAGGCGCGTGTGCTTGATAGCATGTGGAGAGGCTTCAGGATAAGGGATAATTGAGATCCTATTCCAGCATGGATGGATTATAAGCTGGCCTTTCACAAAGATGATATTGCATGATAATGCGGACGCAGGTATTCCAGCGTAAAACAGGGTCGCTGTTATCTTCTTTGTTGACCGCCTCCGCCTCCTCAAAAAACTCCATTGCCTCGCGATACCATTCATAGGCATCAAAGTCACAACCGGGTATCCCGGATTTCAAAGCTGCAGCACCCAGCCTTTCGGAAATGATACCGGAATAGTAAAGCCTTGAATATTCATCTTTCAAACTCTTCGCAATGCTCATTGCCTGCTTGGCCTTGGAAGAAGAGCCGGCAAATTGATCAGTCAGGGCTAATAACAAAATTGTGGACGCTCTCTCATTGTCAGGACTGACCAGGAGGATGTCCAGGCAAATGCTTTCGGCCAGGAGAGGCTGATTGAGCAAACGATAGTGCTCAGCTTTCTCGATCGAGGCTTCAATGCTGTCTTTCGACAGTGGCTTCAGTTCGAAGACTTTTGTGTCGGAGGTGGTTGACGTTGTCATGGGATGGAGAAATTAGGTGAGTTATTGCTTCCTGAATATACGAAAAAATTTCATCAGCGGATCATAGAACTTGTCTGCTACGCGTTCCTTCAGCGGAATAATAGCGTTGTCTGTTATCGTAATGTTTTCGGGGCACACAGTGGTGCAGCATTTGGTGATATTGCAAAAACCGATGCCACCTTCTGTCTTCAATTCATCCCTTCTGTCCTCTACATCCAGAGGATGCATTTCCAGTGCAGCGACATACACCAGGTGACGCGGGCCAACAAATTCTTCGTGAAGCTTATGTTCCCGTAGAACGTGGCATACGTCCTGGCAGAGGAAACATTCGATACATTTCCGGAATTCCTGAACCCGATCAATATCAACCTGATCCATTCTCCATGTGCCATCCGGCGCATCGGGCAGGCGTGGTTTGAATTTTTTGATTTTCTTCTTGGTCCGGAAATTAACGGAAACGTCGGTGACGAGGTCGCGGATCACCGGGAAGGCTTTCATCGGCTGAATGGAAACCGGCTTGTCTGTCGGCATATCGCTCATGCGCGTCATGCACATCAATTTCGGACGTCCGTTGATCTCTGCCGAGCATGATCCGCATTTTCCAGCCTTGCAGTTCCACCGCACCGCCAGATCGTTGGCCTGCTCTTGTTGAATCTGAAGGACTGCATCAAGAACCACCATACCTTCGGTAATCTCCGTTTCGTATTCCTTGAACGTTCCTCCGGTGTCGTTCGAGCGCCATATGTTGAATGTTATGACTGGCATTATTTCATCTCGTTAATTATCACCTGAAGATCATCACGCAAAGGTGTCCTGGGAATTTTCCTCACTTCCATATTCCCATCCTCTTTTTTTCGAATGGCAATATTGATCTTGCCGTACTCCTCACTCTTTTCAGGAAAGTCTTCCCGGAAGTGACCACCACGACTTTCCCTGCGTTCTTTGGCAGCACGCGCAATTGCTTCAGCCACCGTTAGCATATGCATCAGCTCCAAAGCGGTGTGCCACCCCGGGTTATAAGCACGATTACCTCCACATCCTGAGTTCTCGGATTGCTCCTTGATCTTTTGAATGATATCAAGTGCCTGCGACAGCTCCGAATCAACGCGCACGATTCCCACCAGTTCCTGCATGCTATCCTGAAGGTGAGCCTGAAGCTGAAATGGATTTTCACTTCCACTAGCCGCCTCCCGCTCAAAGGGGGCCAACGCCCATCTTGCTATTTGTTCGATTTGATTTTCGTTAACTTTCACAGCGGAGGTTTCCCTGACATATTTTGCCGCATATTCTCCAGCACGTTTTCCAAACACCAGTAAATCAGAGAGTGAATTTCCCCCAAGGCGATTCGCTCCATGAAGACCCGCGGCACATTCACCTGCCGCAAACAGCCCGGGCACACTTGTCGCCTGTGTATCGGCGTCAACACGAATACCACCCATGATGTAATGTGTGGTTGGCCCGACTTCCATCGGTTCCTTTGTGATGTCAACACCTGCCAATTCTTTAAACTGATGATACATGCTTGGCAGTTTCTTTTTGATGTGTCCGGCAGCGTCCGACATTTTCTCTTTTATCCAGGAGATATCCAGATAAACGCCACCGTGCGCAGTGCCCCGCCCTTCTTTTATCTCGCGTCTGATACAACGAGCCACATGATCGCGGGTGAGGAGTTCAGGAGGACGTTTGGCATTCTTGTCGCCTTGTGTATAGCGCCATCCTTCTTCTTCATCCGTAGATGTTTGTCCCTTGTAAAGATCCGGTATGTCATCAAACATGAATCGTCTGCCCTGGCTGTTGCGTAATACACCACCTTCACCCCGGACCCCTTCTGTTATCAGCAGTCCGCGGACACTCGGCGGCCACACCATGCCTGTCGGGTGGAACTGCACAAATTCCATATCAATCAGTTCAGCGCCGGCATGGTAGGCTAGCGATATTCCACTGCCTGTGCAGTCCCAGCTGTTGCTGGATATCTTATAAATTCTGCCCATTCCCCCCGTGGCAATGATGACCGCTTTAGCCTGAAATACTTTGAACCTTCCTTTCTCACGATCAAATCCAAATGCGCCCACCACTTTATCACCATCTTTCAATAAACTGATGATGGTGTACTCCTGGTAAATTTCAATGTTTTGATGAATGGCATAATCCTGTAAGGTGCGGATCATTTCAAGTCCGGTGCGATCACCAACGTGTGCGAGGCGTGGATATTTGTGACCGCCGAAATTGCGCTGAAGTATTCTTCCATCCTCAGTTCTGTCGAACACCGCGCCCCACGCTTCTAATTCCTTCACGCGGTCGGGAGATTCCTTTGCATGGATCTCCGCCATTCGCCAGTTATTCAGGTACTGACCGCCGCGCATCGTGTCGGCAAAGTGTACCCTCCAGCTATCGCGATCATCCACATTTGCCAGCGCAGCAGCAACTCCACCCTCGGCCATAACCGTATGAGCTTTACCTAACAATGATCTGCTGATCATAGCCACCGAGACACCGGCAACCGCGGCTTCTATGGCAGCACGAAGCCCGGCGCCACCTGCACCAATGACCAATACATCGTGATTAACTCGCTCGTACATCTCAGTATGTTAAAGAGATCTTTTTTCCTGCCATCCACTGTTTCGCTTATGGATGTTGATCAACTTCAATTGATCGGTCAATAATTTCTGTTAAATCGCAGAAGACGTTTTTCTTTATGATCATAGCAATGGCGTTCATGTTTTCTATTGATATCATAACAGTCTGAAGTCCGTCCAGATCCCCATCGAACAAAGCCGCACGTAAATATCAGCGAACATCACTCCGAACAGACTGAACCACGCCCAGTTCATGTGTCCTCTGTTAAGGCAACTTGCGCAATTATAGATCTTTCGTTGCACGGGTGCTTTCGAAAGACGATCTCTGAATCCTCCCACCAGGTGTCGGAAACTGTGGCATCCAAAAGTATATCCTCCAAGGAGTACGGCATTCATTGTCAGGACGAGTGTACCTATCCCGATGCCAAACGTCTTTTCCTTTGTAACGGGATCGATGAACCACATCGCTTTATAAGCGTCATAGATAAGTATGAGCACAAATAAGATCGCGAGGTATAGGAAGTAGCGATGGACGTTTTGCAAAATCAGTGGCAGGGAGTTTTCGCCGCGGTACGTTTTACGCGGTTCCGACACTGCGCAAGCCGGCGGATCTGCCCAAAATGATTTGTAGTAAGCCCCCCGATAATAGTAACACGTGAGCCGCATACCTCCTGGTGCCCATAAGATGAGCAGCGCCGGAGAAAAAGGAAGAATGAGCGGCCACCATTGAGGCTTGGGTCCGAACCAGCTGTGAGGAGAATCACCGAATATCTCGGGTGAATAGAAAGGGGAGATGTATGGACCTATGGCATAATGCTCCCCCTGAAATGCAGCCCACGTGGCGTAGACAATGAAACAGGAGAGGCCTAAAAAAACAAATAGCGGACGCGCCCACCAGACGTCCTTCCGTGCTGTAACAAAACCACCCATTGAAGTACGGTTTGTTTTAATTCTTTATGAGGATAAGAAAAAATAAAATGAAATGCAATAATGGATTGACCAAGCATGAATCACGCCTCGCGACGGCCAATTCAGCAGGAGCCACACTCCGGTCCCTGAGCTTGTCAGGGTAAAGCCGCGACCCTGCGCGAACTTATCAAGCCGATCCTTGACTTTTATTGGCGTGCCAAATTTTGACTTATGATCGTCAAGTCTGGAGGAGATAAATATTAAAGTCTTTCGAGGACTTGCGCAGCAGCTTCGCTTAGAATTTTGGAACCTTCTATTTCCTCCATTGTCGGAAGCCGTTTTGTTTTGAAATAGGTCCCGAACGTGCCTAATACCCTTCCTTCCAGGGACATGATGGGAATGCTGAACGCACTTTTGAAACCAAGTGCAAGTGGAAGATGCCGAAGCTCAGCCCATTTTGAATCCTCCAGAAAATCCAATGTGATAACCATAGATCGGGTGGCAACTGCGGCCGCGCACGTGCCAACGTAAGGACTAGGCTTTAAACCATCAATTGCCTTGAGATAGTCCGACGGAAGACGCGGGGAGGCCCCATTATGCAACAGACCCGAACTTCCGACGACAAGAATGGAAGTTACGGTATCAGACGCCCCAATCTGATCGTTGGCATCGGCTAAAAAGTTCAAAATATCACTATGGCCAAATCCAGATTCCATCATATCCAAAGCGTGACTATACGCGTTTTTGAATAAGATGCGAGTCGCATATTCCTGTACGTTCATTACGGGGAAAATTTGAATTTTAAGCGAGTAAGGTAAGCAAAAATCCCTGGATCGTCTGCGGCTGTTTGATAAGCCGAATTTGTTATGGATGAAAAGTTATTTCTCACTATGGGCATGGGTAATTGTCAATGTATTCAGCATATTTCCGCCGACAAGAGGAGGCTTCGCAGAAGAAAATATCCATTGCCCGAATTAACTAAGCTGCACAATGCTGTACACACGACAGCCGCATTTCAGCCATTAATCGCGTATCGTACATTTCCATGTTTTGAATTTATTATATGCCTTTTTGCTTTCCGCGCCTTTTGGTTAAGTTGGTTTAAACAAAGAATTGGGAGATTTTCACTACTTTAACTGGTGCAATACTCTTAACCACGCACAATTGAAAGCCTGATAGAAAAATTGAATCGAAATGGTTGAAGAATTCACGGCTCATACTTTCGGCGATTCCCATTGCCAGCTTGGCCGTTCGAAGAAATGACTTCATTCAATAGTCGGCCGCTCTCCTCCATTTCTGATCTTCTAGTTCCAGCAACACGCCCGCAAAATTAAAGTAAAAAATACCGGGACCTTCGGTAACGAAAACCATTCTAATGGTACTCACTGTGTATAGACCAAAAAATGTCTTTGCTTAATTAATTCAACATAGGAACTATGAAGATATTGACATCAACGCCTTTAGAGAATATTAATCTTGTAAAGGGTAACAACTCGCTTGGAGTGCAGTATTTAGTCAATTAACGCAAATGACCGGCCAGGGAAAGATGGACCTGTGACAGTGGACGTGTTGTCTTCTTGGATCATATGTAATGTAACTTCATCGTATCCCGTGCACAGAAGGTGCGTAGAAGTACCGAAATAAACAAGTAGGTTTTTTTACATAAAAAAATCGCTTCTCTTATCGTGAAGTTTGCAAATGAAAATACAACCATATAACATTTAACCCTATGAAAAGAAACTTGCAATTGCTCCTTGCATGCTGCGCAATTCTTTTTCGGCAGCAGTTTCTCACTACCAGCGGCTTGCATCTTACAGTACCATTCATGCAAATCCTAGGCTTATTACTATAGAAATTAATGATCAAGACAAGCTGCTTGAGATAATACCACATAGGTTTTTCATGTTCGACGCATTTATTTCTTACAAAGCAAAATAACTGATATGAGAAATGTTGATGAAATATTTGAATTAATTGCCGAGCAGGTTGCCGACATTTCGTCCCATATAGCGCACGAACCAATTACCCCTCGTTCCATGCTGTCCCCGTTGGGAATGGACTCAATAGGAAGGGCGGAATTGATTGAGAGAATGTTGGAAATATTAAATCTTAAGGAGTCGAGGTTTCATTTTCATGAAGCGAATAATTTAGGCGAATTGGCTGAGCTGTTCGAGAAAAAATTAAGAGAGACTGAAATACGGGACTCGGCAATCACATCAGACAGTGTGTATATGAAAGATCCGATGGACGGATTCCCCGTAGAAGTACGTAAATAGATAAATGATTTTGTTTACATACAAAAACCGCTTCTCTTATTCCGCGCTTTGCGAAGTGAAATATCAACCACGTTCAGTAAGGCCTATGATAAAGAAAAAGTGCCATTTCCGCCGCATGCTGGGCAATGCATTTTCTACAGCAGAGTACATACCAGGGGATTGGCTACAATTACGGACGCAGTAATCATAAGGGTTTCCTACGATCATCAACTCAGGATCTTGATCTGTTCGACGGCTGTTCGGTATGAAACTATAATCTGTCTGCGGAGTTGAAGTAGACGGTCGCGACCACCAGGTAATAGCATGCAATGGTGTTATTGGAACTTTAACGCGTAGCTTCTATTGATGGAGTTTTATGATATGAATTTCATCTTAGCAACGCACGCTTAAGGCACTCAAATCTTGGGAAATTGTTTTAGTCTAATGCAAGCTTGCTAATTGACCAGGCGAAGCTGTGTAAAGTAATCTACCTCACAACCAAAAGCTATGTGCAACACACTCAAACAGCAATCCGGAATGGGCGTTGAAACTGAAGTATTCGAGCATCAAGGGAAAAGAAATTGGTATGTTTTTTACACCGCGCCAAGAGCTGAAAGAGTAGCGCAACGGGAGTTATCAAATAAGGGCTACGAAGTGTTTTTGCCAGTAACGAAAACATTGCGAGTCTGGAACAACCGTCAAAAGAAAATTATAGATCAGGTTCTTTTTCCCAGTTATCTTTTTGTAAACACCGAAGAAAGTTACCTGTATAAGATATGTCAGATGCCAAAAATCACAACCTTTATACATTGCGGTGGTAAGCCTTCAAAAATCAATCATAAGTGCATTGAGGGTATTAAGCGAATGTTGAATTTAGATCAAGAAATTTTCATTGAACCAAATTTTAGTCTCGGGGAAAATGTACGAGTTGTAAGCGGACCTTTGGCCGGTTATGAAGGAGTTCTTCTGAAACAGCAGTCAAAAACCAGATTTGGTATTCATTTAAAGGAAATTAATCAGACGGTGTTCATTGATGTTTCTAATAGTTTGCTCGAGAAGAAATCTGACTGTTGAAAACGAGGCATAGGTTTGTTTTGGCATAGATTCAGGTATCGCTTTCCAACAATTCGCAGGAGAATCAAAAAGCCGAGTCTGCGACCGACGCGGCTCGAGATCATATAAACTTCCGTTTAAGAGTACTAAGAGCTCAAACATCAAGAATAGACAGATTTTGCTGTTATTAAAACAGTGTTCCCGATGCATCAACTTTTCGATATTAGAATTCCAACGTCCACCCTCGAACCCTGAATACTTGGTAACCACTTGTCACGAAGCGTTCAGACAAAAAAGAAAATGGGACAGTGACGAATTTGTCCTTACCATTGATGACGCACCAGTGATGCCGACACAAAGGTTGGCGGAATTCGCAACGATATACGCACAATTTGTTGGCAGTATTTACGCGGAACCTGAAAAAAGACACGATATGAGCACCAGGGCGAGGCAAAAGATTATAACTATAATCATCTTTTGTCTTTATTTGTTAGCAATTTTTCTTACTCCGTTGCTGAGTTCAACGAACTCACACTAGTGCAAGCCTACCGAATCCCATTTGGGAAATAAAATTTATACGAACTGTTATCAATCCTGGCAAAGTGAATTTTGTTCTGCTGGTTGGTAGACTGTAATAAGACAAGGCTGGTAGTGAGCAGCTCAAACCTCCACACGACTTATATCTTTTACCGTTCGATAAGAAAGAAATCAATTGAATTCCAGTGAGGAAAATGGCAGACAAAGAAATATTATTGGAGTCAACCGAGGCGTATCTTAAATCCCTTATATCAGAGGTCGCTCAATTGTCGATCGGAGACGATGGGACATCAACCCCATTTCAGGAGTTGGGGATTGACTCGTTTCGTGTTTTACAAGTTATCAAGAAATTAGAAGAGGAGTTTGGGACTTTACCAAAGACTTTGCTATTCGAAAATTTCAACATTAAGGATTTAAGTCAATATTTTGTTGATAAACATGAGCAGATAGTTGCTCAGAAATTCGCGAAGAAAAATCAAATATCCAGTACTGCGGGCTATTCTGCTAAGAAGCCCTTAAGATCGATTGAACATGTTTCAGCGAAACCACTCGATCATTTCGATAAGGGGTCGGGAAATATTCCCATTCTTATATTAGAAAAAGAAGCGCATAAAGACTCTCATTTAGGCGGGCTGGTTAAAAAGCTCTTTAACCAGTATAAGAACGAAGGTTCCGCCTCAAGGGGGACAAGAAATATTGCGCCCTGGCTTTTTATTGGTAAGGAAAGAAGGGGTTATTTTAATTATAGCCGAAGCAAAAATATAATTTTGGTATACGCTTATACCGGTCCGAGAGACTATTTCCCTGTTATTGCAGAGGAGATCTATCATTACAGTGTCGACAATAATTTTGAACTAACCATATTTGCCGCCGATCGGATTGAGTTTATCAAAAACGTTCCATTTTCCGCTACTCCGTTTGGAGTCGTTTCTCGGGTAATAAATCTAAAACATTTCACCCTCCAGGGAAATAGGATGCGCCGTTTGCGCTATCTGGTATCAAGGTTTGAGGCTGCAGGGAGATGCAAAACAGAAGAATATCAGAGTGGTTCCAATAAA
>Ga0307416_100001875_pt1 | contig 11724 bp, 9 predicted proteins | sample DK1Cmetagenome_2_FD_203821 | JGI IMG/M metagenome (GOLD analysis project Ga0307416, IMG submission 203821) | Maize rhizosphere microbial communities from greenhouse at UC Davis, California, United States - DK15-C-3 | ecosystem: Host-associated > Plants > Roots > Rhizosphere > Soil | place: USA...
TCCTGTGGATCGCCGCCAAGAATGGATCCATCTCCCACCTGAACATCGTCCGCCAGACGGACGTTGCGCTGCAGTGTTACCCGGGGCCCCACCCGGCAGCGGTCTCCCACCAGCACGTTCGGGCCCACGATGGCGTACGGCCCGACAGTTACACCACTGCCAAGCTCGGCGGAGGGATCGATCAGTGCCGATGGATGGATGCCCGGCGTCACCGATCCACCACCCGCGCCATCATCTCCGCCTCGGCAACCACCTGCCCTTCGACGTAGGCGATGCCCTTCATCCGACAGGTCCGACCCCGGTTCTGGAGCATCTCGAGCTCGCAGCGAAGCTGATCTCCCGGAAGCACCGGCCGACGAAACTTCACGTTGTCGAGCGACATGAAGTAGACGACCTTTTGGTCCGGATCTTCGATCGTGCCCAGGAGCAGCATGCCACCAACCTGGGCCATGGCTTCGATGATGAGCACACCGGGCATGATCGGATGGCCGGGAAAGTGACCCTGAAAGAATGGCTCGTTGATGGTCACGTTCTTGATCCCGACAATGCGCTTGGTACCCTCGACCTCGATGATGCGATCCACCAGAAGAAAGGGGTACCGGTGGGGAATGACGTCCAGAATCCTGCCGATGTCCATCACAACCCCTCCCTGGCGTTGTCCGGTACGGGTGAGCCACCGAGCCAGCGCAATATTACCCTGGTGGCTCGGCTTTGTAGCGACGATGTGGCCCTGAATTCGGCCGCCGATCAGCGCCAGATCCCCCAGGATGTCTCCGGCCTTGTGGCGGACGAATTCATCGGGCCAGCGCAAGGCTCCACCGACCAGACCCTCCTCGGAGAGAACCAGGGTGGACTCCAGCGCAGCACCCAGGGCAAGCCCACGCGCCCGAAGCGCCTCGGCCTCTCGCAGGAACCCGAACGTCCTAGCCTCGGAGATTTCCTCCGCGAAGGCGCGGGGAGTCATGTCATACGATCCGGTCTGGCGGCCGATGAGCGGATGATTCCACTCGATCGTGGTAGTAATCCGGAGCGACTTTGCCGGCGCCACCACGTACGAGGAATCGCCTTCCGTCAGATCGAAGGCAGTGGGAACCCGGTACACCACCGGATCACCCGGTTGTTCGGCGATGCCGGCATCTTCCAACGCCCTGAGGTAGAGCGAGAAGGAACCGTCTCCGATGGGGGGCTCCGGGCCGTCCAGATCGATCGTAAGATCATCGACCTGGAGCGCTGCTGCCGCCGCGAGCAGATGCTCGACCGTCTGCACGATGGTCTCGCCCTGGCCCAGCGCGGTGCGACGCTCGGTGGACTGCACCTCGCTGAGCCGAGCCGGGATCGTCGGATGTCCGGGGAGGTCGGTTCGCCGGAATACGATGCCCTGGCCGGGTGGGGCCGCCCGGCACACCGCGGAGACGAAGGAGCCGGTATGCAGTCCTATCCCGCTGACACACGCGTTTTGTGCCAGGGTACGTCTAGGCACGTCGGGCTCGATCCGGCACCAGCTCCTCGAGCTCGTCGACGATTGGAGCCAAGCGATACATCGCGGCCTGTGCCCGAAGAAACTGCCGGTGCGGCCGTGCCGGATGCCCACTGAACGAAGCTCCGGCCGGTACGTCACCAAAGATGGCGCTCTTGGCCGCGATCCTGGCTCGATCGCCGATGACCAGATGATCCGTCACGCCCACGTGTCCAGCGAGAATCGCGTCGTTGCCGACCCGGGTACTGCCTGCGATTCCTACGCCGGCCATAATGAGGCAGCGTTCACCGATCCGGACGTTGTGGCCTACCTGAACCAGATTGTCCAGCTTGGTTCCCTGCCCAATGACCGTGTCATCGATGCTGCCCCGGTCGATGCAAGTGTTGGAGCCCACTTCCACATCATCCTCCAGAACGCACCCACCCACGTGAGGAATCCGGATGTGCTCCTTCCCGTCCGACAGGTATCCAAAGCCATCGCCTCCGATCACTGCTCCGGCCTTCAGAATTACCCGGTGCCCTAGGCGGCTGCCGGGGTAACAAACCACCCCAGGCCCGAGCACCGCGTCGTCGCCGACCACGACGCCGTCGCCCAGTGACACGTGCTCGGCCAGTCGGGTGCGGGCCCCGACCTGCACGTCGCGCCCAAGGACCACATAAGGACCGACGGACACTTGAGGCCCCAGCCGGGTACCGGCTCCAACCCGAGCCGACGGGTCGATACCTGAGCTGAGATGATCGGGGGGAAAGAGCGCACGGATGACGCGAACCAGCGCCCGGTAGGGGTCCTGCACCACAATGCGAGCAGACGGACCGCTGGTGCCTTCTGCGAGCTCTTCCGGTATCAGGACGGCGCCGGCACGTGAGGCACTGAGATCGGCGGCATAGCGGCTGGAGATGGCGAAGGAGAGAGCGTCAGGGCCGGCTCGGCTGAGCGGCCGAATGGATGCGATCCGAACATCCCCGTCACCAAGCAGGCGGCCACCGACAAGGTCGGCGACCGCCTGCGCGGTAAGACCGCCAGCCGTCACGCGACTAGCTGCCCGCTTTGAGCTGCTGAATGACGCGCTGCGTTAAATCCAGCGACTTATCCGCAGTGACGATCCCGTTGTTCGGGGCGCTCACGTCGAAGATCATGGCATAGTTGCCCGCCGCGCGCACGCCCTCGATGACACTGTTTACCTTGCTCTGGATTGGATCCAGCAGCTCGCGCTCCCGGGTGGCGGCCTTCTGCTGCAGCTCCTGCGTCCGCTGCTCCAGCTTCTGCTGTTGCGCCTGAAGGTCCTTACGCTTGGCGGCGCGCTGCGTGGGACTCAGCATGACGGACTGCTGATCGAAATCGGAAGCCGCGGAATCGAGGCTGGCCTGAAGCTTTTGCACTTCGACCCGGTAGGTAGCAACCTCTTTGGTAAAGGCCGACTCGGCTTTGACGTATCCGGGTGTCTGCTTGAGAATTGCCTGGGTGTTCACAAAGGCAATCTTGGGGGACCCGCCCTGCTGAGCGGCAAGCGACCCGGTTCCCGCCACCGACAAAGCAGCGAACCCCACCCAGACCCCAACGACGACAAGCTTCATGCTTCACTCCCGATGAAAGGTGCCTACGACTTAAAAGAAGTTCCCCAGCTTGAAATGGAGCTGCCAGCCCGGCTTGGGCCGCCCGAGGTTGTCGACCCGGTCGAAGCCGTACCCGAGATCCACGCCGATCGGCCCCAGCGGCGAGATCACCGCGGCCCCGAAGCCGGCGCCACGGAAAAGACGGGTCGGATCCCACTGGCGGGCCGATCGATAGACGTTCCCCGCGTCAAAAAATGCACTGACGTACAAGGACTGGCTGATGCGCGCGCCAGTTTCTACGGTGAAGGCCGCGTATGACTTCCCGAACGATTGCGAGCTCGCCGCCGTGTTTCCCCCGGCGTTCGGGTCGAACCCGTTCGGAGTGATCGAGAACTCGTCGTAGCCCCGAAGCGGTACCCCATACTGGACTCCGCCCAGGGCGTACAGGTCCTGGTAGAAGGGACCGGCGTCTCCAAAGACGAACCCGGACTTCGCGGTCAGCCCCAGGACGAACTGGACCCCTGCCCCAAGTTGTCCGCCGCCGCCGAGACTACCGAGCGGCGCATACCAGCGTCCTTCCAGATCGACCTTGCGGTAATTGCCGGTTCCGCCGAGAAAGCCCCCGTTGAGCTCGCCACTCACGTTGGTCATCGAGCCGCCGGTCGCGAACGGCAGGCCGACCCGGGTGTCCCGAACCACGCTGCTGCCGAGCGACGAGCGGGTACATCCGTCCGGGCACCGGAACTGCGACTGGATATCGGCCGAGCCTTCCTCGTAGCGGATGCGCTGGAACGAGTACGAGGTGAAAAACCGGGTGTAACGAGATCCGAGAAATGGGAAGCCCAGCTGGAAGCTGCCGCCGGTCTGTTTGCGACGACCCAAGTCACCGATGGTGTAGCGCGCGCGGGAGTCGAACAGGGAGATGGTCCCTGAGATCCGACTCTCGCGAATGGCGGGATCGGTGTAGCTCAGGGTGAAGTCGTTGATGTTCTTTCCGAATTGCCACTGCAGCTTACCCCGCTTCCCCCGCCCGAACAGATTCGGCTCCTCCAGCCCGAGGAATCCACCCACCCCCGTGCCCTGCCCCAGCGAGGCCCCGAAGTTGATGTTCCCAGTCCGACGCTCCTCGACCCGGAAAATGATGTCCACGTCCGCCCCGTTAGCAGCCGGCTTGACGTCGGGTGGAGGAAGCGGCTGCTGGAAGAATCCCAGGTTGGCGACGTTCTGATACGACCGTATCAGACGATCCTGACTGAACAAGTCGCCCGGAAGCATTACGATGGCTTCGCGAATGACGCGCTCGTGGGTGACATCGTTCCCGACGATCTCGATCTTGTTGATCGTGGCCGGGGCTCCTTCCCTGATGTTCCACCGCAGGTCCACCACCGGCACGCCTCGGGCCCCGGTCCGGCGTACTTCTTCCGGCTGCACTTGGGCATAGATGTACCCATTGTTGGCGTACAGCTTCTGGACCTTGTCGGTAGCTTCATTCCAATCGGTCCGGCTGAACGGCCGGGTTCCCGCCAAGGGCGCGCCGTTCGGCCCGATCGGGCCAAAGGGATAGAAGCCCCGCAGCTCCTCGGTTGAGAACCGGCGGTTGCCCTCAATGTCAAACGTTCCCACTCGATAGACCTGACCTTCATTGACCGTCAGGTGCAGGACGGCCTTGCCGCCGGTCGAATCGGAAATCAAGGAATCCTGGGTGACCTGAAAATCCACAAAGCCGCGATCGGCGTACCAGTTGGGGAGGCGCTCCCGAACGTCCTGCTCAACGGTTCGCTCGTCGTACTCGCCCTTTTGAAACCACCAGAACCCCTCGGGCCGGGTTGCCATGTGTTTGACCACGGCCTTGTCGGAGAAGTGTTTGTTGCCGTCGATGACCACCTGGCTGATCGCGACCCGTTCACCTTCCGTGACGTCGAAGACGACTCGGGCCCGACCGGGCCGTGGGGTGAGCTGCACCACCTTGGTCTGAGAGGCGTAGTAGCCCTGGTGCTTGTACAGGGAATCTATGGCAGCGCGCGCCTGCTCCACGGCACTTCGGTCGAGTGGGCGGCCTTCGGTGAGATGTACCCGTCCCTTCACCTCACCCTCGCTGAGCCGATCCACGCCCCGGACGGCCCACTTCTCCAGGACCGGTCGCTCCTTGACCCGGATGACCAGCACCAGTCGCTCCCCCACGTTGCGTTGTTCGATCAGAACGTCGTCGAACTGACCGGTCTGGAACAGCGCCGTGATGGCTCGCTGGATGTCGCGGTAATTGATCGGTTGGTGAGCTACGATGCCGGAGCTGCCCACGATCTGCGATGGAGTGAGCCGCTGGTTGCCTTGGACCACGATGCTGTCGACCGCGGGGGGGCCGGCCTCTTGAGCCGCGAGAACCGCCTGCCCTCCCAACAGGAGCCAGCAGGCGGTGAAAATCGGAAGAAAACGGCGCATCAGCACGGGGCGGAGGGTAAGCGCGGCGGGCCTCCGTTGGAAGCCCGCCGCGCGGCTTTTAGGCCTGGGTGCTGGTGCCGGTCAGCGCACGGAAGACCAACCGCTCGCCGTCCGGCGCAACATCGACTTCGATTTCGTCTCCCCGGCCGAAGTCGCCCATCAGAATCTTTTCGCTGAGCGGATCCTCGATGTACCGCTGGATGGAGCGCTTCAGCGGGCGGGCACCATAGTTCTGGTCGTATCCGTGCTCCACCAGGAATTCGGTGGCCGCCGGCGTGAGCTTGACCTCGTCGCCCAGTCGACGCTGCACTTCCTTCAGGAGAATGGTCACGATCTTGGCGATGTGATCCTTGGCGAGCGGGTGGAAGACGATGACATCGTCCAGCCGGTTGAGGAACTCCGGGTTGAAGACTTTGTTCATCTCCTCCTTGACCGTGTCCTGCATCTTCTCGAAGCTGTGGCGCTGATCGCCGCCATGGAACCCGAGGGTCTTGCCCTGCATGATGTCCCGGGCGCCCACATTTGAGGTCATGATCACGACCGTGTTCTTGAAGTCGATGACCCGGCCGTAGTTGTCCGTGAGATGACCTTCGTCCAGCACCTGGAGCAGGATATTGAAGACGTCAGGGTGCGCCTTCTCGATCTCGTCCAGGAGCACGACGGAGTAGGGCTTCCGCCGAACCGCCTTGGTCAGCGTCCCCGAATCCTCATAGCCGACGTATCCGGGAGGAGCGCCGATGAGACGCGACACCGAGAACTTCTCCATGTACTCGGACATGTCGACCCGAATCAGAGCCGAGGCGTCGGCAAAGAGGAACCTGGCCAGGGCGCGGGCAAGCTCGGTCTTTCCGACGCCGGTCGGACCGGAGAAAATGAACGAGCCGATGGGCCGGTCGGGATCCTTGAGCCCAGCACGGGACCGACGAATGGCCCGTGACACCGCTTTGATGGCCTCATCCTGCCCCACCACTGAGCCATGCAGCTCGTCTTCCATCCGCATGAGACGCGCGGTCTCCGCCTCCTGGAGCCGAGTGACTGGAATGCCGGTCCAGCGGGAGACGATGAACGCGATGGCTTCTTCGTCGATCACGGGCCGTTTGGTCTGGCGCTCCCGCTCCCATTCCTCGTTCTTGAGCCGGATCTGGTTCTGCAGGTCCCGCTCCTGGTCTCGCAGTGACGCCGCGCGCTCGAAGTTCTGATCCCGCACCGCGTCTTCCTTCTGCACATTGACCTTCTCCAGTGCGGTCTTCAGCTCGGCGACCTCAGCCGGCGGAACCTGAGAGGCCAGACGGGCACGGGCGCCCGCTTCATCGATGACATCGATTGCCTTGTCCGGTAGAAACCGGTCGGTGATGTAGCGCTCCGACAGCTCGGCGGCCGCGCTGAGCGTGGCGTCCGGGATGCTGATCCGGTGGTGATCTTCATACTTCTTGCGCAGCCCCTTGAGAATCTCCACGGTTTCTCCCACCGTGGGTGGCTCGACCACAACGGTCTGGAACCGCCGCTCCAGTGCGCCATCCTTCTCGATGTACTTGCGGTACTCGTTGAGGGTGGAGGCGCCGACGCACTGCAGCTCGCCGCGGGCCAGGGCCGGCTTCAACATATTCGAGGCATCGATGGCGCCTTCGGCGGCACCGGCGCCTACCAGGGTGTGCAGCTCATCGATGAAGAGGATGATCTGCTTGTTCTGGGCGATCTCATTCATGACCGCTTTGAGCCGCTCTTCGAACTGTCCCCGGTACTTGGTGCCCGCAATCACGGCCGCCATATCCAGCGACAATACCCGGTGATCGCGCAGGACGTCGGGGCAGAGTCCGTTGGCAATGAGAAGAGCCAGGCCCTCGACAATGGCCGTCTTTCCAACGCCGGGCTCACCGATCAGGACCGGGTTGTTCTTCTTGCGTCGGGCCAGAATCTCCATGACCCGCTCGATCTCCTTGGCCCGACCGATGGTCGGGTCGAGCTGACCTTCCGCCGCCAGTTGCGTCAGATCACGGCAAAAGTGGTCGAGAGCTGGGGTCTTGGACTTCTTCTCGGACTTGGGAGTCGAGCTGGGCTGGCTGCTGCTGCCACCCGCCGATGCCTGGGGCATGTCACTGCCCAGCAACCGCAGCGTCTCGGCCCGAGACTGTTCCAGGTTGACACCTGCGTCGGTGAGGACCTGCGCCGCTATCCCCTTTTCCTCCCGCAGCAAGCCAAGCAACAGGTGCTCGGTGCCCACGTAGGAGTGATTGAGCTCGCGGGCTTCGGTCATGGCGAGCTCGAGCACCTTCTTGGCCCGGGACGTGTACGGCAGGTCGGGACCGGCGGCCGCGGCCGCTTTCCCCTTCTTCACCGTCTCTTCGATCTTCTGCTGGATGTCTTCAAGATCGACGTTCAGGTTGGTGAGGACTGCCGCCGCCACCCCCTCGCCCTCACGGATGAGGCCGAGGAGGATGTGCTCCGTCCCCACGTATTCGTGATGCAGGCGGGCCGCTTCCTCACGAGCCATCTGCAGGACTTTTCGGACACGATCGGTAAAGTTGTATCCGTTCATCTCGGTACCCTACGTAGCTCCGAAGGTCTGCCGTTGCGGCTCATCCGCGACGTCCCACTTCGGATTCCAACACTTTGCGCACGAACTGTGCCCGCCGGACCGGAAGCTCCGGATCGTTGGGCACCACCCCTTCGGCGACCGCCAGGTGAGCGGGTTGGGTGTACACCAACAACTTGTTGAGCGTATACATGCCGACGTCGGGGATCAGGTTCACTCCCACGCCCAATCGCACGCCGCTCAACAAGTTCATGGCCTCTTCGAACGACAGGGCTCGTGCATAACGAAGGAGACCGTACGCGCGCCAGACCTTGTCCTCGATGATTGCCGGAGCGTCGCGCAACAGCACCTGCCGGGCCTGCTCCTCGTACTCCATGACCTGCCGGACCATTTTGCCAAGGTGGTCGAGCAGCTCATACTCGGAACTGCCGAGCGTGGTCTGGTTGGACAGTTGGAAGAAGTTGCCGACGACCTCGCTGCCCTCGCCATAGAGGCCGCGGAAGGTCAGTCCAACCTGTGCCAGGCCCTGTAGAACCTTGGAGATTTCCTTAGTCAGCACCAGGCCGGGCAGATGGATCAGAACCGAAGCCCGCAAGCCGGTGCCAACGTTGGTCGGACAGGAGGTAAGGTAACCAAACTCAGAATGGAATGCGAATGCAAGTCGTTGTCCCAGTTCGGCGTCCAGCCGGTCCACCTCAGCGTACGCGGCGTCCAGGGCAAAGCCGGAATGGAGGCCCTGAAGCCGGAGGTGATCTTCCTCATTGAGCATGACGCCGAGCCGGTCCTGCACCAGCAAGGAAGCTCCGGAACGCACCCGGCCATCCGCATCCAGGCCGGCCAGCTCCTTGCTCACCAGGTGGCGCTCGTGCAGCAGCTGACGATCGGTGCGTTCCAGCCGGTCCAGGCGGAACTTGATGGCCCGCCGCAGCAACACGGTGTCCCGGGCGGCGGCCTCTACCGTCTGCAGGATGTCCTCGCGCTCCGTCTCCGAGTTGCGCCCTTGGAACACCCGTCCCGCCAGGTTTCGCGCCAGGCGAATGCGGGTGGAGAGAACCAGGTGACTCGACGGACCGCTGGCATCCAGCCAGCCCACTCCACCGTCGGTGAGGAGACTGAGATCGATCATTCGACTACCCGAAGGCGGTCTCTGAGCTCGGCTGCCAACTCGAAGTTTTCCGTTTCAACGGCCAGCCGCAGCTGTTCGCGCAGCTCGGCTGCCTGGCGAGGTTCGTTCGGAATCGCTGGTTCCTTGTCGCTATAGCGCTCCCCCATGTGATGGGTGGAGCCGTGCAGGCGCCGCAGCAGGTCGCGCAGCGGAACCTCAAAGGAGCGGTAGCACTCGGGACAGCCGAGCCGGCCGCTCTCCCGAAAATCCTGCAGCGAGCCGCCGCAGCGAGGACAGTTGTCGCCGGCACGAGGCGCCGGTACCTGCTCGGGCAGCTCCTGGCCCATCGCGGCGAGAAAGGTTCCCAGGGGCGTCTTCGGCTGCGATCCCGGGCTCTCGACTCCCTTCTCGGCGGCGCAGCGCTCGCAGAGGTGCAGCGTCGTGACCTGCTCGTTCACGATCTGCGTCAGGTGAATGACCGCCTCGCGTTCGCGGCATTGTTCGCAGGACATCAGGGCATCGACTCCACGCTGGAGAGTGGTACCAGGCGCCCGCCATCCAGGGAGAGCACCCGATCAGCGCGGCCGGCCAGCGAACGGTTGTGCGTGACCACGACCAGGGCCGTCTCAAATTGCCGCGATAGTTGCGCAAACAACTGATGCAGTCGCTCGCTGTTGGTGTAGTCCAGGTTGCCGGAGGGCTCGTCGGCCAGAACCACGAGCGGGTCGGCCACCAGGGCCCGCGCCACCGCGGCACGCTGCTGCTCACCACCAGAGAGCTGCGACGGCCGATGCGACATCCGGCCCGCCAGGCCAACCGCAGCCAGCAGCTCCTCGGCCCGGGAACGGGCCCGGCCATCGTCCTCTCCGGCAATCAGGAGCGGCATCATCACATTTTCGAGCGCCGTGAACTCACGAAGCAGGTGATGGAACTGAAACACAAATCCAAGCTTCCGGTTTCGCACCGCCGCCAGGGCTTCGGGACTGTGGTCGTCATAGGACTGTCCCGCCAGCCGAACGATTCCGCCCGATGGCGTATCGAGTGCCCCGAGGAGGTGGAGCAGCGTACTCTTGCCCGAGCCGCTGGCACCCACGATGGCCACGAACTCACCCCGGTCGACTGTGAGGTCGACCCCCGCAAGCACCTCGATCGGGTTGCCATCGCCGCCACGGTATACCTTCCGCAGTCCCTGGGCTTCGAGCATGGCCGTCATTCGTGGCGGATCGCCTCCACCGGCGTGAGGGCCGCAGCGGAGCGTGAGGGATATACGGTGGCAAAGAGGGCGATGGCCAGGCTGGCGAGCACCACGACTCCCACATCCTGCCACTCGATGTGGACTGGAAGGTGGTCAATGAAATATACCGCGGGATTGATGCGAACCCACCCCGACCGGTCCACCACGTACGACACCAGAAGGCCGAGCACGAGGCCGATCGCGGTTCCCACCACGCCAATCACGGCGCCCTGCACCAGGAAGACCCGGGCCACGGCCGGCGAGGTCAGGCCCATTGCCCGAAGTATTCCGATCTCCCGGGTCTTGTCCGTCACCACCATGGTCAGCGTCCCCACGATGTTGAAGGCGGCCACAACCATGATAAAAAAGATAATCAGCCCCATCGCGAGCTTCTCCAGCTGCAGTGCGCTGAAGAGACTCGAGTTCTGGGTTTGCCAGTCCAGCGTGCGATAGGGATACCCGAGTCTTCGCTCGAGGGCCTCACCGATCTCGGGCGCACGATCTGGGTCGGTCACCCGAACCGCAATTCCAGATACCGCCGTGCCGAGGCCGGTGAAGCGCTGCGCCGTCGCCAGGGACATGACGACGAATTGGTTGTCGTACTGAAACATTCCCGTGTCAAACAGACCCGTCACCTCGAACTTCCAGAAGCGGGGCACGGCGACCCCGAGCGCCGGGTTGACCTTTGCCTGAGTCACCGGGACGAGAGTCACGACATCGCCGGGATACACAGAGAGGCGCGAGGCGAGCCGCGACCCGAGGAGGATCCCACCGTCCACTCCCGGCTTGGTGGTTCTGAACGACAGGTCACCCTTGGTCACGGATTGCGGCAGCGATGTCACCGAGCGCCGGCCGGTATCGGGGTCGAACCCGAGAAGATTCACCCCCTCGCCGTAGTCCTGGCCGGCGGTGATACCGGCTTGACTGATCACCTCGGGACTTGCGGCCACAACCCCAGGCTGCCGGCGGACCCGTTGCAACACGGATTGCCAGTCGTCGAGCCGAAGCCCGGACCCGTAGGTCAGGACCCGCAAATGTGGATTGGCCACCAGAATCCGTTCGCGCAGATCGTCCCGCAGGCCATTCATCACCCCGAGCACCACGATCAACGCAGTGACTCCGACGGCCACCCCTCCGGTAGAGATGACTGTGTTCAGCGACGCGGTCCTCGAGTTGCGCCTGCTGCGCAGGTAGCGGCGGGCAATGCGCCACTCCAGGGGCGAGGGCCAGTGAAGGGTTGCCGCCAACTCTCGCACAACCGCGGGCATGCGGATGCGAGCACCGCTGCGCCCTTCCGCGCGTACGCCGATCACGTTCCCTCCGGTCGCATGGCCGGAAAGATGATGACGTCTCGGATGGAGGGCTGGTCGGCCAGAAGCATGA
>Ga0307416_100001876_pt1 | contig 11723 bp, 11 predicted proteins | sample DK1Cmetagenome_2_FD_203821 | JGI IMG/M metagenome (GOLD analysis project Ga0307416, IMG submission 203821) | Maize rhizosphere microbial communities from greenhouse at UC Davis, California, United States - DK15-C-3 | ecosystem: Host-associated > Plants > Roots > Rhizosphere > Soil | place...
TCGGATCGCTTTCGCCGCCGCCCGTGCCGGCCTCGCCCGGCGCGTCGCCGTTGTCGCCGTCGAGCGTGCCGCCCTCGAGGATGCCGTCGATGTAGTTCGGCTCGCCCTGGCTTTTCAGGTACGCAACGACGCGGTGCACCTCCTCGTCGCTGACGAAGGCGCCGTGGACGCGAACCGGCGCGCCGGTCCCCGACGGCAGGTAGAGCATGTCGCCCATGCCGAGCAGCGCCTCGGCGCCCATCTGGTCGAGGATCGTGCGCGAATCGATCTTGCTCGAGACCTGGAACGAGAGCCGGGTCGGGATGTTGGCCTTGATCAGGCCGGTGATGACGTCGACGCTCGGCCGCTGCGTCGCCAGGATCAAGTGCACGCCAGAGGCGCGCGCCTTCTGCGCGAGGCGCGCGATCAGCTCCTCGATCTTCTTGCCGATCACCATCATCAGGTCGGCGAGCTCGTCGATGACGATGACGATGAACGGCAGCCGCTCGAGCGGCTCGGGGTTCTCGGGCGTCAGGCTGAACGGGTTTGCCACCTGCTCGCCCTTCTCCGCCGCCTCGGCGAGCTTCTTGTTGTAGCTCGCGAGGTTGCGGACGCCGAGCCGGCTCATCAGCTTGTAGCGGCGCTCCATCTCGCCGACGCCCCAGTTGAGCGCGTTGGCGGCCTGCTTCATGTCGGTGACGACCGGGCACAGCAGGTGCGGGATCCCCTCGTAGACGCTCAGCTCGAGCATCTTCGGGTCGATCAGCAGGAGGCGGACGTCGCGCGCCTCCGCCTTGTAGAGGAGCGACAGGATCATCGCGTTGATGCCGACCGACTTGCCGGCCCCGGTGGTGCCGGCGACGAGGCAATGGGGCATCTTCTGCAGGTCTGCGACCACCGGGATGCCGACGATGTCCTTGCCGAGGCCGAGCGTGAGCTGCGAGCCGGAGTCGGCGTACGCCTGAGAGCCGAGCACCTCGGAGAGGCGGATCGTCTGCCGCTTGGCGTTGGGCAGCTCGAGCGCCATCGTCGTCTTGCCGGGAATCGTCTCGACGACGCGGATCGAAACCAGGCCGAGCGAGCGCGCCAGGTCCTTGGCGAGGCTCACGACCTGCGCGCCCTTGACGCCGACCGCCGGCTCGATCTCGTAGCGCGTGATGACCGGCCCGGGCGACGCGGCGACGACGCGCACTTCGACGCCGAAGTCCTTGAGGCGCTTCTCGATCAGGCGCGACGTCATCTCGAGCGACTCGGCGCTCACGCCCTCGACGCGCTGCGGCGCCGAGTCGAGCAGATCGACCTGCGGCAGCTTGGTGTCGACCAGCTCGCTGAAGAGCGGCTTCTGCCGCTCCTTGACGACGCGCGTGCTCTTCGGCACGTCGACCAGCGTCGGCTCGATGACGAGCGGCAGGTGCTGCTCCTGCAACTCGTGCTCGGCCTCGAGCAGCGCGCCGCGCTCGCGGAGCGCCTCGGCGCCGAGACGCGCGTCTTCGGCACGCTCGATCCGCTCGACCCTGCGCGTGCGCAGCGTTTCGACCCAGGCGCCGATCGCATCGGCGACACGCAGCCACGAGAAGCGCAGCGCGAGCGAGGCGCCGGCGACGAGGACGGCGATCCAGAACACGCCCGAGCCGGCGAAGCCGAGCAGGTTCTGGGTCGCGCGACCGAGCACGAGACCGAGCACGCCGCCGGCATGGCCGCCGGCCACGTGTCCTTCCCACTGGTACAGGCGCGTCCATTCGAGCGAGGCGCTGGCGACGAGCAGCATGACGAGGCCGAGCCACATCGACCAGGCCGGCGCGCTCGTTGCAGGCCGCTCCGGCGGCGCGATCGCGGTCGCTCGCAAGGCCCGGGCGAGCGCGCCGAGCCAGGCGCGCGCGCTCACGACGATCACCCACCAGACCGAATAGCCGGCGACAAAGAACGCGACGTCGGAGAGCCACGCACCGAGAACGCCGACGCGGTTGTGGACCGGCGTGCCGTGGCCCGAGGTCGAAAAGCCCGGGTCGGCGGCGCTGTGAGTCGCCAGGGCGAGCAGCGCGAGCAGCCAGACGACGGCGCCGACCAGCAGCGCGACCTGCTCGCGCCAGTGGGGCGCGAACGGTGCGGCGGGGCCCGGCGGCGGTGGTTCGGCAGCGTCGCCGCGCAAGGAACCTAGAGGAAAGGTCATCGCCGAATTGTCGTCGAGCGCGCGAACGCGGCGGCGCTCGGGAACCGGCGGATCGTGGCCTGGGCCACGGCGGCGATCAACCCGTCAGCTGTTCCTTGATGACGACCCAGCCGTTCTCCTGGGTCTGCACCATGCCGCGTCCTTCGAGGTCCTTCATGACCCGGCTGACCATCTCGCGCGAGGCGCCGACGACCTTGGCGAGATCCTGGCGCGAGACCTTGTTGCGGATGACCTTGACCTCGCCTTCCATCTCCGACATGTCGAGCAGCGTGCGGGCGACCCGCCCGTAGACGTCGAGCAGGGCGAGCGACTCGATCTGGCGGTCGGCGCTGCGCAGCCGCTGCACCAGGCCGCGCATGATCGCGTACGACAGGCTCGAGTTCTCGGGCAGGCAGCGCGCGAACTCGGCGCGGCCGAGGATCAGCATGTCGGTCTGGACCTCCGCGCGCACCGTGGCCGAGTGCGGCTCGTTGTCGATCAGGCTCATCTCGCCGACGTAGTCGCCCGACTGCAGGACGGCGAGGATGACCTCGCGGCCACGCGAGTCGGCGGTCAGGACGCGGGCCCGCCCGGTCAGCAGGATGAAGAGGGCGTTGGACTTCTTGCCATGCTCGACGACGATCTCGCCGCGCCGGAAGCGCCGCTTGACAACGCTGTCGGCGATGCCTTGCGCCTGTTCGTTGGTGAGAAGCGAGAACAGCGGAACGCGCCGGATGAGATCGAGATTCGAGAGCATCGCCATCTGAGGAGCCTTTCTGGTTGCGGGCGCAGCCGCGCCGCCGTGGACTTTTCTCACGCGGGCGCGGTCGCGCTATTGTCACCATTACAAGCGTTGATGCCAGCCCGGATCGCCCGCATGTCAGACTTGCGGCGCCGCTGCCACACCCCGACCACACGATGGCCGACATGCCCTTGCCAACCCATCACGCCCGCGTTCTCATTCTCGGCTCGGGCCCGGCCGGGTACACCGCGGCGATCTACGCCGCCCGCGCGAACCTCAAGCCGATGCTCGTCACCGGGATCGCGCAGGGCGGCCAGCTGATGACGACGACCGACGTCGACAACTGGCCCGCGGACGTCGACGGCGTCATGGGTCCCGACCTGATGCAGCGCTTCCTCAAGCACGCCGAGCGCTTCGACACCAAGGTCGTGTTCGACCACGTCAACGAGGTCGATCTCGCGCGCCGGCCCTTCGTCGCGCGCGGCGACTCGGGCGAATACACCTGCGACGCGCTGATCATCGCGACCGGAGCGTCGGCCAAGTACCTCGGCTTGCCGTCGGAGCAGGCGTTCATGGGGCGAGGCGTCAGCGGCTGCGCGACCTGCGACGGGTTCTTCTACCGCGGCCAGGAGGTCTGCGTCGTCGGCGGCGGCAACACCGCGGTCGAAGAGGCGCTCTATCTCTCCAACATCGCGACGAAGGTCCACGTGATCCATCGCCGCGACAAGTTCCGCGCCGAGGCGATCCTGGTCGACAAGATGATGGCCAAGGTCAAGGACGGCAAGATGCAGCTGCACCTCTGGTCGACGCTCGACGAAGTGCTCGGCGACGACAAGGGCGTGAACGGCGTGCGCATTCGCAGCACGCAGGACGGCTCGACCTCGGAGATCGCCGTCACGGGTTGCTTCATCGCGATCGGCCACCAGCCGAACACCGACATCTTCAAGGGCCAGCTCGAGATGCGCGAAGGCTACATCCTGGCCAGGAGCGGCCTCGACGGCTTCGCCACGATGACGAGCGTCGCCGGCGTGTTCGCAGCCGGCGATGTTCAGGATCACGTCTACCGGCAGGCCGTCACGAGCGCGGGGACCGGCTGCATGGCGGCGCTCGACGCGCAGCGGTTTCTCGAGCAGGCCTAGGACCTGTTCGCCGTGCCGGCGGCACCGGCGGGGACTGCGTCAAGCCGGCGCCAGTACGGCGCGACCAGGCGCCCTCGGCGCGACGCCATCGTCACGAGCGTCGCGCCGAGGACGATGCCGAGAACGACAGCGACGATCGATGCCTCGGCGCCGAAGCTTCCTCCTGAGAGCCACTCGGGCCCGGTGAGCGTGCCGTCGAACAAGCCGCGGGAGCGAAAACCTGACACCGAGACGCCGAAGATTCCGCCCTGCGTGAAGTTCCATCCGGCATGGATGCCGATCGGCAGCCAGAGCCGTCGCGTCAGCACGTAAGCGGCGGCCAGCATCACGCCGGCTTCGAAGGCGATCGCCACGGCGCCCTGCAAGGTCGCCTGCGGATTGACGAGATGAAGGAGGCCGAACAGCGCCGACGACACGATGAAGGCGAGCCACGTCCCAAGCGCGCTCTCGACGATGCGAAAGACGATGCCGCGAAACAGGATCTCCTCGATCACCGCGGTGCCGATCGCGCCGAGGAGAGGCGCGACGACGATCGCGAGATCGTGGCGCCCGACGATCCGGTAGACGCCGAGCCCGGCGAGGGTTCCGATCGTCGCCGTGAAGAAGGCGGCGCCGAGAACGAAGCCGGCGGCGAGCTCGCGCGGCGCGCCGCGCGGATCGAACTCGGTCACCGCCCGCTGCTCGACGGCGACGACGTAGGCGCGATACGCTGCCCAGCCGAGAACCGCAGCGATCGCCGCCGACAGCAGCGCGCCGATCAGCATGCCGCGGGTGCCGGTCAGGCGCGGCGCGAAGAGATGGAGCGCGTAGACCGGCAGCACGAAGGCCAGCGCCAGTGGCACGCGCAGCCAGGCCGAGCGAACGCGCGCGCCTTCCATCGGCCGCATTGTGGAGTGCCGAGGCGGCCCGCACCGCCGGGCTATAATGCTCGGCTTTGCAACCGCTGGGTCGCCACGCGACCCGCCGCATCCCTCATCTCGGAGCTAGCGTCATGGCACGCGTCTGTCAGGTTACGGGCAAGCGCCCGATGGTCGGGAACAACGTGTCCCACGCGAACAACAAGACGAAGCGGCGCTTCCTGCCCAACCTGCAGTACCGCAGGTTCTGGGTCGAGGGCGAGAACCGCTGGGTGCGGCTGCGCGTCAGCAACGCTGCGCTGCGACTGATCGACAAGGTCGGCATCGAGCAGGTCGTCGCCGATCTGCGCGCGCGCGGCGAGCTCTGAGCGAAGGGGAACGAGCATGGCCAAGGGTGGACGCGAGAAGATCAAGCTCGAATCGAGTGCCGGCACCGGTCACTTCTACACGACCGACAAGAACAAGAAGACGACGCCGGAAAAGCTCGAGATGATGAAATTCGATCCGAAGGCGCGCAAGCACGTGACCTACAAGGAAACGAAGCTGAAGTAGAAGGGCAGCGGGGTCGCTGCGCGACCGCTGCTCTTTCGACCCTTTTTGTTTGGTTTGCGGCAGCCTATGCGTGGGCCGCGCGCAGGCGCAGGGCGAACTCCTGGAGGGCGGCGATGCCGCTTTCCTCGGCCTTCTTCAGCCAGGCCTGGAGGTCGGCGACGAGCTGCTCGGCGGAGACGCCGGTGCGCGTCCACAGCTGCCGCAGCTCCTCGCGCATCGCCACGAGCTTGGCGAGATACGGGCTCGCCGCCAGCGCGTCGGCGACATGCGACCTGACGTCATGCGGGATCTTGTCGTCGTCGCGATGCAGCCAGCGACGCGCGAGGCGCATCTGGGCGAGCCGCCCGGCGGTGACGCCCTCGCTCTTCAAGCGCTCCAGCTCGGCACGGCTGGCGCGGCGCAGGCTGCGCGCGAAATTGGCCATCACCTCGTAGCGGTTGGCGATGATCGCCTCCAGCGTCTTGCCGTCGGCGACCGGCTTGATTGCGCCGAGCTTGAGCTGCGGCGGAACCTTGCGGACCTTGGCCAGGCCGAGCACCTCGAGACCGCGGATGTAGAGCCAGCCGATGTCGAACTCGTGCGGCTTGACCGAGAGCTTGGCCGACGTCGGATAGGTGTGATGGTTGTTGTGCAACTCCTCGCCGCCGATGACGATGCCCCACGGCAGGACGTTGCGGCTGGCGTCGGGCGCCTCGAAGTTGCGATAGCCCCAGAAGTGGCCGATGCCGTTGACGATGCCGGCGGCCGTGACCGGGATCCAGAGCATCTGGACCGCCCAGACCGTCGCGCCGATCGCGCCGAACAGGAACAGGTCGGCGATCAGCATCAAGCCGACACCCTGCCAGCTGAAGCGCGCGTAGAGGTTGCGCTCGAGCCAATCGTCGGGAGTGCCGTGGCCGTACTTGGCGAGCGTCTCCTGGTTCTTCGCCTCGGCGCGGTAGAGCTCGCTGCCCTGCAGCAGGACGGTCTCGATGCCGCGCGTCTGCGGGCTGTGCGGGTCGTCCTCGGTCTCGCACTTCGCGTGGTGCTTGCGATGGATCGCGACCCATTCCTTGGTCACCATGCCCGAGCCGAGCCAGAGCCAGAGGCGGAAGAAGTGCGCCGGGATCGGATGCAGATCGAGCGCGCGGTGCGCCTGCGCGCGGTGCAGGAAGATCGTGACCGCGGCAATCGTGATGTGGGTCGTGACCAGCGTGTAGGCGACGATCTCCCACCCGTTGAAGCCCGAAAAGCCGTGGCTCAGCCAGTCGAGCAAAGCGTAGAAAACCGATTGCAGCACGTCCATCCAGGCCCTTTTTTCGTTCGATTCCGCAGAAGATGTCGATTCTATTCGACGCTCCCTGGGGGATACCCTCTAGAAACGACGGATATCACGGGAAACCGAACTATGGGGACAAAGCCGGCCTCCTCAAGAACGCTGCCAGAGCGCGGCGAAGAAACCGTCGGTTGCATGGCGATGCGACCAGAGACGCATGCGGTCGCCCTCGACGAGCGACTCCGCGCCGGCGACGCCGGCCCGCGCGAGGGCATCGCGCGCGGGGATGCGGAGGAAGCCGCTGCCGGCCTGCCGCTCGAACTCGTCGGCCACCGCCTCGCCCTCGGCGTCGAGAACGCTGCAGGTCGCGTAGACGAGCCGGCCGCCCGGCTTCAGCAATCGCGCCGCAGCGCCGAGGATCGAGCGCTGCGAGACCGCGAGCCCGGCGACCGATTCGCCGCTCTGGCGCCACTTCAGGTCCGGGTGCCGGCGCAGCGTTCCCGATCCACTGCACGGCGCATCGACCAGCACCCGATCGACCTTGCCGACAAGCCGCTCCAGGCGCGCGTCGCGCTCGTGGGCAAGCTGGGCCGGATGCACGTTGGCCAAGCCGCTGCGGGCGAGGCGCGGCTGCAGCGCGGCGAGTCGGTGGCCCGAAACGTCGAAGGCGTAGAGGCGCCCGGTGTTGCGCATCTGCGCGCCGAGCGCGAGCGTCTTGCCGCCGGCGCCGGCGCAGAAGTCGACCACGATCTCGCCGCGCCGGGCGCCGACGAGCAGCGCGAGCAGCTGGCTGCCCTCGTCCTGCACCTCGACCAGACCGTGCTCGAAAGGGTCGCTCTTCTGCAGCGCCGGCTTGCCGGCGACCCGGATGCCGAGCGGCGAATACGGCGTCGGCGAAGCGGCGATCGCGGCGCGGTCGAGCTGCTCGAGCACGGCCGGACGATCGCCTTTCCAGGCATTGACGCGCAGGTCGAGCGGCGCCGGTGCCTCGACCGCATCGACCCAGGCCCAGAACTCGGCGCCGAGTCGACGCCGCACCGGCGCTGCCAGCCACTCGGGCAGGTTGTGGCGAAGCGGCTCGGGCAATGCCTGGACGTCGATCTCGCGGCAGCGTCGCAGCCAGTCGCGCTCGCGCTCGTCGAGGGCGGCGAGCAGCACGCGCTCGTCGCCTCGCCAGGCAAGGATCGCCAGTCGCCGCTCGAGCGACGTGCCGCCCTCGGCCGAGCTCGCGAGGTGGCGCAGGAGCGCGAGCCGGCGCAGCAATCCGTAGGCGCCGTCGGCAAGCACTTGCCGGTCGCGCGCGCCGAGGCGGCGCTGCTCGCGAAAGAAGTCGCCGACGACCCGATCGGCCGGGTGCTCGAAGCGCAGCACGCGACCGACGAGCTCGGTCTGGGCCTCGAGCAAGGCGGCAGGCTGCATCGGCGGAGTCGGTTTGCGGCGCGCTATGGCGCCCAGAGCCACTGGGGCTCTCCGCGCGTCTGCACGACGCGCCCGCCATGCCGCTCGAGCGAGCCCTCGACCAGCCAGCGGATCGCGCGCGGATAGAGGACGTGCTCCTGGGCGAGGACGCGCGCGGCGAGGCTGTCTTCGCCGTCGTCGGCGAGCACCGGGACGACCGCCTGGCCGACGATCGGCCCGTGGTCGAGATCGGCGGTCACGAAATGGACCGTGGCGCCGCTCACCGTGCAGCCCGCCTCGATCGCGCGGCGGTGCGTGTGCAGCCCGGGAAACGCCGGCAGCAGCGACGGATGGATGTTGACGAGCCGGCCGTCGAAGCGGCGCACGAACTCGGCGCCGAGGATGCGCATGAAGCCGGCCAACGCGACGATGTCGGCCGCGTGGCGCTCGATCCGCCCGGCGAGCTCGGCATCGAAGGCGTCGCGCGCCGCAAACGAGCGGTGGTCGACGACCTCGGCGGCGATGCCGCGCGCCCGCGCGAACGCCAGTCCGGCGGCGTCGGCCCGGTTGCTGAGGACGGCGGCGATGCGCGCGTCCCAGCGCTCGCTCTCGCAGGCGCGGACGATTGCCTCCATGTTGGAGCCGCGTCCGGAGACGAGGATGACGATGTTCTTCATCGGGCGCGCAGTGTATCGGCGCGGGCGAGCGCATCCCTAGAATCGAGCGCTCTGTCGAGCCTCCAGCAGATGAGCGATCCCTTCTCTTCGTCGAGCGACGCCGCGGCAGCGGCCGCTGGCACGAGCGCCGCCGGCGCGCGCCGTCGCGTCCTCTCGGGAATGCGGCCGACCGGGGCGATGCACCTCGGCCACTGGCACGGAGCGCTCAAGAACTGGGTCCGCCTGCAGGACGAGTACGAGTGCTTCTTCTTCGCCGCCGACTGGCACGCGCTGACGACCCACTACGAAGAGCGCGAAGTGATCGAGAGCTCGGTCTACGAGATGGTGACCGACTGGCTCGCCGCCGGCCTCGATCCGGAGAAGGCGACTCTCTTCATCCAGAGCCGCCTGCCCGAGCACGCCGAGCTGTTCACGCTGCTGGCGATGGGAACTCCGATCGGCTGGCTCGAGCGCATGCCGACCTACAAGGACCAGATCGAGCGGCTGAAGGACCGCGACCTCGCGACCTACGGCTTCCTCGGCTACCCGCTCCTGCAGGCGGCCGACATCCTGATCTACAAGGCCGCGTACGTCCCGGTCGGCGCCGACCAGGCGCCGCACGTCGAGATCACGCGCGAGGTCGCACGCCGGTTCAACCACCTCTACGGCCGCGAGGTCGATTTCGACGAGCGCGTCCGCACGGCGCTGAAGAAGCTCGGCAGAGATGGCGCGAAGGACTTCGCGGCGGCGCGGCAGGCGTTTCGCGAGACCGGCGACGCCGAGGCGCTGGCGCGCGGCCGCGCGATCGTCGCCGCGAGCGCGTCGCTCGGCGCGAGCGACCGCGAGCATCTCGAAGGCGAGCTGCGCGGCACCGGCAAGACGATCCTGGTCGAGCCCGACGTGCTGCTCACGGAGACGTCGAAGCTGGTCGGCCTCGACGGCACCAAGATGAGCAAGAGCTACGGCAACGCGATCGCGATGCGCGAGGAGCCCGCGGAAGTGACGCGCAAGATCCGCCACATGCAGACCGACCCCGCGCGGGTGCGCCGCAGCGACCCCGGAGACCCCGAGAAGTGCCCGGTCTGGCAGCTCCACCAGGTGTATTCCGATGCGCCGACCAAGGCCTGGGTCGTGCACGGCTGCACCACGGCCGGCATCGGCTGCCTGGACTGCAAGCAGCCGGTGATCGACGCGATCCTGCGCGAGCAGGCGCCCTGGCGCGAGCGCGCCGAGCCGTACCTCGCCAATCCCAAGCACGTCCACTGGATCGTCGAGGTCGGCACCGAGCGGGCGCGCACCGTCGCCCGCGAGACCATGCGCGAGGTGCGCGACGCGATGGGGCTCGGCTACTAGCGAAGTCGGGCGAGCGACGCTCAGCGGCGGACGGCGCGCCCGCGCTTGCGCACGGCAGCCGCGCCGGTGTCCGCGGGCTTTCGGCCGAGCCGGCTCTCGGTGCCGGCGAACAGTCGCTTGAGGTTGGCCTCGTGGCGCCAGATCAGGAGCAGCGCGATCGCCAGGAGAGCGAGCGCGATCGGTCCCGCGCCGTCGGTCAGCAGGTGCCAGAACGGCGCGAAGACGGCGGCGACGATCGACGCCAGCGACGAGTAGCGAAAGAACGCGGCGATGATGAGCCAGGTCGCGAGCGTCGCGCCGCCGAGCAGCGGGTCGATGCCGAACAGCGCGCCGGCCGCGGTCGCGACGCCCTTGCCGCCGCGGAAGCGGAAGAACACCGGGTAGAGATGGCCGAGGAAGGCGGCGACGGCGACCAGGGCGACCGTGCCCTCGCCGAGGCCGTGCGACGGCCCGAGGTGGGCGACCAGCGCGACCGGCACGTAGCCCTTCAGGGCGTCGAGGAAGAGCGTCAGGATCGCCGCCGCCTTGCTGCCCGAGCGCAGCACGTTGGTCGCACCGGGATTGCCCGAGCCGTAGGTGCGCGGGTCGCTCAGCCCCATCGCCCGGCTGACGAGGACCGCGAACGAGAGCGAGCCGACGAGGTAGGCGGCGAGCGCGGCGAGGAACGGCAGGAACGGCGTCATCGCGTCGAGGAAGGAGCGAGAGCGATTCTGCGCCCGCCGGCTCAGAGGGCGCACGAGATCGGCGTCGCGCCGAGCAGCTCGGTCAGGACGCTCGGCGCGATGCCGACCAGATAGCCGCGCCGGCCGCCGTTGATGCAGATCCGCTCGAGGCCGAGGATCGTCGACTCGACGTAGACCGGCATCGCCTTCCTCGTCGCGAACGGCGACGTGCCGCCGACCTGGTAGCCGCTCGCGCGCTCCGCCGCATCGGCGCTGCACGGCTCGACGCTCTTGGTGCCGATCGCGCGGGCGAGGTTCTTGGTGCTCACCTGGCGGTCGCCGTGCATCAGAACGACGAGCGGATCGCCCTTCTCGTTCTGCATCACGAGCGTCTTGACGACCTCGTGCTCGTCGACGCCGAGCTGGCGCGCCGATTCGGCCGTGCCGCCGTGCTCGACGTAATCGTAGACGTGCTCGCTGAAGGCGACGCCGCGGCGGCGCAGGAGTTGCGTTGCCGGGGTCTCGCTGACGTGCGCGCTCTTCTTGGCCATGGCCCGATCGTGCGACGGGATTCTGCCCCGACACGCTGCCGGGATGGCGATCGCAACGAGCGGCACGGATGGACGAGGTACGGGGCGTCGCCTCGTGGTCAGGACGCGTCACTGCGCGCTCGCGATCCCGGCGACGCTTCGCTCGCGGCGCCGTCGACCGGCAGCGGCAGCGTCTGGCACTCCTCGAAGACGCGGATCGTGCAGTGCGCACAGATGCCGCGGTCGAGGCGATCGAAGATCGTCGCGATGGCGATCCGCTTGGCGGGGAAGATGTGGTCGGTGCCGAGCTCGGCCATGAAGCCGACGCGCTGCCAGAGCTCGAGCACCGGTGCGCGCGGGCGGTGGAAGTAGAGGTCGCCGCCGATCGTCCGCCGGGCAACGAGCTCGGCGCGCCACATCTCGGCGGCGGCGAGGTCGATGAAGTTGATGC
>Ga0307416_100001882_pt1 | contig 11707 bp, 14 predicted proteins | sample DK1Cmetagenome_2_FD_203821 | JGI IMG/M metagenome (GOLD analysis project Ga0307416, IMG submission 203821) | Maize rhizosphere microbial communities from greenhouse at UC Davis, California, United States - DK15-C-3 | ecosystem: Host-associated > Plants > Roots > Rhizosphere > Soil | place...
TGTCCAGTTAATAGCCCGTAGCGTGGCTTCTGTGCCGTGGTACTGCTATAAGCAAGATTCTAAAGGAGATTGGACAGTTATAGAAAATCATCCACTCCAACTCCTCGTAGATAAGCCGACCCCTTTTCATAGCCGTAAAGACTTAATGGTGGGAATGGTTCAGCATTTATATTTAGGCGGTAATGCGGTCTTTACGAAGGTCAGGGGAGGGAATGTCGTAGCTGAATTATGGCAGTTACCACCAGACGCTATAAAAGTAATTCCTTCTCGAAAGGAGTTTATTGACCGATATGAATATAGCTTGGATGGAGTTACTCAGAATTTCGCACCGAGAGATATTTTACACAATAAATTTAACGACCCTTCTAATCCTTATTGGGGGCTTTCTCCATTACAGGCCGGGGCAAAGGCAGTAGATAGCGATATCGAAGCAGTAAGATTTCAAAAACTCTCGCTGCAGAATAGAGCAATTACGGATGGAGTCTTTACTTTCGAGCACCCACTTACTAAAGACCAATGGGACGAAGCACGAGCGATGGTTAGAGAGCAACATCAAGGAATGAATAACGCACATACTCCGTGGATTCTCGGAGCCGGGGCTAAATGGGAGCAAATGAGCCTTTCCCCTATGGAGTTAGATTTTTTAAATTCACGGAAGTTCACGAGGGAAGAAATTTGCTCCATTTTCCAAGTGCCTCCTCCTATGATTGGAATTCTAGAAAATAGCACCTATAACAATATCGAAACGGCTCGTAAAATCTTTTGGGTAGATACGATTATCCCTTTACTAGAGGACATAAAGGACTGTTTTAATCAGAGCTTAACTCCGGAGTTCGGTACTGGCTTCGAGCTTTCTTATGATATCTCTAATGTGGATGCACTCCAGACTAATATTAAAGATAAAATCGAAACGGCTAAGAATCTTTTTTCTATGGGAGTTCCCTTTAATATGATTAATCAAAAATTGGAGCTCGGATTCGATGATATAGAAGGTGGCGATATGGGATATCTTCCAAGCGGATTAATGCCTACGGATATTTTATTAGCTCCTCCTGAGCCTCAAGTTTTGGATCCAAACCCACAGGTTAATCCTAACGAGCCGAATCCTCCTCCCAAAAAGAGCTTAAAAAGGCATAACCTAAGAACCGAAACCCTAAAGGAACGCTATGCACAGACCGTACATAGAAAACGGGATTCATGGGTTATTAACCTTACAAGGAAATCAGCTAAACTCTTTGAGGCAGAAGGGGAAGCGGTAGCAAGAGCAGTTAGAAGCGGAGAAAGTTGGGAGAAAGCGATTAACTCTAATAAAAAGAAATGGGAAATACTTTTAAACGGCACATATCAAAATATCGTTGCTGAAATAGGAAAAGACCACTTTCTAAATATAACTAAAGGCTATAAGCCATCCGAGGAAAAAGGGTGGAGGGATTTCTTTAATCCTTATAGGGCCGATATTACGAAATATATCATAGAGCTTGCCGGAACGAAGGTTACTCTAGTCAGTGATTGGACGAGGCAAGTCATAGGGGCTCTAGTTTTAGAGGCTCAGGATTCTAACGATACCATGGATAACCTAGCGAAGAATATTAAGAATACTTTTCAAGAATTTTCACGATACCGAGCCTATAGAATCGCTAGAACTGAAACTCAAAATGCGTTAGGTTTCGCTCAATATTCAGCCGGAAAGCAAGCGGAGGAAATATTAGGGGAGAAGCTAGTCGGTGAATGGTGGACGAGTCTGGATGATAGGGTACGGGATTCTCATAAGGATTTACACGGAGAAAAGGCTCCTCTAGGAAAGGCTTTCTCTAACGGCCTTATGTATGCGGGCGAATATACCCAAACGGAGACTACTGGCGATAATATAAACTGCCGTTGCGTGATACTACACCATTTTGAAGGCGAGGAGGATTTATAGTGCTACTAAAAAATATTGATTTCGAATATAAAGCTGATTCCTCATTACGAACATTCGAGGGTTACGCTTCGACATGGGATAAAGACCTCGGAGGGGATCAAATCATTCCGGGAGCTTTTAAAAAAACCATTATGGAGAGATTTCCACGGAACAAAATTAAAGTTCTTTGGCAACATAATGAGCCTCTAGGAATTCCCACTCATATGGAGGAGGATTCTAAAGGGCTTTATGTAAAGGGCTATATCAGTAAGACACGGCTCGGAGACGAAGCTCTAGAGCTAATGAAAGATAAAGTAGTGGACCAAATGAGTATAGGCTACGATGTAGTCGATGACGATTTAAGCGAGGATGGTTCTACTCGATTTTTAAAACAGTTAGTTCTTTATGAATTTAGCCCGGTAACTTTCCCAATGAATCCTCAAGCGGATATCGTATCGGTCAAGACTCACTTTAATAGCCTCGTGAAAGAATTTTCCAACCCTTTAATGGCAACAATGCTTAAAGAGGGAAGAGCTTTAAATAAAGCGAATGTTCAAGCCCTAAAAAGTGCGGTAGAAACGCTTCAAACTATATTAGCCCAAGTAGAAGGAAAGGACGAGCCGAAGAATCTTCACTCGTTTGAACCTTTTAAGGAAATCATAGCCGAAATGAAAGGCTACAAAATAGGAGGCACGAAATGAACTTTTATAAAATGCTTTTACCTCTTAATCTTCAGTTATTTTCTGCGGATTTAGGAGGCGGAGGAGCTACTCCACCGAACCCAAAAGACCAAATCGACTTAAAAAAGCTGCAAACTGAATTCTCGGATTCTTGGAAGTCTTTAAAGACCCTTTTAGACCAACAAGCCGACGAAATGAGAACTCTTGGAGGAACTAGCACAGAAACGGCTAAAAGTCTTCAAGCTATCGAAACCAAAATTACTACTTATGAAACAGAACTAAAAGGAATCACCGATAAGTATAAAGAGTTCGAAGTTAAAATGAATCGCCCAGGATTCGGTGGGGGAGAACGTCCAAAATCCATCGGAACTCAGTTTATCGAGCATGATTCTTATACAAAATCTAATGGAGAGCCTACAGGCCGTATCGGAATTAAATCTTTCTTTACTAAGGATTTAGATTCTACTGACCCAAGCGGTGGTTACTTCACTGGAACCGAAAGAATGGGATTGATCCAAACTCCTGATTCTGATTTACGGATTCGAGATATCCTAAATGTTCAAACGACTACTTCTAATGCGATTGAGTATATCCTCGAAACTGGATTCGTAAATAATTCAGCCATCGCACCTGAGAAGAGCTTAAAAGCCCAATCAGATATTACTTTCGATATCGAAACGGCTTCCGTAAAAACTATTGCCCATTTTATTCCGGCTACTCGTCAAATTATCGCTGATGCTCCTATGCTCCGTAATTATATTGATGGTCGCTTAACTTATGGATTAAAAATGACAGAAGAGGCTCAGATTCTTTACGGTTCTGGAGTAGGCGATAATATTGCCGGAATTATGACGAATCCTAATATCCAAAATCATGGAGGAATTGTAGGAGCCGATACTCGAATTGATCACATTCGTCGTGCGTATACTCGTTCCCTTTTAGCCGGATATCCTGCTACTGGAATTATCCTTCACCCTTCTGATTGGGAAGATATCGAACTCGCTAAAGGCACAGACGGTCATTATATCTGGGTAAATGTAGTTAGCGGAGGCGAAGCTCGTTTATGGAGAGTTCCTGTCGTTCAGTCTACTGGTATGCACGAGGGAGAATTCTTAACTGGAGCGTTTGGTTTAGGAGCTCAGATTTGGGATAGAGAGCAAGCGAATGTACGTATTTCCGAGCACCACGCAGACTACTTTACGAAGAATATGTTAGCGATTTTAGCCGAGGAGCGTATTGCTCTTACAGTTTATCGCCCTGAATCTTTCGTTAAGGGAGTATTTACAGCAGCGGTATAATTTTAAGCCACAGAACGGGGGCAATTAGCCCTCTTTCTGGTTTATGAATACTAGACAAGCCGAGGTGACTTAAAAATGCAAATGGAAGCCTTAAAGACGTTTTCTTTAGGTGGAGCCCAGTTAACTTTTCAAGGGGATATTTTTACTTGTGCAGAAAACCGAGTCGATGAATATATCCGACTAGAGTTAGCAAAGCCAGTAGAAGGAACGGTTAATAATGAACCTACTCTTTCCCCTCCATTGGATGTAGCCCGTACCGATTATACCGAAGAAGAATTATTGGCGATGACTCTGAAAGAATTAAAAGTAATTGCTAATAATATCGGAGTAAGCGGTTATAAAAGCATGACAAAAGCAGAAATAATCTTCGCTATTCGAGGAAAACAAGCTATTAATAATCGAGGAGGTCTTTAAAATGGCTAAAAACCCAAATGAAAAACCTAATACTCAACAAGATACGGAATTCGCTGAGGAAACTAATCCGGCAAGAGTGGTGGATCCAAACCAAACGGTAGCTAATGAGCCGGAGCAAAAAGAAGATGAAAGAGCACGGGAGGAAAAAGGCGGTAATAACCCTCGTGGAGCTAATCAATATACTAGTGGTCGTGTAGACGATAGAGGGAGAAAAGAATAATGCCGACTTATAATGTTTCTGCGATGGCAGACCGTATTAAATACTTAATGGCAGACCGTAATATTTCAGAAGCGGAAGCTACGAGCCAAGTTCTCGATGATATGGGCTTAACCAATGAGGATTTACCTACGGAAGTTCAAACTCAGCTAACGAATCAACTTGCTGAACCAACTACCGATAGTGAATTCGCTCGTAATGATAAAGATAGTATAGTGAACCGTAATGAGCCCGTAACTTATGATTTAGGTCAGGAGCGAGTAGATTTAACTCCTCAAGACGAGACTGTAGAACCACCGACTGAGCCAACCGTTTAAGGAGTGATTTTATGGCTTTTTTTGACCGATTAACTAATGATGGGAGCCCTGACCAAATCACTCTCGATTCTATGAAGCGGTGGCTAAAAATAGAACATGATTTGGACAATGATATCCTTATTAATCTTAGAGCGGTTGCGGTAAATGAAGCCTATAACTATACTCAAGAATCTTTTGAGTATGAGAATGATACGGGGGAATTGGTTGAAAAGCCGATTCCCTTTAATATTATAATGGCTTGTCTCATGTTTACTGCCTATCTTTATGAAAATAGAGGCGAAACTGATATCGTAATGCCTCTTAACTGTATGAAATTACTGACTCCATATAGGAGGCTTGTCGGAACATGATAGGGAGCATGAAAGACCGTATTCGAGTAGATTCCGAAATTAAAACGGATAATGGACGAGGCGGTTGGACCTATACTTATACGACTTTAGGAACTTGGTGGGGGAAAATTACCGAATTATCAGCTAGGAATATTATTCAGTATCGACAGGCTGATATGAATGTGGACACAGAAATAGTTATGAGGGCTAATACAAAAATCTCTCGTGATTGCGTCCTTTTCGCTAGAGGTAATAAATATAACATCGAGGAAGTTACCGAAAAGACAAATGGTTTCTATGTCATTATGGCGGTAGGTGAAAAAATTGCCGAATAACGAGGTTAGATTCTCATTAGAAAATTTTTTACCGGAGATTCAAGACCAATTAAGTGAGGCACTCGGTCAGGGACTTCTAAAGGGGACAATTTTAGTACGAAATGAAGTTCTCAGGCTTTTAAGCGGTCAGAGAAGCGGTAAACTTTATAAGGTTCCGGGAACTAGAAGGACATACAGAGCCTCTCAGCCCGGAGAACCTCCGGCAAGTAGATTAGGCCACTTACGGAGTTCATATGTCTATAGAGTATTAGGTACGGGCCACCAAGCACAGGGATTTGTAGGAAGTGAAGTCGAGTACGCTCATTATTTAGAGTACGGTACTTATAAAATGGCTCCTCGTCCTCATTTAATTCCGGCTATGAGGAATTCCAAGCCTAAAATAGAAAAGCTCTTTAAGAGGATTATACGATGAGTGTAATTACGGCTATCTATAACCACTTAATAGCAGATGAAAGGCTCGATTCTTTAGTAGCAAGAAGCAGTTTGAATCCTTCAAGACCGGCCATTTATGATGAATGGGCTACGAATGAAACGACTTTTCCTTATGTCTGTCTTTCCTTTAGTTTTGGAAATAGCGATGTTCATTTTGCGAAACATGAAACCTTATTAAATATAGATATATTCACGGAAACGAATAGTATTTTAGCCGAGGATATAAAAGAAGCCTGTATTTTCTCTTTAGATAGACAAACTATAGTTGACGAATCAGATGGAGCGTTTATTCGTTGCTATTATAACCGTGATGGACAGATAACAGAGCCCACCGACGGGATAACCCATTGGAATATCGAAATAAGCCTTTATCATTGGCGAAACAAGTTTATAGAGCACCTAGAAAATGCGTAATAGGAGGCTAATACGTTGAGCAGAAAAACCCATGGAATAACTACGGAAACAACGAAGAGATTCTCTATTGATAGTGGAGCAGTATTCTTGAATCTCGGTGAGACTGTAGGCGAACGGCTTTTAGGAGCTACTAGAGGTGGAAATACTTTTACCGTAGAGCAAGAAATTAAAATTATCGAAGTTGATGGAGCAAAAGGGCCACTTAAAGGAGCTCGTCGAATTACAGAATCTTCGGCTAAAATTAAAGCTAATATTTTAGAGCTAACTACGGCAAATATCATGTTAGCGATATCTGGTTCGACAGCTACTAACTGGACTGACCCAACCTCTACTCCGGCTACGAATACCCACGATGAAATAAGAAGGGTTCGTAATATCTCAGACCTCGATTATGTTAAGAATATCGCCATCGTAGGAAAAGTAACCGGTACGAATGAGAATATTATTTGCATGGTTTATAACGCTTTGGCTGATGAAGGCTTAGAACTCGCTTTTGAAGATAAAGAAGAGGGTATTCTTGAAGTTACTTTCACGGCACATTATGACCCGGCTGATTTAAGTACAGAACCATGGGGAATTCGATTCCCTAAGATAGTATAACAAGTGGATTTAGAAGAGCCTCCAAAATGGGGGCTCTTTTCTATTTTTAGGAGGAAAAAAGATAATGAGAAAATTAAATACTTATGATTTATTTCGGACTGCTGCAATCTTAGGAAAGATAGGAACGAACTTAAAAATTACTCCAGATATGGACCCGAAACAGTTAGGAGTTTCGTTCTTCGCCTGTGCTCTACAGTATGCGGAGAGCGATTTAAAAGACCTTTTAGCGAACATATGCGAAATGAAAACAGAAGAATTTGAAAAAATGCCTTTTGACTATCCTCTAGAAGTTATCGAAAAGCTAATGGAATCAGAGGATATTAAGAATTTTTTGGAACGAGCAAAATCTTTGGCGAGGAAAATGCAAGGTCAGTCACAGACCGAATCTGTCAAAGATATCACTGGAGCCTAAAGGATATTCGCGAACTACCGTATGAGGACTTTCTGGAAGTGGTCGAAATGCTTAATAAAGGCAGAGAAGAGGATTATAAAGACCTAAAAATATTAGAGTCATTCGGAGCATGGCAAATAGTTGAAACCGTAAAGGCTCTCATGTTAGGAAACGATAATAAAAGCCTCGATTTTATTAAATATGCGACTCAGTTAGGACTTTATGGAGAAGAGAAGAAAAGTTTGGATCCAAACCGTTTAGCAGAAGAGAAAGATAGAGCCCTAAAGACAGCAGAGGAAATTTTACGAATCGACAGGGGGCAATAAAATGATTGAAGCCTTTAGACTCTTCGGTGAAATATCCCTTCGTGGAGGGGAAGCCGTAGAACGAGGATTAAACAACGTCAGTAATACGGCTCAGAGTTCAGCTCGTGGTATGGGAGGAGTAGGAAAGGCACTTCTCGGAGTTGGCTCTGCTATGGCGGGAACTCAGCTTGCACAAGGCTTTCTTTCCGTGACTAAAGGAATTCTAGATGTCACCGGAGATATGCAAGCGATGAATTCTCAGTATGAACAAGTAATGGGCGGTATGAAAGCTACTACAGATAAATATATCGATGCTATGGGTAAAAAGTGGGGCAAGCACCCTAACGATTTAAAGTCAACAATGATGCAATATTATGCCATTCTAAAGGGAAAAGGGTTATCCGAACAGGAAGCCTATACCACGGCTCAAAAATATATGGATGCTACCGTTGATGGTAACGCTTTTGCCAATGAAGAAATGTCAAGTACTACGGCACGGTTCATGGGAGTTATTAAGGGAGAATATGACTCAGCCGATTCGGCCATGGTTAATCTTTCTCAGACCATGTTAAATGATTTAGCAGTTAAGGAATACGGAAAGAAATGGGACGCTTTAACCGTGTCTCAGCAAGAAAATATTAAGACCACCGAAGCACTTCGTCAGCAACATTCAGCCGGAGTTACAGGGCAAGGAGAAAGGGAAGCGGAGAGCTACGCTAATAAAGTTGCCATGTTAAATAATAAGTGGAAAGAATTCCAAGCCACGATCGGAGCTCCTTTAATGGGAGCAGTAGCCGGAATATTTGACACGATTAGCGGAGCTTTAACCACGATAATGACTGCTTTTAACTCTTTAAGCCCTAGTACTCAGCAATTTATTATCATCGTAGGAGCTCTTACGATAGGGCTTACGGCTATCGGATTAATCCTCGGAGGAATAGTATTAGGGCTTTATTCATTCGCAGCTGCGACAGGGGTTGCTATGGGAACGCTCGTATTAGCCACAGGGGGAATTATCCTCGTGATTCCTTTAATTATCGGCTTAATCTATCTCCTCATAAAGAATTGGGATTTAGTTAAAACGAAGACGATAGAGGTCTGGAATGCCGTATGGGATAAGATAAAAGCCTTTGCTACTTGGTTAGGGAGTAACACGATGATAGGAAGGTTCGTAAAAACTATCGTCGTAAACTGGGACACCATTAAAAAGACCACGAAAATCCTTTGGGATATGTTAAAAGGTCTTTTCCAAGTCGGAGTTAATTATATCAAGGAAAAACTGGGCCCAATCGCAAGTTGGGTTAAAGGTATTTTTGATAAAGTAAAGTCTGCCATGGAAGGGCCGATGAAAAGTGCGAAAACAACCCTTTTGAAGATAGTCGATGCAATTAAAGGGGCTTTTAATAAAATGAAAATCACGATTCCGAAACCTAAGATACCTCACGTATCCGTTTCAGTAGGACATAAGAGCATAAAGGGAGTCGATATTCCCTATCCGAAATTTGATGTGAATTGGAGAGCCAAAGGAGGCTATTTTAATGCACCTACTTTATTCGGAGCCGGAGAAAACGGAAAAGAGGTATTAATGCCTCTAGACCATAAAAAAAATATGCGACCTTTCTCCAGTGCGGTAGCGGAGAACTTAAAAGACTTTTTCGGACTGAATTTTAATGGAGGTTTAGCCGGAGCTACGGGAAGTTTTAATGTGGTCATTCCTCTTAATGTAAACGGACGAGAAATAGCAAGAGCTATAGCGGTAAATGTGGATGAAGAGCTAAAACGACAGCAAGAACTTAAACGGAGGGGAGTCTAAATGGCTATAAAATACTTTACTTTCGGAGGAAGAGACAGTCGGGATTATTTCTCCTTTTTAAATAAGGTAAAAAGACCGTATTTGCCTCCTCTAACCGTTCCTAGTTTTAAGATTCCAGGGAAAGCCGGAGCGATTAGTCAAAAAAGAAATGAGCTCGGAACCAGAACCATCGAAATTGACGTAACTCTTATGGGAACTTCTGACGCAGATATCCGAACGAAAGTAAGGAATCTTGCGAGCTTTTTAGTTTATAGCACGGAGCAAGACCTCATATTTAGCGATGAATTAAATCGAAAATATTTAGCTCGATTTGATACGAGCAGTACGAATTTAGAAGAGTTAGCCGAAATGGGAGAGGGCAGTATATCCTTTACTTGTTTTGATCCACTCGCTTATTCTACCGTGGAAAATACTCTTCTCATGGGAAAAGCTGAGACGTTTATAAGTGATTTCACTAATAAAATCACAGGTAGTTTAACCGAGAATTCTCATAGAGCTAGATATCCAGTTGGAGGAGCTCCAAGCACGGCTTTAGTTACTCCGGCCTCGACTATGACGGAGCTTTCTCAGACTGCTTACGGATATATAAAAACAAATGATTACGATTCAGTAAATATCACGACTACTACGAATGGAAATAGCGTTCAGTTTCTATTTTCCTTTGATGTAATAAAAGCCCTCGAAACGAAATATGGTACGAGCTTTTGGAAAGGGAAAACGGCTCTAGCAGATAAAATAGCTTGGGCTAAAAAGAACCTGACCGAGCTTGCTTGCCTCATGAATGGAAAGGGCTCCGTAGGTACGGTTAATAAGATTACTTTAGGAATTTATAACGCTAGTACGGGAGTTTATTCAGCTACAACCGTAACTCATTCGAACGCAACTGATACGACACAGTTAAGACTTCCGACAAGCACCTTTGACGCTTTTATAGGGGCTGATGGCTATATTACTTTTATCGTATATTCAAATGCTAGTGACGGAGTTCTTACGGCTTCTGCTAGTGTGAATTATATTTCCTTAGAAGTTAAAGCGAATCTTCAACAAAATGAAATCACGATAACGAATAACGGAACCTATAGACTTTTTCCGAGGCTCCGAGTTATTCCTACGATAGATTGTACTTTTATTAAGTGGACTAATGTCACCACGGGAAAAAGTATAACTTATAACGCTACTTGGAAAGCTCTCGAAGTTCTCATTATAGATACAAACTCTAACCGAGTTTATAGGGAAGCAGACGGAATAAACTTCATTCAGAATATAACGCTTGACAGTATCTTTTTTCCTCTAGAAGTAGGAGCAAATTTAATTAGAATAGAAAATCAAAATTTTGATGCTACCGGAGTAAATAATCAAGCTCGTGTCTATTGGACAGAGCGGTTCTTATAGGGGGCTTTCATCTTGACTACTGGAGTATTGCCATTAGCCACTTTACGGCAACGATGTTTAGAACTAACAACCTTTATGGAGACGAGCAATGCAATTCCTACGGCTTTTGGGATTGCAGCGGGTAATTTTGACGGAGCCGGAATGTCGTGGGGAGCTCTCCAATTTAACTTTGGACAAACTTCTCCTAATGACACGCTTTCTCCTATCTGGAAGGACTTAATAAATGAGCACCCGGCAGAAGTTTCAGCCTGTTTCACGAATACGGCTGATTATAATTACTGGAAAGACCTTATGTTAAACGGAACATATGACGATAAAAAGGCTTTCGGAACGGCTATTACTGACCCGGCTAACGACCATAAAATTATCGAACCATGGAAGACTTATTTTATGAATTTAGGCTTAACTCAAGTAGGTCAGGACAGGCAAGTAGAGGCTACGGATTGGTATTGGAGTAATGTCGTAACATGGAAAGACCAATTCGGCCTTTGGAGTAGAAGGGGTTGTTCATGCTTATTTGATATTTCCGTAAATAAGGGAGGAATCGCTCAAAGCACGAAAGACCTTATTTATGCCGATTTTAATAATCTTTCTCCGACTCTTACACGGAATGAACTCGAAACCGAGAAAATGAGAATTATTGCGAATCGAAGAGCTGACGCTACAGGCGGAGTATGGATGGAAAGCGAGAGAGCTAGAAGACTCGCTATTGCTAACGGTAGCGGTTATGTCCATGGAGGCTACGATTGGATCGACACGGAGGATTACGATTTATTATTAGAGCCAGCTTTTGAAAGCGATGTAGTAGTTATCGTTGAGCCATCTCCTCCAGTAACTCCAACGGCTCCTCCTATTATCGAGTTTCAGAAA
>Ga0307416_100001883_pt1 | contig 11707 bp, 9 predicted proteins | sample DK1Cmetagenome_2_FD_203821 | JGI IMG/M metagenome (GOLD analysis project Ga0307416, IMG submission 203821) | Maize rhizosphere microbial communities from greenhouse at UC Davis, California, United States - DK15-C-3 | ecosystem: Host-associated > Plants > Roots > Rhizosphere > Soil | place: USA...
GATCGAAACGAGGGATCCTTGTCCGAGCGATTGCGGTACCGCGCGAACCGCTCGCCGGCGTATACCGCGTCGACGTGCTTCTGGACCGACAGCGACACTGATCCGCCATCGCCCTCGTAATAGCACCGTCCGAGAAGTGCCTTGTCGCCAAGGGGCGTCAGACTGCTCTCGTCCGATTCGTCCTCTATCGGCGAACCGAGGGCCGCTTCGGCATCGACCTTCGTCAGCAGCTCGCAGGCCTTTTCCGTGTTCGTAGCTGTCTGCTGCTCCTGCTGTGCCGCGGGAGGGGAAGCGGTACACGCCGCGAATGCGACCGCAATACCGATGAACCATGGCCGGAGCTGGGCGACTCCCGGAACCATCGCGCCTCCTTGAATGTCGGGGATCTGCGAGCGGGTGGACAGTGGCAGAACAGATGAGCCAGTGTCAAGGGAACTTTAGGATCGCGGTCGCATCAGCCCCGCCAGCCTGACGACGTCGCGCGCGGCGATTGCGCTCACCGGCCCGGACACGATCTGGACGCAGAAGTTTGGAGCGCTCAACGGCGGAAATGCCACCACGTGCGTATCCTTGGCGCGGGTGTAGAACGCGTTTGGACCCAGCGGCAGATCGTTCACGCCCGTAAGCGCCACAGACCTCTTGAGCAGTCGGCACGGCAGACGATCGTACTGGTAGCCGACGCTGGGGCCGCCGGGAACCCCTGCGGAGCATCCCGCTGTCCCAACCGCCGCGATGATCGTGAAATTCTGGCGCAGCGTGCTGCTGGCCTCCTCTTTCGTAAACAACAGGCAGCGGATGAGCGTGTGATGCCGAACACGCAAGATCGTCGAACCGTTTGCGTCGACGTACTGCGCCAGTCTGGTCAGCACTTTGTCGGTGATCGGCGACAGCAGCGGATTCATGACGCCGGTGAGCGCGCCGGGGACCATTCCCAGGAACATCGCCTGCAGCTGATTCCTCAGCCCGGTAATCGCGCTCCGTTCGATGCCGGCCTGCACCGTGACGATGTCGTCGATCTCCTTGCCCTGCGCGACGTCCTGTTTGGTTTCCCTGCCTGTCACGATGTACGAAAGCCGCGCCACCTTGTCGGCCGGAAGCGTGTCGTCGCGCTGCGTGCCCTCGAGCACCGAGCGCGCACCCCCAAGCGGCCTCCAGCGGACCGGCGAGCCCACATCGGCATCCGGCGACGGCAGTTCGACGTTCACCAGCTTGGCGCAGTCCACGACCGCCTTTGGCCACCCGGGAAATCCCTTGTCGTCGATGCGTGCCGTAATTATGCCGGTCGGTTGTGGTTCTTTGTCGATCGCAAAGCGGTTGGGGTTCGGATCGGCCGCGACGCGCACCGCCCACGGGCGCAGGAGTGACGAGGCGTAGGAAGCCACGCCGACGAGGCCGATCGCCACCTTGAGTGCCTGCAGGACCGGCGCGCCAAGAACCTCGATCAGTCCCTTGACGACCTGCTTCGCGAGTTCGACAGCCGCGTTGTACAGATCGACAAAAAACCCAAGGACTCCGCCAACGTCCGTCTGGATCTTGAGCCGGTCGAAGACGACCGCGAGCATCCCGCTGATGAAGTTGCTGATGATCGAACACGGAGTGGCAGTCGAGGCCTGCGCGTAGAAACCGGCCGGCTGCGTGGGAACCACATGGCCGTACCGGTGAAAGCGCTCGAGTACCGATGCCTGGGGCGAGACGCTCCCGGCTGATGCTGCGCGTAGCGCGTCGCCGACGAAGGCCGCAAGCACCACGCTGGGGAAGACGATCTCGGGTGCGCGGCGATAGTCACGCGGACCCATCAGACCCGCAGCGGATTTCGCGGCAGGGCTCGACGCACGGACGAGCCAGGCGGCCACGAAGTACGAGATCGGCGGCGCGCCCGGCGGCATTTCGGCGATCTCGTCGAGCTGGGCCCCGTAAAAGCCACCGCCAGCGTCGCCCCCGATCTCGACGGCCATATTGCGCACCTGAAACTCGCTGACGGCAAAGCCGGTGACGGCACTCGCATCGCCCTGTATGAACACGGTGGCATCGAGCACCACCTGCACGCCCGCGTCGCCCAGCAGTGCGGTCAGCTGCCCGACGAGTGCTGGTGAAAATGGAGGAATGCGGGCGCTCGCGACAGGTGGAGTATTCGGCTGCGGTGCGGAGCCGCCGCCGGAGTCTGGTGTCGCAGTGCGTCGGCAGCCGACGGCCAGACCGATCCCGGCGACGGCAACGATGCCGATGAGCGCCGCAGCGACGCGCGTCAAAGCGTTACTGCTGCTTGAATCCGGCCGGGATGGCGACGTCGGCCGCCGGGACGTCGGTGGCGATCTTCAGCAGTTCACTCGTCGTGGTCATGATCATCGACCGCTGCTGCGGGTCACCCTGGACCTTGTTCTGCGCGGCGCGCCTGGCGAGCCCGCCGAGCAGCCCGCCCACGCCGCCAGACACGCTCGGCTTGTTTCCGTCCTCGCGCTGTTTCTGTTCCTGCGCGAACTGTTCCGCCGACTTCACGCCCTCGACCTTCACCGTCGCGAGGATCGCCGTGCCCTCGACCTTGTCCTTCTCGGCGTTCATTCGCTCGAGCGCGGGTTTCAACATCGGATAGAGCGCCAACGCGGAGGCCATGTCCTGCGGTGACGCGCCCTGAATCATCGGTCCGTAGAGTTTCTTGGCGTACTCCGCCTGGAAATCAGAGACTTCCTTCAACGCCGGAATCTGCGGCGCCATCCACATGTCGGACGTAATCTGCATGCCGCCGCTCTGGTCCAGCGTTTTGCCCTTCTCGCGAACGGTCACGATGACGAGCACCTGGTTGGTGTTGTAACCGTTGATCGTCCGCGACTGGCCGGTCTTGCGAACGTCGAGATCGATTTCCATCGAGTCCTGAATCTGTTTTTGAGCGGACGCAACATCCTGCTTCTGCTTCGCCTGCTCCTCGCGCATCGCCTTTTCGGCCTTCGCGCGTGCCTCTTCCATCTGCTGGCGAATCTGCGCGAAGGTCGCGACGCGGTAGGTCTTTCGTTTGACGTCCAGCTGATACACCTTTTCTTCGGCGAGGTCGATGATCTGGCCCGCCGAGTCGGTCATCATGCTCTGGCGCGGCCCCTTGACGGCGATGACGCTCATCGTCCCTTCGTCCTTGCCACCGAACATTCCCGCCACCTTGCCGAGCATCCCACCCAATTCGAATTTCATCCGTTCTTCGGTTTTTACGTCGGCATGGAGTGAACTGGCAGCGACAAGACTCAGGACGGCGGTTGCGGCGACGAGCGGACGCGGGTAAGTCATCGAAAACCTCCGCGCGAATCCTATATCCATCGCCTGGGGACGCCAACACAAAACACTTGACACCGCAGCGACCCTTCTGCGACTGTGCGCGCTCACCGACAACTTATTTCCACGCGTCGCTCTGGAGGCTGGTATGACCAAGGATGCGTCCGCGCTTGGCGGTCTCGAAGAAACTCTCGACCTGTACTTCCGCCAGAAGGCTCCGGCGATGCCGCCAAACGTGAAGGAACTGCTGGTGAAGGCCGCGCCGTGGATAACCCTTTTCATATTGGTGATTACGCTGCCAGCGGTGCTGATCGCACTCGGTCTCGGCGCGCTCGCCGCGCCGCTTGCCTTTCTGATAGGTCCCGGCTACGGCATCGGCAGCGGTGTGACCTACACAATTGCCATGCTGATCCTGGGCCTCTCCGTTCTTCTCGAGGCGGTGAGCCTTCCGGGATTGTTCAAACGCACCCGGCAGGGATGGCGCTACGCGTTCTACGCGACACTCGTCAGCATTGTCGGCAACGTGATCGGGCTCGATGTCATCGGCGCGATCGTCAGCGCAGTTGTCGGTTTCTATATCCTCTTTCAGATCAGGTCCTACTACGGGAAGCCTGACTATGCGCAGACATAGACTTGGCGCCGGTGTCACCCACGCGAAACCGTGATGCGCGTCCTCAAGAGATTCTTCGGCGCGGTGATCCTGCTCGTGCCCGTGATCGCTGTCGCCGGATCGGCCGCCTATTTCGAGTGGATGGCGCCGGTCGTTCCGGGCAAGGTGGTGGACAAGCAGGAACGCATCGTCGGCGCCCGCCACGCCGCGCCAGGACGGTATCTCTCAACCAGTTTTGACCTGAAAGCCGCGACCGAACAGGATCGCTACCTTTACGGGTCGCCGCTGACAACCGACATCGCGGTCGATGCGCGGACATTCGCGGCGCAAAAAGTCGGTGCGGCCGTGAACGTCAAGTATCTGCCGATCAACCCGCGAACCGCCCGCCTCGCTGGTCAGCCGTTGATCCCGCAATCACTCTGGATGCTCGCAGCAGCCCTTGCGATAGCGATTGTGGCAGCGTTGTTCAGACGCACGCGTGTCATTGCCGTGCTCAGTACGTTGCTGACGGCTGGCCTCCTGTACGCGACGCCTGGTCCGCCGTCCGGCCGCGCCGCACTCGCCGCGGCGGCTGTCCTGGCGGCGGTTGCTGCGATCGCGGCGATCGTGAAGCGGGGAAGTCCACGACTCCTGTTCGCTGCCTGGGCAGTGACGACGGCCGCCGTGGTGGCATGGCCTGGCGTCCGCAATTCACAGGCGAACTCGATGACGGCGACCGCAGAAATCCGGAGCGTGAGAGAGTTCCTGGCGCCGCGGAGTTCCAGGGCACGAACGCGGTTCATCACGCTGCAGGAATTCGATCGCGTCCATGCCGCGTTCGTACCGCAGGGCACGACCCAACCGGTGTTTCTGCTCGACTTCGTCGATCATGGAAGCGTCGGCGACCTGTCGGAAGGTGCGAAGGTGGCCGTCGCCTACAACCCGGCAGCCCCTGAAGCGGCGCGGCTGGTTGAAGGCCAGCGCACGCATTACTGGAAAAACGCTGCGGTACCCGTCGGCGCGGCGATCGCGGCCGCGTGGCTGCTGACGCGACAGCCAAAGGGCGGGAAGAAACGCATCTCGCAGCGCCGCGAGCAGCCGGTCCGCAGCGCGTAAGGCGTTCAGGCTAACAGCTGAACGTGCCCGTGACCGTCTGTCTTGGGCTCCCGTCTGTTCTGCCGCTGAATTCGCCCTGGCGCCGATTGTTCTTCAGAATCACGGTGAGATTGGCTTCGCGCGCGGTGCGGCCGCCGGCGCGCCAATTCTCCCCCTTCCCCGGAATCACCGTCAGCGACGCGTGCGTATACGTGCCGTCTTTCGCCGGCTTGACGGCATCAGCCGCTGACGATCGCACGGGGTGAGGGATGTTCAATTCGAGGTGTTCGCCCTTCGTAAGCTCTCCGAGTGCGAGAGACCAGGTATCCGCCTTGATCAGGCAGCCGCCGTTTTTGAAGGTGAAGGTCTGGTCGCCGATCGTGACGGTCGCTTTCGCGGTGGGGCTGTTGGCGACAAACTGGGATGCAGCGGTGGCTGCCGTGAACGCCGTGAAAACGACCGCGAGAGTCATGTGCCGCATCGGTCCTCCAACGCGGCAGAGTTATATCACCGATATAAGGCCTGCACGCGTTTGACGTCGTCCGCTGAGATGCCGGATACCCTGGCGATGTCGGCGCGCGACTTCAGCTGCTGTCGATATCGGGTGAAAAATCCCGGGATGTCGCCGCCATATCCGAAGAAGTACATGATGTCGGCGTAGGCCGCCGTGTGCTCGAGTCCGAGCGCATGTCCCAGCTCGTGGACGCAGGTGAGGTAGACGATCGTTTCGCGCAATAGTGGATCGGCGGTCGCCATTCGCGCGATGTCGCCGCCGAGCGCGTTGGTGTCCGGCCGGATGTAGACGGCCGCACCGCGGCGCCCGCGGACGAGGAGAGGGCGCATCTCGCCGTACATCCCGAAGTTCGGCGCCACCCAATGGACGCGGACGAGCGCATCGTCTTCCGCCGCCGGCTCGAACCGCAGCGCCCCGCCCAGGGCGTTTTCCCAGGCCCGCAGCGCCCAGGTGGCCAGCTCGACGTCCGTCTTCCGGAACTCCGACCCCGGCTCACCCTGGGCGATGAAGTAGGTCACCCGTCCAGTCGGAAGAGACTGCAGCGGTGCCAGGGTCTGCGCGGCCGCAGTCACCGTTGCGACCGCCACGGCCGCTACGACAAGCCTCATCGCCATAAGATAAGCCTATGCGTACGGCCGCTGCATCCGTTCTTGTTGTTGCCGCGTCGGTGCTGGTGAGCGCCCAGCCGCAACCGTCGAAACTGGAATCTGCGCTCCGCGTGTTCTGGTCGGCGGAAACCCTGGAACGGCGCGCGACGGCGGCGGCCGGTGTTCTTGCATCGGGCGCTTCGTATGAAGACCTCGCGGGGCGCTTGAAGGCCGGCCGAGACTACCGGCCGGCGCGAACGGGGCGCATAAACCTGCCGACCGGCGATCGTGGCCTGTCGCTCGACAATGTCCTGGAGGTCCCAGCCGACTACGTTCCGACCCGCGCGTGGCCGCTGCGCGTCGCGCTGCATGGGGGAGTCGGCCGCCCGGCACCAGGACCAGACGACCCGCCGGCCCGGGCCTTGACGAACCGCATCCCGATCACGGGCGAGCTGGTGCTGCACCCGCGCGCGTGGTCCGGCTCGGAATGGTGGACGTTCGGTCAGGTCGAGAACATTGCGAAGCTCGTCGATCGTGTGAAGCACGATTACAACGTCGACGAGTCGCGAATCTACGTCACCGGCATCTCCGACGGCGGCACAGGCGTCTACTTTCTGGCGATGCGCGCGGCGACGTTGTGGGCCGCGTGTCTTCCACTGAACGGACATCCGCTCGTGCTGGCAAACCCGGATAGCGGCGCCGACGGACAACTCTTCCCCGGCAACCTGGTGAACTGTCCGCTGCGCGCCGTCAATGGCGGGCGCGATCCGCTGTATCCGGCGGCGTCGGTCGCGCCGATGATTGCGATGTTCAGGCGCGGCGGCGTCCCGATCGAGTTCCAGGTGTATGAGGAGGCCGGGCACGACGTCAGCTGGTGGGGAGAGGAACGCCCTCGCTACGAGCAGTTTCTTGCCGGGCATCGGCGAGCGGCGCATCCCGAGCGGGTGTCGTGGGCCACTGAACGGACCGACCGGTACAACCGGTTTCGCTGGCTGGTGATCGACAGGCTCGGCATGCGCGGGTCCGATCGTCCGCTTGCTGACGTGAACCGCTTCGAGGCCGGCAATGGACGCGAGATGACGTTGTTTGCCCGTCCGCGGCCTTCAGGCCGTGTTGACGCTGTACGGCGCGGAAACGCCTTCGACGTCGAGACGCGCGGGGTCACCGCGTTCACGCTGCTGTTGTCGCCAGACGTCATCGATTTCGCGGCGCCTGTCCGCGTGTCTGTCAACGGGCGGGTCGTGCATGACGCCGTCGTTGCGAAAAGCCGTGAGACGCTGCTCGCCTGGGCCGCACGGGACCACGATCGGACGATGCTCTACGCGGCGGAGGTGAAGGTCACCGTCCCGTGACCCGCTGACCTGGAGCGCGTGGGATAATGGTCCCGACGGGGCGTGGCGCAGCCTGGTAGCGCGCCTGCTTTGGGAGCAGGATGTCGCAGGTTCAAATCCTGTCGCCCCGACCACTCCCTTCGCTCCACCGACGCCGGACCGAGTCGCTGGCCTGCGGATCGATCGTGTCCAAACTGTCATATTGACGCCCCCCAAATTTCTCTGAGAGGCTGCGCCTGCAGGACCCGACATGGCTGCTAAGCGCAATCGCGTACGCCAACGAGCACGCGGGACAACCTCGCCACGTCCGCTGCCGGTGCAACCTCCGGCCGGCGATGACGTGACCGATACCGAGCCTGTCGTCGTCGTGACTCCGGAGCAAGACCTTCCGCTGCGTCCAAATGACGTGCAGGGCAAACGCGCCCACGCCTCGGTGCGGGCCTTTCAACGGGCGGCTATGCAGTGGGCGTATATCGTCCGCAACCGCCGGCGCTGGGCCGGACGGGACGCTTTGATACGCGATCAGGCAGACGACGCGCAGAAGTTGATTCAGCGCCACTTTCAGGTGGGCCAGGCGGACCTTGGCGCCGTCGCCCAGGCGCGCGTCGCTCAGGTGGCGATTCCGTTCAGGACCGAGACGGAGGGTTGGGAGAACCGGTTGTTTCCGTGGGAGTTCGTCCTCAGCGCTGCGACCCGGCCGTTGCGTCAGGGGCATCCCCTGACCCTGATGCGTCAGCTCGTCCGCGACGGCGGCACTCCCGGAGTCGCACGGACGCCGAGGACCGTGCTCTATGTCGAGAGCGCGCCCGACAAGCTCGCTGAAGAGTACGACTTTGAATCCGAGCGGACGCTGTTACAAACGGCGCTCGCCGGCCTGAAATGGCAGGAGACCCGTAATCCCACGCGCGCGCAACTGCAGACGCTGATCGAGAGGTTAAATCCCGACATCATTCATCTGGCCGGCTTCGATACCCATCAAGGACTGCGCGTAATCGAGCGCTCCCTGTCGGGCGAACGAGCGCCCGACTCGAGCCCTGAGGAGAGCGACGAGCGTCAGCGGCCCCCCTGGCCGGACGGGTACATCCTGTCGGGCGCGGTCGGAACAGGCGGCGGCACCTACGATCCAGTCGACGCCATTCACTTGGCAAAACTGCTGTGCGCAGGCAGACAGAAGCCCCTGATGGTGACGTGCGCGCTGTGGAACTCCGCAAGCCGCACGTGTCCACTGATCGTCGCTGAAGGCGCCGCCGCGGCGCTCGGGGTCCAGGACTCGTTCGACGACGCCGTCATGGAATCGTTCCTGTCAGCGTTTTACACGCACTGGCGGCTGTGCGACTGGAAGCTCGCCGACGCGTTTTCCGGGGCGTGGGAAAAGACGCGACAGCGCCGGGCGATGGTTGGAACCGGCGTTGTGCTGTGGAGCGATCGGCGGCTCGTCGGCGCCGACAGCATCGCGATGCAGGCGCGCGCTTCGAAGCTGCAGAAGCGGCTCGCCAAGGAGTCGGAGCAGCTCATCCTCCCCGACCAGGTCACACCGGGCGAGGTGACGACGGTGTCGATCAAGGCGTTCGAGGAGCTGAACTACTCCCTGCTGCACAATCGGCGTCCGATGTTCGAAACGTTCAAGTTCGTCAAGACGAAGCCGGGCCGGATGGAAGGCATCACCGTGTTCGTCGAACTCAATGCCGGCGGAGAACGGTTTCCGTATCGGAAGCGGTTCGACATCACGACGAATGAGCTCGATCTGCGCTCTGAAATCCACGCGCCGCTGATCGGCGACCTCGTCCGCTCGTCGCGTGAACCAATCAATACGAGTGTGTTCGTCGAGGTGACCTGGGCCGACAAGGTCCTCTATCGAGACACCCATGCCGTGCGCCTGCTGCCGGCGGATCAATGGCGCGACAACGACGAGGACCGCAAGTGGCTGCCGTGCTTCGTTTTGCCGCGCGACCCGGCCGTCGGCGACCTGATCGAGAAGGCGCACCGCTACGTCCGTGTGCTGCGGGACGATCCGGCGTCGGGGTTCGACGGGTATCAGAGCGTCGACATGGAGCGTGAGGATCCGACTGAAGATGTCGACCTGCAGGTGCAGGCCATCTGGTCCACGATTCTGCACGAATGGGAGCTCGGCTACATCAACCCACCGCCGACATATAGCCGCGAGCTCGACTCGCAGCGGCTGCGGACACCTACGGGTATTTTTAACGACCGCAACGGCACGTGCATCGACCTCGCACTGCTCGTGGCCGCGTGCCTCGAGCTGGTCGGGATCTACCCGGTGGTCTTCCTTCTCGAAGGGCACGCCTTTCCCGGCTACTGGCGGAGCGAAGACGCCTACGAGCAGTTCCTGAAGGCGAAATTCGATCAGACACCGAAGAACCCGCGCGACGCTGCGGTGACGGCTGCCGAAGGGGAAAGCTGGATCTCCGGGAAGGTGGCGTACGACGAGATCGTCCGTGAGATCGACCGCGGTAACCTGGTGCCGCTCGAATCGGTGAAGCTGACCGAGAACTGCGGATTCTGGGAGGCGGTCGAAGCCGGACGGGAAAACCTTCTGGAGCGCAAGGAATTCCACTCGATGATCGACGTGTTGAGCGCCCGGACAGACCGGGTGACGCCGCTGCCCTTCGTGGAGGTGAAATCGTGACGCTTCCTCACGGCGACGACGAACAGCTCCGCGCGACATTGCAGCAGCAGATGGCGCGCCTGGACGTCAGCGATCCGCCGGCCGAAGAGCAGAAGGAATCAGTAGCCGTGCGGCGGGCGCGCCGTGGACAGCTGCGCGGGACGACGGAAGCAAAAATTGCTCTGGTGCGCGCCGACGGCGTGCTCCGTTGGACCTACCAACGCCCATCGCGGGCCGTTGGCATGCGGCGGGCGCGGCGGGCGGGGACGCTCGTGGGCGCCAGGGAAGTTTTCTCGCACAGTTTCCGCGAGGCGCCGCCGAACAAGGTCGTCGAGAAGCTCGAGCTGCTCGATCAGAAGCTGACGCCCAATCAGGGGCTTCGGCAATGGGAGGATGGTGCGTTTCGCCCACTGACGGCGCCGGCTCAGACGCCGCGCGCGCTGCTCTTCGTGCACGGCACGTTCAGCAAGAGCGACATGTTTTTCGACGAGCTCCGGTCGTGTCCCGAGGGGAAGGCATTTCTCGATCGGGCCGCCGCCACCTACAAACAGATTCTTGCGTTCGATCATCCGACGCTTTCGATGAGTCCGATGCTCAACGCCATCGACCTCGACAAGGCGCTGCGCGGGTACAGCGGCACGCTGGACGTGATCTGCCACAGCCGCGGCGGGCTCGTCGCCTCGTGGTGGCTGGCGTTCGGCGTGCGAAAGGCACGGCGGGTGGTGTTCGTCGCGTCTCCGCTGGAAGGGACCAACCTTGCCTCGCCGGCACGGCTCAAGGAGACGCTCGACATCCTGGCGAACATTGCCGACGCGACGCAGAAGCTCGCCTCCGCCGGCGCGGCGTTCGTGCCGCCGGCCGCGCCGCTGCTCGGCGTCGCCGCGGGCTTGATGCAGGTGCTTGGCGCCGGTCTCTCGGTGGGTGCGCGCTCGCCGCTGCTCGACGCGGGTGTGGCGGTAGTCGCCGGACTGGCGTCGCAGTCTCGTGTGAAAAACAATCAGGAGTTGATCCGGCTCCACCAGATGAAGTGGGGGACAGCGCCGGAGTTCTTCGCTGTCCGTTCGGACTTCGAGCCTGGCTCGCCCGAAGATCAGTGGTGGCAGTTCTGGAAGCGGCTACGAAAGCCTCTCACCAGTTTCGCCGACGTGGCGGTCGATTCGATTTTCGACGGCCCCAACGATCTGGTTGTGGATGTGGCGTCGATGACGCGAGTGCTGGAGAAAGATCTCGATTCGGCGAGGATCTGGGATTTCGGGACCAACAACCGCGTCCACCATTGCAACTACTTCGCCCAGCCCGAGACCGCGGCGTTCCTGACGAAGAAGCTGCTCGAGCAGGCGTGATCTAGGCTCGCGGAGGCCTCTTGTCGTGAACTCGGATCTGCTTGGGCTGCGCGGCGGATCCCCAGGCGCCGACTTCGGTCCACATAGCGGTCCAGCCAAGCTCGGAGTACACACGGGCCGCCGTAACGATTCGGCCGCCAAGTACTCCGACAAGTACCGCAAATAGATAAATTCCCAGCAATCGGATGGCGGTTCGCTTCTTCCCGACACGCATATCGACGTTACTTGCAAGACGCAGTGCCACGAACAGGTATCTCGGCCGTTTCACGCGAGCGCTACAGTGCAAGCCGTCAAGACCGGCGCGGCACCCCTGACGTGGCACCCAGGATTGCGGCACCCCTGAAGGGGTGCCCTACGAATGCCA
>Ga0307416_100001888_pt1 | contig 11699 bp, 11 predicted proteins | sample DK1Cmetagenome_2_FD_203821 | JGI IMG/M metagenome (GOLD analysis project Ga0307416, IMG submission 203821) | Maize rhizosphere microbial communities from greenhouse at UC Davis, California, United States - DK15-C-3 | ecosystem: Host-associated > Plants > Roots > Rhizosphere > Soil | place...
CACCTCGTCGGGCAGATTTGCCGAACCACGAACCAGCGATGACCCCAGCACACTCGGTCCTGATGTCATCACGGCCTTGAGCCTGCTCGGCAAGTTGATCAATCAAAGGTCAAGGCTCTGGCCGCCTGTCGGCAAACCAACGCTTCCCGTGCGGCGGGACTTAAGATTTGGTCTGCAGTGCGCATACCCTAGTGTCGAACGTTGGTTGCTCTCTTAGGTTCCTTTCAGTGCCGGTAGCTCCTTGATCGACAACTCGCGCTGATCGATCTTCCGCATTGCTTGCTCGATCTGTTCCCACCGACTCGATCTTTGGAGCCAACGGATTCCGCACAGCTCGCACCTAATGAGCACGTTGCCGCCACGATGGATCAGGTGAAGCTGTCGGCGCGCCATATGGCGTCCATTGCCAGGGCAGTACACAAAGACGATCTTGCACTTATCCATCGATCGACCACCTGCCCCGTGTCAGGACATAGGCGATGAGGATCGCGACCATGAGCGTGACGAAGATCAGGCGCCCAAGATCACCTAGGCTGAGGCTGATGCGAATAGTGTTGATCAAGGTTACTCTGGAGTTGGTAAAATTTCGGACGAAATCACGGCTGGTTCAGAAAGCCCCCGATGGCGCTGATCCGATCTTCGATGTCCATGATCATCTCCTTCTCGATCACGAAATGGTTTGGGAAGGCGTCCGCGGCAAGGCTGGCGAGAGTGCCGACTCGGACCTGTGGGGGTGGGTTATTTTTTGCAGGGTTGTTTGGTTGTGATCAAGCCGGAGGAGGCAAGATCACACCGTATGTCGGCTATTGATCATAGCTGTTCCGGCACGATGCGACGGCGCACTAGCTCGGTTGAGGCTGCCCAAATGCGGCACGCATCGGACACGACCTGCGCAAACTTGGCAGGCGTGCATTCGGTGGCATGACTAGGCCAAGTAATCACGACGGTTGGCCGGGCTCCTGGGTGATGGTTGTATTTGATCAACTCCACCGATATCGGTGAGTCTGGGGTGACGTGTAACTTGGTGTCGCCGGTGGCGTAGAGGGCCGAACCGAATCGGTCGTCGACCCCCAGCACCGTCGGAGCGCAGCAGCCGCCCGAGTCATCACAACAGGAAGCATTCCCCTGGCCGGAGGCCACAGCGGTCGCTGCTGCCGCGTACCGCTCCCGTACCTGCTCACGCAGCTCAGTTACCGATGTAGTGTCACTCATCAGCTAATCCATCTCGCATTGACAGTTGTCGATGCATGAAGTGGTAGCCACCTTTCATCGACAGTTGTCAATGTATGCCAGGATGGTTACATGCCGACCTCACCAACGCCAACGGGAACCGAACTTCCACTGCTCACCGAATGCTGCACACCGGTGGTCGGTGAGGTCATCCAGCCCATCGAGGCCGAAGTGTTAGCCGGCGGATTCAAGGCGCTAGCCGACCCAGCCCGACTGCGCCTGATCTCCCTGGTAGCAGCACATGAGGGAGCAGAGGCCTGCGTATGTGAGCTAACCGATCCGATCGGACTGTCCCAACCCACCGTCTCCCACCACCTCAAGATCCTGGTCGATGCGGGCATCCTGACCCGGGAGCAGCGCGGCAAATGGGCCTACTACCGGCTCGTGCCAGAAGCCCTGAATGGCCTTGCTGCCCTCATCACGTCGTCCGCCGGCTGATTGTCTTCCTCGTCAGTAGGTGCAAGGTGATGGCCGGCTAACAGGTCTTACCACGGGGAGACGAAGAAACTGCGCGGCAGCCTGGGGGTGCTGTCAGATTCGGTGGACCAGCTATCCTCGCCGACGACCATGTCGCCCAGGGCGGGCTGGGTGTGCCGCTGGACTACGGCGAACTCGAGCGTCTGCAGCCGAAAGCTCGCCTGCCGCCCGGCGTCGCCGCCTTAGGGGAGCGGTGACGATGGCTAGCAGCTAGCCTCGCCGTGTGACCGCCCTCATGGAGCGCCGAGATGCGTTGCATCGCCGCGCGCTGCTGCTCGAATACAGCACCATCGGCTGGAACGTTATGGAAGCAGTCGTCGCCATAGGTGCAGGGGTCCTAGCCGGAAGCGTCGCTCTCATCGGCTTCGGTGCCGACTCTGCTATCGAGGTGCTCAGCGCCGTCGGGTTGCTATGGAGGCTGCGCAAGGCCGGACCACACGCCCCGATCGAAGAGGAAAGCGAGGCAGAGAAGCGGGCGCTGTGCGTGGTGGCGATCACGTTCTTCCTACTCGCCTCCTACATCACCTACGAAGGCATCACCAGCCTGTGGACGCACCAGGAACCGTTGACGTCACCGGTAGGGATTGCCTTGTCCCTGCTCTCGCTAGTGGTCATGCCCATACTGGCGTATGCCAAGCAGCGCACCGGCAAGCAGATGGGCAGCCGGGCACTCGTCGCAGACTCCAAAGAGACGTGGGTCTGCTCCTACCTCTCACTGGCGCTGCTCATCGGTATTGGATCGTACGCATTGTTCGGCTGGTGGTGGGCCGACTCAGTCGGCGCGCTAGTCATGCTCCCAGTCATCGTCTGGCAAGGCTGGGAAACGCTCACCGAGGCCCGCGAACCCAACGCTCATACCGACTGACCCAATCATGAGCCCCAGCGCGAAGCGCTAACTCTACCCGCGCCATCGACTTCCGGCCACAATAACCGGCCAACGCTCCAGCGGTCGACGCGATTACTTAAAACATGTCAATTCCAGCCTGCACATGATCAAGCCTCTTCGCTTAGTTCGGCTATAGGTCTGACCACCATTTTGACCACCATTTGGATTTGTCCACCGAAATCCGCCTAAGTACAAAATCTTTATTTCTAAGGGAAACTGGACGCATGGGGACATCCGTGGATAGCCTGCCGATGTCTGGGTGTCAAAACGCCACGACTACTTGTCTTGTCCGGTGCCACCGTGATGATCTTGCCCATGACTGATGATCTTTGTGCCGCCCACTTAAAGCGGGGTTCCTCTGGGTTGCTTCGCTCTTGGCCTTCGGGTTCGATGATCACCATGCTTCACGGCACTCGCCAGGTCTCAAGCCCTGGTGCGACGGAAACGCCCATCTTCGTCCGGCAGATCGCTCGGATCCACATGGTCACGACCCCAGGCGAACGGGGTGTGGGAATGGATATCCAGGATTCTGGATTCGTACTTTGGAGAATTCACCTTCCACGCACTCCGGTGGATAGGCCTGAGACTTCGCTCAAGCCGCTGGACGCTTCGCGTGCTCTACCGCCCACTCAAGGGCGTAGTCTGCTACCTCCTCCCATCCGTCCTGCCCCACGGTGTAGTGCGAGCGTCCAGGGAACTCCTTATAGTCAGTGACCGAGTTGGTGCGGTAGTGCTTGGCGTTTGATTGGTTGACCGCTGGAGGCATGAGGTTGTCTTCTCCGCCCGCCATGAACAGCAACGGTGCCCGGTCTTCGTTTCTGAAGTTGACGTAGACATCCTGGTGACCGGGCGTGAAGTTGGCCAGGGGCCCGGCCCACACGAAGCTCCCCGGCGCTGGGATGTGGTAGCGCTGGTAGACCTTGTCCGACTCCTCCCGGCTAAGGGTGGTGGTAAAGGCGTAGTGGAACTGCTCTGGGGTGAAACCCACCGCTCTGTGGCGATTGGCGGGGTTCTTCAGGATCGGGAACATCCGAACCGAACTTCGGGCCGCGCTACGGCGCTCACGTTCGTCCAGGCTTCACCTAATGTTCTGGTGTCGATCCCTACCGGATGTCGATATCCCTTTCGACCGCCGCCGCGAGCAGGAATGCCAGGCGCCGCGCCCCCTCTAGAGTCAGGTACAGCGTTCGCCGGCCAGCGTCGTAGCTGAGCTGAACGCCGTCGAAGGGGTCGCCCTTGAAGCGGCCGACGACGATGACACCATCCTCCTCACTGTCCTCGGGACGCTGGTCTATCAGCACGGTGCCAAGCTGTGTGTACCCCACTTCCATGCGCTATACCTTTGCGCGGGGTTTCACGGTTGTCGCAAGGTGGTTCGCCGCAGACCCCGGCGGTCCGATCAGGTGCTTTCGGTGACGAGCTTCAGGCTCTGGGCTTGGCGCAATCCGAGCCAGGTGGACGGCTCCCGCCGCAGCGCAGGCGGCGCTGCCGTTTCCGACCTGTCGGGCGAACCGCCAGCTGTCTCCGCTGGGCAGCGTCGCGGCTGCCTGCTGGTCGCGGGGGTTCGTTATCTTCCTGACGCTGTCGCGATCGAGTAAGTGGAGAGGCATCGTCACCGTAAGTTGGCATCTTGATAGTGCGTGAATACGTGCCGGTGGGCCAAGCTCCTCGGCGACATAACGCCAGCCCGGGGCACCCTCCAACCGCCGGATGCACCTCGGCGCCGTCGGCGACCTGGCGGGCCAGCCAGTCGGCCAGGGCGCCCCACCCGCCGGGCGATCCTGCCCCCCGCTGCAGCTCACGAGTTGTCGGTGTCGAGGCAGTCGGCGGGACCGACACCCGTCGCTTCCTAGACTCACGCGCATGACGACCAGCCGGCTCGAGGCGTTCAGCGACGCGGTACTCGCGATAATCATCACGATCATGGTGCTGGAGCTGGAGGTACCGCACCAGCCAACGCTTCACGCCTTGGCCGAGTCGGCGACCGGGTTGTTGACCTACCTGCTGAGCTTCGTGTACCTGGGCATCTACTGGAACAACCATCACCACTTGTTTCAGCTTGTTGGCCGGGTGAGAGGAGGGCTGCTGTGGGCAAACCTGCACCTGCTCTTCTGGCTCTCGCTCGTGCCCTTCACGACCGCCTGGATGGATGAGCAGTTCGCCCCTACGCCGGTGATGGTCTACGGCGTGAACCTGCTGCTGGCTGCGGTGGCCTTCCTCCTACTCCAGCACAGTGTCGTGCGTGTGGAGGGACCGGACAGTCCGCCGCGGCAGGCACTCGGCCGCGACCTCAAGGGCAAGATCAGCCCGCTGATCTACCTGTTCGGCATAATCGGCTCCCTGCTGTGGGTGTGGCTTGGCATCGCGGCGTACGTCCTAGTTGCCGCGATCTGGCTGATTCCCGACCGACGGATGGAGCACTATATCGACGCGCGGCAAGAGCCCCCGGCCTTGCGGCCGTGATTAATTGCGCGCCGACAAGCCACGATAATTGCCGAAGCTTCTTTGATCGACCGCTGCAGCCGCACAGAGAGAGGCGTGAACGTTGACTCGACAAGACGCTTTTGCGAGAACGCCAGGCAGATTCAGGGGGCTAACTGGAGTGCGGTGCGCCTTCCCGCTTGTCAACGACCTACCGGTAGCTCCCCGTGCGCGAGCCTGAGTGCCAACTCGTCGATCATGTTGCGCTCGTACAGCTCGATAGTGTCGATACTGAGCCCATGGATGCCTGCAATGCGCTCACGGCGCCGAGTGAGGGTGTCCGGCGCGGGCATGTCAATGGCGTAGGCGTTGCGCAGAGCCATGGCTTGCACATCCTCACCGAGCATGCGCACCATCCAGGCTAGCCGCTCATAGGCGACCCTGAGCGGGAGGTCGCCTAATACTTCCATGACGTACTGGCACTCTGCGAGCTTGGCGAACGTGAGACCGCGGCCCCGCCGGATGTACTTCAGGTTGTCCCGCAGCCTCTCCAAGTCCACCATTCGCTTCCCCTATCTGCTCTATTACTGCCCCGCAAAGCCGCTTCTGGGTTTCCCAACGCGACGAAAGGCCTGTCTCACCAGAGATAAGGGGGTCAACTCCACGGAATATCGCACCTTTTTGATGTGAGGTGCGTCACATCAACGAAACTCATCCAGCAGACGCATGCCGGGCTACCGCACGACCCGTCTCGTACGGGAAATCGCCAGCTGTTCGAGTCAAGGGGGCATCGACGCGGACTTCCTTGGTTCTCGCCGCTCATCGATGTTGTCATAGTCCAGATCATGGAGAGTGATTTGGTCTCGAGGCGCTCGCGGGACCTAGATCAGCAACTTTGATCCAGCGTTGTCGGCCATCAGGAGCTCGGTGCTGATCTAACGCAGGGTCCCTGCTGATGCGAGCCTCGGCTGCCTGCACAATTCGGCGGAACGTCAAACGGTCAGCTGTCAAGACGCTAGGTTGACACGGACGTTTTTCCTCACTTCGGCCATACACGGGGCGCTCGCGCGCCTTGAAACGGGGAATGCTGCGGTGCCCAGACTTCGGTTCGTGTGCTTTTGCCTGCTCGTTCTGCCACTCGCCGTGATCGGGTCCACGCCGGCATCCGCTGATTCACCCCCTCAGCCGTCGATCTACCTGGCGATGGGCGACTCCGTGGCGTTTGGCGTCGGCGCCCAACCACGGACAACCGAGGGATACGTACCGGAGCTGTACGACCAGCTGACCGCCGCGCGCGACTGTGGCGATGGCGAAGCGCTGGGGTGTCGGCTGGACCTGGTGAATCTCGCCGAGGTAGGCGCGACGACCAGCTCGCTCCTGACCAAGGGGGGACAGCTCGATAAGGCGGTCACTCTGTTGGAGGAGCGGAACGGTAACTCCACTCCGGTCGACGACGTCGATCTGATCACCATCGACATCGGCGGCAACGACCTCAACTTCAGAGAGCTGCTGAAGGTCTGCGTGCCCGACACTGCTGACCCTGCCTGCGTCCTCGCGATTCAGACCGCTCTGACCCAAGTCGCCACAAACTACCCAATCATCCTGTCCGCGCTGCGACAAGCAGCCGGCCCAGACACCACCATCGCGGTGATGACCTACTACAACCCCCTTCCGGCGTGCGACCTCAAAGACTTCGCGGGCTTTGCGGACCTCGTCCTGGAAGGCGGCGGGCCAGTGCGGGTCGGGCTCAATGACATTATCCGCAGCGCAGCGGCCGCATCTGGTGCAGTCGTCGCCGAGACCGCACCCGTCATCGATGTCGAGGACCTCGTTGGAGGTACCGACTGCTTACACCCCGACAACTCCGGCCACGATGACATTGCCGACGCCTTCGCCGCTGTAATTGACATCCCCGAGGTCACGGGACCGCCGGCTTCCTGACCGCGGCGATCCGGTCGTGGCCCAAGACCGAAAATTGGACCAGCTTCGTCGCCTTATATGTTTCGGTAACAAACGGCCTGCTCAAAGCTCGATGAAGCTGTCCGCATAGACGCTGGCCCTTACCAGGACTTGCCATCTCATCACCCAGATGTCGAACAAGGCCAGTCCGAGCCCGACGGCCGGCTACGCGGTGACGAAGACGACCCCTACTACGAACCACCGAGGACCGGATGGGCTACGGGAATACTGCGTGCACTGCGGCAACCACCACCCATCCGACAACTGCCCCCGGTAAGTAATCGAGTTATCAGATTCACCCTGTGTTCAGGTCGGTGCCGGTCCTTCGACGTTCAGGACCGTTGGGCCGTGCCCAGCGCGAACGAGTTCTTGCCCATCCTCACCCGTTGATGCTCCCGGCATTCCATACATTCCTCGGCATTCGGTGCAGCTACGTTCAGCGTTCAGCGAGCCATTGTGCGGTGAGCGGCGGGAGAACCCCGGCGACGCCCTCAGGATTAGTGGGATAACGGACTTCGTGGAGCTGCTGGACTGTCCAGGGCGGTTCAGTCGTGCCCTGCTGTAACTAGCAGTCTGCTCGCACACCTGCTCTCACGAAGCTGTCGCCCTGGAGATAGCTGTCAAAGAGATGCTGATCGAAGCTGCCGGGCGCGATCATGTGTCTTTGGCAACCAGGAGGAAGGACGGGGCGTCCGTTCGGCGGCCTGGCCTGGGTGCCCTCTCAGACTTAGCCCCTGTTCCTGGCCATCCTCAGCCGCTGATGTTCGCGGCATTCCGTACACACGCACCCCGCTACATACGCCGCATTTGTCCCGTGCTCAAGATCATCTCTACGGGCAGCCATCAGGGCAGCATCCAGCGCCGCCGACCACTCAGGATCGGTCTTGGTGAGCCCCCACACCTGGCTAGAGGTAAGTCCAAGATCACGAAGCACGCGCCGGAACAGTTGGCCGGCATAGATCAAATTGAGGAGCTGCTGCCGCACCTCGAGCGAAAGCCGCGCCTGCGCTTTCGCCCGTTTCCTGGCCCGCGCAATGTCGCTGTGCGCTCGTCGACAAATAGCGCAGCTGCAGCCATCATTCCATCGTGCTGTGCTGCCATGCGCAGCCTGGGATCTGCGACCGCCTCCCGCCTTTTCACGGACGGCTCGTAACTGCTGCTGCGTCCAGGGAGGCTCGGGGAGCAATCCACGCCGAATCCATCCATGCACCATGAAATGCGACACGTTGGAGGCTGCGGCTGCCTTGCGAGCCGACGTAATTAACTGCTCGGGCTCGCTCACCTAGCTGAGGGTACCGGCGTCGCCAGCAGAGTGGCTGGAGGGAAGTGCCCGCTTTCCAAGTCTGCCCTCCGCCGTTCAGTTAGTGTCCAGAGCACACCGCGAGGCGTCGACTACACGCATGGCAACCGATCATGAACGCTGCTGAACGGTCGCGAATGAGACTAAAACTGAGACTGGCGCCCCGGCTGAGGTGGTGTGAGCAGGCGCTGTGAGACTGTCCGACTCACTCGAAACTCTAACGTCTTGCTTGCAAAGTCGCGGAGTGGGCCTCACGGAGTGTCGTTTACGCCTAGTCAGCCGCGAATAGTCGCATCCACCACCTCCAGGTTGCGCCTTTGTTGCTGCACTTTGCTGCTGCAGGTTCGCTACCGGCGGGAATCCTTCGTACCCAGGAGTTCCTGGATTGATGCGAAACGCGACAACTTCGCCGGCTGGGCTGCCGGCGGCGCGCTCGTCAAGGATGAGCCCGTCGCGCAGATGATCGAGGCTGGCATGCAGGCCTAGGCACTCGACCAGCCCGCGTCCAGCCGGATCCCAGAGGACCGAATCGCGCCAGCCGGTCTTAATCATCATAGCTGGCCGATCCCCAAGGCACGACTCCGCCGTCACAGCAGACCTCGCCCGCCGCAGCCTCTGGCATGGGACGGTTGGCGTCTATCCCAAGGCCTCGCAACGCGATCAATGGCGAGTGTCCCGACGAGATCGCGGCATATATCGACGCGTTCCTCGCTCAGCCGAGTAGTCCGCATCCGCGCAGGTGCTCGCCGGCTACATCCCACCCCGCCGGCGGTCACAGAGGCGCTGGTACACCCTGGCATGGGACCTGCTCCGGACGACATCCGCTCCTTCCGCATCGACCCATCACCTGGCGAACTCGTCGACCAGCCGGCGCGCTTCATGGTCGCGGTACTGGATGGGCGGGCTCTTCATGAAGTACGCGGATGGGCCGAGCAATGGGCCGCCGATGCCGCGGTCCTGGGCGATCTTGCAGCAGCGGAGGGCGTCGATGATCACGCCGGCTGAGTTGGGGGAGTCCCACACCTCGAGCTTGAGTTCGACGTTGAGGGGCACGTCGCCGAAGTTGCGGCCTTCGACGCGGATGTAGGCCCATTTGCGGTCGTCGAGCCACGGCACATGGTCGCTCGGGCCGATGTGGACGTCGTGGTCGGAGATGCCCTGGTCGATCTGGCTGGTGACCGATTGCGTCTTCGAGATTTTCTTGGACTTCAGGCGCTTCCGCTCGAGCATGTTCTTGAAGTCCATGTTGCCACCGAAGTTCAGCTGGTATGTGCGGTCGATAGCGACGCCGCGATCCTCGAAAAGGCGGGCGAGCATGCGGTGCGTGATGGTCGCGCCCACCTGGCTCTTGATGTCGTCGCCGACGATCGGCACGCCGGCCTCCTCGAACTTCGCAGCCCACTCGGCGTCGCTTGCGATGAACACCGGGATGGCGTTGACGAACCCGGTTTTCGAATCGAGGCAGGCCTGGGCGTAGTAGCGCTGCGCATCCTCGGAGCCGACCGGAAGGTAGGACACGAGGACATCGGCGCGGGTGTCTTGCAGGACCTGCGCGATGTCGACCGGCGCGGCCGGCGACTCCTCGCAGGTCTCACGGTAGAACTCGCCGAAGCCGTCGAGTGTCGGGCCGCGCATGACGGTCACGCCGAGTTCACCGACCTCCGCGAACTTAACCGTGTTGTTCTCGCTGGCCCAGATGGCCTTGCCGGCATCGAGGCCGACCTTCTCGGCGTCGATGTCGAACGCGGCCACGAGCTCGATGTCGTGGATGTGGTAGCCGCCCAGCACCACGTGCATGAGGCCGGGCACCTCCTCGGACGGGTCGGAGTCCTTGTAGTACTCGAGCCCTTGGATGAGGGAGTTGGCGCAGTTGCCCACGCCGGCGATCGCTAAGCGGATCTTGTTCATGGGCGGGTGCCTCCTTTGACGGTCGCGACCGGTTGGCAACGGCCGGGACGAGTTGCCCTCAGGTGACTCGCGTGGGCTCGTCGAGCCAGCCGAGGTCGTCGGTAAGGGTTGAGGGCAAGGGTATCGATATCGATCAGGTGTCGTTCAGGTGTTGTTCAACGCGCGTTCACCTTCGATATGTTTTCGGTGTTCCGTTCGCTGCGGTGGTTCTGCACTCCTACTTACCGGCTTCGCGGCCGCCGCCTGTCCGGAAGGGGGAGGTCGTGCGTGGGCTCCTGCTCGCCAGTGGGAAGGGATCTCGCCTGCGGACGCCGCGGGGGCGGGTCAAGCCACTCGTTTCGGTGGCCGGTGTCGCTTTGTTGGAGCGTGCCGTGCGGAACCTTGTCGACGTGGGAGTCGATGAGGTGGTCGTGGTGGTGGGCTATCGGGCAGCGGAGATCGAGCGGTTCTGCGCTGGGTTGTCGCTACGGCTCGGTGTCTCGGTGCGATGTTTGCGAAACGCTCGGTTCGACGAAGGCAACGGGTTGTCAGTGTTGGCTGCCGAGGAAGCACTGGGGTGCGAGCCGTTCTTGCTCGTCATGGCCGACCACGTGCTCGATCGGTCGATCCTGTGGTCGCTGCTGAGTTCGGAGATGCCGTCTCATGGTGCGGTACTTGCAGTCGACTGCTTTGTTGGCGCCGCAGGCGGTGTCGATCTCGACGACGTGACGCGAGTGCGTACCGAAGGCCGGCTGGTCCGTGACATCGGCAAGGGGATCTCCTCATTCGACGCCTTCGACACGGGCGCGTTCTTATGCACCGGCGGGGTGTTCGATGCATTGCGCGACGCGGTCGCGGCGGGTGAGACGTCGCTGTCGGCGGGGATGCACCGCCTCGCGGATCAGGGTCGGTTGGAGTGCTGTGACGTGACCGGCGCCCGTTGGGTGGACGTGGACACCCGCAGGGATCTGCGAATGGCGTCGCGGTGGCTGCTCGCAGGTGGCGGCAAGGAGCGTGACGGGGCGGTGGCCAAGGTCAACCGGGTCGTGTCGGGCCGGGTGATTACACCGCTGCTGCTGTCGGTCGCGCCAGGGTTGCGTCCGGACACCGTCACCGTGCTCGCCGCCGCTGTTGCGTTGAGCGCGGCGGCGGCGATCCTGGCGGGCTGGGTGTTGGTGGCTGCGCTGGCGGTGCAGTTGGCGAGCATCCTCGACGGCGCCGATGGTGAGATCGCCCGGGTCGCGCACCGCGGGAGCCGGTACGGAGCATTTCTCGACCCGATGCTCGACCGGGTAGTGGACGGGTTGGTGTTCTCCGCAGCGGGTCTATACCTGGCGACGCAGGTCGGTGGTGGGATGGCCGCCGGGATGCTCGGCGTGCTCGCCACCGTCGGGCACCTGCTCGTCAGCTACTCGACGAGCCGTGCCGCGCTCGATCTGGGGCACCGCTATGAGGGGCGACTGGTGGCGTCGGGGCGCGGCCGTGACCTTCGGCTGCTAGTGCTCACCGCGGGCCTCGCCGGCGCCGCTGTGGCTGCTT
>Ga0307416_100001890_pt1 | contig 11695 bp, 8 predicted proteins | sample DK1Cmetagenome_2_FD_203821 | JGI IMG/M metagenome (GOLD analysis project Ga0307416, IMG submission 203821) | Maize rhizosphere microbial communities from greenhouse at UC Davis, California, United States - DK15-C-3 | ecosystem: Host-associated > Plants > Roots > Rhizosphere > Soil | place: USA...
CTCTGGCCTGCATGCCGTGCCTTGCCGGGAGAAACCGCACCAAGACCGCACCGCTGGGGCTCACCTGTCGGTTATCGGGCGTGGCGCGCATGCGCCCGCATTGCAACGTGAAATCGTCTAACTCCCTGATAACTCGCGCGAGCTGCCGGAATGCGGAAAGTGAGATATTCCGATGCGCCGCGAGATGACGGCTGCCGTCGACGCGAGCGTCTTCCTGCCCGGGGAGCTGGAGAGGTACATAAGGCAGTACTCGGGGCTACGAGCGGAGGCAGCGCTGCGGCGGGCCAGCCGCTCTGCTGGTCGGCGCGCTCGGCGGGGCGACGGGGGCGCTGAGCGCGGACCTCGGCCCCGGCGAGAACGCGGTCTACCGCTAAAAGCAGCTCGGAGCGCCCGCGTGGGTACGCTGCGCCCTGCTCGGCGTGGCGGTCTGCAAACACGGCCTGACCGTCGCGGGGGGTCGAGCGCCTCGTAGGGCTCGAGCCGCCGCGGCTACGCGGGTCGAGCGCTCGCCAGATCGCGAATCGGCGACGCCGCAACCAGCCCTCCCTGGGCCGCGTAGTGGCACCCGCCGCAATACTCGTCGCCCCTTTCGGCACGCGGTCTCGGCTTGACGGCGCCGCCGGACGAACCGCGGTCGGACAGCCGGCACCGACTGGCGCCGCGGCCGCCCCGCGCCCCGCAGGATCAATTGACCGGGGATCAGGACGGCCGCGCCGCTGTCGAGCGCCTCGAGAAGCGCTGCGTTGCCGTGGGCGCGCACTAGGCGCATCAGACCTCGGTCGGCTATCAGCAGCGATGCCTTCGTCCGCGCGGTGTCGATCTCGTGCGCCGCGATGGAGTGCACCAGTGACAGCGAACAGCCGAGGAGGAGAAGGCCTCTCGTCTCCGCCTACGGCGCGGGGCTCGCGTTCCCTCCGTCGACGACGAACCGCCACTCGCCGGTGCGCTGCTTCTTCCACACGGTGATGTACTTCCCATAGAACGGTGTGATGGATCCGTCCGCGTTGGTGACGCGGACGACGTACGGTCCCGCGGTGAAGCCGAGGTCACCGGTCGGCGCGGCGTCGGCGATCAGCGCTTGCCAGCTCAGAAAACCCGGCGGGTACGCGTTCGCCGCCGCGACGGCATCACGCCCGCAGATCACGGAGGTACCTCCCGAGAGTACGGCGCCGTCATCGGCGACATAGGCCCCGAACGAGGACGCGCCCCCTTGGGCCATCGACGACGCGGAGAAGTCGTCATCCGTCCGCTTCAGGAGATCCTCCTCCGCCACCTCGTCGGTGTTCGGGAAGTAAACGTATTGCCCGTAGTCCGGTGACTCGCACCCCGCTGGCGCCGAGGAGGGTGCGCCCGCCGTGCCGCGCCCGAGATTCCATGCGGCGACTCGCCAGCTCCCCGATCCACTCCTTCGCCAGAACGTGATGTACTTGATGTACGAGGTCGCGGTTCCGCCCCCGGCGGCGGGGAGCACGCGCTGGCCATACCCATACGTGTAGCCCCGCGTACCATCCGACGAGACATCTACCCGAACCGGGTACCAGGTCATCGTCTGCACCGACGCGTCGGGGAGCGAGGAGAGGAACGCGATGACCGTTGTGCTCCCCTGAATGATGGGCTGACCCGGCCAGTTGACGACCACGTCTCCGGCGAGCGCGCTCGGGAATCCGCTCAGCAGGCCGCCGCCAGTGGCCGCGGCCCACGCGCGGTCGGCGGCGAGCAGCGCCTCGCGCTCGGCCTGCATGTCGATGCTCGCGCGGCCGCTCGCCTCCGTTCCTTCGCCATACGCCGGCGAGAAGCCGGCCGTCACCCCCCGCGCTCGGGCCGTCGATCCGGACGGCGCAACGACGCCATCCGCGCACGCCGCGACGACGGCGAGTACCGCGAACGTCGCGAATACGGCTGTGGACCTGTTCATGATGGGGCCCTCCCTGAAGCGCGTTGCCGGTGGGGACCGCGACGTGTCGGCGGCAACCGCGGTCGGCAGAGCGGCGCGCAATCGCTAGCAGGGTGCCACGACGCTCGCCGCTGTGGTCGCGGCCGAACGATGATGCGTCGGTCGCGGCGGCGCGATGGCCTAACGGTCAGATGGCGGTGAGATCAGCGTCAGAAGCGTCAAATGCGCTCGGGCGCGTGCGGCGCCCGAAGGGCGATGACGCGCGCCTCCGTGCGGCGGCGTCAGTGGCTGCCGCCGCCGGACTCCGGAGGCGGGAGGATGCGGAACCCGACCCGCGACACCGTCTCGATGTAGCCGGCCTGCGCGGGCGTGTGACCCAGCCGCCGGCGCAACTCGAACATGTGCGTGTCGATGGTCCGGCTCACGACGTCGTCCTTGTAGCCCCAGACGTCGGCGAGGAGCTCCCGCCGGGTCACGACCTCGCCCGGCCTCCGCATCAGCGCGACGAGCAGCTCGAACTCCTTGTTGCGGAGCGCGATTATCTCCGCCCCGCGCCGTACCTCGCGCACGTTGAGGTCGACGTGAACGTCCGCAACTCGAAGTGTCACGTGCTGCGTTTCTCGGTCGCGTCCGGGACCACCCCGAGCCTCACCCTCCAGCTCCCGGACGAACGCCAGCAACCGGTCGTGCGCTTCTCGCGTGCGCTCCGTGGCGAGCTCCCGCCGCACGCGGTCGAGGGTGACGGCGAATCGCTCCTCCTCGAAGGGCTTGAGGAGGTAGTCGAGCGCGTGCACGCCGAAGGCGTCGACCGCATACTGGTCGTAGGCGGTCACGAACACGACGATCGGTGGCGGTGACACGTCGAGCAATCGGGCGACGGTCAGCCCGTCGAGCGCGGGCATCTGGACGTCCAGAAAGACGAGCTCCGGCCGCTCCCGTCGGATCACGTCGACGGCCTCCGGACCGTCGGCACACTCCGCGATCATCTCGAAGTCGGGCTGGGCGGCGAGCAGCGTTCGAAGCCGGCGTCGGCCGAGTGGCTCGTCGTCGACGACGACCGTACGAATCGGGTGGGAGCTCACGCCGACCCGTTCCCGTCGAGGCGGAGTGGGAGCACCATCGTGCACAGGGTGCCGCCCGCCGGAGGGCTCGTCAGGGCGAACTGGTGCTCGTCCCCGTAGAGCTGACGGAGCCGCGCACGCGTCGTGCGAAGCCCGATACCCTCGGGGATGCGATCGGGCGCCGGAAGGCCAACGCCGTCGTCGGCGACCGTGATCCGCACCCGCTCACCCTCGCGCCGCGCGGAGACCTGGACCGTCCCCGGTCCCGGTCGGCGAGCAATGCCGTGACGGATGGCGTTTTCGACGAGCGGCTGCAGGAGCAACGACGGCACAGTCGCGTCGAACAGGGGCGGCTCGATCTCGAACGTGACGCGCAGTCGCGGACCGAAGCGCGCTTCCTGTATCTCGACGTATTTCTCGAGGAATGAAAGCTCCTCCACGAGCGACGTCTCACCCTGCATTCCGCTGCGCAGCGCATGGCGTAGCAGCTCGCTCAAACGCACGAGCAGCCGTTCGGCCTCGATCGGGCTCTCGCGGACGAGTGCCGAGATCGCGTGGAGCGTGTTGAAGAGGAAGTGTGGTTGGAGCTGTGACGTCAGAACGTGAAGTCTCGCCTCCGCGAGCTGTCCCTGAAGGCGGGCTGCCGCGACTGAGCGCTCCTGCGCCTCGCGCGCGTAGGCGAACGCCTGGGCCGTGGCCACGATCAGCGTGTAAATCAACACGTCGCTCGCCACGTAGCTGATGATCGCCCTCCCGGCGGCGCTGGCGATGCCGGCGCCCGAGCGCTCCCACGGGAGGAGCCACTCGAAGGCGCCCATCATCGCCCCGCCGACAACCATGAAGGTGACGAGTCCGAGCGCGTGGGCGACCGCGGCGCGGCCGATCTGCGTCGCTCTGAACCGAAAGCGGAGCGCGAAGATCGCAATGGCCGGCGCAAGCAACATGCACGGTACGAAGGACGCGAGCTCGTACGCGAGCAGCCGTGCCGGTGGCGGGTGCGCGCCGGGCCGGACCGTCACCTGGACCGTGAAAAGCACCGCGATGGCCGTCCAGAAGGCGATATTGCCCGCGATCCAGATCCACGCCCGGCCGCGAAGCTTACTGCCGAAAGGGGCGGCTCCGACGGGCTGTTCCGCGCGCTCGCTCGCCAATGAAATCATCGGACGGCCCCCTCCCGAGATCACCGACCAGACTTGATCGCCCGCTCGAGGCTCGACGTCGGATCGTCGCTTGAGACTCAGGCACGTCGACCGGGATCGTCCTCACCCAGCGGAGCGTCTCCCGGCCGTTCTGTAGACTGTAGATGCACCAGGCGCACCGAGTATCGCCCGCGAGGAGATCTGACGAGAATTTGACTACGGAAACACTTGGAGCCTGCCCGGGGCTCCGGCCGAGTGTGCTCGACAGTTTGGTCGACCCAGCCACTACTCGGCTCAGTTGTAGAGCGTTCCCGTCGCCGCTAACACGCTCGTCTCGTCGGTCGCCGGTCGGAGGCCACCATGATGGTGCCACTTGGCTCTGAGGGGTGCAAGGCTTGAGATGGCGACGTCGCGCCAACGTCCCCGCGGATCGACGCGGGGCCGCGGCGGAGCTGGATCGCCACCCTTGCTGAACAGGTGGTAAGAACGATCACTTACTGGTAATAGCCTCGTCAGCGGACCTGGCCTGCGCGCTGATGCGCCGGGCGTTCCCAGCATTTCCCCGCCCCACTCGCCCCCGGGCTCCAGGCCGCTCAATGACCGCCCCCGACGTCTCGTTCGCCCCAGCGCCCGCCACGTCAATGATCCCGATCAGCCTCGGTACACCGCAGCAGTTCGTCACACTGCGGAACTTTCTCCTGAGCGCGCCATACACGGGGCCGGAGATCTGCCGCCGGGTCGGCATCGCGTCGATCTACGAGTTCCGCACCGTGCGCGAAGGCCGAGCAGCCGATCCCATACTGCGAGACACGCTCGACGTGCTGATCCGGCTGTTCCTGGACGGGGAGGCCGTCGGGGGTGACGTCGTGCGCACCCGAGTCCCCGACGACGCGCTCCGGGTGATGCGCGAGGTCGGGCTCCTGGTGCCGGGCTCGGAGTCGGGTGAGACCTACGCGGCGAACGTGCTGCTCTACCCGACGGAGTCCGTGTTCATCATCTCGGACCTGCCGTCGGGGGCCGGCGCCCTCCGGTCCGCGCCGGCGGCGGACGCCGTCTACCCGGCGATCACGACGAGCACGCAGACGTTCCTGGTGGCGCTGCCGCCCACGCCGTGCGACAGCTTCCTCGAGCTATGCTCCGGGACCGGGATCGCGGCGCTGGCGGCAGCGCGGCACGCGAGGCGCGCCTGGGCTGTGGACATCACGGAGCGCGCCACACGCTACGCGCAGTTCAACGCCCTGCTCAACGGCATCGACAATGTGGAGGTCGTGCAGGGCAACCTGTACGACGGCGTGACGGGGCTGACGTTCGACCGCATCGTCGCCCACCCTCCGTACGTGGCCGCCTTCGAGCCGCAATTCGTCTACCGGGACGGGGGGCCCGACGGCGAACAGATCACGGCGCGGATCATCGCGGGCCTCCCCGAGCACCTGCGCCCCGGCGGCCGGTTCTACTGCACCTGCGTCGCCACGGACCGGAGGGGCGCGCCGCTCGAGCAGCGGGTCCGAGCGATGCTTGGCGCTCGCGAACGCGAGTTCGACGTGCTCGTCGTGGCGAGGCAGACGCATAGTCCCTCGGAGTACTACTTTCGCCTCGCCGTCGCTGGCCGCACCACCTTCGCCGACGCGGAGCAGTGGCAGGCGCACTTTCGAACGTTGGAGGTGGAGCGACTGGTTTTCGGATGGATCGTGGTGCAGCGCCACGCGGAGACCCGCACCGCGTTCACCGTACGCCGGCCTTGCGGTCCGCGGACAGGCAGTCGGGAGATCGAGTGGCTGCTCGACTGGGAGTCGCGGGCCGCGGAGCCGGAGACGCGTCGACGACTGCTCGAGGCGCGCCTCGCGCTCTCCCCACACACCCGGCTGCGCGCCGTGCAGCGCGCGGTGAGCGGCGAGTGGGTGGCGGAGGCGCGCTCGATCATGACGGACGCGCCATTCCCGGCGAGCGTCGACTGCAGCGCCGACGTCGCCGCCTTCCTCGCACACTGTGACGGCACGCGGACGGCGCGCGATCACTTACGGTCACTTCGCAGCCAGGGGGTCGTGGGGCCGGACATGGACGAGGACCAGTTCGCGCTGATGCTGCACTCGCTCATCGGCAGCGGGTTCCTCACGCTGGGCGAGTCAGGTAGTGCGGCTGGAGTCGTGGCCGACGGCTGACCAGAACACACGCGCGGTGCGGCGCACCGCGCGTCTGGGGTGTATGGGGTGCCGGGTGTGAGTCCCGCGCAACGAACGGCACACAAGCTGGACCCGAGGACCCGGAAGAACGAGGGGCCCGACGCCACCTAAGTAGCGTCGGGCCTTCGAGTTGCCCCTCCTGGGCTCGAACCAGGACTCTTCTGATCCAGAGTCGCTGAAGGAAGTCAGTCAATCACGACATTTTGCCGGCTCTCCGAGGAGGATCCGAGCGTCGGTGCCGGACTTCCCTGCCCTTGATGTCGCACTCCGCCGGGAGAAACCGCACACAAACCGCACCACCTCGCCTCACGCCTCGCAACGACGGAACTGCACTCGTTCGCCGGACGGCGCCGCACCGCACATCGCCGCGTGCGCGCCGCGAGCCGTTCGGGGGCATCCGCGCGCCGACGCGGTCGGCCCGCCCCCGCGCGGGGAGGCTCTTGACAACGGGAGCGGCCAGAGCAGTTTCGGGGAAGGAGGCACCATTGTGCCCGCTGACGTCCGCCTTCGCCGCCCGCCCTCACAGCCCCCCGGCACAGCGGAGTCCCATGCTCCTCCGGCGCGCACTCCTCGCGATCCTCCTCGTGGCCGGCGTGTCCGCCGGGCCGGCGGCGCCGACCGCCGAGCCCGCCAGGCAGGCGCCGCGGCCCGACACGCCACGCCCCCAGCTCCAGGGCCTCCTCCGCTACAAGGTCCGCGGCCCCACCGCGATCCAGGGAGGCTTCCTGTCCAGCTTCCTGGGGGGCACGGTGGGCGGCGCCCTGCTCATGGAGCGCATGACGAACGCGCTCCGGATCTTCGCCGGCGCCAAAGGGCTCTCGAACAACCCCGGCTCCAAGGAGGTGAACGACTTCCTGCGCCAGGGGAGCAAGATTCCGATCGACGTCGCCAGCCTGCCGTTCTACGCGTCGCTCGACGTGGACCTCGTCTTCACCCTCGAGCCTGACGACAAGGGGAACTACCACCTCGTGAGCGGGACCGCCAAGTGGACGGCGGGCACCAAGGCCGACGTCCGGATCGCCGACGGCGACAACGTCCAGCACTTCATCGACAACTACGCCGGCGACGGCACGGCCGTCCTCGACACGAGCACCTCCAGCATTACTATCACCGCCGGCGAGCGGCCCGCGGGCAAGAACCAGCGCCGGCCCTACACGCTCGACGTCAACGTGGGCTTCCCGATGGTCGTCAACGGCAACTCGATGTGGTCGGCGCTGAGCGGCCATGCGGTCATGAGGGTGCAGGACCGCGGCGGCACGCGGCAGTACACGATGCAGATGCTCGGCATGGGGGGCACCGAGCCCCCCGAGCCGATCACCCCGCATGGCGGCTTCGCCGTCTACACGCGGACCGCGCCGCTCGGGGACCTCCTCAGCGGCCGCGAGACGTACCAGGACCTGATGGACTCGGGCGTCTTCGTCGAGTACGAGCTCTACCCGAGCTGCGAGGCGGAAATCCTCGCGCCCGAGCCCGACGAGATGCTCGTCTTCGACGAGCTCAGTCCGGGCCGGATCGACCGCGACGCGCGGGCGAGGGTGCTCCCCAACCTCTGGCGCGACTTCGTCGAGTGGGAGCTGCCGTACCTCGAGGGCACACGGTCGGAGCCCGACCCGGTGGACATGGTCGGCGACTCGCTCCCCTACCTGTATGAGCGTCTTCCCCCGAAGAACAGCACGCTCGGCGACCGCTTCTTCCGCGCGAAGCTCGCCTCGGGCCCCGCCTCGCGGGGGAACTGCAAGAGCCCCGAGCCGCAGCACGTCCGCTTCCTCTTCCCGCGCGAGGCGCGCAACAGCGCGAGCGGCCCCTACGTGCCGAACTGGTTCCACTACTGGACGCAGACCAAGGCGGCGCAGGGACACGCCAGCGTCGTCGAGTACGGCGGCAACGGTCCGTCCTGCGAGCCCAAGGACCGGGGGTACTACAAGCTCGGGCAGGAGTTCATCTTCGTCTGCGACCTGAGCCAGGACGACTTCAAGAAGTACAACACCGTCGCCGGCATCTCGTTCGAGGGGATCGACGAATTCGCGTCCGTGGTCCTGCACGAGTGGACGCACAAGGTCCACTACAACCAGTGGTGGAAGCCGCGCGGGGGATACAAGCCGGAGCTGGACGCGGACAGCGATAGGATCCCCGACTCTATGGAGGCGGACTCCCTCGAACACGTGTTCGACCCGCTCGATTGGGACACGTGGAACTCGGGATACAGTGACGAGCACGTGCTCGTGTACCTCGCGGAGGAGGCCTGGGCGAAGGGGTCGGCCGACCGCGAGGATTGGGCGTGTCCCGGCCGCCAATCGGGGAACAAGTGCCCCACTTCGGGCGGGCGATGAGCGCGCGTGGTCGCCGGTCGCTCTGGCTGGCCCTCGCTGCGGCAGCGGTCGTCCTCATCGCCGTCGGCACCGTGATCGTCGCACGCCGCTCTCGCAGCAGTCAGCAGCCCGCTGACGTCGTCGCCGCCGCCATCGCCGAGCGGCGGGCGCGCGCAGTCGCCGCCGCGAAGGCCGGCGCGAAGAGCGCGCGCCCCACGCCCGCGCGAGGCACGGACTCGCGCGGGAAGCCGGCTGCCCGCGACCCCCAGCGGGCGCTCCGCGACTCGTCGTGGGAGAGCCGCCTGGTCGCGGCGAAGGCGCTCGCCAAGCGCGCCAACGTCCCGGTCCCGCGTCGCGCCGAGCTGTTGCTCGCGGCGCTCCGGCGCGAGGTGAGTGCGCCGACGACCGCGCCGCCGGCGGGGGGCAGCTACCTGAGCGCGTCGAGCCTGAGCAAGCTGCACCTGGCGCAGACACTTGGCGCACTCGGCGCGGAGGCGACCCCGGTCCTCAGGCAAGGCGCCGCCGCGAGCGGCGGCGAGGCCCGCGAGTGGACGTTGATCGCACTCGGCTACGCGGGCGCGCGCGAGGCCGCCCCGCCGCTGCGCCAACTGCTCGCCACGTCCCCGCGCGGCGAGGTGCGCATGAGTGCCGCGCACGTGCTTGGCAAGCTCCGCGACCGCGATGCCATCCCGGCGCTGCGCGCGGCGCTGGCCGACCCCTTCACCGCAACCGTCGCCAGGGACGACGTGCGGGGAGCGCCCAGCCGGCGCCTGTACCCGGTCCGCGCACGTGCCGCCAGCGCGCTCCGCACGCTCGGCGTCGCCGTCGAGCGCCGCGGCGACGGGTTCGTCGTCAGGCAGTAGCACCTCACATCTCCTCACCGCGAGGCGCCGATCACCACCCCGCCCCCGCCAGGCCAGCCGCCTGCCCGCACCGGCGGCGGGTGTCTCGCCAGAGGATGCGCCATCGGCTGCCTCGTCCCCGTCGCGCTCGCCGCGGTCGCGGCCGTGCTCGCCCTCACCGTCGGCCGGCCATACCTCGGCGCGCGCGCCGACTCGCTGCGCGCACGCTACCCTGTGGTCGACTACGCCCTGCGTGCCAAGGACATCATCTCACCCCCCGGCGCGCGGGATACGGGCGCCGCGGGCCGGGAGCGCGCGGGCGAGGATGCCGACTCCGGCGCGGCCCGTCGCCCCGGCAAGCGCATCGCCGGCGTCAACGACAAGGGTGCGCTCCCCGCCGACATCCCCGTTCACCCGAAGCCGGTGGGCGAGACGTACAGCATCGGCGGGGGCGCCGTCGCCGCCTTCCAGCGCGTGCGCGGCCCCGCGGCGCCCGTCGTCGCCTACTTCCGCACCGAGATGCCACGCCGCGGCTGGCAGCGAGTGAGCGAGAGCACCGCCGGCCGCGCGACGGTGCTCCTCTGGCGCAAGGAGGGCCGGAGCTGCCGCATCGAGGTCGAGGGCGGCGACGGCGTCACCGAGGTCTGGCTGCGCAGCCGGGCCAAGCGGTGAGATCGCGCGGCCCGCGCACTCCCCGCGCGGCGTCGTACTCCGCCGGGAGCGCCCACCGGTACACGCACGCTGGCACCAAGATATTGTTTTCCAGCGCTTCCCATCCGCTGCCCACATGCCGACACTGACCGGAAATGCCGAAGGCCCGCAGCACCGTAAGTGCTTGCGGGCCTTTCAATTGCCCCTCCTGGGCTCGAACCAGGACTCTTCTGATCCAGAGTACTAGCTGCCGCGCCTCAGTTCCGGCCATGTGCTTCGCGCATGCGCACTTGCACGACCGAGCCGTCCGCACCCACCGGTCTCGCCGGACACCCTATCCACGAGAGTAGGGCGAGTGAGTAGGGCGAGTGCCGGACATCCGCGTCCACGCTATCGCGCTGCTGCAACCCTGTTAGGATTGACGCGCGGGCCGCGAGATCGGGAAATGCGTCATGGAAGAGGTGCCGAGGCGCGCGACGGCGAAATCAGCGGCGCGGCTGGCCCGCGACATGAGGTGCTGACGGTCAACCGTACGATCAATGGGGTGATGCCGCTGCCGCGCGAGGCGCGGCACCGAGCGACCGCGCGGCCGCTAGTGGTGTCCGCAGGTCCGGGGCCCAACGACCATCCGAGGTAGCCAGGGCGTCCCGTCGGTGCCAGTGATCGCGGCGGCGATGGTGAGGCGGGTTAGATGGAGGAGACTCCCGATATTCACCGGACGCCGGCGCGGCCGGCGCCGCGCGATGCGGATAGCCCCGCGGACGCGCGCTGGGAGATCGTGCCGGCGAGGAGCGTCGTCACGTTCTCGGTCCGGTGCGGCGTCCGGCGCCTCGAGGCGTCCCTCGACGTCGTCGAGGGGACGATGCGCTCGGACCCGCGGTGGCACCCGCTCCGCGGACTCGACGTCCTCCTCGACGGCGCGAGCGTGCGGACCGGGTCGCCCGCCTGGGACGCGCGGCTCCGGCGTCGCGGCGTGTTCGGCGGCTCGGCTGGCGCCATCGTCCGGCTCGTCGGCGCGTGGTCGCGCGACGCCGGGCCGGGCCAGTGCCACATCGACGGCGCCGTCGAGCTCCGCGGCGAGCAGCACTTGGTCGAGCTGCTCGCGACGGCCAGCCAGGTCACCGAGGCCGGCCCGGGGGCACGGCGGGAGCTCGCCGTCGGCGTCACCGGCCGCCTCGAGTTCGCCGAGTGGAACCTCCCGCTCCCCGGCTGGTGGGCAGCGGGCGGTCTCCTGGTCGGGCGGTCGGCGTCGCTCGCCATGACGCTGCACGCCGTCTCGGTCGAGCCGGCCGCCGGGTGAACGCGGCGGCGTGGGACGCCGGGTCCGCGCACCGTCACAGATAGCGCGGTTGCCCGCGCGCGAGTCCGCCTCGTGCGCAGTTGACGGTTCCCCGACCCTGGATGCCGTACCATGCCGGGAGAAACCGCACCAATTCCGCACCCGCCTCGGCTCACCTCACGCTGATCGGGCGAGCACCGGAGGCGAAGCGAGTTTGACACTCTGCCGTCCTTCATGCGGCGAGCCGCGCGATCTGGCGGGATGCTCCGCCCGGAATGCCGACCCTCATGCGAGGGCAAGCCGGAGCCAGTGTGCTGTACCGCCGGCCCGCGCTTCGCGC
>Ga0307416_100001891_pt1 | contig 11690 bp, 9 predicted proteins | sample DK1Cmetagenome_2_FD_203821 | JGI IMG/M metagenome (GOLD analysis project Ga0307416, IMG submission 203821) | Maize rhizosphere microbial communities from greenhouse at UC Davis, California, United States - DK15-C-3 | ecosystem: Host-associated > Plants > Roots > Rhizosphere > Soil | place: USA...
AGGTCGAGCCGGGTCATACCGGAGGGCAGGCTCCGGCGGTACCAGGAGCCGCGCCGGCGGTCGGCCGCGGCCAGCCGCTCGAGCTCGGCCGCCGCCTGCCGGGCGTCAGCCGGCAGCTCCTCCCGGCCCAGCCAGTCGCCGAGGGCGATCCCGACGGCGGCATGCGACAGCCGCGGCCCATGCAGGTCCAGGACGCACTGGAACAGTGCCCGGGCCTCGTCCGAACCGAGGCCACGTGCCGGCGAGTAAGCATGGGCCGCGTTCGGATCCCGCTGCGGTCCCAAGGGGTCCTGGTCAATGCAGGCGGCGGGTGGCCGATCTCGTGGGCAGGAACCTGCTGGGGGGCGAGGGCGGCGGCGAGCAGGGTGGTCAGGGGGACGGCGGCGATCAGGCCAACCGACCCGCACAGGGTCCGGACCACCTCAACGGCCACGACCTCGGCGGTGGCGACGCTGCCAAGGGCCTCGCCGCCGACGGTGAACAGCACCAGCAGGGGCAGGGACGCCCCGGCGTAGGCCAGGAACAGGGTGTTCACGGTGGCCGCGACGTGGTCCCGGCCGACCGAGAGGGCTCCTCGGACGAGCTCACCAAAGCGGGCCGTGGGGTCGGCCCGCCGCAGTTCGAACACCAGCGAGGCCTGGGACACGGTGACGTCGTCCAGGACGCCGAGCCCGCCGATGATGATCCCGGCCAGCAGCAGCCCGCGCAGCGACAGGCCACCGACCTGAAAGCTCGCCCCGCGTGCGTCCTCGCTGGTCAGGCCGGTCAGTGCCGTGGCCGTGACGAACCCGGCCGACAGCGCGGCCGTCAGCAGTAGGGCGAACGCGGTGCCGACGCTGGCGGCGGTGGTCTTGCGGCCGACGCCGTGGGAGAGGTAGAGCGAGCCAGCATGATGGCCATGGCGCCGACCAGGGCCACGGTCGTGGGGCTGCGCCCGCGCAGGATCGCCGGGATCACGAACCCCAGGATCACCGCGAACGACACGGCCAGACCGATCAGCGATCGGACGCCCTGCCAGCGGCCGAAGGCGATCACCGCCAGGATGAACAGCGCCGCCAGGGCCAGCAGGGGGCGGGTGCGCTCAAGGTCGTTGATGTTGTAGGAGGTGGGCTGGCCTTCCTGCTCGCGCTCGGCAAGGGTGACGTCCTGGCCGGCACCGAAGGTGTCGCCGGTCGGGTCAGTGGTCTCGAAGTTGACCCGCCGGCCGCCGTCTGCGAGCCGGGCTTGGACCTTGATGCAGGTGGCGAGGGGTGCTGCCGGGTCGGGCGCCTCGCAGGGAACGGTCTGGATCCGGGTCAGGGTGGCCTTGACCAGTCGAGTTCCGTCCTGCTGACCGGCCGTTGCCGGTCGGGCGATGTCGCCCCGGGGCCAGAGCAGCAGGCCGCCGGCCAGCGCGACGAGCGCCAGGATCCCCACCGCCACCAGCATCAACCGGTGGCGGCCAGCCGTCACGTCCACCTGCGGAACGCTATGTCGTGAGGACCGCGATGACCAACGCGGCCCGCGGTGACCACGACGGCCAGCGCCTCGGCGGCTTTCCTCGGCGTCGACCGGCTGATGGTTTGGGCCGTCCGTGCAGGTCCATCAGGCCCCGCACCCTACCGGGCGGCCGCCAGCCACCACCAAACCGCGCGCACATCGGCCACCACCAACGAACCACCCGCCAGCAATACGCCATCCCCGAGGCTGGCGCGACCGATGGCTAGCGCCGGTTGCAGCACACGACCGCACAGGCCAGCAGCACCAACGCGAACCACCGCCCCGAATCCCGGTCCCAGCGCGCCTGCAGCCGCCAGAAGCAGCTCAGCCACAACAGCGACCGCTCCACGTTCCACCGATGCCGGCCCAGCCGCGCCGAGGACTCCACCCAGCGCCGCGCGATCCGGGGCGTCTTAGCACGTGCTCGCTTGCACTTGCCATAACGGATGAAGCTTCGCCGTTCGCTCTACGCTCGACCCAAAATCCTCATCTGAGGAGAGCAATGCACCGGGAACCGCCAGTCGCTTGCCGTCGAGGCTGCCAGGCGATGGTGCCGACGCTCCTGCCAAAGGCGGCCATGCAGAGTCCTTGCCAGAGATTTGCCAGAAACTGCGCTACGCGTAACCTGACGTCGCCTCACGACCCAACCCTCGGCATCGCCTTTCACCTGCTCGGTTGCGTGGGTAGGTGAGGTGGCGCATGGCCACGTGAACCACCCGCACATCAATGGCATGCAAGGGGTCAGGGGTTCAAATCCCCTCAGCTCCACCACCACCTCGCAGCAGGTCACAGCTTCGCCTCTCACCTACCGGCGTTTCTTAGCGTTGCCTGGTTGCCCGATTCGTGCCACCCGCGTGCCACTCGGGGCTGGCGGAGGGTTCTCCGCAAGGGCCGACGCGGCCGCGATCAGCTCATCCAGGGCGGCGGCGATGGCGGCGTCCCGGCCGGCCATGACGTGCTGGTAGCGCAGCGCCGCAGCTGAGGAGGAGTGCCCCATCCGGGCCATCAGCTCCCGCGTGCTCGCCCCGGCCGCAATCGACAGGGTGGCCGAGGTGTGCCGCAGATCATGGAACCGAAGCCCGTCCAGGCCAACCGCTCGGGTGGCCGGGCGCCACACCCGCCGGTTGAAGTTGCTGCGGCGTAGCAGCCCACTCTCGGTGGAGGTGAACACCAGCCCATCGGGGCCGGGTTGGTTATAGGTGCTCAGGTGCTCGGCCAGGGCGGCGGCCGCCATCGTCGGCAGGTGACGGTGCGCCGGCCGGCCTCGGTCTTGGGCGGCCCCCAGATGAACTGGCCGTTGATCTCGGTCGCCTGCACCGCCACGGTGATCCGGCCATGCAGAAGGTCCACTCGCTTGACCCGCAGGCCGACCAACTCTCCCTAGCGCAACCCGGCGTAGGCCGCCACCAGGACCAGCGCCCGGAAGCGGGGATTGATCGCCTCGGCCAAGGCGGCGACCTGGGCGACGGTGGCGACCCGCATCTCGGGTGCCCGCTCGGTAGCCGCCCCTCTCACTGAGCAGGGGTTCCGCACGATCAGACCGACCTCGACCGCCGTGTCCATGATCCGGGCCAGCAATGGAGGTAGGCCGCCGCGACCAAGATCTCGCGCTCCTCGGCTGGGAGGATGGCGAAGACGTCTTGGGCCTGGCGGACGACGCCTTGCACGTGTGCCCAGCGGTCGCCCAGCGGCGTCAGCAGCTCCTCGGCATAGCCCGCCGCCCATCCTGTCAGCGTCATGCGGCGACCATACCTGGTCAACCAGTCGCCGTCGTTGCCTGAAACCAGCTGCAAGCAGCTCTCGCGGTGGGAGCCTTGTTCTCCCACCACGTCCAGGGTGGAGGGATCTGGCCGGACGGTGCTGGCCTGGGGCCGGCCCTACAGCGACCCTGCCTGGTGATCTGCTGTGTCGCTGAAGGCCAACGACGACGACAGCTCGCGGTAGGCGTCGGCCTGGGTCAGGAGATCCTTGGCCTTCTGCTCCACCGTAGCGATGGCGTCGGCGCCCGCCACCCAGCGCAGCGGCGGCTCGTCCCGGCCTGCCAGCTGGACCAGGGCGTTGGCGAGCTTGGCCGGGTCACCGCCTTGCTGGCCGTTCATGGCGTTCCAGGCCGCGACGGTCTGGATGGTGCGCTCGGCATAATCGTCGATCCAGGGCTGGGCGTAGTTGGTCGACTCCGGGCTGAGCAGCTCGGTCCGGAAAAAGCCGGGCTCGACCAGCATGGTGTGGATGCCGAAGGGCGCGACTTCGGGGGCCAGCGACTCGATCCAGCCCTCGATCCCGAACTTGGCCGCGGCATAGGCGGTGCAGAACTCCTGGCCGACGATGCCGGCGGTCGAGGAGATCGCCACGACCAGGCCCGAGCGCTGGGCGCGCAGGACCGGCAGCACGGCGCGGGTGACGTTGATGGGGCCGAACAGGGTGGTCTCGACCTGAGCCCGGAAGTCCCCAGGGGTGATCTCCTCGAAGAATCCGGCGTAGAAGTTGCCGGCGTTGTTGACCAGCACATCGATGCGTCCGAACCGCTCCACGGCCGCCTGCACGGCCGCCTGGGCGTCGGCGGGGTCGGTGACGTCGAGCTTGACGGCCAGCACGTCCTCGTGGGCGCCGAGGGCAGCGCTGACCCGCTCGGGGTTGCGGCCGGTAGCGACCACGGCGTTCCCAGCAGCCAGGGCGGCCTTGGTTAGGTCGACGCCCATCCCGCGCCCCGCACCAGTGATGAACCAGACCTTCTTGTCAGTCACCTTGACGTCCTCTCAATCACTCCCCAACGGCCAACCACCAGGCAGCCACCAAGCGCGGACCGCCACCTCATCTGCGAAGTCGGGGACAACCTAGCAAGACTCACCCCGAGTGACCTGGAACGGGCCGACAGCGGCCCTCGTGGTGGGAGCCTCGTTCTCCCACCACGCCCAGGATGGAGGGATCTGGCCGGACGGTTCCTGGCATGCCCAGCCCCAGCCGCAAGCACCCCACCAACCAACCCGGCACCCGAGCCGGCCACGGCCGGCAGTCCTGATCCATGGCCGATTTCGTTGGCTCCACCGCTTGCCCCTGGCGCTCTCTCGGCATGCCACGGTGTCCACCGTCGCCCGATTCCAAGGACAGGGCAGACCGCCCGGCCAGGCAATCCAGGAGGGCAGAGTCATGACCGAGGCAGCCGTCAGCTTCGCCGGCAACCTCACCGACGACCCCGAGCTACGGCACACCGAGAGCGGCATCGCCCGGGCCAGGTTCCGGGTGGCCGTGTCGGGCCGGCGGGACCAGGAGGCGTCGTTCTTCACCGTGATCGTGTGGCGCGACCAGGCCGAGCACGCCGCCCAGTCGCTCGCCAAGGGCAGCCGGGTCGTGGTCATGGGCCGACTCCAGCAGCGGAGCTGGACGGCTGAGGATGGCAGCGCCCGGTCGGTGGTCGAGGTCGTGGCCGAGGAGCTCGGGCCGAGCCTACGGTGGGCGACCGCCCGACCGGAGCGGGCCACCAGGAGCACTAGCGAGTAGCGTTCCTGGCCCACGTCGATGTGACGACGGGGAGCCTCTCGGGCGGGTCTGTGTGGTGCCGGGCGGGCGCCGGGCGTCGAGCCCGCCGGGCACCGCCGCACCGGTCATGGCTGCTTGGGTGCGGCCAGGGCGGTGCGGACGTCGAGGGTGAGCTGGAGGGTATCCAGCACGCTGGCCGGGCTGAGGCGGGAGGTGTCCTGGCCCTGGCAGCAGGCGATCACATGGTCGATCACCGCCGCGTAGGCGTCACGGGCCGGCAGGTCGACCTCGCGCTGGCCCTGCTCGGTGTACTCGGTCAGCGTGGTGGTGGGCCGGCCGTCGTAGCCGGCGGTCCAGCTGCTCTCGATGGCCGCGTCGGTGAACACCGCCCGGTAGCCGCCGCGCATCCCATAGGGCTTGGGCAACAGCGCCGAGGCGCTGCATCGCACGATGGCGGTCGGGTAGCCGAGCAGGACCTCGCCAGCGGACGCGGCGGTGTCCTTGGCCACGCCCATGGCGGTCATCGACTCGGGTCGGCCCAGGGCGGTGACGATGGCGTCCAGGCTGCTGTGCAGGACGTCCATGGCCAGGGAGTCCAGGCCGATCTGGTAGCCCTCCCACAGCAGCGCGCTGCGCAGTTCGATGGCCAGGGTCTTGAGCGGGCCGTAGCTGCCCTGGGCGATGGCGGTGTGCAGGAACTCGGTGGCGGGATCGAAGCGGCCGAACATGTCCACGAACACCTGCCGGTCGCCGGCCGCCTGGGCGTCGACGATGCGGCGGGCGTCGTCCATGGTGGTGGCCAGCGGCAGTTCGCACAGCACGTGCTTGCCGGCCGCCAGCGCGCGAGTGACGTGTTCGGCATGCAATGGGGTGGGCAGGCACACGTCGACCAGGTCGACGGCGGGGTCGTCGTAGATGCTAGCCAGGTCGGTGGTGGTGGCGTAGCCGAACTCGTCGGCGAAGGCTTGCAGCTTGGCCGGGGTGCGGCCAAAGACCACCACCTTGCTGACCTGGGGATGAGCCTGGTAGATGCGGGCGTGGGCGATGCCGAAGCCGGTGCCCAGCAAGCCGACCTTCATGGCGCCCTCCATGTGAGCCAGGGGTCCGGTGGCCCGGCTGGCATGCATCATGGCCTAGGCATCCGACAACCACGCCCGCCACGGCAGCTATCAGCGACTCATCGCTCAGCAGACGTCGCCCCACGGCACCTGCGGTGGGCGACGGCGACCACGACCAGGGCGACGCGCAGCCAGAGCCAGTAGCCAGCTCGACCAGCGATGCGACGGGGCGGGACGCAGGTAGCATGCTCGCATCCCGTTCCGTCCAACAAGGCAACCATTGAGCGTCGTTAGAAGTTTCTCTACAACTTCAAGGCCGGCCCTGCGGACGGCCGCCTTCGGCGGCCGTCCTCGGCCGGCGACTGATCTGAGGAGCGAGAGGAGATATTGATGACAGAAATCCCTAAAGATGTCGCAAAGAGAGTCAAAAGGCGGCACTGTTAGCTCTATGCGCCTCACCCTCTTTTTGGCTTGCATATATACTCTTTCGGGTGCTTACCCTCCATTTAACATGGCACTCCATTCCGAATGTGTCCATCTTAGTTGCAATTGCGGTCTGCTTTGGTACTCTTTATCTTCTTGACACGCCGCCAAGATTTGGCGGCCGTCTTCGTGGCAACATTCATATATATGCCTTTGCTTGTGGGCGCCGTCAGTTATCCGTTTTGGTACAGCTTTGCTCTGCAAATAGGTGAGATTGATCATAGCTTCTACGAGGTAAGTGCACAGATCAATCCTGTACTTCTCCTCGCCATCCTTGTCGATGTACGAAGATGTCGAAGCCTAGAGAGCCAGGATCTCTTAGGGACCATCGTCGCGCTCATCGGGGGCGAGATAGTTGCGTTGTATGGTGCAGCTGGAGCCCCAATCGGGAGACCAGGATATGCAACCGTCAGTGCTTCCTTAACGGGCTCTACGCCACGAAACGTGGTGAGCGACCTCGCAGCCTTGCGGTCCGGTGAGTTTGCCATGTCACCCCGCACACGTAACATCACGGCCCTTGTCTCGCCACTTCCATGAGCAGGGCTGACGCGGTGCCGAGCAAGGTGGCGGAGAGCACTGTGAAATGGTGCGGATGGCATGGCAGGGAGGAGGTCAGGGGTTCATTCTCCTCAACTCCACCACTCCATCTCGGGTTCGTTGTGGCCGATGCGTGCCCGCAGCCTTGAGAGACTGGGGGCTGGCAGCGAAGCTGCAGGTCAGCAGGCAACGCATGATCGAGCGCCTGGTGCCTTTCAGGCGGTAGCGCCGGTTCGAATCCGGTCAGGGCTGCAACGGCATCGAGCACCAGGGTCTCGCGTTTGTGGGCTCTTGTCCTCTCTGGTGCTTGCGGCGACAATGCGCGCGGATGGTGACTGCCCGCCGAGCGCTCGGCCGGTGGGCCACGAGGGGGTGGTGTGATGCCGAATTCCCAGATCGACATGGTCGTGAGGGACGACGACGGGGTTGGGTGGAACGTCTGTGGCGACGTCGAGGCGCTGCCGGGACGGCCGGACGGCCGGGTCGATATCTACGTGGTGGTCCGCCAGGGCGACGTCATCGCCCGCGGGCACCGGGTGGTCCCGTTTGGCAGCTGGCAGTTCCCGGTGGTTGTCGAAGGGGGACAGCTCGTCGCCGGGCCCGGGAAGACCGCGATCGCGTCGGCGGTGGCTTTCACCCAGGAGGATCCGTCGGGCCTGGAGAGCTTCACCTGGGCTCAGCGGATCCCCGTCTTGCCAGAGAGGCCGGCCAGCGGGGAAGGCGACTCATCCCCCCACTTCGGCCCCGCCGAGACGGTGTCCGGCCACGGCCAGCTCGTGTCCGACAAGTCCATCTCCTCGTCGCTGACCGTCAAGGAGCCGGCCACCGCCGGATCCGGCGAGGGCGCCCTGGACTGGGAGCACGCCCTCGAGATCCGCTAGCGCACCACCCGCCGCGCGCGGCGGAGCTAACCCAGGCCCTGCGGTGGGCCGGGTCGCCGAGGTCAACGCGTCCGCCAGGCGGCGGGCCGAGTACTCGACCGACGCCTCGCTGTACCGGGTACCGCCCGAGCTGGTCGTCTTCCCGCGTGACCTCGAGGAGGCCGAGGCCGCGGTCGTCGTCACCTGCCTGGAGGTAGGCGTCCCGGTGACGGCCAGGGGCGCCGGCGCCTCGATCGCCGGCAACGCCGTCGGTCCTGGCGTGGTCGTGGACCTGGGCCGGCACCTCGGGCGGGTGCTGGCGCTGGACCCGGAGGCGGCCAGGGCCACGGTCGAGCCGGGGGTGGTGCTCGACGACCTCCAGGCCGCGGCCCGGCCTCACGGGCTGCGCTTCGGCCCCGACCCCTCGACCCACAGCCGCTGCACCTCGGGGGATGCTCGACAACAACGCCTGCGGGTCGCGGGCCCTGGCCGACGGCCGCACCCGACAACCTCCTGGAGCTGGACGGGCTCTACGCCACGAAGCGTGGTGAGCGGCCTCGCAGTCTGGTGGTCCGGTGAGTCTGCCATGTCACCCCACAGTGGAGCAGCAGCCGCAGCCGGTAGTTGGTGAAGTTGCGGAAGCCGTGCCCGACCCGCTTGACCTTCTTGACCAGGAGGTTGATGGCCTCGGTGGGCCCGTTGGAACAGCCATCGGTGGCATGCCAGGCGAGGATCTCGACCTCCCAGGCTCGGACGGTGCGGGCCAGCCGGGCCAGCTCGGCCACGCCAACGCCGTCTGCCCAGCGGTAGAACCGCTCCAGGGCGGCCCGGGCCGCCGGCAGGCCGACCGCGGCGTACACGGCTCTGAGCAGCTCCTTGCCCTGCCAGGCGGCAGCGACCTCACCGGTGGGATCTCCCGCGGTTAGGCCGGCCCGTAGCCGCACCCATCCTCGGCTGGTGAGCCGCTCGGCAGCGGTCAACAGCAGCTTGCGGATGCGGTACAGCGGATCCTGCTTGCGGCCCCGATGCCCCAGGGTGGCCTGCTGCACACGGCGCCGAGTCTGGTCGACCACCGCGTTGGCCAGCCGGATGGCATGGAAGTGGTCCACCACCACCCTGGCGTGGCCAAGCGGGGCGACCAGGGCGCTGGCGTAGCCGCGCCAGGGGTCGAGCGCGACCGTGGCGACCTGGGCCAGCCAGTCACCTGACCGGTCATGCAGCCAGCCGCCCACCGCGGCCCTGGTGCGGTCGGCGACCACATCCAGCAGCCGACCACCCTCCAGATCGATCAGACCGGTGACCCACCTGGTCGGGGCGACCCGAGTGGCCTTGAGGAAGCTGGTCTCGTCCAGCCCGAGTGCGGCGACACCGTCCAGGCGGGCCGGATCTTCCACCAACGGGGTGCCGTGCTCGGCCACCGCTCGCATGATGGTCGCCCAGCCAACCCCCAGGTCCCGGGCGACCGCGGCGACCGCGTGGGCGTCCTTGCCGACCCGCCGGCACGCCTCGGCCCGGGCCCGCTCGGTCAGCACCGCCCGAGGTCGGATCGCGGTCCGCTGTTCGGTCCAGGTCTTGACCGCACAGGCCGGCTCACCACAGCGCCAGATCCGCTTACGCCAGGCCAGCACCACCGGCCGGCCACCGATCGGCAGGTCCCGTACCTGGACCGTGCGGCGAGCATGAAGTCGGGCATGGCTGCCGCAGGCCACGCAGCCCACCGTGGTGGCGGTGGTCTGGACCGCCAGCCGCCACTCCTGGTCCACTACCTCGGCGGTGGTGACCTCGAACTCGTCCAGGCCGAGCAGGATCGACCCGGACGCACTACCGTGTTGACCCACCTGGGGCCTCCTTCTTGCTGGACGTGAGACATCCGCAAGATAGCGAGGCCTCAGGTGCTCACCGAGTCACCTACGCCAACGTCAACAACACCTCGCACCACGCTTCATGGTGAAGAGCCCCTTAACGGTCGGTTTTGTTGCGCTTTTGATGGCTGTAATCGCTGACTACGAGCCAGGTGGCGGCCATCAGGTTGATGAGCTTCATGAAAGTCAAACAATATCAGATACTGGAACCTCCGATCATTCAAAGCCAGCCCCGAGTCCAACACCGCATGGCCAAAAGCCACACTCGGGTTGAGGGCCCAAAGTCAATCTGGACAACTTAGGGCTGCAACGATTTCCTTCCAGGAAGGTCGGCCGCAAGCGTCCATAAGATCCCGACTCAGGGAGGCAGGGATTGATCTTGTCTTCCGTCGGCCTATCCGTCCCTGGCTGCAGAGAATCGGAGCGCCGAAGGCGTCCGGACGGGATGCAACCGGAGCCTCAGTCCGTGCGGGGTCCGCAGCCGACGGGTGAACATAGAGAGGCAGCGGACAGGGGTACTCGCTGAACATCCCTCAGAAGCCGCAGGTAGCTAGACCCTATGGCGCCCCTAACTGGGGCGTAGGAGACAGGCGAATTGGAGTAGATGTCTTCCCGTCCATGGCTGCCTCGGGCCTGCGGCCCTTGCCAACGAAGTGGTGGGTCATCGGGGGACGGCCTCACCCTCCGGGCCAGCTGGAGCCGTCGCCGTCAGGTGCGAGCATCGTCGGTCTCGTCGGCCGTGCCACTGCTGTGCCAGAAGCAGCGGTCACCAGCGGTATCCAGCGGACAACCATGGTCACTCGAAAAGAGCCGGAGGGCTGGGCGCCCGTCCCTGATCTGGGGCGGAGGAGGAGGCCGAAACTGCATGGCATGCAAGGGGTCAAGGTGAATATCGGCCTGTGGCCAGGCGACCCAGCTCTGGCCTGGTTTAAGCCAGACGCAAAGCGGCCGGTCTGCCAAATCATGCCGGCTGGCCGCGATCACCCGCCGTAGTGACAACACCGCTGCAGCTCAGTAGGTCCAGACCGCAACCTTGCGCAAGTCGGCGTTGCGCAGCACCAGCTGGCCGTGCCGGGCGGGGGACGTCGAACACTACCCAACCGGCGGCTACATCGCCCTCGTCCAACGAGAAGTTCACATTGGCAAGCAGTGGCTGGAACGCGGCCGAACTGACGTCCGTGTACTGGTCGTAGGGACGGCCATCAACCAGTGCCTCGATGCGCAGGAGCTGTCCGTCGGCCAGGGCGCGGGCCCGCACATGCATAGCCACGTACACCCCATGCTCGGGTGGGGGGTCGCCCTGGGCACCGGTGGAGAACCGCAGCCGGGTGACGGTGAGCTGCAGCTGGCCCTTGCCCGTGGCGTCCACGGCGGTCAGCGTGTCGCCAATCCGGCCGGTCGCCACCTTGGCCGGCGGCGGCCCCACCGCAACCGGTTCCCCGGTCCCCGCATTGTCGGGGCTGTCCACCACGGGCGGCGCCACCAGGGGCTCCTCGGCGGCGGGTGCGCCCTGGGGCTCGCCGGTGAAGGCGGCGAGCGCGGCGGCCACCAGTAGCCCCACCCCGATCAGCAGCGGTGGCGCTGCCGGCAGCATCCAGATGTAGGCGCGGTCGATCTCGGCCTGGTCAGGAGCATCACCACGGTAGCGGACCGGGACCGGCCCGCCGATCCTCTGCTGGCGCCCGAAGCCCAGTCCTGAGGTGAAGGTGACCGTGCGGCCGTCCGCGGTGGTGAACCGCACCACCGGGTGGTAGGTGGTGGAGCGGATGTTGTTGTGCCCCCGCCCTGACTCCTCCACTGCGTCCACTACGGTGCCCTGGGCCTGGACTCCGTGCTTGAGCAGTGCCCGGGTGCGCAGCTGGACGGGCAGGGCGATCCCCAGGATCGTGACGCCAGCGGCGGCGAAGACCATGGCCCGGGTGGTAGTGCCCAGT
>Ga0307416_100001894_pt1 | contig 11681 bp, 12 predicted proteins | sample DK1Cmetagenome_2_FD_203821 | JGI IMG/M metagenome (GOLD analysis project Ga0307416, IMG submission 203821) | Maize rhizosphere microbial communities from greenhouse at UC Davis, California, United States - DK15-C-3 | ecosystem: Host-associated > Plants > Roots > Rhizosphere > Soil | place...
TCATCCTCGACTTCTTCGACCGGCTGAAGTCGATCAGCCGCGGCTACGCGTCACTCGACTACGAGATGCTCGAGTACCGCGCCAGTGACCTCGTGCGACTCGACATGCTGATCAACGGCGAGGCGATCGACGCGTTCAGCGTGATCTGCCACGCCGACAAGGCGTACGACTGGGGCCGCAAGATCGCCGACAAGCTCAAGGACCTGATCCCGCGCCAGCTGTTCGAGGTCGCCATCCAGGCCGCGATCGGGCAGAAGGTGATCGCCCGCACCACGGTGAAGGCGGTGCGAAAGGACGTGCTGGCCAAGTGCTACGGCGGCGACATCAGCCGCAAGCGCAAGCTCCTCGAGAAGCAGAAGGAGGGGAAGAAGCGCATGAAGCAGGTGGGATCGGTCGAGATTCCGCAGGAAGCCTTCCTCGCAGTGCTTCAGGTCGACTAGCCTCCGCGCGAAGCACGCTACGAGCGAAGAGGAAAGACGGGCTCTCCCTCTTTCCTCTTTCGCACTTGCGACCCCCGAATGTCCGCTCTCGTCATCCAAACGTCGTTCTTGGGGGACATGGTCCTCACGACGCCGCTCCTCGCGCACCTCGCGGGCTCGGGGCCGGTGGACGTCGTGGCGACGAAGGGGGCGGCCGCGCTGCTCGCCAATAACCCGCACGTGCGCGAGGTCGTGGTCTACGACAAGCGCGGCGCCGACCGCGGCGTGACGGGCTTCGTGCGACTCGCGCGCCGGCTGCGGGCGGCCCGCCACCAGGTCGCGCTGCTCCCCCAGGGCTCCGTGCGCAGCGCGGCGCTCGCCCTCGCGGCAGGATCGGGCCGGCGCATCGGGTTCGGCAGCTCGGCCGGGCGCGCGCTCTACACCGAGCGCGTCGCCTACCGCGACGACCTGCACCACGCGTCCCGCCTCCTCGCGCTCGGCGTCGCGGCCACGGGACGCGAGTCGGCCGCCGAGGAACCCCGGCCGCGACTCTACCCGGGTGCGGCGGAGCGCGACGCGGTGGACGTACTGGTCGGCGACCAGATCTCCGATCCCCGGCCGCTCGTCGCGCTGGCGCCGGGCAGCGTGTGGGCGACGAAGCGGTGGCCGTACTACGGCGCGCTCGCCGGCATGCTCGCGGCGCGCGGGGTGCGCGTCGCGATCGTCGGCGGGTCGGAGGACCGGCCGCTGGCCGCCGCCCTCGTCGCCGCCGCGGGCCGCGACTCGGCAGTGGACGCGACGGGGCGGCTTTCGCTGCTCGCCTCGGCGGAACTCATCGGGCGGGCCGCGGCGATCGTCACCAACGACTCGGCGCCGCAGCACCTCGGCTCGGCGATGGGCACCCCCACCGTCGCCGTCTTCGGGCCGACGGTGCCGGAGTTCGGCTTCGGTCCGCTCGCGCCGCGCCGCGCCGTCGTCGGCCACCAGGGCCTCGACTGTCGCCCCTGCGACCGCCACGGGCCGCAGCGCTGCCCGCTCGGGCACTGGCGGTGCATGAAGGAGATCACCCCCGAGGACGTGCTGCGCGCCCTCGACGGCGTCCTCGCGCGGCCGGCGACTCGCTTCGCGGCGCCATCGTAGCGGCGTACATTTCGAGTCATGCCCACACCAACCGCATCATCCACGCGTTACATCGTCGGCGTCGACCTCGGCGGGACGAACATCGTCTGCGGCGCGATGCCGGAGGACGGGAGCCGCGAGATCGCGGTTCGCTCGCAGCCGACCCGCGCCGACGAGGGCGTGGACATCGTCGTGGACCGGATCACCGGGATGATCGAGGAGGTCATCGCGGTCACGATCGCCGAGACCGGGGCGACGCGACGCGACTTCGTCGGCGTCGGCATCGGCGCGCCCGGCCCGCTCGACCGCGACCGCGGCGTCGTGATCGTCGCCCCCAACCTCGGCTGGCGCGACATCCCCCTCCGCGACCGCGTGCAGGACCACGTCCGGCTCCCGGCGACGCTCGACAACGATGCCAACTGCGCGACGATGGGCGAGTGGTGGGTCGGCGCGGCGCGCGGCGGTCGCAACGTCGTCGGGCTGACGATCGGCACGGGGATCGGCGGTGGGCTGATCCTCGACGGGCGCCTCTATCACGGGTCGTCGGACGTCGCCGGCGAGATCGGGCACACGACCATCGACTCGACCGGCCGCCACTGCAAGTGCGGCAACTACGGCTGTCTGGAGGCGTACGCGTCGGGCCCGGCGATCGCCGAGCGGGCGCGCGAGGCGCTGGCTGGCGACGGCAGCTCGGTGCTGTCGGCGATGGTCGGCGGCGACGTGGGGCTGATCACCGCCCAGACGGTCTACGACGCCGCCGAGCAGGGCGACGCGACGGCCCGCGAGGTGGTGCGCGACACGGCCCGCTTCCTCGGCGCCGGGATCGCGAACCTGCTCAACATCTTCAACCCCGACGTCGTGGTCGTCGCCGGCGGCGTGACGCAGGCCGGTGCGACGCTGTTCGACCCGCTGCGCGCCGAGGTCCGCCGCCGCGCCTTCAAGCCCGCGGTGGACGCCTGCCGCATCGTGCCCGGCTCGCTCCCCGGCTCGGCCGGCGTCGTGGGGGCCGTCGCGACGTTCAAGCAGCAGCACATGGGCGCCGTGTGAGTGAGCCCGGCAAAGGCGAAAGAGGACAGAAGGACGGCGAACAGTCTTTCTTCTTTCGCTCTCGGGTCGAGTCGGGAGAGGCGGGGCGTAAAAAGCGCCTGGGCGTCATCGGCACCTTCGTTTGGGACGTCATTCACGGCCGCGACCCGCGGGACCTCCCGGTCGAGGAGTGGGGAGGGATCACCTACGCGCTCGCCGCGATAGACGCCGCCCTGCCGGCCGACTGGGAGGTCGTCCCGGTGATGAAGGTGGGCGCCGATCTGGCCGGGCGGGCGGCGGAGTTCCTGCGGACGCTCCGGCGGCTCGAGCCGGGCGCGGCGCTCGTCGAGGTGCCCTACCCCAACCAGCGCGTCGAGCTGCGCTACCAAAGCGCCGAGCGCCGGAGCGAGGTTCTGAGCGGCGGCGTGCCGGGGTGGAGCTGGCTCGGACTCAAGCCCCTCCTCGAGGGGCTCGACGCGCTCTACGTGAACTTTCTGAGCGGATGGGAGCTGGACCTCGAGACGTGCCAGCTCCTCAGGCAGCACTTCCGCGGCCCAATCTACTGCGACCTCCACATGCTGGTCGCCTCCGTGCAGCCGGGCGGTCTGCGCACGCTGCAGCCCCTGCCCAACGCGGTCGAGTGGTGCCGCTGCTTCGACTTCCTGCAGGTCAACGAGGACGAGCTGGCGACGATGGCCCCCGACCCGCTCGCCCTTGCCGCGACCGCCCTCGGCGCCGGCGTGCGCGTGCTCAACGTGACCCTCGGCTCGCGGGGCGCCGTCTACTTCGCGGCACCCGGCTTCGAGACGCTGGCTGACCTGGCACGACCCGCCCCGCTCGGGCACGCCGTCGGCGCCATCCGAACGGAGCTCGTCCCCGCGGCCCGGCCGCGCGTCGCCGGGCCCGGAGATCCCACCGGCTGCGGGGACGTGTGGGGCGCCACCTATTACTCGCGGCTGCTCGCCGGTGATAAGTTGACCGACGCGATGCGCGCGGCCCATGCCGCCGCCGCCCGCAACGTCGAGCACCGGGGGGCGACGGGACTCGCGACCCACCTGCGCGGAGAGCTGAGCCTCACGTGACCACCGTCATCACCATCCCGCCCTCCCTCGACGATCAGACGTTCGAGCAGGTCGTCGAGCAGCTCGCGCCCCTCGCCCCCGACCAGAAGATCCTCGTGGACGCCCGCCACGCGCGCTGGGCGTCGCCGTTCGGCCTCACCGCCCTCCTCGCGCTCGCCCAGTCGCGCGCCGAGCGGGCGACGTTCGCGCCCCCCGAGGCGGACGACACGCTGTCCTACTGGGCGCGGACGGGCTTCCTCCGCCACGCCGAGGAGCTCTACGACTTCACGAAGTCGGCGCCGCGGACGCGGGGGGCCGGCGAGTCGAGCGTGCTCCTCGAGATCACCCCCGTGCGGCAGAGCGCCGACGTCCACGACGTCGTCGAGCGGATCCAGGAGAAGTCGCGCAACATTCTGAGCGGGGAGCTGAACCTCGACCCGCGGGCGACGATGGGCTTCTCGATGACGCTCTCGGAGGCCTGCCAGAACATCGTCGAGCACGCGGGGAGCGGCGGCTGGGTAGGAGTGCAGGCCTATCGCTGGCAGAAGCGGCTGGGGCGGCGGGTCGTCGTCATCGCCGTCTGCGACGCCGGGATCGGCTTCCGGAAGTCGCTCGAGGGCGCCCACCTTGCCGCCGGCCAGCGCCTCAGCGACCGGTGGGACGACGCGATGGCGCTCGAGGAGGCAGTGATCCGGGGCGTGAGTCGCTTCAAGTACCGCGACGCGGGGCGTGGCCAGGGGCTTGCTGGTATTCGTCGCTACGTGGGCAAGTGGGAGAGCAAGTTGAGCGTACGGAGCGGGACGGCGCGCATCGCGATCGTCCCCTCGTGGGACGACGCGGACGTGCCGCTGCGCGAGAAGCTTCCCCCATTCCCGGGTGCGCAGATGCAGATCACGATCCCGGAGCGCGTGACCGCCGAGCGCGCCGCGCCCGAGCGCGCGGCAGCCGCCAGGTGACGGCGCGGTGATCAACCACATCGACGTGAGCACGGTGCTCCGCCGCACCGTATGCGACCTCTACTCCAACCTCGTCACGCGCCCGACGGGGGCGGCCGTCCGCACCGAGATCGAGACCCAGGTGGCGGCGCTCCCCGGCCCCACCCTCACCGTCATCGATTTCTCGAACGTCAATCTGCTCGACTTCTCCTGCGCCGACGAGATCGTCGCCAAGCTGCTCCTGCGCTTCGCGGGCGCCGGCGAGCCGTGCGACGACGGCGCGCCCCCGCCGCCCCGGGAGAGCTACTTCGTCTTCCGTGGCCTGCAGGATGCCCACCTCGACGCGATCGAGACGGTGCTCGAGCGGCACGGGCTGGCGCTCGTCGCCGAGTCGGCGGGGGTGGCGCAGCTCGTCGGACTGGTGGACGACGGGGAGCGGCGCGCCTGGGAGGCCGTGAGCCGGCTTGGCGCCGCGGCGGCCGAAGACCTCGCGGCCGCGACGGGCGAGACCGTGGAAGACGCGCGGCGGCTCCTCGACTCGCTGGCCCGCCGCCGGCTCGTGATGCGCCTCGAGCAGAGCTACGTCGCGGTACAGGCCGGCGGCGGGGCGGCGTCGCCGCGGCCGGCTTCCGCGGACGGCCCCGAGGCGCCGAGCGAGGAAGCGCGGTGAGCACGCCGCCGGGCCGGGGACCGCTGAGCGGCGGCGGTCCGCTGGGCAGCGGCTACAGCCCGCCGCTCCAGGTGACCGGCTTCATCTCCACCCGGCCTGGCGACCCCGACCGCGGGCCCGCCGTGCGGCTGCGTCCGGAGGATGCCGCCAAGAGATTGCTCTTCGACGGTGAGATCGTCTGGGTTTATGGGCCGCGCCGGAGCGAGCTCGCCACGCTTCACGTGGACGAGTCCGTTCCGCGCGGCGGCGTCGTTCTCCGCGACGTCGTTGGCGTCGCCGTGAGCGAAATCGTCCGCGTCGGGAAGGTCAACACCGACCGGCCGCGCATCGACCGCTTCTTCGCCTGACGCGGCGGTCGCCGCCGGCGGCCCGGTCGGCCCTCCGGCTCCGTCCCACCCCGGCTGGTCGCCGCTCGACGCCCGCCGCTCGCTCGTGCTTCCTCTTCCGTTCGGTCCTATGCCCCCCAAGTCCCGCGCCCGCGGTCTCGGCACCGTCGCCGTTCACGGCGGCGTGTCCGAGCGCGACGCCGACGCGCCCGTCGCCCAGCCGCTCTTTCAGTCGGTCAACTACGTCCAGGAGATCGGGACGGGCGAAGGGCTGCGCTACACGCGCTACGGGAACTCGCCGAACGCCGAGACGGTGCAGCGCCGGCTGGCCGCGTTCGAGGGCGCCGAGGCGGGGCTCGCGCTGTCGAGCGGGATGGGCGCCACGGCGTGCGCGATGCTCGCCCTGCTCCGCCCGGGCGACCACCTCCTCGCCAGCTCGTGGATCTACGGCGGCACGCACCGCCTCTTCACCGAAGAGTTCGCGGCGATGGGGATCCAGGTGACGCTGGTAGATCCGCTGCAGCAGCGCGTCTGGCGCAAGCGCATGAAGAAGGAGACGCGGGCGCTGTTCGTCGAGAGCCCGGTGAACCCCACCTGCCGGGTGCTCGACATGCGGCCGCTCAGCCTCCTGGCGAAAGAAGAGGGTCTCGCCCTCGTCGTGGACTCGACGTTCGCCAGCCCGGTGAACTTCCGGCCGATCGAGCACGGCGCCGACGTCGTCATCCACTCCACGACGAAGTTCCTGAACGGACACCACGACGTCCTCGGCGGCGCCGTGATGGGCACCGCGCAGTACGTCGAGGAGGTGCGGCAGAAGATGATCGTCTGGGGCCAGGCGCCCGACCCCTTCGCCTGCTGGCTGCTCGAGCGCGGGATGAAGACCCTCGACGTGCGCGTGCGGCGGGCGAACGAGAACGCGCAGCGCATCGCCGAGTGGTGCGAGGGGCGGAAGGAGTTCAAGCGCGTGCACTACCCCGGCCTCGCCAGCCACCCGGACCACGATATCGCGCGCGCGACGCTCGACGGCTTCGGGGCCATGCTGGCGATCGAGCTCGCGGGCGGCGGCAAGGCGGCCGACCGCTTCCTCCGTCGGCTCCAGCTCGTCACGCACGCGACGAGTCTGGGCGGGGTGGACACGCTCGTCAGCGAGCCGCGCTACTCCTCGCACGCCCACATGACGAGCGAGGCGCGGGCGGCGATCGGGATCCCCGACGGCTTCCTCCGGGTGAGCGTCGGCATCGAGGACGCGGACGACCTCGTCGCCGACGTCGAACAGGCACTGAAGTGAGCGGACCGATGTCCGTCGCCGGCGGCGCGGGCGGGCCGCAGACGACCGGCGAGATGGCCGCCGAGCGGCGGCGTGCCGAGCGGCGTGGGAACAACCGCCTCGCCGACCTCTCGCTCCCCGAGTTCCGGCGCATCCTCGTCACCTCGACGCTGTTCGCGCTCGTCGTCGTGCTGTTCGTGTGGATGGTGCGCGGCGTGCTCATCGCGGCGATCCTCGGCGTCGTGATCGCGGTCTACCTGCGCCCGCTCTACGACCGCGTGCGCGGCGCCGTCCAGTCGAAGTCGGCGGCGGCGATGCTGACGCTCGCCCTCGTGCTCCTGCCGATCGCCGGCGCGCTCGCCTACTCGTACCTCGAAGTCGTGCAGATCGCGCAGTACCTCGCCGAGCACGAGGCCGACGTCTCGTCGCGGATCGACGCGGCGCTGCGGCGGATCGTCTTCCTCAGCGACGTGGACACCTCGGCGACGATCGAGCGCTGGGTGCTCACGGCATCGGCTTACGGCGCGGCGATCCCCGGGCTGCTGCGCCGGACGATCGTCCGCTTCTCGGTCGGGGCGACGATCTTCCTCTTCACGGCGTTCTATATCTTCACCGACGCGGACCGCGTCGCCGCCTACATCCGCAGCAAGATCCCGCCGCGCTACGCCGAGCTCGCCGGCGCGCTCGAGACGAACGTGCGCGGCGTGCTCTACGGCGCGATCTACGCGACGCTCCTCACGCAGGCGCTCAAGTCCGCAGTGATCTGGGCGCTCAACGCGAGCTTCGGCGTCCCCCTCGCCGGCGTGCTCGCCATCCTCTCCTTCGTCATCGGGTTCTTCCCGATCGTCGGCTCGTGGACGATCTACGTCCCGGTGGCGGCTTGGCTGCTGATCTTCCGCGACGCGCCCGTGCAGGCGGGGCTGATGATCGCCATCGGCACCCTGCTCAACACGATCTTCATCTCGATGTACCTGCGCCCGAAGCTGGCCGCCGACCGGTCGCGGGTGCTCAACTTCTACTGGATGTTCGTCGGCCTCGTGACCGGCGTCTACACCTTCGGCCTCGCCGGCATCCTCCTCGGCCCGATCCTCATCGGCCTGCTCAAGGCCGTCGTGGACACCGTGACCGCCACCTCGAGCTGGCGCTCCCTCTCCCGCGAGGGGGAGGACGGGCTCGAGGTCACCGCCGAGCGCCCCGCCGCATCCCGACCGTCCGGCGCCCGCTGAGCGGGCCCCACCGCCGCGACGTCCCCGCCCGTTCGTCCGTCCGCATCACCAGTCGAGTCGTCAGCATGGTCCTCTTCACGAACGTCATGAAGGAGTACGCACGCTCCGGCGTCGCGCTCTCCAACGTCTCCTTCCACGTGCGGAAGGGCGAGTTCGTCTTCCTCACCGGCCCGAGCGGCGCCGGCAAGAGCACGATCCTCAAGCTCGTCTTCATGGAGGAGCGCCCGACGCGCGGCGAGGTGCGCGTGAGCGGGGTGAACTCGATCGGCATCCGCCGCTCGGAGATCCCGCACCTGCGCCGCAAGCTCGGCATCGTCTTCCAGGACTTCCGCCTGCTCGAGGACCGCAGCGCGGAGGCGAACGTCGCCTTTGCGCTCGAGGTCACCGGCGCCCCGGCGGCGGCGATCCCCGGCAAGGTGGCGTCGCTCCTCATGCGCGTCGGCCTCGCGTCGAAGGCGACCGCGTTTCCGCGCGAGCTGTCGGGCGGCGAGCAGCAGCGGGTGGCGATCGCCCGCGCCCTCGCCAACGACCCCGTGGTGCTCGTCGCCGACGAGCCGACGGGCAACCTCGACGACCGCGCGACGCGCGGCATCTTCCAGCTGCTGCGCGAGATCAACGCCGCCGGCACGGCGGTCATGATGGCCACCCACGACATGGACCTGATCCGCCGCAGCGACTACCGGACGCTCGAGATCAACCGCGGCCAGCTCGTCTACGACTCCGCGACCGACGCCGCCAAGACGGCGCAGGAGTGGCGATGAGACTCGCCGCCCGGGAGGTCCTCATCGGGTTCCGGCGAGCCCCGCTGCTCAGCGTGCTGAGCGTGACGACGATCGCCTTTTCGCTGTTCGCGTTCGGCCTCTTCGGCCTCGTCGCCGTCAACCTCCGTCGCTCGCTCGAGCAGGTCGAGGAGCGGGTCGAGATCCGTGCCTTCATCACCGACGGCACGGCGACCGAGACGGTCGTCGCGGCGATGGAGCCGATCGAGAAGATCCCGCAGGTCGCCCGCGTGGACCTCGTGACGAAGGACCAGGCGCTGGAACGCGCGCGCCGCGAGCTGGGCGAGTTCAGCGACGTCTTCGACGGCACCTTCCTGCCGGCGTCCCTCGAGCTGCGCCTCAAGGACGGCTTCCGCGACCCGGCGAACGCCAAGGCGGTCGCCGAGCGCCTCGAGACCTACGCCTTCGTGGACGACGTGCGCTACGGCGAGGAGTGGGTCGCGAAGCTCTACCGGCTGCGCAACATCGCCACGGCGGCGGGGCTCATCCTCGGCCTCGCCTTCGCCGCGGTCGCCATCATCATCATCGGCACGACGATCCGCATGGCGGTGCTCGCGCGCAGCCGCGAGATCAGCATCATGCGCCTCGTCGGCGCGACCGACTGGTTCGTCCGCCTCCCCTTCCTCATCGAGGGCTTCCTCAAGGGTGTGCTCGGCGGGACGCTTGCCCTGCTTCTCACGTGGGCCGCGAGCGCGACGATCAGCCGCTACTTCATCGAGACGACCTTCTTCGGCGCCCAGACGGCACTCGTCGGCGTGCTCTCCGGCGCCCTCATCGGTCTGCTCGGCAGTGCGGTGTCGGTCGGCAGACACCTGAGGAAGGTGTGATGGGCGCGATGCACCTCCCGCGCGGGAAGCGAGCGTGGAGCGTGGAGCGGGCAGGGAGTCCCCAGCGCCTCGGGCTCGCTCCCTTGGCGCGCCGCGCCCCACGCTCACTCTACTTCGCGCTCTGGATCGTGCTGCTCGCCGTGCTCACGCCCTCGCTGGGCGCGCAGACGACTGTCGACCGCATCCGCGAGCAGCGGGAAGAGCTGGAGCGGATCCGCCGCGAGCGCGAGCAGCTTCGCAAGCGAATGAGCGAGCTCCAGGGGAGCGTCCACAGCCTGGCCGAGGAGGTCTCCAACCTGGACCGGCAGGCCGACGCGACCGCGCGCGCCGTGAAGTCCCTCGACGCGCAGCTCGGCTACATCGCCGAGCAGGTCGGGACGACGAACGAGAGCCTGCAGACGGCGCAACAGGAGATCGGGACGAAGCAGCGCATCCTGCGGCGGCGGCTCGTGGACATCTACAAGCGCGGTCCGCTCTATTCGTACGAGGCGCTGCTCTCGGCGGAGAGCTTCGGCGCCCTCGTCGCGCGCTACAAGTACCTCCACCTGCTCACGCTGCGCGACCGCGCCCTCGTCAAGCGCGTCGAGCAGCTCCGCGACCGGATCGCCGGCGAGCGAGCGACGCTCGTCCGCCTCCAGGCCGACATCGAGCGCAGCCGGCTCGAGAAGCAGGAAGAAGAAGAGCGCCTGCGGGCGCTCGAGAGCCAGCGCCAGGTCAGTCTCCGCCAGACGCGCGCGCAGACGAAGGCGCTCGCCGCGCGCATCGCGCGGATCGAGCGCAGTGAAGCGCGCCTGTCGTCCGTCATCAGCTCGTTCGAGGCGGCCCGGCGGCGGGCCGAGGCGCGCCGCGATGCTCCGGCGGCGGCGAGCGCCAGCACCCTCACGACGCGCGACCTCGGCCGCCTCGACTGGCCGGTGGACGGGACGATCCTCTACCGCTTCGGGCGCGTCGTGAACCCGAACAACACGACGACGCGCTGGAACGGGATCGGCATCGCCGCGGCGTCGGGAACGCCCGTGCGGGCGATCAGCGCCGGCGAGGTGGTGGTCGCCGAGCCGATCGGCACCTATGGCCTGACGGTCATCGTCCAGCACGGCGGCGGCGACTACTCGGTTTACGGGTCGCTCAGCCGGACCGAAGTGCGCCGCGGCCAGAACGTGCGGAAGGGACAGACGGTGGGCGCCGTCGGCGCCGCGGACCCGGACCTCGAGGCACACCTCCACTTCGAGATCCGGCGCGGCCGGGGCGTCGCCGTGGACCCCCTGGAGTGGCTGCGGAGGGCGGCACGGTGACCGCGGCGACGACGAAGCGCTGCCTCACCTGCGGCCGCTTCCGCGCCTACGAGGCGGAGGACCGCTTCTGCCTCGTCTGCGGCACCGACTCGCTCGACGCGGCCTGCGCCTGCGGCCGCCCGTTCGACTACGCGCTCGCCGAGGAGGCAGACCTGCACTGCCCGCGCTGTGGGCTTCGGCTGCGGGGCCGGTCGAGCGAATTCGACTAGAGCGCTTGTCGCGCGGCGGACGAGAAGAGCAGTCGACGGTTCACGGTCCGGGGAAAACGGTGCACGGTCGCCGCGATGCCTCTAGCATCGACCGTGCACCGCCAACCGTGAACCGCATACTGCAGTCCAGGTACGTCGTCGGCGTAGATTTTGGCATGACCGCACCCGACCTCCTCCTCCTCGGCGCCCACGTCTCAATCGCCGGCGGGACGTGCACCGCGCCGCCGCGGGCGCGCGCGATCGGCGCGACGGCGATGCAGATCTTCACGAAGCAGGCGAACCGCTGGGCCGAGCGGGAGTGCGAGGGGGACGAGTGCGAGACCTTCGTGCGAGCGGTCGCCGAGGCGGACGTCCGCGTCGCGACCGCCCACGACAGCTACCTGATCAACCTCGCCTCGCCCGACCCCGTCCTGCGGGCGCGGTCGCTCGAGTCGTTCGTCGCCGAGCTGCGGCGATGCGCCGCGTTGGGTCTCCAGTATCTCGTCTCGCACCCGGGCAACTTCATGGACGAGCGCGGGGCCGGAC
>Ga0307416_100001895_pt1 | contig 11680 bp, 10 predicted proteins | sample DK1Cmetagenome_2_FD_203821 | JGI IMG/M metagenome (GOLD analysis project Ga0307416, IMG submission 203821) | Maize rhizosphere microbial communities from greenhouse at UC Davis, California, United States - DK15-C-3 | ecosystem: Host-associated > Plants > Roots > Rhizosphere > Soil | place...
TTCCTCACACCGCGGATGATCAGTCCGCCGATGAGGCCGATAATCCGATCGACCATGTGATCGCCATATCCATCGATGGTCTCAACCCCCGTGCCATCGAAGAACTTGGAAAGTCCCGGACCCCAGCGTTTCACCGACTGATACGCGAAGGCGCCTCCACACTGAATGCCCGTACGGTCCGCGAGAAGACAACCACAACGCCCAATCACACGACGATGCTTACCGGCCGGCGAGTGGACGCCAAGCACGGCGGCCATGGATACACCGAGAATTTCGACAACGGCAGCACCATCCATCAGGCCGCTGGTCACTACGTGACCAGTGTGTTCGACGTAGTACACGACCACGGCGGCTCGACAGCTTTCTTTGGCGCCAAGTCAAAGTTCAGGCTTTACAAGCGGACGTGGAATACTCACGGCGCCCCAGATCGAGTCGGTCGCAACAACGGCCGGGCCAAGATCGATCGATTCATCATCGACCATGACAACACGCGGCTGGCTTCCAAGATCACCGCCGAGCTGCGTCGGAGCCCGCGAGAATTCACATTTGTACATCTCTCGCTGCCTGATCGCGCCGGCCACGCATCCGGTTTCATGGGTCAGCGGTATCTCCGCGCTGTTCAGCGCACCGACCGGCTCCTCTGCCGAATTCTCGACACCGTCGCCGACAGGCCTGCGTTACGCCGTCACACGCTCGTGATTCTGACCGCCGACCATGGGGGACGCGGGGGAGCGCACTATGACGCCAGCAACCTAAAGAACTTCCGGATCCCCTTTATGGCCTGGGGCCCAGGCGTAGCTGCCGGCCGCAACCTCTATCGTCTCAACCCAACCTTCCATAGCCCCGGCGGTAGTCGCCCCAGCTATCACGGCGAGCAACCCATCCGGAACGGTGATCTTGCCAACTTGGCTACCGATGCGCTCGACCTGCCTCGCGTCCCTGGCTCGGAGTTCGACAGCCCTCGCACGCTCAATCTCTTTCGCTAACCGTCCGCTTCTTCCCGGGCCTCAGTGATTCTTCCGTTAGCCGATCGCTGCGGATCGCGTACACATCCCCGGATCGATCATCATTGGTCGGCAAGGCATGCAGGATTTTGATCATGGCCTGCGGTTCAAGCCAGGCGGCCCCGGCCCATCGGTGAGTCTCTACGCGCGAATGTCGATAACGGTAGTCGCCGAGAGCACTGATTCGTTCGACACAGGAGATCGCGCGTGCCGCGGCGACCGGAATGTATTCGAAGGACAACGCCGGGATGGGCCGGCTCAAGCCACTTAAAGCCTCGTGCTCGAATCCTTCGACGTCGATCTTGCAGAATTGCGGTTCGCCATGGGTTGCGATGAGCTCGTCGAGTGTGATCAATGGAACGCGAATGACTGAGTCCCATTGAACCCGTCGGAATCGTTGGTCCGCTTGGACGTCACTCATCCAGGTATCGGCGAAAGTCGAGACTGTGGGCGTACGGCTGCTCAGGTGGAGATTTCCCTGACCGGTTTCTGCCGCTACTCCGCTGGCCTCGATGATTACTGCTGGGTCGTGGCCATAGAGCAGCCGCAATACGGTGACAAAGTCAGGCTGCGGCTCGACCGCTACCACATGGGCACCGATCCGTCGGAAAACGCTTACCCGATTGCCCACGTGGGCACCGATGTCGAAGGCCAAATCGCCCGTGTGCAGAAATTGCCGGTAGAAAGCCTCCATCCGGCGGCGACGCCAGAACGGGCCGTAATACGTCACGAGCGAGCGAGCGATGCCAGCACCGTGGCTGATCACATGTCGCGGTGGCATCAAAAGTCCCGGATCGTGTCGATCCGCCACCTTCGCCCATCCTTGACGGCCTCCACGAGCCCATCAAACACGATGGCAGGCTGTGGGCCCCACTCAGTTACACGTCGTAGTAGCGGCGTGGTCCGTAGTAGCGCCGGCGACGCCGAAAGAGCCCGGTGATCAAGAACACCCAGAGGAACACCCATACCAGCCATGGGGCGCTCAGTACGATGGCGGCCACTACGGCGCACATAACGAACAGCGGCGCCAACCACAGCATGGCTGACCACGCCAGATGGAGATCGGACCGGCGGTTGGAGTTCGGCTCAACGTCGGGCTCCACGGTCTGCGGCAGATCGGCAAACAGCGGTTCGAGATCTTCGTTGAAGCGGGCCTTGAGGGCGTGATCCATCCGCAGCTCGAACTCTTCGGCTGTTAGCCGACCTGCGGCGAAGTGATCACCAAGAGATGCGATAGCACGATCTCGCTCCACATCACCGATTCTCACAGGAACCCTATGGGTGGGCCGAGACTCCACCGGCCCGTACGGCATCGGCCACACCCACAGCACGTTGCCTGGGGGAGGACCTACCCTGCCTGGGAAGTAACGAGTCATGAGCCATTGTCCGGCGCCGAATCGTCTTCAGCAAGGATGGAGTAAAGCTTCCGCCGCAATTCGACTAGGGCTTCGCGCCCCTTCGCCTGTTGCTCAGGCGTTCCGGTAGCCACGATTTGCCACACGGCACCCGCAACCTGACCGATCAGCGGTTTAATTCCATCGTCATCCTGACCGGCCTCGCTCATGGCCTGCCACGGAGCTGATACCTCGTCGGGGTGTTCGGTGACGTAGGCGCGACCGTCGTCGGTCAAGGTGTACGCACGACGTCCTCCGTCGGTCTCAACCCGCACCAGGCCTTCGTCCTCCAGCTGCTGCAGCGTCGGATAGATCGAACCAGGACTGGGCTTCCAGACTCCACCACTGCGGGTGGCGATCTCTTGAATGATCTGATAACCGTTCATCGGCTGCTCTGCGAGGACCGCAAGAATGGCCGCTCGGATATCGCCGCGGCGAGCCTTCGGAGCACGCCAGGCGCGGCCGGCACCCCACCACGGTTCGAAACCTGGACCGCCGAAGGCGCCCCCCTGCCTGAATGCCTGATGACCGAAGGCCTGGGGACCACGAGAGCCGCCGGATCCCGACATCTTGGCCAACCAATCGCTCAAGTCCCTGCCCCATTCCGGATGGCAGCGGCCGGCGAAGCGGAGCCACGGTGCTCCCGTTGCGTAAGTGCCACCCATGTCGATCATCCTTTCGCGACGTCTCTCATCGATAGGTCAACGATATATCGCGATGGGTCGGCCAACAAGGGTGAATGCCTGAGCAAAGCTGATATTGAGCAAATCTCAATATCAGCTTGCCTCACCAGCCGCGTTGCCACCATTCCGCAGCTGAGGACAGCCGTGGTACGCGGTGCTCCTGGTTTTTGGCCTCGCTATGGTCAATCCGACCGAGGGGCCTTTGGGAGCGGAGCCCGGCTGGCGCGGCTTCGCCGTGCCTCGCCTGCAATCGAGGTGGTCACCGTTGGCGTCAGCGGCTCTCCTCGGATTCCTGATAACGGGCTGGCATTGCCACTGGTTTCATGCCGCAGTTTGACCTTGGGCTGCCTGATATCGCGACGACGGTGTTGGTCACCTTCTGGTACCTGGTTGTTCAACCGCACTGGCGGCAGCGTGCTGCTGACACTCATCGCACATGCAACTGAGAGCGCAGTCAACATCCAGGGCCTCTGGCCACCAGGAGCTGGTACGGACCGTACGGAATGGAGCTCGTTGATTGCCTGGACGTTGCTCGTGGTTGCCCTGTTGATCTTCGATCGCAAGTCCTGGCGGACGGCACCGGAGTCGGCAATTGATCGAGTACCCGGCCCGGACCCGGATGAGTTGATCACGCGCCGTCCAGCGGCGGCGGCCGAGCGATAGTCGGGCAAGATCAACTCGGAAAACCATCCGGTTGGTGAACGGAGTTGTTGTCCGCCCAGGACCCCCGGGAAATACGCGCGCGCGGTGCCCAATGGTGAAGTTCGGTGCCCTTCACGTCCCGCACCAAGCGCAGGGCTTGGGAGGTTCCCTGGGCCACGGATCGTCGCGCCACGGATCGAGTCCGGGTCCTGGATATCCGCGTTCTTGATGCCCCCGGCCCGTGACCGCATGTAAGGCACTGACGGTGATACGCGAGCGGCCCGTTCTGCTGGGTGAACTTCACCATGCGCTGGTTGGAGTGTTCGCATGTGGTGGCGCAACGGCCGCAGATGAGTCCTGGTGGCTTCTCGGTGGGCATCCGGCAACGCTGACACGGTCGCGTCGGATAGCTGCGACGCGGTCCGGCCCGATTCTGCTCATGACTGACCAACGTAGTCGACAGCCGTCAGGATGAGATCATGACTGACCTTGATACCCGAGGGTGGCGCAACAGCCTTCGCCGGCACGACGTCTTGGCGTTCATGCTGGCTGCCCTGATCTTGACGTGGGTGGTCTGGGTGCCACGCGCCATGGGGGCGCAGGTCGGGGTGATCGGTCAGTTGTGGACCTGGATTCCCGCGATGACAGCCCTCGGTTGTGCGGCGGTGTTGTACGGCCGGGCTGGCGTACGCGATCTGGGTCGCCGATTGGTGTTGTGGCGGGTCAGGTGGTGGTGGTATCCAGTTGTCCTGCTGGGGCCGCTGGTGTTCGCGCTGGTGGTTGCCGGGACAGCGGTGTTGCTCGGCGAGCCGTGGGATGCAGTGCGCCCGCCCGCATTGACCCTGTCGATTCCTGCGCTTGGGTTGACGTTGCTGATTCTGGCGCTCACCGACGGACTCGGCGAAGAGCTGGGCTGGCGTGGGTACCTCCTGCCAAGGCTCCTCATCCGCCACCGTGCTTTCGTTGCCAGCCTGATCCTCGGGCTCTACTGGTGGCTGTGGCACCTCCCGTCGCTCTGGACTGCGGGTGGCGCGATGGAGGGCCAACCGCCGTGGCTGCTGCTCGCTGACCTTCTGGCCAAGTCGTTGCTTTTCACCTATGTGTTTCTGGGCACGCAGGGCAGCGTGCTGATCGTGATCTTGCTGCATGCCTCGACCAATCTCTTCGGAGTGTCGCCGCCCATAGGCCCGGATGGTGACCTGACGGTGCCGCTCGTGGCGCTGGCCCTCAAGTGGGTGCTAGCTGTCGCGCTATTCGTCCGGCTACCCCGATCGTTTAGCGATGGATCGGCCGAGTTTCACTGGTCAGCTACTCCTGGGTAAGTTCGGCGAGCTCGGCGGAGACGGTGATTCTGGCGAGTCCGGACTGCTTGGCGAGTCCGGCGAGTCGGGACTGCTCGGTGAATCGAGGCATCACCAGCCACGGGCGCGCCACTCGCCGAGGTGCGGTCGCTCATTGCCCAACGTCGTGTCATCTCCGTGACCGGGATGCACCACGGTGTCGTCGCCAAAGCGGGCGAAGATCTTGCTTTCAAGGTCATTCATCAGGGAAGTGAAATCCTCTGGAGTTGTTGTCCGCCCAGGGCCCCCTGGAAAGAGGCTGTCGCCGGTAAACAAATGTGTCCGGCCGGCGCCGGGATACCCGAGAGTGATCGAACCCGGCGTGTGCCCGACCAGCCCGATGACTTCCAGCCACTCGCTACCCAGCTGGATTCGATCACCGTCCCAGGCCCCGTTCAGGCCCCGTATTTCGGTGCCGATCCTGATCGCCTCAAGATCAGGTTGGCCGCAGATCAGCTGCGCCCCAGTAGCAGCAGCGACCGACGGTAGAGCCTGCCAGTGATCATCATGCCGGTGGGTGGTCACAATGGCGTCCAGCGCCTGATCGGAGATGATCTTGAGAAGTCGATCACCGTCGTTGGCGGCATCAATGAGCACGCTGCCGCCGCTGCTGTGCTGAAGCAGGTAGGCATTGTTGTCGAACGGTCCGACGCTGATCTTGGCCACGGTCACTGAGCCGGAGAGTCTCAGAACCAGCGGCGGTCCACCGGGTTCGACGTGGTTGATGCCAAGCATCAGAACGCCGGAAGTCGTAGCCGGTCGCCTCCGGTGATCGCGGAGGCGTCTGTCCTCCCTAGCAGCCAGCCAAGGAGATGGGCGCTGGTGCCATTGACCGGCACCGGACTCCCAACGCTGCCCACCGCATTGGTAACGCCGGAATCCGACGTCAGCTCCAGCTTCGGAAAGTCCTCTCGATCTCGCAGCCGGAACGCACACCACTCCAGTAGCCACTCCGCTGTCTGGTTGTCGATGTCGGTGATCTCGTAACCGACGTCAAGATCAACATGGTGGATCACCACCTCGAGCAGTCGCGCCAGCGGCAGCAGCCGGGCGGGCACTTGCAGTCCCCGGCTCATCTCGACCACCGCGTCCCAGACGTCGGCATCCTCGAGTTCGTCGAATGCCGAATCCAACCGTCCGGCTGAGGTATCCAGATCGATCTGGAGGTCGAGGCCGGACCGTCCAGCACCAGCCTCAATCTCAGCAGCCCGGTGCTCCGGCGAGGAATACATATCCTGGCGCTCGCCCGTACGCGCCCACTGAGTCAGTCGGCAGATGGCATCGGCATGACGAGCAATGTGAGTGGCTAGGTGGCCTCGTGTCCAGTCCGGCAGTCGGCTGGCAGCCCGCCACTGCTCGTCGGTAACCAAGATCGTTTCGCCCAGCAAACGCTGGGTGGCGGTTCTCACCAGTCCGCGCAGCGTCTCCAGCTGCGTTGTGGCGGGAGATGCGGCGGCAGTCATGATGCATACCGTAGTGCCCGACCCTGGTGCTGGGGAGGGCTCAATGCGATCAGATTTTCTGGCGCATTTTCTGGTATCTCCTGTCAGTGCGGGCACATACGATGTGCTCCGTGAGTGACCGTCTCGTCGTCCGGGGTGCACGCGAGCACAATCTGCAGAACATCTCGCTGGATTTGCCGCGAGATGCTCTCATCGTCTTCACCGGATTATCCGGATCTGGCAAGTCGAGTCTCGCTTTCGACACCATCTTTGCCGAAGGCCAGCGCCGCTACGTCGAGTCGCTCTCGGCGTACGCGCGGCAGTTCCTGGGCCAGATGGACAAGCCGGACGTGGATTTCATCGAAGGCTTGTCACCTGCGGTTTCCATCGACCAGAAGTCCACCAGCCGCAACCCGCGCTCGACGGTAGGGACTATCACTGAGGTCTACGACTATCTGCGGCTGCTGTATGCCCGCGCCGGTCGGCCGCACTGTCCGATCTGCGGCGAGCCGATCAGTCGGCAGTCGCCCCAGCAGATCGTCGACCGCCTGATGGCGATGGAAGAGGGAACCAGGTTCCAGGTGCTTGCGCCGGTCGTCCGTGGCCGGAAGGGGGAGTACGCCGAGGTTTTCCGCGAGCTTGCCTCGGAGGGTTTCAGTCGCGCCCGTGTCGACGGTCAGGTCGTCCAGCTCACCGATCCGCCAGTCCTGGACAAGAAGTACAAGCACTCCATCGACGTCATTGTTGACCGGCTTACCGTAAAGCCAACGGCCAAGCATCGCTTGACCGACTCGGTGGAAACCGCACTGAAGCTGGCGCAAGGCATCGTTGCCGTCGACTTCGTGGATCTCGACCCCAAGGATCCGCAGCGCGAACGCACCTACTCCGAAAAGATGGCCTGTCCCAACAATCACGACATTGCCATCGATGAGCTTGAGCCTCGGCAGTTCTCCTTCAATGGGCCGTGGGGTGCCTGCCCAACCTGTTCCGGTCTGGGTACCCGAATGGAAGTTGATCCAGAACTTGTGGTCCCAGATGACGACAAGTCTCTGTCCGACGGTGCAATCGCCCCCTGGTCATCCCAGCACGTGGCCGACTACTTCGGTCGACTTATTGACTCGCTTGCTGAGAGCGCCGGCTTCTCAACCAAGTTGCCCTGGCGCCGCTTGCCGACGTCGGCCAAGAAGATGTTGCTCGAGGGCGTGCCCGGTCTGGTGCATGTGCGCTATCGAAACCGGTACGGTCGCGAGCGCAGTTACAACGCGAAATATGAGGGTGTCATCCCCTATATCGAGCGGCGGCACGCCGAGGCGGAAAGTGACACCTCGCGGGAACGGTTCGCCGGCTATATGCGTGAGGTGCCTTGCCGGGTCTGTAAGGGCGCACGGCTGAAGCCCACCTCGCTCGCAGTGACGATCGGCGGCAAGAACATTGCAGAGCTGTCAGCCATGTCGATCGATGCTGCCGCGGCGTTTCTTGGTCAACTCGAGCTCAGCGAGCGTGAGCGGCAGATTGCCGAGCGGGTGCTCAAGGAGATCAACGAGCGTTTGAAGTTCTTGCTCGATGTGGGCTTGGACTACCTGTCGCTGAGCCGTCCGACGGGCAGCCTCTCCGGCGGGGAGGCGCAGCGAATCCGCCTCGCGACGCAGATCGGCTCGGGGCTCGTGGGCGTCCTCTACGTGCTTGACGAGCCAAGTATCGGGCTGCATCAGCGCGACAACCGCCGGCTGATCGAGACCCTGCTGCGGCTGCGGGATTTGGGCAACACGTTGATCGTGGTGGAACACGACGAGGAAACGATCAAGGCCGCCGACTGGGCGGTCGACATTGGTCCAGGTGCCGGTGAACACGGCGGCCGGGTAGTGCACTCGGGCACTGTCGAGGAACTGCTGAACAATCGCGATTCGCTGACCGGTGCGTACCTGGCCCGGCGCCGTTCCATCCCACTGCCAAGTTCGCGCCGCCCGCGTCTTCCAGGTCGGGAGGTCACCGTCCATAGGGCGGCTGAGCACAATCTGCGGAACATCACGGTGTCATTCCCGCTAGGCCAGCTGATCGCCGTCACAGGAGTGTCCGGGTCCGGCAAGTCCACGCTTGTCAACCACATCCTCTACAACGCCCTGGCCAAGCGGATCTACAACGCTCGTGAGGTGCCCGGTCGACATCGCTCGATCAGCGGAGCTGAACAGATTGACAAAGTCATCCACGTTGATCAATCACCTATTGGCCGTACGCCGCGATCAAATCCGGCAACCTACACCGGCGTTTTTGATCACGTACGCCGACTCTTTGCCGAGACACCGGAGGCCAAGGTACGCGGCTACCAGCCCGGCAGGTTCTCGTTCAATGTCAAGGGCGGTCGCTGCGAGAACTGCACCGGGGACGGCACGATCAAGATCGAGATGAACTTCTTGCCCGATGTGTACGTGCCATGCGAGGTATGCCACGGCGCTCGGTACAACAGGGAGACCTTGGAGGTCCACTACAAGGGCAGGTCGATCTCCGAGGTTTTGGACATGTCGATCGAGGAGGCGCTGGAGCTCTTCGCTCCGTTGCCCGCAATAGCGCGGCACCTGAGCACCCTGGTTGACGTCGGACTTGGTTACGTACGACTGGGGCAGCCGGCGCCAACGCTGTCCGGCGGTGAAGCACAGCGCGTCAAGCTAGCCAGCGAGCTGCAAAAACGAGCAACCGGGCGCACCCTCTACGTCCTGGACGAGCCAACAACAGGTCTGCACTTTGAGGACATCCGCAAGCTGTTGGGTGTGCTGGGACGCCTGGTGGACGCGGGGAACACTGTCGTGGTCATCGAGCACAACCTCGACGTGATCAAGACTGCCGATTGGCTGATAGACATGGGGCCCGAAGGTGGATCACGTGGTGGCTTGGTGATCGCCGAGGGCACACCGGAGCAAATCGCGAATAACCCGAAGTCCTATACCGGCGAGTTCCTACGCGCGTTGCTGGATGGTCGTGCCGTCCCCATCAGGGCGACCCAGCCGGCGCTTGTTGCCAGCTGACACGCCGTCGATCGAGCTGCGAGCGTCGGATCCCAAGTGGATGGGCGAGCAGCTCCAAAATTCGAACCAAATCGACGCCTATCTCGTGTGCAGTCGCAAAAGCGTCTTCACGCCAGGAGGCTTCTGTGACCGAACTCGGCGATCAGCGGCCGGCCCACGAGGCGGCGTCGGCTACTAGCCGGCGGACCGTGTTGCGGGCCGCCGGACTACTCGCGCTGACCGGCACCGGGGCCGCCGCGCTGGCTGGTTGCTCGGCTGATGCCGAAACCGGCGCGCCGTCCGCAACGTCAGCCGCCGAAACGACAGCTTCCACAGCTTCGCCGTCGCCGACCGCCGACGCGACTTCCCCCAAACCGTCCGCCTCCCAGGCTAAGGCGCCCAACGGTCCGAGCGTCGCGACCTCCAAGGTGCCGGTTGGCGGCGGCGTGATCTTGGCGGACGCCGATTACGTGGTAACCCAACCGAGCAAGGGAAGCTATAAGGCGTTCAGCAAGATCTGTACGCACCAGGGATGCCCGGTGGCATCGGTGGAAAACAGCTCCATTCATTGCAACTGTCACGGCAGCGAGTACTCGATCGCCGACGGCTCGGTGACGAATCCGCCAGCCACCAAGCCGCTTGCCGAGTCGAAGACTGCAGTCTTCCAGGGCAAGGTCTACGTAACCGGGTGAATTAATCGACACGTGCCCTGAGCCTGTCGAAGGGCACATGCTCGCGCTTCGGCAGGCTCAGCGCGCATCGTCGGCCGCCCGTCCTAGTCTGGGCGCGTGGTTCCTCCAGTCTCGTCTCGGCCGGCCCCGGCGTACCGGCCTGCGCCGGGATCCATCCCGGACCAGCCTGGGGTGTACCGCTTCTCCGATGCCCAAGGTCGGGTCATCTATGTCGGGAAGGCCAAGAGTCTCCGGTCCCGGCTGAACTCCTATTTCGCCGATCCGGCTTCGATGATGAGCCGTACCCGATCGATGGTCGGTACCGCCACCAAGGTCGATTGGACGGTGGTCCAAAACGAGGTGGAGGCACTCCAGCTCGAGTATTCCTGGATCAAGGAGTTCGATCCGCGCTTCAACATCAAGTACCGAGACGACAAGTCGTATCCCTGGTTGGCCATCACCTTGTCTGAGGAGTTTCCGAGGGTAATGGTCGGCCGCGGGGCGAAGGGGAAGGGCACCCGCTACTTCGGTCCCTACTCCCACGCTTGGGCGATCCGCGAGACGGTCGACCTGCTGCTCCGCGTCTTTCCGATGCGGTCCTGCCGGCCTGGCGTATTCAAGAACCACAAGCAACTTGGTCGACCCTGCTTGCTCGGCTACATCGGCAAGTGCTCAGCGCCGTGCATAGGAAGGGTGACGGCTGAGGAGCATCGCGCGATCGTCGATGACTTCTGCCAGTTCATGTCCGGCCAGGCCGGACCCATGATCAAGAAGCTGGAGCGGGAGATGCGGGCAGCCAGCGACGCGCTGGAGTTTGAGCGGGCGGCTCGGCTGCGGGATGACATTGGTGCGCTACAACGAGCCATGGAGCGCAACGCCGTGGTCTTCCGAGACGGCACTGACGCCGATGTAATCGCGATCGCCGAAGATCCGCTGGAGGTCGCCGTACAGATCTTCCACGTACGTGGCGGACGGGTCCGCGGGGAGCGTGGTTGGGTTGCGGATCGGTTCGATGACGGCGGGACTGATGAGCTGATCGAACAGTTCCTGCTGCAGCTTTACGCCGAGCCCGATCCCACCATGAATGATCGAGATGCCGTGCCACGAGAGATCTTGGTGCCGGTGATGCCGTCCTCGGCGGAATCTCTGACGCGGATGCTTGGGGACCGCCGCAGTTCGCATGTTTCGATCCGCGTGCCGCAGCGTGGCGACAAGCGGGCGCTCATGGAGACGGTCGCCCGCAATGCGAGTGAGATCTTGATCAAGCACAAGACCACTCGCGCAGGTGATCTTTCGACGCGCAACCGCGCGCTAGAAGAGATTCAGGACGCGCTTGAGCTGCCGACTGCGCCGCTTCGCATCGAGTGTTACGACATCTCCAACCTGCAAGGCACCGAAGTGGTCGGCTCCATGGTCGTATTTGAAGATGGTCTGCCGCGTAAAAGCGAGTATCGGCGATTCGTGATTCGGCAGGTCGAGGGCCAAAACGACGTCGCCGCCATGCA